>WBZS01001324.1_pt1 | contig 20197 bp, 18 predicted proteins | sample 5204201 | NCBI WGS metagenome assembly WBZS01 (sample SAMN12344357, study PRJNA552823) | activated sludge metagenome | biome: Activated sludge suspended growth; feature: Nitrification reactor; material: Wastewater; isolation source: activated sludge from nitrification reactor of wastewater...
CAGCCCCAGGCCCCGAACAGAAGCCCCGACAAGGCAACACGAAGCCACTCACCAGCCCCAAACCACCACCCGCAACCCACCCCGTCCGCTCAGCGCCCCAACCACCCCAAAGATCAGCGCTTCCCTAAGGAAGCGCTGCCTCGGATCGGGGTCGAATTGACGGGCAGTTTGCGTACGGGCAGCACGAACCTTGTTCTGGATGGCTCTGCCGTGAGCGCCAAGAACCCGCGCCCGCGCAAGGTCTGCCCCTTCTGTGGTGTCGTGTGCGATACTGGCTAGCGGTCGCGATGTCACCCAGACGTCCTGACCGGAAATAGATCGTCTCGCTGGCGTTGCCGCGACGTGCCCCTGACAGGGGACTGACCGCGGCGGCCTTCGAATCGACCTAGTCCCACCGCCAGACTTCGCGTGCGAGCCCGTTTGAGTGCCCGCGCCGTCAGATACGGCGCCGATGGCGCCGGCGAATGGAGCACACATGCTCGATGATCCGATCGACGCACCGTCGACCGAAACTGCCCCCGCCGCGACGACCCCGACACGTCGTCGCCGAGCCGCCGGTCGACCCTCCGGGCCGCCGATCCCGGTGGAGTCCGACCTTCGGGGGGAAGAAGGCGCGCCCACGCTCGACAGGGCGCCGTCGACCGACGACGTTCCCGGTCAGGTAACGACGAGCGAGCCCACCGAGAAGCCCAAGCGGACCCGCAAGGCCCCTTCCACAACCGCCGGTGACAAGCCCAAACGCTCACGCAAGACCAAGCCAGTCGCCGCCGAAGCCCACCAGACGGTGGTGGAGCCGACCACCTCTGACGCAGCGGCAGGCGACGCCGCGCCGGCGGAGTCGGTTGCGATGGAGATTCCGTCTGCCGAGGTGGCTGTGCTCCGGGTCGATTCGGCCGACCTGGTCGTGAGCCAGCCGCAAGCCGACGATGCGATCGGGCAGGCCTTGGCCGTACTCGAGACGCAACGAACCTCAGCACCGCGTCGGCGCAGCGCGAGCCGCCCCGCCGGTGCCCCCAAACCCATCGACCTCGACGCCATTGCGGCCGCCCTGGCGACCGACACCGCCGGCGACTCTCCAGTCGACGTCGTGGCCGACGAGATCGCCGACCAGCTTCTCGCCGACGCTGACGCGGCCGACGCAGCCGACCTGGCCGACTCTGCCGACATAGCCGAAGCAGACGCGGACGCGCCCACGGCAGAGTTGGTCGATGTCGAGACCTTCGACGCCGCGGTGACCCTCGATCCCGTACTCGTCGAGGCCGCCGAGGACACCGAGGCATCGGACCTCGACGAAGAGACAGAAGACGACCTCGGCGACTCGGACGAGCACGGCGACGAAGCCGTACCCCGACGTCGTCGCCGGCGTAGGGGCGGACGGAGGCGTCGGCGTACCGGAGAAGGTTCGGCCACCGACGAGCCTGGTGACCACGAATCCCAAGACGATGCCGAAGCCGAGGCCGGCGAGCCTGCGACCGACACCGCCGAGCCCGACCCCGAAGGCGACGCTCCCGTCATGGTGAGCCGTCGCCGGCGCCGCCGTCGGCGCGGAGACGACGCCGCGGCGACGACCGAGGAGGACGGCGCCGAGGTCGTGGTCAGGGTGCGCGAACCACGGACGCGTCGCCGTACCCCCGCCACCACCGACGAGGTGACCGGCATCGAGGGCTCGACGCGCATGGAGGCCAAGCGGCAGCGCCGGCGTGAAGGCCGTGCGGCCGGCAGGCGACGCGCTCCGATCCTCACCGAGGCAGAGTTCCTGGCCCGCCGGGAATCGGTGGCGCGGTCGATGCTCGTGAGGCAGAAGGACTCCTACAGCCAGATCGCCGTGCTCGAGGACGGGATCCTGGTCGAGCACTACGTCGACCGGGCGTCGGCGACCTCGCTGATCGGCAACGTCTACCTCGGGCGAGTGCAGAACGTGCTGCCGAGCATGGAGGCCGCGTTCGTCGATATCGGCCGGGGACGCAATGCCGTCCTGTACGCCGGAGAGGTCGACTGGGATTCGTTCGGTGACGAAGGCCAGACCAGGCAAGTCGAGAAGGTCTTCAAGTCAGGCCAGTCGGTGCTGGTGCAAGTCACGAAGGACCCGGTCGGCGCGAAGGGTGCCAGGCTTACCTGCCACGTGTCGTTGCCCGGCCGCTACATCGTCTATGCCCCGGGCGGCCACCTGTCGGGCATCTCGCGCAAGTTGCCCGAACACGAGCGGGCACGGCTCAAGGACTTGCTGGGCGACCTCGTGCCCGAAGAGGCATCGGTCATCATCCGTACCGCCGCCGAGGGGGCGAGCGAAGAAGAACTCATCCGCGACGTAACGCGGCTCAAGGCTCAGTGGGAGTCGATCGAGAAGAAAGTCAAGCAGGGTTCGGCTCCGCAGTTGTTGTACGGCGAACCCGACCTGACCGTACGGATCGTGCGGGACCTCTTCACCGAAGACTTCACCTCCCTCGTCGTCGACGGAAACGGTCACGGAGAGGATGCCTGGGACACGGTGTCGGCGTACGTCTCCCATGTGGCGCCTCACCTGTCGGACCGGTTGAAGCAGTGGAACCGAGAGGCCGACGGAGACCTGTTCGGCCAATACCGGATCGACGAGCAGATCGCCAAGGCCCTGGAACGCAAGGTGTTCCTGCCGTCGGGCGGGTCCCTGATCATCGACCGGACCGAGGCCATGACTGTGATCGACGTCAACACCGGCAAGTTCACGGGGTCGGCGGGGAATCTCGAAGCGACGGTGACGTCGAACAACCTGGAGGCGGCCGAGGAGATCGTGCGGCAGCTGCGCTTGCGGGATGTCGGCGGGATCATCGTGATCGACTTCATCGATATGGTGCTGCCCAGCAACCGGGAACTGCTGCTGCGTCGCCTGGTCGAATGTCTGGGCCGTGACCGTACCCGCCATCAGGTGTCGGAGGTGACTTCTCTGGGCCTGGTGCAGATGACGCGCAAGAAGATCGGTACGGGCCTGGCTGAGGCCTTCACCGACGTGTGCGAGACGTGCCAGGGCAGGGGCTACCACCGCCACGAGGATCCGGTCGATTCCCAGGAACCGTCCGACGGCGGAGACCGGAACGGTCGTCGTCGCGGCCGGCCGGGACCGAACGGTTCTTGACCATCGGCACGCCCGGGCTCCCGACACGTCGACGTGGCGGGCCCGGCGTGAGTTTGACCCTCTCCGAAGCGCGCGCGTACGATAGGACGTCGGTGCCCGGAGTGTTTATCTTGCGAGGGCACACCGGGGCCAGCGCTCGGCGCGGCCCTCACGAACGAGACGAGAGTAGGACAACCGTGTACGCGATCGTGCGCAGCGGCGGCAGGCAGCACAAGGTAGCTGTGGGCGACGTCGTAGATATCGACAAGGTCACCGCCGAGGTCGGCGATTCCGTCGAGCTGACCCCTCTGCTCGTCGTGGACGGCGACAGCGTGACGGCCGCCTCCGACCAACTGGCCAAGGTCAACGTCACCGCCGAAGTGCTCGGCGAGACCAAGGGTCCGAAGATCCGGATCATCAAGTACAAGAACAAGACCGGGTACAAGAAGCGCCAGGGCCATCGCCAGCGCTACACCCAGGTCAAGATCACCGGCATCAAGTGAGGGGCTGAGCAATGGCACACAAGAAGGGCGCATCCAGCTCGAAGAACGGTCGCGACTCCAACTCCCAGCGGCTCGGCGTCAAGCGCTTCGGCGGCCAGGTCGTCGGTATCGGCGAGATCATCGTGAGGCAGCGCGGCACGCATTTTCACCCCGGTGACAACGTCGGTCGTGGCAAGGACGACACTCTGTTCGCGTTGGCCGAAGGTGCTGTGCAGTTCGGCACCAAGCGCGGTCGTCGCGTCGTCAACGTCACTCCTGCTGAGTAGGCATTTTCTCCTGACACACGCGTCGAGGGCGGCTCCGGGTACGGACCGCCCTCGACGCGTCTGCGGCCGTCAGCCTGGCCAGACGGGGGTCACCGGCGACGACGGGCTAGCTGGTTCTGCGGCGTGCTGCGGATTGGGCTCGTCGTCGGAGTCTTCGTCGGCAAAGCCGGCGGACCGGGTCGGCACGTACCGCTCCACGACGTCCGTCGCTGAGACGTACCCGAGCGCCCGCGACGGTGTCGCTCCGGACGTCGGCCAGCCGAGACCGAGTTCTTCGTCGGGGTCGGTTTCCGGCCATGGCTGCAGCCAGCCCTCGGCGGTCGACGGCTCCTCGTACCGCTCACCCGGCACCTTCCCGAACTCCGGCGTGTCGGGCCGGGTTTCGGGTACGGCGGGTGCTTGCCTGAGGTCGGGGGAGGGGTTGTCGGGTACGGCATCGCTCCCGTCGGCGTCCTCACCAGCCAGGTCGACTTCGCCGTGCTGAGACTCGGTCTCGGCTCCGCTCTCGGCTGGGGTCGCCGGCCCAGACTCGCCCGGCTCGCATCTGGTCTCGGCTGGAGTCGCGGGCCCGGAATCGCCCGGCTCGGACATGGTCTCGTCCACGTCCGTGGCCGGAGGCCCGGTCTCCGGATCGGGCGGATCCGCAGTCGGCTGGTCCGATTCTCGCGGGGGGCGAGGGGCGGGGCCCGGACTCGCCGTGGGCGTCGCGTTTGGGGTTGGGATGCCGAAGAGTCGCTTGATCCACCACAGTGCCGCCAGGAACGGCAAGAGCAGCACCAACCAGGGCATTCGGGCTCCCAAGAAGACAACGGCCCCACCTGAGGGGCGAAGCTGCGCGTCACATTACCTGCCCGACCCCGGCGCAGGTGGTCTACGGTCGCCCCATGGCCGACGTGTCGCTCGAACTCGAGGTGGGAAGCCGTACCGTTCGTCTGAGCAACCCCCAGCGCGTCTATTTTCCCGATCACGGGTGGACGAAACTGGACGTCGCCCAGTACTACCTCTCGGTGGGCGACGGCATCGTCCGTGCCCTGCGCAACCGGCCGTGCATGTTGCATCGGTTCCCGCGCGGATTGCCAGGCGGAAAGGTCCACCAGAAGCGGCTTCCCGGCGGAGCCCCGCCGTGGGTGGAGACCGTTGAGCTGTGGTTTCCTCGGTACGGCCTCACCGCCGACGAGCTCTGCGTCACCGAGCTCGCCCAGGTGATCTGGGCGGTCCAGATGTCGACGGTGGAGTTCCACCCGTGGAACAGCCGGAGGGCTGACACCGAGCGGCCCGACGAATGGCGCATCGACCTCGATCCGATGCCCGATGCATCGTTCGAGCAGGTCAGGCGTGTGGCGGGCGTCGCTCACTCGGTGCTGACCGAACTCGGGATCACCGGATACCCCAAGACGAGCGGGGGCCGCGGTCTTCACGTGTACGTCAGAATCGAGCCCGAGTGGGGATTCTCGGACGTGCGGCGGGCGGCTCTGGCCTTTGCCCGAGAAGTCGAACGGCGTCTCCCGCGCGACGTCACGACGACCTGGTGGCGCAAGGACCGTCCGACCGACGCGGTCTTCGTCGACTACAACCAGAATGCTCGCGACCACACCGTCGCGAGCGCCTGGTCGGTGAGGGGGGTCCCCGACGGGACGGTCTCGACACCCTTCGCGTGGCACGAACTCTCCGACATCGAGCCGCGGGAGTTGACGTTGGCGACCGTCCCGGCGAGGTTCGCGAAGTACGGCGACCCGCACGCCACGATCGACGACGTTTCCTATCGGATCGACACGCTCCTCGACTGGGCCGATCGTGACGCGGTGGACGTTCCCGACGGCGACCAGTGACCGCTGTGGGAGGATGGACGTCGCTCCAACCGACCGGGTGAAGGGAGATCCGTCATGGCGATTCCGTCGTTCGTCGACTCCGCGATTCTCCAGGTCACGGCGGGAAATGGCGGTCACGGCTGTGCTTCGGTGCACCGGGAAAAGTTCAAACCGCTCGGAGGTCCCGATGGCGGCAACGGCGGCAACGGCGGATCGGTGATCTTGCGGGTCGACGACAGCGTGACCACGTTGATGGACTACCACCGGCAGTCACGCCGTAAGGCCGCCAACGGACAGCCGGGAAAGGGGCACCATCAGCATGGCGCCGACGCTGACGACATCGTGCTCGCCGTGCCCGAAGGGACGATCGTCAGCGACGCCGACAGCGGCGAGGTGCTGGCCGACCTGATCGGCGCCGGGTCAGAACTCGTCGTGGCCCTCGGTGGTCGAGGCGGCCTCGGCAACGAGGCCCTCGCTTCCGCCGCACGCAAGGCGCCAGGATTCGCCTTGTTGGGCGAGGAGGGGCAGCAGCGTCGGATCAGACTCGAGTTGAAGGTGCTCGCCGACATCGGCCTGGTCGGCTTTCCGAGCGCCGGCAAGTCGTCGCTGATCGCAGCGATCTCGCGGGCCAGACCGAAGATCGCCGACTATCCGTTCACGACGCTCGTGCCGAATCTGGGGGTCGTGGTCGCGGGGGACGTGACGTTCACCGTGGCCGACGTACCCGGTCTGATCGAGGGCGCGTCGGAGGGCCGCGGACTCGGGCACGACTTCCTCCGGCACATCGAACGATGCGAGGCGATCGTGCACGTGATCGACTGCGCGACGTACGAACCCGGCCGCGACCCGCTCACCGACCTCGACGTGATCGAGGGTGAGCTGACCGCGCACGGTGGTCTCGAGGACCGGCCGCGATTGATCGCGCTCAACAAGGTCGACGTTCCTGACGCTCTGGAACTGGCCGAACTGGTCGCTCCCGAGTTGCGAGGGCGCGGCTACGACGTCCACCTCATCTCGACCATGACCGGAGTGGGGCTGACCGGTTTGATGCACGCCATGGCCGGGATCGTGGCGGCCCGCCGAGCAGCGACGCCGCCGCGCGAGCCGAAACGGATTGTGCTCACGCCCAAGCCGGTGTCCGGAGCCCCCGAGTTCACGATCAAACGGCAAGGCGACGGGGAGGGGGGTCAGATCTGGAGAGTGCGCGGCGACAAGCCCGAACGCTGGATCCGACAGACCGATTTCGCCAACGGCGAGGCGGTCGGCTACCTGGCCGATCGCCTGAATCGGCTGGGGGTGGAAGACGAACTGCTGAGGCTGGGAGCCGTACCCGGAGATGCCGTGGCGATCGGGGGTGACGACGCCGTCGTGTTCGACTTCGCGCCGCAGATCGAGATCGGTGCAGAGCTGTTGAGCCGTCGCGGGGAGGACCACCGGATGACCGAGTTGCGCCCGGCGGCGCAGCGCCGACGCAAGCTGGACGCGGAGTATCACGAGCGCAAGAACGCCGAACGATCCGTCAACCTGGCCGTGGAGGGCCTGGACAAGGACGGTGAGGACGACGCGTAAGCGCATCGCCCATACCCGCCGGATCGTCGTCAAGGTGGGGTCGTCGTCGCTCACGGCCAACGCGGGCGGGATCGACCCGGCGCGCATCGGCTCGATCGTGGCGGCGATCGCCGACGCCAAGGATGCCGGGCGCGACGTGGTGTTGGTCAGTTCCGGAGCCATCGCGGCGGGCATGGGACCGCTCGAGATGCGAACCCGTCCTCGTGACCTCGCGTCGCAGCAGGCCGCGGCGTCGGTCGGGCAGGGCCTGTTGGTGGAGCAGTACAGCGCGTTGTTCGCGGCGCGCGGGTACACCGTCGGACAGGTGCTGCTGACTGTCGACGACGTGACCCGACAAGGGACGTACCGGAACGCCTTGCGGACCTTCGACCGGCTGCTGGAATTCGGCGTCATCCCCGTCGTGAACGAGAACGACACGGTCGCGACCCAGGAGATCCGGTTCGGTGACAACGACCGGTTGGCGGCGTTGGTGGCCCACCTCGTACGTGCAGATGCTCTCTTCCTGCTCAGCGATGTCGACGCCCTGTACACCGCCCACCCGACCGCACCCGGGGCCCGGCGGATCGACGACGTTCCCGTCTTCGAGGAACTGGTCGTGGACACGTCCCGGATCGGCAGCCGAGTGGGGACCGGTGGCATGGCGACCAAGCTGGAAGCGGCCAGAATCGCCATCGGGGCAGGGATTCCGGTCGTCCTGGCGTCGGCCGAACAGGTCGTGGACGCGTTTCAGGGCCGGTCCGGAACGGTCTTTCATCCCAACGGAAAACGCCGCAGTTCGCGCAAGAACTGGATCGCCCACGCGTCACAGCCGACCGGTGAACTCGTGCTCGACGACGGCGCGGTGCGAGCCATCACCAGGGGTACGGCTTCTCTCCTCCCCGCGGGGATCACGACCGTGCGCGGTGATTTCCATGCCGGCGAGCCGGTGTCGCTGGTCGATTCGGCCGGTGAGACAATCGCCCGCGGCATCGTGAACTACGACGCCGACGTGCTGCCGACCTTGCTGGGCCGCAGCACCCGCGACCTCGGCCGGGAACTGGGGCCGGCGTACGAACGGGAGGTCGTGCACCGCGACTCCCTGGTCGTACGGCGAACCCAGCCCCCGCGGTCGCCCGGTCAGGACGACGACTAGGTCGTCAGGTCGGTCAGGGGTACGTCCGGATCCGCGAGTCGGTCGGTGCTGACGTTGTGGCCGACGACCGCCCGCAGCTGGTCGTTCACGTCCCAGACATTGACGTTCATGGCGGCGGTGACGTGGCCCGACCGGAGCCAGAACGAGATGAAGGCTCCGGAGTCCAGATCACCGCGCACGACCACGTCGTCTTCGGCGGCCGAGCGTCCGACGTACTCCATGCCGAGGTCGAACTGGTCGGTGAAGAAGTACGGGTACCAGTCGTAGGTGTCGGGGCGACCCAAGATGGACAGAGCCGCGAGCCGTCCCTGCCGGATCGCGTTGTCCCAGTGCTCGACTCGCAATGGTCCGAGGCGCCTGTTGCGGGCCACCGCGACATCGCCCACGGCCAGAACCCTGGGATCGCTGCACCGCAGGCGGTCGTCGGCCAGGATGCCCCGATTCACACCGAGGCCGGCCTGTTCGGCCAACTGGGTGTTCGGAATCGCCCCGGCGGCGACGAGCACCAGGTCGGCCGGTACGGTCTCGACGTTCGTGCGTACCCCCGTCACCCGGCCGTCCGTCCCCTCGATCGCCTCGACGGCCGCGCCGGTGTGGATCACGACCCCGTGTCGTCGGTGGAGATCGGCGAAGTAACTCCCGATCGTGTCGCCGAGGGCGAAGGCCAGCGGTACGCTGGCCCGTTCCAGCACCGTGACGTCACACCCGGCCAGTTTCGCGGCGGCGGCCACTTCGAGCCCGATCCACCCACCACCGACGATGGCGACCTTCGCGCCGGCCACGAGCTCATCCCGCAGCCGGGTGCTGTCGTCGAGCGTGCGCAAGTAGTGCACGCCTGCGAGATCGGCACCTGGCAGGTCGAGGCGGCGAGAACGGGCTCCCGTCGCCAAGACTGCGAAGGTGTACGGCAGAGCCTCACCGGAGGCGAGCCGGACCAGGTGCTTGTCTCGGTCGATCTCCACCGCGGGGTCGCCGAACCGGGTCTCGACGTCGTGTTGGGCGTACCAGTCCTCCGGTTTGGCGCTCAGTGATGCCGCGTCTGCCTTGCCCTGGAGATAGTCCTTCGAAAGCCCGGGGCGTTCGTACGGCGGTCGGCCCTCGTCACCCACGATGGCGATCGGTTCGTCGTACCCCTCGTCGCGCAACGTCGCAGCGACATGGGCGGCCCCGAGGCCCGCTCCCACAATGACCGAACCCATGAAATCCTCCTATGTCTTGACATAGAGAACTCGCGCCACGGCAGGGTTGTTCCCCGGCGGGCGTGGCAGGTACGGCACACTCGCTCAGGCGGACGACTGCGCCTGCGGTCAGCGGGTCGGGAGATTCTCCGGCCGGCCCTGACCCGACGGCGCGGCGCCGCCCTGTCCACCGAACCCGCCTTGCTGATTCTGGTTCGAGGCCTGCTGAGTCGCCCGCAGGCTGATGCCCGGCAGGGGCTTCTCGAGGTCGGCCACGACGACGTGTTCGCCGGCCTGGATGCCCGCGACGATCTCGACGTCCGTTCCACTCGACGCCCCGGTCGTGACCGTCCTGACCTGCGTCGTGGTGCCGTTGAGCACGGTCACGGTGGCCTGGTTGACGCCGGTCGGGGTGACGGCCGCGGCTGGTACGGCGACCTTCGCGTCGACGACCTGCGTCGTGATCGTGGCTTGGACGCGGGACGACTCGGGCAGGATGTCACCCCCATTGGGGATCGTGACGACGACGGGGTACGACACGCTGGACGTCGTTGCCGCTGCTCCTGCGAAACCACCGGCAGCCGCCGCGTTCCCCGACGTCCCTGTCGAGGCGCTCGCCACCGGCAGCAGACCGATTCGGGTGATCGACGCCTTGAGGTTCGTGCCACCGATCGGGCTGGTCACGGTGGCGGGCTGCCCGACGACGACGTGGCTGCGCTGAGCCAGAGGTACGGGGACTGTCACCTCGATGACGCCTGCCCCGATGATCACCGCGGAGGCGGACGCCCCCGCGCTTTGACCGACCGTGAACGGCATCGACGCCACCACGCCGTCGATCGGCGACGCGATCGTGGCCTGGTTGAGGTGGTCCCGGGCTTGGGTGAGTGCCAGGCGGGTCTGGTCGACGTTCGACCTGTCCGTGATGAGCGTGGCTTCGGTCACCGATCCGCCCGCGCCGCCGGCTCCGGCCCCGGCCGCCCCGGCCTTGGCGGCTGCGGCAGCGGCCGACTGCTGGGCCGCGGCGCCCGCGGCACCGAGTGCCGCGGACTGACCTGCGGCTGCAGCGGCCTGCTGGGCCGCGTTGGCTGCGGCCGACTGAGCAGCCGACGCAGCAGAGCCCGAGCCCTGCTGCTGCAGCGCCGCAGCCTGAGCTTGGAGCTCTGCGGCCTGCTTCTGCAGTGCGGCAGCCTGGGCGTTCAACGACGCCTGCGCGGCGGTCAGAGCCTTCTGGGCGGCTTCCATCTGGTCGGGAAGGGCCACGGCTGCCTTGGTCAGTGTTTCCAGTGCTGACGTGCACTCGGTGTTGACCGGCAGGTTCGACCTGCTCGACGCCGACGACGCCTTGGACGCCGAGCTGGCCGAGGAGGCCTTCGACGAACTGGCCGACGAAGCCGAGCTGGGTTCGGCCGTCACGGTCACGGTCTGGGTGACGGTGACCGTCGCCTGGGCCACGGGGATGCTCGGAATCGCTTTCGCGCATTCGGTCGCGACGACGGGCACGCTCTGCTCGATCGCGGTCACGCTGGCCTGCAGTGCGGCCAGGGCCTGATTGGCGCGTGCCACGGCTTGCAGGTCGATGGCTCCGGCGGGTACGGACGTACCCGACGAAGGCTGCCCGCTCGCCGACGACGACCCACTGGAACTCGAACTGATCGGGTGGGATGCGCTGCTCTGTGCCGAACTGGCACCAGACGACGTACTGGAACGGACGCTGGACGCCGTACTCGGGCGATTGCTGGACGCCGAGCCTGCGCCCGAGGAAGCCCCGGCTTTCGCCGACGACCCTGCGGCTCCCGCTGCACCGGCACCACTGGCCGCGCTGCTGGCAGCCTTCGACGCGGCGGCTGACGTGGTCGTGGTGGAGGCGTTGTAGGTGGTCGTGTCGGTGTCGAGTTTGGCCACGGCCTGCAGGTAGGCGGCCTCGGCATCGAGGACGGCGTTCTTCAGCGGCTGGCTGTCGATCGAGGCGAGGGGCTGCCCGACTGTCACGTGGTCGCCCGGCTTGACGTTCACCGTGGTGACCAGACCGCTCGTCGGGAACGAGACGGATACGTCGTTGACGTGGTGCACGGTTCCCGAGATGGACAAGGTCTGGGTGATCTGGGCAGGACCAGCCTGGACGGTGCGGTAGCGCGCAGTCGGGTCTGGGTTGCCCGCCAACGCCTGGTAGCCGAGCAGGCCGGCCGAAAGCAGACCGACAGCGGCAATGCCGAGGCCGACTCGGCCTGCGATGCGGGTGTTGCGGGTACTTGCCATCGTCTTACTCGTTCCGTAGGGCGTCGATGGGGGCGAGCTTGGCCGCTCGCCAAGCCGGGTAGACACCGGCCACGATGCCGATGATCAGGGACACAGCCAAGGCGATGATCGTCGCGGCGGCCGAGAAAATGATCGGCTGGTTGATGAGCTTGCTCAAGACGTTCCCTCCCAACACCCCCAGCGCGACCCCCAATGCGCCTCCCATCAGGCCGAGCACGCTCGCTTCGACGAGGAACTGCTGAAGGATGACGCTCGGGCGGGCACCGAGCGCCTTGCGAAGCCCGATCTCACGGATGCGCTCGGTCACGCTCACCAACATGATGTTCATCACGCCGATGCCGCCGACGACCAGGGAGATGCCCGCGAGCCCGGACAGCAGAGCGGTCAAGACGGCCGTCAGCTGCCCGATCGTGTCGACGAGGGCCTGCTGGCTCGAGACGCTGAAGTCGGGGGCGTCGGCGGTCGCCTTGTGGAGGACGAGCATGGTTGCGGTCGCTTGCTGTTGCGCTGCGGATAGGGAGGCCTGGTCCTTGGCCTCCAGCAGGATCATCGTGACGTTGTTCATGTTGTTGGTGGTGGACAGGCGTACGGCATAGGTGCCGCTCGGGATCACAAGCTGGTCGTCCTCGTTGCCCGTGAGGGTCTGGCCGACCGCCTCCAACTCGCCGATGATCGTGAAGGCCTGGCCGTTGATCGTCACCTGTCGACCGACGGGGTCGACCCCGGTGCCGAACAAGTTGTCGCTCGTCGTGGGGCCGATGACAGCGACGAGCGATCCGATGGCTGATTCGGCGTCGGTGAAGAAACGGCCGTACGTCAAGGTGCGGGCCCGAATCTGGAGCCAGTCGGGGGACGTGCCGGTGATCGTCGTGGTGACCGAGGTCCCGCTGTACGAGGCGGTCGCCGATGTCGACGACACCGGTGCCACTCTCAGAATGTCGGGCGCGTTCGTCTTGTCGGCCAAGGCAGTCGCGTCGTTCAGGGTGAGCGGTTGGACGACCCTCGTCGTGGACCGTTGAGCGCCGCCCAGGCCCGTGCCCGTGCCGGACGTCACCATCAGCATGTTCGACCCGAGCTTGTTGATCTGCTGGGTGATCGTGTACTGCGCGCCTTGCCCGAGGCCGACCGTCAACATGACCGACGCGATGCCGATCAGGATTCCGAGCATCGTCAGGGCCGAACGGAGCTTGCGGGTGAAGATGGCCGACAGGGCCGTACGGAACGTCTCGAGCAGGTTCACGACACCATCACCTGCCCTTCGGTGAGCAGACCGTCGTAGATCTGAACCTGCCGTTGGGCCTGGAGCGCGACGTCGTGCTCGTGGGTGATGAGAATGATCGTGCGACCCTGTCCGTGGAGATCTCGCAGGAGGGCGAGCACGTCGTGGGTCGACACCGAGTCGAGGTTTCCGGTGGGCTCGTCGGCCAGGATGATGTCGGGATTCGTGACCAGGGCCCGGGCGATGCAGGCACGCTGCTGCTGACCTCCGGACAGTTCGCCGGGCCGGTGATGGGTACGGTCGGCGAGACCAACCCTCGCCAGCGCCTCCTGGGCGCGCCGGTGCCGGTCGCCGCCACCGACCCCGGCGTACATCAGGGGCAGTTCGACGTTGCGCTGGGCGGTCATCGACCGCAGCAGGTTGAACTGCTGGAAGACGAAGCCGATCCGCTTGTTCCGGACCGTCGCCAATTCACGCTCGCTCATGTGGCTCACGTCCTGGCCGCCGAGCAGGTAGGTGCCGGACGTGGGTACGTCCAGGCAGCCCAAGATGTTCATGAGCGTCGACTTGCCCGAGCCGGACGGTCCGGTGATCGCGACGTACTCGCCTTGCTGGATCGTCAGCGACACCCCGCGCAGCGCCTCGAACGTGATCGTGCCGGTGCGGTACGTCTTGTGGACGTCGGCCAACTCGACGATGCCCGGCATCACCGGCTCCCTTGTGCGCTGGGTGCGCCGGACGCGCCGCCGAAGCCACCGGAGCGGTTCGCGCCCGGGGAGCGGGAGCCGAAGGCCCCGGGGGAGCGGGACCCATTGCCCGCCTGCCGACTCACGGGTACGACGATCTCGTCACCTTCGGCGACACCCTCGGTGATCTCCGTCAGCTGCCCGAAGGCTCGCCCGACCTTGACGGGTACCTCGGTGTTGGCACCGTTCTTCGACACGGTCACCATCGTCTGCCCGTTGGTCTGGTGGATCGCGGTGGTGGGTACGGTGAGGGCCTGGATCTCGCTCACGGTGATGGTCAGGTCGGCAGTGCCACCCACGTACAGGTTCGGCGGGTTGCCGGTGATCGCGACGATGATCGGGAAGGACGCCTGCCCGCTGGTGGTCGTGCCGACGATGCCGATGCTGGTGAGTGTCGCCGGGAGTTGGCTGGTCGTCCCCGTGGGAGTGACCACGGTCGCCATGCCCTGCTTGAGAGAGGCCAGATCGGCCATCCCGACCGTCGCGTTGACCTGCCACGACGTGATGTCGACGACCACGATCTGAGCCGAAGCCTGCGTCGTACTGGAGACCTGGGTGGTCGTGCCCGCACCGGTGGACGTCGACACGGCTCCCGAGACCTTGGCGTTCGCCGTGAGGTTCACCTGGGCCACCACACCGGGGAACGGGGCTGTGATCGTCGCCCCAGCCTGGTCGTTCTTCGCCGACACGAGCTTGGCCTGGGCTGATGCGAGCTGGGCTCGGGCCGCGTCGATCTGGGCCTGGGTGGCTGTCGTCGAGTCGAGGAGGGTGTTGAGCGAGGAGGACGCCGAGTTCACCGCCGCCGCTGCCGACGTGACCGCTGCGTCGAGCGTGGTGGTGTCCTGGGTCGCGAGAACCTGGCCCTGCTGGACCGTGTCGCCGAGTTGCACCCGCACGGATTGGACCGTGCCGGAGGCTGGGAAGTTGAGGTACGCCTGACGCTGCGGCGCGAGGGTGCCGGAGGCGGTCACCGTCTGCTTCATCGTCGACTTCGACGCTTTCACCGTCATCGTGGTCGGCTGCTCGGTGGTCGTCGCCTGCGCAGGACGCGTCAGTCGCCAGATGCCGAAACTCGCTCCCGCCACCACGAGGAGGGCGACGACGCCCAGGATCACCTTGCTGCGCGTCCGTACACGCCCCATCGCCAGTCCCTTCGTCGGGCTGCCTCCCACGTGTGAACAGGACATCACGCAGGTTTGCCTCAGCCAGACAAGGATTCTGACACGGCACCTTAAGAGCGGCTGTTTCGGACCTGTCAATGGGCTGTGAAACTGTGCGCCTGCTGTGGAAGGTGGTGTTGAGGTGTGTGACCCTCCCGTCGGCACGTACGACCGCAGCCCCAGTGCCGTGCGCGGGAAATCGGCCGCGAGGGATCGAGCCGGGGATGAGAGGCGGACGGCTGAAGGGAAGAGTCGCCGTACGATCTCAGGTCATGGACATCACCGCCCAAGCATTGGCCGCCCGGGAGGCGTCTCGTACCCTCGCGACCTCTCGCCGGGAGGTGAAGGATGCGGCGTTGTCGTCGATGGCCGACGCATTGGTGGAGCGGCAGCGCGACATCCTCGCCGCGAACGCGAAGGACGTCGATGCCGCCCGCGCCGGGTCGGAAGACTGGTTGATCGATCGCCTGTCGCTCACCCCGGAGCGGATCGTGGGGATGGCCGACGGTCTCCGGGCCTTGGCGCGACTGGCCGACCCGGTCGGGGATGTCGTGCGGGGATGGACGAATCCCAACGGCGTCAGGATTCAGCAGGTACGGGTTCCGTTCGGCGTCGTCGGCATCATCTACGAGGCCAGGCCGAACGTGACGGCAGACGCCGCGGGGATCTGCCTCAAGTCGGGCAACGCCGTACTCCTGTCGGGATCCCGGTCGGCCGAGCACTCGAACCTGGCCGTCGTGGCGGCCTTGCGGGTCGGGCTGGAGCGGTCGGGGTTGCCGGCCGACGCCGTGCAACTCCTGCCGGCCGGGCGGGAGGCGTCGGCGGCACTCATGGCGGCGCGGGGATTGGTCGACGTGCTGGTGCCGCGCGGCGGGGCCGGCCTGATCGCTTCTGTGGTGGAGAAGTCGACGGTGCCGGTGATCGAGACGGGTACGGGCAACTGTCATCTGTACGTCGATGCCAGCGCAGACATCGTGATGGCCCGCGACATCCTCGTGAACGCGAAGACCCAGCGCCCGAGCGTGTGCAATGCGGTGGAGACGCTGCTGGTGCATGCCGATGTCGCTGCAGAAGCCCTGCCGGTGTTGCTCGCCGCGATGGCGGACACGGGTGTGACGGTGCACGGCGACGAGGCGTTCGTGCAGGCTTCGGAGGCGGTCGTTGCGGCGGGGGAAGGTGAGTTCGACGGGGAGTACCTGACCCTCGACCTCGCCGCGCGGGTGGTGCCGGATCTCGACGCCGCCCTCGATCACATCCGCCGGCACTCCACCGGACACTCGGAGACGATCGTCACCCGTGACCTGGCTGCGGCCGACCGATTCACCGCCGAGGTCGACGCCGCCGTCGTGCTGGTCAACACGTCCAGCCGATTCACCGACGGTGGTGAATTCGGATTCGGTGCCGAGATTGGGATTTCTACCCAGAAACTGCATGCCCGCGGCCCGATGGCCTTGCCCGAGATGACCAGCTCGAAATACATCGTGACGGGAGCTGGGCAGGTACGGGGGTGACTGCTTCTGGCACCGTCTGACGACGTGGGCGGGACAGAACGTCCCCTCAACGCCCGACACGCCGGTGAACTCCGGCGTGTCGGGCGTTGAGGGGACGTTCTGTCCCGGTCAGGTCGAGGAAGGAGCGAGTCTTGACCCGTGCCGGCTCCCGCGGAGTGGCGGACTCCGCCGTACACCCGCTCGAAAGCGAGAAATCCGGGTACCATGCGCGCATGCTGCTTCACCTGCTGGAGACCGAGGCCAGCGTCCCCGCGTGGGTGTTCGGCCTGGTCGCGTTCGGATTGTTGATCTTCGGTCTGATGTTCGTCCGGGCCGTCGGCAAGGGCCGGCCACACGCGTAAGGCCCCGATGACCCTTCCCAATGGCATCGCGCGTGATCCTGGCGCGGCGCGGCACCGTCTCGGAGTAATGGGCGGCACGTTCGACCCGATCCACCACGGGCACTTGGTGGCTGCGAGCGAGGTGGCGGCGAGGTACGGGCTGGACGAGGTGGTCTTCGTACCCACAGGTCAGCCGTGGCAGAAAGCCGACCGCCACGTGTCGGCAGCCGAGGACCGGTATCTGATGACGGTCATCGCGACCGCCTCCAACCCTCGGTTCTCCACGTCCCGGGTCGACATCGAGCGGCCGGGCAACACCTACACCGTCGACACGCTGCGCGACCTGCGCGAGGTCGTCGGAGGGAACACCGAGTTGTTCTTCATCACCGGCGCCGACGCCCTGTCTCAGATATTGACCTGGCGAGGGGCGGAGCAGCTGTTCGACCTCGCCCACTTCGTGGGCGTGTCGCGCCCGGGGTCGCCACTCGACATGTCGACGATCGCGCACCTTCCGGCCGATCGGGTGACGTTGTTGGAGGTGCCAGCCCTTGCCATCTCCTCGACCGACTGCCGCCGCCGGGTGACCGGGGGTCTGCCGATCTGGTACCTCGTTCCCGACGGCATCGTCCAGTACATCCAGAAGCGCGGACTGTATTCCGCCGACAGGGGAGAAGCTTCTTGACCGCTACAGAGCATGCGCTCGCGTTGACCCAGGTGGCTGCCCGCGCGGCGGCCAGCAAACTAGGTACGGACTTGGTCGCCTACGACGTCTCCGACCAGTTGGCCATCGCCGACACGTTCCTCATCGTCACCGCGGCGAACGAGCGGCAGGTCGGAGCCGTGGTCGACGCGATCGAGGAGAAACTCCTGGCCGAGGGTGTCAAACCCCTCAGGCGCGAGGGTGATCGGGAGAACCGTTGGGTATTGCTGGACTACGGCGACGTGATCGTCCACGTCCAGCATGCGGAGGAACGGCGTCTCTATGCGTTGGAACGTCTGTGGCGCGATTGCCCGGCTATTCCCCTGGACGAGGTCGAAGCGGCGGTCGGCATCGAGGGGTTGCTCGCCGACGAGAGGTGAGGGGGTACGGCGGGGTCGCCAGACCTCGGGTTCGGTGCGACCGTGGGGTCAGCTCACCCGGTTGGTAAGTGGGTACGGCACTGCTTCGGATCGTGGACGTCGGGATTTCGTCTTACCCCGGCCATGGAGTAATGTCTTCCAGGCAGTCAGGCCGCTCCACCGGCCTGGCCGCTTCGGGGCTATGGCGCAGTTGGTAGCGCGCTTCCATGGCATGGAAGAGGCCACGGGTTCGAATCCCGTTAGCTCCACCCCACGCACAAGGCTCGAACCCTTGCCAACGGAAACGCTGGCCGAGGTTCGGGCCTTGTTGGCGTCTGCGGCCCAGGTCAGGGCATTCGCGTTGACTTGCGGATCAAGGAGCATCTCGAAGGGCCGGTTGTGCTCGACCCGCAGCTCGTTGTCCTCGTCGATGAAGACCTTCGTGAAGAATGCCTGGTTGCACAGCCGCCGGTTGGTGTCGTCGCAGCGGGTGTAGATGTCGGCGCAGTTGGCGAGCAGGCCGAGGGCGTCGTCGAGGTGGGCGCGGGCCTCGGCGTAGTCGCCGAAGTGGGCGTCGATGCGGCGGGTCACCTGGTCGAGTTCGGCGACGATGCGGTCTTGTTCGCGCTTGAGCACGGAGAGCGGGATCGCGTCGGCGTAGTGCGCCTGCATGAGCCGGTCCTGCTCGCTTTCGAGCCGGTCGCGGTTGGTGGTGAGGCGTTCTAGCTCCTCGGTCTCGGCAGCCATGAGCCGATCGAACTCGTGGTGGAGCATGCCCGCGAGCGCATCCTGCTGGGCGGGCGTGATCTGGACGCGCGTGTAGTAGTCCTCGACGAGCTTCTCGACATCTTCGATGAGCATCGCCTGGCGCGTGCAGTCGGTGCGCTTGGAGTGCCGACCGGAGCACACGAAGTAGCAGTACACGTTCCCGTGACGGTTCTTCGCGTTGGACACGATGAGCCGGGAGCCGCACTGGCCGCAGTGGATGGTGCCTTTGAGGTAGTGGCCGTGGACTTGGGTTGCCTCGACGGCGCACTGGTGCGCGGTGAGCACGGACTGGACCTGATACCAGACCTCGGCAGGCACGAGCGCTGGGTGGTTGCCCTTGTAGCGGGTGCCTCGATAGATGACATCGCCCTTGTAGTACGGGTTTGTCAGGAGCCGATGGATGGTGGACACAGCCAGCGGTTTCGCCGGCCGCTTCGGCGTGGGCAGGCTGCGCAGCCCGCGCGAGGTGAGCTCGTCGTGCAGCTGGCTGACACTCCAGTTGCCCGACGCGTACGCCTTGAACGCCCACTCGATCATCGGTGCCCGCTCCGGATCGAGTTCGATGGTGCGGACTTCGCGCCCGAGTTCGTCGCGCTTGCGGACGTTCAGGTACCCGATGGGCGCGCGCCCGTTCGTGCCGCCGCCGATGGCCTTCTGGGTCATACCCTTGGCGACCTCGGTGGCGAGGTTGCGGGAGTAGAACTCGGCGATGGTGGACATGATGCCGTGCAGCAGCATCCCCGAGGGTGTCTCGTCGATGTTCTCCGACGCGGACACGAGCATGACCCCGCACTGTTGGAGCGCGAGGTGGATGCTCACGTCGTCGGCGCGGTTCCTGGCGAGCCGGTCGACCTTGTGAACGATGCAGTACGCGACCTTGTTGGCCTTGACGTACTGGATCATCCGCATCAGCTCGGGCCGGTCGGACGACTTGGCCGAGGCTCCCGCGTCGACGAACTCCTCGACGATGCCGGCGCCGAGCTGCTCGGCCTTGCGCCGGGTCGCTTCGCGTTGGGCCGGGATCGAGAAGCCCTCGTCCGTGCCGCCCTTCTCTGCCTGCTCGCGGGTCGAGACCCGCAGGTAGGACACGGCGGCGGCCATTGTCTTGGGCGGGTCGATGAGGCTGGCAGCCGGATCGTCGGCAATGGTGGTCATCGGGGGCTCCCTCTCACGCGGTTCGACCCTCGCGCTCCCACTGTTGGTGGGAGGGGTGTTGATCGTGAGAGCAGCCGGTGATGGCTGTGGGGCGAGACCCGATGGTCTCGGTGCGTGTTGCCCGCCGGGCGGCGAGGTTTAGGCCACAACACCCCGCATCGCGAGGCTTGCACGGTTCATTCTACCGGGCGGCTTCAGGGGCGGCCAGGCCATCCGGTGCCGCCCGGTAGGTGTCGGGCACCCGCACGGCCGCGCGGACCGCGCGGCTCTCGCCGGTCTCCTGCAACGTCAGCCGGATGAGAACCTCGGCGAGCTTGTGCAGGTCGGCGCGTTCGCGGTGGACGGCCCGGACGGAGAACGACCGCTCCTCGTACGGGCGACGGTCGGTCTTCTTGGCATAGCGGCTCATCGGTCTACGGACCCTCGTCGTCGGCCAGGTTGGCGTAGAACTCGTCTTCG
>WBZS01001325.1_pt1 | contig 20183 bp, 15 predicted proteins | sample 5204201 | NCBI WGS metagenome assembly WBZS01 (sample SAMN12344357, study PRJNA552823) | activated sludge metagenome | biome: Activated sludge suspended growth; feature: Nitrification reactor; material: Wastewater; isolation source: activated sludge from nitrification reactor of wastewater...
ATGCGCTGGACGCAAGCTCCTTTGACAAGGTGATCAATCCCGCAGTGATCGAACCGGTCGTTCAATTCACGTTATATGTAAAAGTAAAATATGAATTGGCTCAAACGCCAGTAGCTAAAGCCACGAAGGCCAAGAAGCGCTGATCGGAGGTATGAAGAGTGTGAAAGGAGGCATCCGTGCCTCGTCCTCCGTTACCACCTAAATCCGTGGTGACTTTCACGCTCTCAGTATTGACGATTAAGACCGTAGAAGTCAAGCCCGGTGGGTCATAACACCGGGAACTAAAGTCCCGTTTGCAACCAGAATCTCGGCGATCTGTACGGCGTTGAGGGCGGCACCCTTGCGAAGCTGGTCACCGGAAGCCATCAGGCAGATGGCATTCGGATTGGATAGGTCCTGGCGGATACGCCCGACCAGGACATCGTCGATGCCGCCAGCATCGATTGGCATAGGAAATAGATTGCGCACGCGATCATCGACGACGGTTACACCAGGGGCTCGCATTAGCGCTTCTCGCACTGCCTCCTCGCTTGGGGCTCTTCCGGCGAATTCCACCGTGATCGACTCTGTGTGAGCCCTGATCACGGGTACGCGGATGCAGGTCACGTTGATTTTCAAATCGGGCATACCCAAGATCTTGCGGCTCTCGTTGATGACCTTCGATTCTTCCTCGCTGTAGCCATCCGCGCCGATCTCCGTGTTGTGGCTGAATACGTTGAAGGCGGTTTGGTGGGGAAGGACATTAGGAGTCACAACCTCGCCGTCAAGAATGGCTCGCGTTTGTGCCATCAACTCTTGAACGGCTGCCGCGCCAGCACCGCTCACGCTCTGGTACGTGCTTACGATGACACGTTCAACCGTGCCAAGGCCAAGCAAGGGCTTGATGGCCATCAGCAGGATAATGGCCGTGCAGTTCGGATTTGCTACGAGTTTGTGCTCAGGCCGAAGCGCACCCATGTTGATTTCTGGAATGATCAGCGGCACGTCCGAGTCCATTCGGAACGCGCTAGAGTTATCAATCACCGTAGCTCCGGATGCGATTGCAACGGGCGCGAAATCACGGGACCGCTGCGCTCCGGCAGAGCAAAAGAGCAGATCTAGGCCGGAACAGGACTCGGGCGTGGCACATACAACTGTGTGAGGGCCAAGCTGAGTCCCTGCGGACCGCTCGCTCGCGAGCAGCCTCAGGCTTTCGACAGGGAAATTGCGTGACTCCAGAATCTGGATCAGCTCTAGTCCAACTGCGCCCGTAGCTCCAAGAATCCCGACTCTCATTCATCCCCCAGGTTGAAAAGCTTAGCTGCCATTTCCATGTCCTTATCACCGCGCCCGGATAGATTAACCAAAATGTGTGTACCTGGACCAAATCGTCCTCCCTGAAAGACAGGGACAAACGCGTGTGCCGACTCGAAAGCAGGAATGATCCCTTCAAGCTTGGCTACCTTGTGAAAGGCATCAAGCGCATCGGCATCGGTCGCAGCTTCATAGGTAACGCGCGCCGAGTCCTTCAAGAACGAGTGTTCTGCCCCAACACCAGGGTAATCCAACCCGGCCGAAACTGAATGAGTCCCAAGCACTTGCCCGTTCTCATCGTGAATGAGATAGCTGTATGAACCATGAAGGACACCAGGGGATCCAGCCGTAAGCGGTGCGGCATGCTTGCCGGACGAAAGTCCATGCCCACCGGCTTCAACCCCAACAAGCTTCACAGTTTCATCTGACAGAAAGCCGGAGAAAAACCCAATCGCATTGGAACCGCCTCCAACGCACGCGATGCCAACGTCAGGCAACTTCCCAAACCGCCTAAGATACTGCTCGCGCGATTCATGACCAATCACGCTCTGGAACTCGCGGACCATGTAAGGATATGGGTGGGGGCCAGCGGCGGTTCCGATGATGTAATGGGTATCGCGGACGTTAGTCACCCAATCACGCATCGCTTCGTTCAAAGCATCCTTGAGAGTGCGCGTGCCGCTCTTGACCGGGATGACTCGTGCGCCCATCAGCCGCATCCGGAACACGTTGAGCTGCTGCCGAACGGTGTCTTCCTCACCCATATAGACTTCGCACTCGAGTCCAAACAAGGCGCAAACCGTGGCAGTGGCGACGCCATGTTGCCCGGCGCCCGTCTCGGCGATGATCCGTTTCTTACCCATTCGGCGAGCAAGCAGGGCTTGACCGAGGGCGTTGTTGATCTTGTGGGCGCCGGTGTGGTTCAGGTCTTCGCGTTTGGCGACAACATGCAGCCCGGTCTCATGGCTGATTCTCGAAAGATGAGTGATGGGCGTGGGTCGACCAACAAATTCGCTGAGGTACCGCTCGAACTCCGCGCGAAATTCGCCCTCGCTCCAAGCCTTGTTAAACTCCGCCTCAAGTTCATCCAGTGCAGGAACCAAGGTCTCGGGCACATAGCGCCCTCCGTATTCCCCAAATCGACCCGTGGTTGCCATGCTTCTAATCTACGAGCCCTAGGGCCTCGCGTTGAGCCTCAATCTCTGCGACCGATTCCCCGAAGGTCTTTAACATCACTGCGCATGCATTGATGGGATCGCCGGAGAACGGCCAAATCAGGTCACCTCTGGTCACATAAGCCTCTTTGTTCTTGCGCCCCATTAGCGTCCAAACTCTAGTTGAGATCGATGCCGGGTCCTTGAATTGGACCGCGATTCGCCCGCCGTTTGCATCGATCTTGGAGATACCTAGGTCCCGCGCCGTGAGCCTCAGTTCCATGACCCTGAACGCGTTCGTAACTTCCTTTTGCATCACGCCATAGCGATCGGCGACCTCAACCCGTGCTTCATCAAGATCGGCAATGGTCCGGCTCGACATCATTTTCTTATAGTAGTAAAGCCGCTGAGCCTGCTCGGGGACGTACTTGTCCGGGATCATTGCCGATACGGGGAGGTCGGCTGTGGGCAATGGCGCAAGACCTTCAAGCGGATCGTTGTAGGTCGGCGTCTCTCCGTCGGCATGGGCTTTGAGGAAGGTCACCTCCTCATTGATAATCTGGGTGAAGAGTTCGTAGCCGACGGTCGCCATCGTCCCGCTCTGTTTCGCGCCAATCAGTTCACCGGCCCCGCGAATCTGGAGATCCCGAAAGGCAAGCGAGTAACCGGAGCCTAGGGACGAGAATTCTTGCAACGACTGTAGCCGGGCCATCGCGTTCTCGGTTAGCTCCTTGCCGGTTTGATAAAGCAAATACGCATATGCTTGGCGATCCGAGCGACCGACCCGACCGCGAAGTTGATAGAGTTGCGACAGCCCGAGCCGGTCGGCGTTCTCAACAATCAAGGTGTTGGCGTTCGAGATGTCGAGGCCGTTTTCGATGATGGTCGTGCTGAGCAAGATGTCGATCTCGCCCTTGATAAACCCGATCATGATCGGCTCGAGTTCTTTCTCGTTCATTTGGCCGTGACCGATGCCGATGCGCGCCATCGGAAGGAGCTTTTTCAGCTTCTCGGCAACGTGGTAAATCCCCTCGACTCGGTTGTAGACGTAATAGACCTGCCCACCGCGAGATAGTTCTCGAAGCACGGCCTCCCGAATGACTTCCATGCTAAACGGGCGCACATAGGTTCGGATCGGAAGCCGACCCGGCGGCGGGTCGTTGATGAGCGACATCTGGCGAATGTCCATTAGAGCCATGCTGAGCGTCCGCGGGATCGGGGTCGCGCTCAAGGAAAGCACGTCCACATTGATACGAAGCTGCTTCAAAGACTCCTTCTGCTTGACGCCAAACTTCTGCTCCTCATCAATCACGACAAGCCCGAGGTCTTTGAATTCAACGTCTTGCGCGAGCAACGCATGGGTGCCAATCACCAGGTCGACTTCACCGGCTTTGAGTTTAGCCAGAACCACTCGTCGTTCAGCAGCCGAGCGAAATCGATTGAGTAACTCAAGGCGAACAGGGAAGGCCCCAAGCCGATCGGAGAAGTTGCGGAAGTGCTGCTCACTCAGAATCGTGGTCGGGCAAAGTACCGCGACTTGCCGACCGGCTTGCGCGACTTTGAACGCGGCACGAATCGCGACTTCGGTCTTGCCAAATCCGACGTCGCCGCAGATCAGGCGGTCCATCGGATAACTCTCGCTCAGGTCGCGCTTGGTCTCGATGATCGCTTGCATCTGGGCGGGCGTTTCCATCCAAGGGAACGTCGATTCCATCTCGGATTGCCAGGGGCTGTCGGGGCCATAGCTGGGTCTTTGAACTCGTTTGCGGAGACTATAGAGCTTGATCAGGTCTCGTGCAAACTCCCTAGCCTCCTCCCGGGCTTTTCCCACTGCACGTTGCCACTCACCTCCTCGCAACCGATTGAGCTTGGGATTGGCGTCGCCGGGATTGAGGTACTTTTGGATTCGGTCGAGCTGGTCGGCAGGTACGAAGAGCTTGTCAGGATGTTCGTACTGAACGTACAGATACTCCTTTTCGACCCCCGCGATTTCGCGTTTGACGAGCCCCTGGAATATCCCGATTCCGTAGTTTATGTGGACAACAAAATCGCCCGGCTTGAGGTCGAGAACCGTGGCAATCGGGGCACCCTCGTTGAACCTCTTTTGCGGAAGCTTGAGCCTGCCGACTCCGAATAATTCTTGGTCGGTAATCAGCGCGATCTTGGCTTCGGAACAGACAAATCCTCCGGCGAGGTTGCCTTGTACTAGAACGTATCCTGGTTCCAGTTTCGGATAAAGGTCAGCGGCGGGTTCAGAAGGGAAGATTTCGACTTGATTTAGAACGGACTTCGCGCGGTGGGGTTGATCGGTTCCCAAAGTTACGTTGAATCCAGCTTCAACATAGTTCAACAAGGTTCGAGCGAGAGCATCGGGCTGTCCGCGATAGCTATCAAGCGAATGCGCTCCGACCTCTAGTTTTCGATCAACATCGAGACCAGATGGCAGGCCCATCTGGGTGAGCGCGATGAGATTTGGCCAGGAGCCAAGGTGCTCAGGGCCATGCATGTAGTCTCCGGCAGTCCCTTTAAGCAGTTCGCCTCGCTCGGCTCGCGCAGTCAGCGCTTGTGCAAGTTCTTCTTCGCTGCGGGTAGCAATGGATTCAAGCTCAATTGGCTCATCCAAGATCACAAGACCTTGTGGTGGCAAGAGATCAATCGCGCAACCAGAGTCAGGGTGAAGGAGCGGCCGGTACAGATCTAATCGGTCAAAGAATGCTCGCTGCCTCATGGCTCGGAGATCACCGTTTATCAGTTCTTCAAGCTTCGCGCTTGTCTGATCGCCAAGCTCGGCTGCCTCGTGACCCATGGTGCGAAGCACCAAGTCTTCTAACTCAGCAAACCCCGAGTCATCGAACGAAAAAAGTGTTTCTCGACTTGGGCAGAGTTCAATTCGGTCTATCGAACTTACGGATCGCTGGCTGGAAGGGTCGAATATGCGCAGGCTCTCGATGTCGTCGCCGAAAAGTTCGACCCGGATTGGGGAAGACAAGCCCATCGGCCAAAGATCAAGGATTCCGCCACGCTTACTAAACTGCCCCGGTGTCCGAACAGGTTCAGAAATCTCATAGCCCAAGCTTTCCAGTCGCTTAATGGATGATTCCAGATCGAGGGTCTTGCCCTTCTGGATAACCATCGAACTGGCCTCAAGTACATCAAGTGGCAGAGTTCTTTCGAGCGCCGCTTGCGCCGTCGTGATGACAATCCCTGAGCCCGGCTCGATCAAGAATCGCAGGGCTCCAATTCTCTCGCTGATCGCATTGAGCTCGGGCGGGCTGTCTTCAAACAGGGAAGCCATCCCCGAGGGCAATTGCCGAATCTGTCCTTCCGGAAAACCACAAAGCACCAGTTTGGCTTGCCAGGCAAGCGCCCGATCGTGGTTCGGTGCGATGAGGACGACTTTGCGTGGGTGTTTTTGGAGGAGTGCGGCAACCAGAACCGCCCTTGCCTCAGGCGCAACAGCGCCCCACTCGGACCTACCATCGGGCGGTTGAAAGAGCGGGAAGAAAGCGTCAACGTCGTGCAGCCTACTGGCCCATTGACCGATCCGCATGAATTAAAGGAGTCTACCTGGATAGGCGAGTTGAAAGACCGGTATTTTTACCTGGGAAACTGATTCAAAATGCGCACCATATTGTGAGAATTTCGCTTACAATGCAATTGAACGTCACGCTTTGCTGGGGTTTCCTCTTTCTTTCTATGCATTTATTTCATGGAAGCCAAGCAAACGAGCGTGAAGGAGCATTTATAAATGAAGCGAATTCGAGCGTTTACGCTTATCGAATTGCTGGTCGTGATCGCGATCATCGCAATTCTTGCCGCAATCTTATTCCCCGTTTTTGCACGGGCAAAGGCTCAAGCAAAACAGACTGCCTGCATCAACAACAGCAAGCAAAATGTACTTGCAACTCTGCAGTACACGACGGATTACGAAGAGACCGCACCGATCTCGCAGTACAAGCTTCCTTGGCGAGGCTATGCTGCTGGCGCGGATCCTGCTGACCGGCTCCTGATGCAAATCATCAGCCCATACATGAAAAGTAGGGCTCTCTGGAATTCTCCAGGGGACCCCGAATCTGACCGACAGCGCGATGTCACTGCTTTCTCTCCTTCCAGCACCGCACCGGTTACCAACCGGCCCGAGCAGTATGATTACAACTTGGCGCTCAAATCGGATTACGCTCAGAACCAACAGTACTTTAGCATCCAAGGCGCACAGTGTTCCAATCCTACTGCTGAACTTCGGTCTGGTTCGACGCGCATGATGAGAGTCCAAGAGCCTTCCAGGACAATATACGCGATCACATCAGTTTGGAGTCGCGATTTTATTAGTGGCAAACCGTTCGGCGGTGGGGCTTGGGTCGTTGACCCGCCGTGTAAGTACTTGCCTGGAGGCATAGACACATGGCCGGAGATACCACTTGGCTGTACCGGCTATTGGTGGTGGGGCGGATGGAATCCTAGCACTCCAACGGCCTTTAACGTTTTCGGCGGTGCCTGGGCTTGGCACAATAACACGAACGCGATTGTGGCCTTCGCCGACAGTAGCGTGAAGTCTATGCGAATGTCGCAAACCACCAAGGGTTGCAACGTTCAAAACCAATCGTCTGGTTTGATCTTTGATGCTTCGCAATACATGTGGGACTTAGACTAATGAAAAACGCACTTAGGATCATAGCCATTTGTGCCGTTGCTTGCATTTCTGTTGTTGGCTGTTCGCCTGACGAGACGAGTGGAGTGAATGCCAATGTACAGGAAATGAACAAGAACACACCACCTAATGCTGGCTCTGTCCCTCTCGATATGATGGGGCCAAAAGTGGAAAGCCGAGGAGGTCCGGGTGACAGTGCTGGCGATCGTGCTGGCAATGGAGGGTCCGGCATAGCTGGCAGCTCAACGCCGCGGTAGTTATTCTTGTCCGCCGGATACCGGCGGACTTTTGGTTTGCTTGGTCATTGGCTGGGCATTGGTCTAAATCTTGGAGTCATAACATATGAATACTGAATATAACGGAGCCGCGCGAAGCCAACAGCGACGCGCATCATCAGGCTTCACTCTGATCGAACTACTGGTAGTCATTGCGATAATCGCAATTCTTGCCGCGATCTTGTTTCCCGTCTTTGCCCGAGCTAAAGCCCTGGCTCAGAAGACCTCCTGCATGACCCGGCAAAATCAAGATGCCAAGGGAATCATGATGTACACGACCGACCACGATGAAATGATGGTGATGGCCAACCAAGGCAACAACCTCAGCGGATGGGGCTTTGGGCGGCCTGACTACGTTTGGCCGGAGTTAGTCATGCCGTACGTCAAGAGTTGGACCGTGTTTCGGTGCCCGGTCGATCCCAATGCGACCGACAAGGGACTTGCACTCGACTCAGCGACAGATGCGCCGTTGCCTCCTGGTCACCCGAATTATTACTATGCGTGGGGAGCGCGGTCAAACGTTGGAATCAACTATATATTCTTGACCCCTTGGCAAGTTCAAGGGAACAACCCAACTTCGGTTCCAACCAAGATGAGTCGCATCGATCAGGCTTCTGCAACCATATTGTTCGTCGAAACGATTTGGGATAGGAACACGACCACCGGGAAACCAAAGGGCGGCGGAAACTGGACCGTTGAAGCTCCCTGCCGCGTAGACAGCGCTGGCAACAGCCTTGTCCCCGTGTCTCCTTATCACACATACGGCGGATGGGTGCCGAACACGACGGGTAACCCACCCTACAGTTGGCTTGAGTTCGGCGGAGCGTGGCCCTGGCACTATGGCACCATCAACGTGGGCTATTGCGATGGAAGCAGCAAGTCGATGCATCTAAAGGCCCTTGCCAATGGATGCAACGTGGTCGCATTCGGTGGGGGTGCGGCTTACGATGGTGACAAGTACTTGTGGGATCTACGATAGCTATGACCGACGTACAAAAGAAAGCAGCTGGCGCTGTCCTTGTCGTAATTATTTTGGTCGTGCTGTACTTCCTGATGAAGGGGCTCGCACCGGGATCAGATGATGCCGCATATTCGCGCGAGATGTCGCAGCAGATCCCGGCTCCACAGACTGGGGTTAACAACCCTGGACCCGATCCAAACGCAATCATCATGAAGCGGGGTGGGGCCCCGCAACAAGGAAGCGGAGAAACAGGTTCTGGGATAGGCAAGTAAATCAGACCATGACCTCGCTGCCCAAAATCGCGTAGAATTGGGCAGCGGTCACGGTCTGGATTAACACAAATGCCTAAGAGAATCGAAACGCTTGTCCTCCACGATAGCTCCACGCCAATCCTTGGCGACATCCAAAAGGGCGGAAGCGTGGTCGTCACTACGATTGACACGCTCTTGAACCAGGCTCGTGCACACTCGCTTTGGCCCCTTACGTTTGGCCTTGCCTGCTGCGCGATCGAGATGATGAGTACGGTTGCCTCTCGCTTTGACCTCGCCCGGTTTGGCTCAGAGGCTTTCAGGGCAACTCCTCGGCAAGCCGACGTCATGATTATCGCGGGACGGTTGAGCAAGAAGATGGCCCCTGTCCTCCGCCAGATTTACGACCAGATGCCTGAGCCTAAATGGGTCATCAGCATGGGTGCTTGCGCCAGCTCTGGCGGGGTTTATAATAATTACGCGATTGTCCAGGGGGCAGACCAAGTTGTCCCCGTTGATGTTTACGTTCCCGGATGCCCACCATCCCCCGATGCGTTGATCTACGCCATTTTGAAACTCCAAGAAAAAATCAAGAAGCGCAAGTTCAACAAGATCATCGAACTTACTCCGCGCCAGCTTGAGGAGACCGTAGTATGAGCGTCGAGCTTTTTCGCGATGTAGCCAAACCGATCATCGCCGGCTTCGGAATCACCCGCCGCCGGCTGGCGAACAAGAAAGTCACGGTGATGTATCCCGAAGAAGTTCGGGAGCAATACCCTCGGACAAGGTGGCGTCACTTCCTCGTTCGATACGATTCGGGCTTGGAGAAATGCATCGGTTGCTCGCTTTGTGCCGGGGCTTGCCCCGCGCGATGTATCTTTGTCGAGGCAGAAGAGAACACGGATCAAGCTAGATTCTCGCCGGGAGAACGGTACGCTAAACGCTACGAGATCAACATGATCCGATGCATTTTTTGCGGGTACTGCCAAGATGCTTGCCCCACCGGAGCGATCGTGTTGCGGAAGAATTTTGAGCTTGCGGACTACAAGCGCGAGGACTTCCTCTACACCAAAGAAATGCTTCTTGAAGAGTATCCAGGGCAATCGAACGAGCCCTACTTGAGCAAGTTTGGCAAGAAAGCCTCGACCCCCTAACCGGTTCGGGTAACTTTGCACAATGCGAAGGCTTTGGATACCTGTACTTGTTGTCGGACTTTTGTCCTTGGGATGCTCGGGTGGCAATCAAGCTTCAAGCGAAGGGAACACAAGCCCGGCCCCTGCTCCTTCAAGTGGACCGTTTAAGGTCGCCCTCCTCACCCCAGGTCCAGTCACCGACAACGGCTGGAGCGCGATGGCTTACGACGGGCTCAAGGAAATCGAGACTCAACTCGGGGCCACGGTCAATAACCAAGAAGCCCAAGGCACGCAAATCCGGGAAGCAATGCGGACCTATGCCCGCGACGGATACACCCTCGTCTTTGGTCACGGGTTTGAATACAACGCCCCCGCCATGGAGGTCGCGAAAGAGTTTCCGAAGACCGTTTTCATCAGCAGCTCCGGCGGGGAAACCGCCGCGAACGTGGGTGCTTTTCGGTTCTATCTGGAGCAGGGTTTCTACCTTGCAGGAATGACCGCCGCCTTGATGAGCAAAACTGGCAAGCTCGCGATGATCGGGGGTGACGAGGTTCCGAGTATTAAATCCACATTCAAAGCCTTTGAAGCGGGTGCGAAAGCGGCAGTTCCAACAATCAAAGTCAGCACAACCTTCACTGGGAGCGGAACCGACGCCGCTAAAGCCAAACTCGCGACCTTGCAAGCCATCGGCACCGGCGCAGACTTTGTGATTCACCAGGCCAACATGGCGGCTAGCGGCGTTTTTGAAGCTTGCAAGGAAAAGAACGTCATGGCGTTCGGCGCAAATCTCGACCAGAACAATGACCCGAGCAACGCGGTTGTTGCCTCGGCAATCATAGTTGCGAAGCCTGCGTTTGTCGCCCTTGCCAAGCAAGTGAAAGAAGGGAAATACACCGGCAAGATCGAGCTAATGGGGATGCAAGAGGGCGCGATTGATTACCTGTGGAATCCAGCTCTAGTCAACTCCATCCCGAAGGACGTTCGCGAGAAGGTGGACCAGGCAAAGGCGGACATCCTCAGCGGCAAGATCGTGGTTCCAAAAGACGAGTTCTAATGCTCGAAGTCCGGGGCGTGACCAAGCGATATGGCAAGTTGCTTGCGCTTGACGATGTCAACGCGGTCATGCATCCGGGTGAGATTCATGCTGTTGTCGGCGAGAACGGGGCGGGGAAGTCCACCCTCATGGGGATTCTCGCGGGGTTTATCACCCCAGATTCTGGCTCTTGCTCTTTGAACGGTTCGGCAATTCCTCTTGGGCATCCGGCCCAATGCCGAAGCCTGGGCATCCAGATGGTGCATCAGCACTTCATGCTCGTCCCCGAGTTCACGGTTCAGGAGAACTTAGCTCTTGGCAGTTTGCGATCTGTGGCTGGAAACCTCGACTTGGACGCGGCAACCCAAGTGCCACTGGAGATGGCGAAGCAACTGGGATGGGCCCTTGATGAACGCGCTAGAACTGGAAGTCTGCCGGTTGGCACCCAGCAGAAGATTGAAATCCTGAAAGCAGTAAGCGAAGAATCCAACGTGCTGATCCTGGATGAGCCTACCGCGGTGCTGCTGGCGGAGCAAGTCGAGGACCTCTTTCGCGTGCTGAGACAGCTTCGTGACGAGGGCCGAATCATCATCTTGATCGCCCACAAGCTTAGCGAGATCATGGCAATTGCTGACCGAGTCACGGTTTTGCGCAAGGGGCGCGTGGTCGCTGAATCCTTGATTAGCGAGACCAACGCCGATGAGCTGGCGTTCAAGATGGTGGGGGAGATTCCGCCTTTGCGTTCGCCTTTGCCCGTATCGACCCAGGCTGTCGCTCTTTCAGTCAGGGGCCTGACAGTTCTCGATGACCGCAAAGTCGAAGTCGTCCGCGGAGTCGATCTTGAGATTCGAGATGGCGAGATTGTTGGGATTGGCGGGGTCGACGGGAACGGGCAGGTTGAACTCGCGGAAGCCATCGCCGGAATCCGGAAACCAAAGAGCGGCACTGTCAGCCACGCTCAAGTCGCCTACTTGCCTCAAGACCGGCAGGTCGACGGACTCGCCCTGAACCTCTCAATCTTCGATAACCTCATGATTGCCGGGCATCGCAAAGAAGCTCTGCGATGGGGACCGTTCTTGCGTATTGGACTTTCGCGAGATTGGGCGAGGGAGCAAGTTCGTATCTTCGCGATCAAGACCGACAGTATTGATCGCCCAGCCAAAAGTTTGAGCGGGGGGAATCAACAGAAGGTTGTTGTGGCCAGGGCCCTGAGCGATCGGCCGGAGGTCCTGGTTGCGATCAACCCGACCCGCGGCCTCGATGTCCACGGCATGCAGGCTGTTCACCGCTTCTTGCTTGAGGCGGCTGAGGCCGGCACCGCGATCCTGCTATTCAGCACGGATCTCGACGAATTGGCGGCGCTTTCGACGCGAATGCTATTCATGAGTCAAGGAGCATTGCACGAGGCGACGGCGTCATCGCTCGTCGGCTCAGCATGAAGGCGGCAATTCTTCGAACATGTCTGACCGCGGTCGGGCTAATTCTAATTCTCTTTCTCACGTTCGCAGTCCTCCAAATTCCGGTTTGGAAGAGTGCAACTTTGGTCTTTCAGGGCTCGATGAGCGACGCCAACGCTTGGGCCCGCACCCTCGTCAAGACCACACCGCTCCTATTGACCGGGTTAGGCGTTCTTATCGCCTGGCGAGCGGGGATGTACAACATCGGGGGAGAAGGGCAGTTCGTTGTCGGAGCGATCTTTGGGGCGATGGTCTTCAAGCTCGCGCCGAACCTCCCGCCTGCTCTTCTGTCGCTCAGTATTCTGGTCTCCACCATGATTGGCGGAGCACTCTATGCGGGAATTGCGGGGTGGCTGCAAGTCAAGCGCGGAGTCCAGGTAGTCGTCAGCACGATCCTTCTGAACTTCATTGCGCTTGAATTGCTGAAGTGGGTAGTCAGCGGCCCACTCCAGGAGAAAAAGCGCCAGTTGCCTCTAACCGACATGCTCCCCAATGCGGCTCGGCTGATGCGCTTTAGTTCCGCGAACGACTTGCATAGCGGGGTCTTCGTCGCCTTTGCCTGCGTGATCTTGGTTGCGATCTACCTTTATCGCACAGCAGGCGGGTTCAAACTAAGGCTTGTAGGCTCAAATCCACGCGCGAGCCGCGCGGCTCGTTTGGCTCCTGAACAGACCCAGCTCAAAGCAATGCTGATTTCTGGGACGCTTTGTGGGCTCGCCGGAGGAGTCGAATACACCGGAATTTCTTACCAACTCGGTACGGACCTAGCGCAGAACTGGGGGTTTCTCGCGATTCCCGTGGCTCTGATCGGGATGCTGAATCCTTATGGAGTCGCCGCCGCTGCTCTGTACTTCGGAGCCTTGTTCGCCGGATCGAAGAACCTGGAAGCATTTACGAAAGCGGGAAGCACGATTGTCCTCGTCGTTCAGTCGGTGGCGGTGCTAGGCTTTGTCGGCCTAAACTCTTGGCTTGAAACCCGCGCTAGCAAAAAGGAGGCCCCGCTCTAAATGGACCTCATCTTGATCCTGCGATACTGCGCTCCGGTCGCTCTTGCGGCGCTGGGCGAGACGCTTAATCAGAAGGCTGGCAGCCTCAACATCGGGCTGGAAGGCATGATGCTGACCTCGGCGTTCTTCTCGGCATGGGTTTCGTTGGCTACCGGGTCAGTCTGGTTGGGGCTTGGAGTCGGGGTTTTTGCTAGCCTTATCTTGATGGCGGTCCAGTCTTTGTTCACGATTAATATCCGCGCGGATCAGGTGGTTGTTGGCACCGCCGTGAACCTGTTTGCCCTTGGCCTAACCGGGACCCTGTTCCGCTCGAATTTCAACACGCGTGCCTTGACTGGGTTTCCGACTTTGCCCAAAATTGGTGCGCTAGACCCGGTGTTGCTCTCGCTCGTCGTTCTCTTTCCGGCCCTCATCTGGATATTGAACAAGACAAAATGGGGCTTGGTCGTTCGTGCCGCGGGCGAGTACCCCGACGCGGTTGAGGCGGCGGGATTCCATGTCCAGAGGGTCCGATGGGCTGCCTCCCTGGTCGCGGCTGCGCTTGCCGGGCTCGCAGGCGCGTATCTTACGTTGGGCTTTACAGGCTCGTTTAACGAAAACATGACGGCAGGCAGAGGGTTTGTAGCGATCGCGATGGTGACTTTTGGCCGGTGGAAACCGGGCTGGGTCCTTGCCGGGTCGATGCTCGTTGGGCTTTTGGAAGCCGCGCAGTTTAGTCTGCAAAGTCGCCAGTCTTCTATTCCGTACCCGCTTCTAAACGCCTTGCCCTATGTCGTAGCACTCGCAGTTCTCGTGATTGCCGGGCGGGGGAGAGGCGCACCCGCTGCCTTGGGCACTCCTTGGCGAGGCAGGTTATGAGCAAAGTCCGCCTCGCGCGCAAAGTTAGTTTTTCAAGTGGGCATCGTTACTGGAATGACCTCCTTAGCGAACAAGAAAACAAGGACTTATTTGGGGATTGGGCTTCTCCAAGTTATCACGGGCATAATTATGTTTTGTGGGTGACGGTAGAGGGATCAATCGATCCTGAAACCGGTATGGTCATTAATATTAAGACCATCGATGACCACTTGCAAGAGACCATTGTTTCAAAGTTCGATCAGAAAAGTCTCAACGATGAAACAGGTTTGTTGCTCATTCCATCGTTAGAGAATCTTATCCGCCATATCCATTACCTACTCTATCGATTACCTTGTGAAACTAAACTTGTGGCAATCAAACTTGAAGAAACACCAACACTCTGCGCAGAATGGGCCATGGAAGACTCCGATATGATAACGTTAACAAGATCCTACGAATTTGCTGCTTCGCACAGATTGCATAGCCCACAATTGACCGACGCCGAAAACGTCGAACTCTTCGGCAAGTGCAACAATCTGCATGGACACGGGCATAACTACATACTTGAGGTTAGCGTCATTGGAGCACCTGACCTTAAGTCTGGAATGCTCGTTCAACTCAACGATCTCGATCAGATAGTCGAGACAGAAGTAGTCGATCGGTACGATCACAAGAACTTCAACCACGACTTGCCAGAGTTTGAAGGGATTAACCCGACAAGTGAAATTGTCGCCTTAGAAATATTCAATAGACTCAAAGCTAAAGTACCAGCGAAACTATCAAGAATCAGACTTTACGAAACAGCGCGAAATATGTTCGAGGTTAGCGCAACTTGAGACGCGTGATAATCACCGGAGCAAGTAGCGGAATTGGTCGCGACCTCGCTCTCCTTCTTGCCGATCAAGGAGATCAACTGATCTTAGTAGCAAGACGAGAAGGACTACTAAAAGCATTAGCATTAGAATGCGAGCAACGTGGTGCAGGCAAAGTCTTAACCGTGACCTGCGACGTAGGAATTCCAGAGCAAACAAAGCAACTGATACCTGCCATAAAAGCACTAGAACCAGGCGAACTCTGCCTCGTCAACAATGCAGGAAGCGCTCTCTTTGAGCCGGTTGACCAGATGCCCCAAGAACTCTTCGAGCAAATCGTACGTGCAAACCTCCTCGGAATGATGTTTGTCACCCATGAAGTCCTCCCCCTCATGCTCGAAGAAGGCAATGGCCAAATCCTCAACGTTCTGAGCATCGCCGCGACCACCGCATTCTCTGGTTCTTCCGCATACTGTGCCGCGAAAGCCGGAGCCCACATGTTCGCAAAATGCCTGGCCCTGGAAGTCCGCAAGAAGGGCATAAGGGTCACGAACATCCACCCAGGAGCAACAGACACTCCAATTTGGGACGCCACCGGCTGGCGGCCCGAGCAGGAAATGATGCTCAAGAGCATCACCGTGGCCGAGGTCATCGGAGACACCCTCAACGCGCCAAGAGACCGCAGCTTCGATGACGTGTATTTGATGCCACCGCTGGGAATTGCTTAGGGCCAAATCTCAGTAATAATTTGAGTCTGCCTTTCGGACGGCTGAGCCGTCCCATCTAAACGAACACCTATGAAACTTTATCGCTCGCCATGGAAATTTGCCGTTCTTGGAGTCGTCGCCGCCATGTGTGCCGCCCTCCCCGCCGTCGCCCAAACTCCCCATAAAGCCCCCGATCCCCCGAAGGTCACGGAACCCAAGCAACCTGAGCCGCCGAAAAAGGACTCAAGCGTAGAGGAATACGAGAAAGCGATCAAGGATCTCAAGAAATACGAGGGTGCCCTGACCCTCTACACTCGCAAGAAGGAGATTTTGCTTGAGCTTCCGGCTGCCTCACTCGGCAAACTGCTCATGGTCCAAGCCGCGTTCAACACCGGCGCTACAAGCGACGGAGTCCAGGCGGGATTCCCCATCGGCGACCAAGCCATTGACGTCTACCGAGTTGAGCGGCACGAGGACCAAGTTTGGTTTGTGCGCCCAAACGTCTCGTATCGATGGGGCAAAGCGAATGACCTTGCGGAGGCAACCGAGCGAAGCTTCCCCGAAGCGATCCTCGCCGGATATAAGATCGAGAACGAGAATCCCGAGAAGAAGCTGATCTTGGTCAATGTCACCAACCTCTTCAACGGTGAGCTCTTCCGACTTAACGAACTGATCAGCGCCGGAGTCGGCGGGCAATACATGCTCGACCGAGAGAAGAGCCGCATCGATCAGGTCAAGAATTTCCCAGAGAACACGAACGTCCGCATGTTCCTCCACTACACAAACCCTCGACCCCAAGGCGATGGCGGACTGGGCAAGCTCCTGGGTCTTGGCCCAACGAATCAGCTTGAGGACTCGCGAAGCTGCCCAATCAAGGTCACTTTTAATCTGTGGTGGCGAGCTCAATCTAGCTATATGCCGCGCCAAGCCGATCCGCGCATTGGTTACTTCACCGCGGACTACTTTGACGTGGGCAAGTTCTTCGTTCGCGATCGAACCGAGCGGTACATCAACCGATTTAATTTGGTGAAGAAAGACCCCAAGGCCGCCGTCAGCGAGCCGGTCAAGCCGATCGTTTGGTACATCGACAATTCAGTACCGATGAAGTGGAGACCTGCCGTCAAGCGCGGCATTCTGTTCTGGAACAAAGCCTTCGATGCTCTGGGCTACAAGGACGCCGTTCAAGTCCGCGAGGCTCCTGAGAATGACCCCAACTGGGATCATGCCGATGGTCGATTTAACGTCGTGAGGTTCGCGATGTCCGAGAGCGATGCCTATGCGATTGCCCTTTTCCGAACCGACCCCTTCACAGGAGAGATTCTCAATGCGAGCGTCAACTTAGACGCGAACATGCTGAGCTTTACCGCTCTTGAGCACGAGAACCTGACGGTGCCTGCATCAAACACCTACGACCTCGCCAGGCAAACGATCTTCGGCGACATCACGACCTCGCAATTGGCAACCAAGCAGCTAACCGGAGACTATGATCCAAACGTTGCTTCTTTCCAAGCTCTTGCGAAGAAGGCAGGATTCCAAACCGGGATCTGTGATTACCCACGAGCAAAGGCGGCAGAAGCTGGTTTTAGCTATTACGCCGCATTGGCCGGCGGCACCATGATTAAGCGCGACGAGTACGTCAGCCAGTTCCTGTCAGACGTGATAAGTCATGAGATCGGGCACTGTATGGGCCTTCGCCACAACTTCATCGGCTCGACCATCCACACCGCCGGGGACCTAGCGGACGATGCAAAGGTGGAGACCGAAGGTCTCTCAGCAAGCGTGATGGACTATGTCCCCGCAAACATCGAGGCGGTCTTGCGAGGCAAAGGTTACTACTACACTCCAACAATCGGCCAGTACGACGTCCACGCGATCAAGTACGGATATATGGATGTGAAGGCGACAACTCCCGAAGGCGAGCGCAATGCTCTTGCCAAGGTTGCTGCCGAATCTGGAATCCGCGGAAATGCGTATATGACCGACGAGGATGCAGATAGTTTCAACCCGCTAGTCATTCGCTTCGACAACTCCGCTGACCCAATCGAGAATGCAGCCCGCGACTTGCAAGCCGCACGCCGAGTTCGGCTGTACGCAATCAAGAGTCTTCCAAGGCCTGGCGAATCCTACGCAGTACGAAACCAGCTCATCTTGGGCAGCCTGAACAAGCTCCTGCGCAGCGGTGGGCAAATGGCGACCTTCGTAGGGGGAGTCGTCGGCAATCGCCAGTACAAGGGTGACATTGGCGAGCGACCAAACCTTGCCCCTGTTGCACCAGAGACCCAGCGCAAGGCAATGCAACTCATCTCGCGCGAGTGCTTGTCGGTATCCGCAATCGACGTGCCAGAGAGCGTCCTGTTCTCGATGGGTCAGAACTACGACACCGGCACATCAAACGGCTGGATCGCCCCTCTTCGCTCGACAATCAACCGAATCCAGGTGAGCCTATTCGCCATGCTCATGAGCGCGGACAGAATCAATCGAATCTGCGAAAACGAGTTCAAGTGGCGAAGCAACCCGAAGGGCTACACGCTGCATGAGCACGTTGGCCTGGTAACCGGAGCAGTCTTCTCAGATGCCCGGTCGGGCAAGCCAATCGCCGCGACAAGGCGCGATCTGCAGGCGTTTGCGGTCGAGTCCCTGATCGGGTTGGCGGGCAAGCCAGCTGGGCAAAGCAACGACGCACGGACAATCGCAAATCAAACTCTGAAGTCTCTCCAGGTTGATTTCGAGAAGTCGCTAAAGAGCCAAGCTCTCGATGCAACAAGTCGAGCGCACCTATCGGAAATGCGAGACAAAATCGCTCGCTTCATGGCCCGCCAACTCGTCGGAGCCTAATGTCAGCCTCTGTCCTCTCGCTTCGTCGATTGGACAGGGGACATTTTTTGAAGGGGTCCACCGATCAAAAAAGTATGAAAATAAAAAAAGTTCTCCTATCGGCAGGAATTGTCGTAATATTTAGGATTAGGTCTTGATAATCGTTGGCGCTGGGGGGTAGATTGTATGTTCGCGCGAATTACCCCCGGAGGCGTTCATGAGAGTTATTCAGCCCACGCACAAGCGTATCGGGCGTTACCTTGAGGTTCCCAACCTCATCGAATTGCAACACAACAGCTACAGATGGTTTGTCGAAGAAGGACTCCCCGAACTGTTCCGAACCTTTTCCCCGATCTGGGATTTTACTCAAACTAACTATATAGAATTTGTTAACTTTATCCTCGGCGAGCCGAAATACTCGCTCCAGGAATGTCGCGACCGCGACATGACGTTTGAGGCGCCTATCAAAGCAACCGTCCGGTTGGGTGGGCGAGATCGAGAAGAAATTGAGTCGGAAGTTTATCTAGGCGATCTGCCTCTGATGACCGATAAAGGCACGTTCATTATCAATGGACGCGAGCGCGTCATCGTATCCCAGCTCAGCAGGTCCCCTGGTCTCTACTTCGAAGAAGGCGTTGACAGCGCGATGCAAGTTATCGTGTCCGCTCGCGTCATCCCGACTGAAGGTCCATGGCTCGAAATCGAATCCGACTCAAACCTGGTCGTATTCACCCAGATCAGCCAAACCAAAAAGCTGCCGATCACCCAGCTAATCAAGGTGTTGCACTGCTTCTTTGACTCGACAAATCCTGATCGACTCCGAGGCCGAACTCGCTATACCAAGAAGCTCAAGGACTCGCTTCACTTCAAGATCGCCGAGCCGGTAGCAGACCCGTCAACCGGAGAAGTCCTCCTCGACAAAGGCACGATCATGTCGCGCAAAGACGTCGAGAGAATGGCCGCCCACGGCGACGTTGAAGCCCAAGTCGAGCTGCCGCTGAGCACGAACGACGAAATGCTCTGGTACTTCGGCGAAGAAAGACGACTCGAAAAGCCAACTGCTGAAGACCTAACCGGCAAGCGCACGCTCGAAGATATCAAAGAAGGGAACAAGATCGTCATTCGTAAGCTCGAAAAAATCGAGCCCGAAACGGCGAAGAAGCTGGAGTCGATGGAGCTTGCTCATGTCGACATTCTCGAAGTCCCAACTCACGTCGAGGCAACACTTGAGCAAGACAAAACCACGACGATGCGCGAGGCGATTCTCGACCTCTACAAGCGCCTTCGTCCAGGCGAAGCCGCAACCGAAGAGGCCGCGAAGCAACTCCTTTACAATCAGTTCTTTGATGTAAAGCGCTACGACCTCGGCAAGGTTGGTCGCCGATTCTTGAATCAACGGCTGAAGATCAACGTTCCACCGAACGTGCGTCACCTCACCAGCGATGACCTCGCCGCGAGCCTCGTCGCGATGATCCCTTATCTGATGAAGGAAGCAGAGCGGGACGATATTGACGACCTCCGCAACAAGCGCGTCCGCAGCGTTGGCGAGCTTCTACAAAGTCAGCTCCGCCTCGGCTTTGTACGAATGGAGAAAGTTGCCCGCGAGCGAATGACGAGCGCCGACCAAGAGAACCTGCTCCCAGGAATCATTCTCAGCGTCAAGCCAGTCAGCGCGAGCATCAAGAGCTTCTTCAGCAGCAACCAGCTCAGCACGTTCATGGACCAGACGAACCCGCTGAGCGAGCTGACGAACAAGCGTCGTCTCTCAAGCTTGGGACCAGGCGGTCTTCAGCGAACGAGCGCC
>WBZS01001326.1_pt1 | contig 20177 bp, 10 predicted proteins | sample 5204201 | NCBI WGS metagenome assembly WBZS01 (sample SAMN12344357, study PRJNA552823) | activated sludge metagenome | biome: Activated sludge suspended growth; feature: Nitrification reactor; material: Wastewater; isolation source: activated sludge from nitrification reactor of wastewater...
GGCGCGGCCCTGCCCGCCGGGCGCCAATTGACGATTGCGCTCCTGTTGACGGTGGGGCTGTCGGTCAAGGTGCCCGTGTGGCCGCTGCACACCTGGCTGCCGGCCGCGCATACGACCGCGCCGACCGTCGGGTCGGTCCTGCTCGCCGCGGTGCTGCTCAAGATGGGCACCTACGGATTGGTGCGGCTGCCGTATGCCGTGGTGCCCGGCGGGTTCGCCGCGCTCGCCCCCTGGCTGGCGATCGCCGGGGTGATCGGCATCCTGTGGGGTGGCCTGGTCTGCCTCGTCGAGCGCGACCTCAAGCGGCTGATCGCCTACTCCTCCGTGGCGCACATGGGATTCGTCGTCCTGGGCATCTGTTCGGGCAGCGACCTGGGGCTCCAGGCGGCCCTCTACGGCAACCTCGCGCACGGTGTCATCTCCGCCCTGCTCTTCGTCGTCGTCGGTGGCCTCAAGGAGCGGTGGGGATCGGTCGACCTGGCCCGCCCGTGGCCCGCCCTGCGCGAGGTGGCGCCGCGTCGAGGTTTCTTCCTCATCCTCGGCCTGGCCGCCGCCCTCGGTCTGCCCGGGTTGGCCGGGTTCTGGGGGGAGTTCCTGGCGGTGGTGTCGACTTGGCGTCCGGCGCAGGTCACCCAGATCCCGGTCTTCCGCACGGTCGCCGTCCTCGCTGCGGTGGGAGGGCTGCTCGCGGCGGCATACGCGCTGCGGGTGGCCCGCCTGCTCTGGGTCGGCGACGCGGTGCCCCCGGGTCGGGACGCCCTTGAGACCCTGGAAGTGCCCACGCAGGCGGTGGGGACCGGGGAGGTGGAGGCCCGCGGTGTCGAGCGCGGGGTGCTGCTCGCGCTGTCGGGGTCGATCGTCCTGCTCGGCCTGCTCCCGTGGGTCGTCCTGGACCTGATGGCACCGGCCGTGCGGACCCTCGTCGGGGGTGCGCCATGAGCAGCGCGAGCCTGGTGTCGTTCGAGTGGCTGCGCCTGACCCCGGTGCTCGCCCCCGTGGCCGGGTTGCTCGTCGTGCTGCTGCTCGATGCCGCCCTGCCGCACCGTCGCGTCCCACACCGGATCGTGGCCATCGTCGCCCTCCTCGCCGGGGCGGCGACCGCGATGCCCGGCGCCCTGACGGCCACCCAGGCCCCGGTCCGGTCCCTGTGCCTGCCGGGCGGCCCGCAGGGCACCTGTCTGTGGTCGGCCGGGCCGGTGGCGAGCACTCTTCAGATCGGCATCCTGGCGAGCACCCTCGCGGTCCTGCTCCTCCTGATCGACCGCGACCGCGCGGACGCCGTCGACGTGACCCTCCTGCTCGCGGCCGCCACCGGAGGCGCGGCCGTCGCGGCCAGCCGCGACCTGGCGTCGTGGCTGATCGCCCTCGAACTGGCGACGGTGCCGGTCGTGGCCCTCGTCGCGCTGCGCGGCGCGGCCCGGGCCGCCCACGGCGCCCTGTCCCTGTTGATGACCTCGCTCGTGTCCTTCGGTCTGCTCGTCCTCGGCGTCGCCCTGTGGGTGACCGCCACCGGTGCCCCGATGCTCGCGGCGACCGCCGTCCAGAGCGCGTGGGCCGATCCCGCGACCCGACCCGTCCTCGTGCTCGCCGTGCTCGCGCTCATCGCCGGGCTCGCCTTCAAGCTCTCCGCCGTCCCCTTCCACGCCTGGACCCCGATCGCCTGGTCCGGGGCGCCCCTGCCCGTCGCGGCCCTGCTGGGGTCGGCGTCCAAGCTCTCGGCGGTGGCCGCGCTCCTGGCTCTGCTCGAACCGCTGACCCCGCTCGTCGGTGTGCGTCCCGGGCCGCACGTGCTGGCGTTCGTGCTCGGCGCCCTCGCGGTGCTCTCGATGCTCGTCGGGACGGTGGCCGCGCTGCGGGCCGCCGACGCCATCCGCCTGCTCGCCTGGTCGACGGTGGCCCAGGGCGGCTGGGTGCTGCTGCCCTTGACGGCCCTCGCGCCGGCGGCTCACCGGGCCTCCGCGGCCTACGCCCTGACGTATGCCGCGGCCGCCCTTGTCGCGCTCGCCGCGGTGAGCGCGGTCCGCGGTCGGGGGCCCACGGCATACGACCTGTCGGCCTTCACCGGGCTGGCCCGCAAGGACCCCGCGGTCGGGCTTCCGCTCGCCTTCGCCCTGCTCACGCTGGCCGGTCTGCCGCCGGGGGTGCTCGGGCTGGTGGTCAAGGTGGCCGCGGTCCGTCCGTTGCTCGGGGCCGGGCTGTGGCCGCTCGCGGTCGCGGCGGTGGTCGCGGTCGTTCTCGGGATGGCGGTCTACGTGCGCTGGATCGCGGTCCTGCTCGCTACCCCCGATGGGGCGGGTTCGGGGCCCGGCTCCGGGCCGACCACGGACCGGCGTCGCGGGGCGATGGCGGTCCTGGCGATCGGCACCGCGCTGCTGTTGGTCGCCAGCGTCGTCCCCACGGTGCTCTTCGGTCTGCTTGGGTAGGGCCACGAGCACTCAGCCAGGGGAACGCCCGCCGCCCCCGCCCGCGTTGGAGGAGTCATGCACAAGCACCACAACGGACTCAAGACCGCAGCCCTCTTCGGGGTGATCTGGGCGGTCCTCCTCGCGATGGGCTGGCTGGTGGCCAGTTACACCCGCAACAGCACCTTCATCCTCATCTTCGCGTTCATCGGCATTGCCACGACCTTCTACAGCTACTGGAACTCGGACAAGCTGGCGATCCGGGCGATGCATGCCTATCCGGTGAGCGAGGCCGAGGCGCCCGCGCTCTACCGGATCGTCGGCGAGCTCTCGACGAAGGCGGGCCAGCCGATGCCCCGCCTCTACGTCTCGCCGACCGAGGCGCCCAATGCCTTCGCCACCGGCCGCAATCCGCAGAACGCGGCGGTGTGCGTCACCGAGGGGATCGTGCGCCTGCTCGACGAGCGTGAGCTGCGCGGGGTCCTCGGCCATGAGCTCATGCACGTCTACAACCGCGACATCCTCACCGGCTCGATCGCCGCGGCGGTGGCGGGGGTGATCTCCACGATCGGTCAGATGCTGTCGTTCGGCGCCATCTTCGGTGGCGGCAACAACCGTGAGGGCGGCGGGAACCCGATCGCCGGACTGGCGATGGCCCTGCTCGCCCCGTTCGCGGCGCTTATCGTCCAGATGGCGATCTCGCGCACCCGCGAATACGACGCCGACGAGGACGGCGCGGCGCTGACCGGGGACCCGCTGGCCCTCGCCTCGGCCCTGCGCAAACTCGAGCTCGGCACGGCCCGAGCCCCGCTGGCCCCGACCAAGGACCTGGTCAACGCGAGCCACATGATGATCGCCAACCCGTTCCGTGCCCAGGACATCTCGCGGTTGATGTCGACCCACCCGCCGATGGCCGACCGGATCGCCCGCCTCGAGGGCATGGCGCACGGCTACCGGCAACGCTGACCAGGAGAGCCACACCGGTATGCCGTCCCTGACCCGTGACGAGGCGCGTGCCCGCGCCGCCGTGGTGGCCGTCGACGAGATGATCGTCGACCTCGACCTCACCCTGGGTGAGGAGCAGTTCGGGTCGCGGACCCGGATCGAGTTCCGGGGTGTCGGGGCGGGCACCGAGACGTTCGCCGACCTTCGTCCGGTGGGTACGCCGACGACTGTGCGGCTCAACGGGATCGACCTCGACCCGGCGCTTCTCGTGGACGGACGACTGGCGCTGTCGGACCTGAGGGCGGACAACGTCCTCGAGGTCGAGTGCACGATGGCCTGGTCGAGGGACGGGCAGGGGCTGCACCGCTCCGTCGACCCCGCCGACGGCGAGGCCTACGTCTACGGCCACCTCTTCCTCGACGCCGCGCCGAGAGTCTTCGCCTGCTTCGACCAGCCCGACCTCAAGGCGCCCTACACCGTGTCGGTGCTCGCACCGCCGGACTGGGTCGTCGTGGGAAACGGTGCGCAGACGCGGGTCGGCCCTCAGGGCCGGGGCGTGCGCTGGGCGCTGGCCCGCACCAAACCGTTGGCGACCTACTTCGTGACCGTCTGCGCCGGGCCCTATGTGGCCGTCAGCGACTCGCACGACGACATCCCGTTGGGGATCTACTCCCGGCGCTCGCTGCGGGCCGAACTTCAGGCGCAGGCCCCACAGATGTTCGAGGTGACGAAGGCGAGTTTCGACCACTACCACTCGCTGTTCGGGATCCGCTACCCGTTCGGGAAGTACGACCAGGTCTTCGTGCCCGAGTTCAACGCCGGGGCGATGGAGAACCCTGGTTGTGTGACGTTCCGCGACCCCTACCTCTTCCGGGGCGCCGCCCCGCGTGACCAGATCCTGGTGCGCAGCAACACGATTGCCCACGAGATGGCGCACATGTGGTTCGGTGACCTGGTCACCATGGCGTGGTGGGACGACCTCTGGCTCAACGAGTCGTTCGCCGAGTACATGGCCTACCGCACCTTGACCGAGGCCACCGACTTCAGCGACGCCTGGGTGGAGTTCTCGATCGTCCGCAAGATGTGGGGGTATGCCGCGGAGCGCTCGCCGTCGACGCATCCGGTCGCGGGGTCGCCGGCTCCCGACGCACTGTCGGCCCTGCAGAACTTCGACGGGATCTCCTACGCCAAGGGCGCCTCGGTGCTGCGCCAGCTCATCGCCCACATCGGCGACGACGCGTTCGTCGCCGGCGTCACGGCATACCTGCGGGAGCACGCGTTCGGCAACGGCGAGCTGCGCCAGTTCCTCGGCGCGATGGAGGCCGCCTCCGGGCGCGACCTGAAGTCCTGGAGCGCGGCCTGGCTGGAAACCGCCGGGGCCGACACCATCGCGACCGAACTCGGCGGTCACGTCCTGCGGGAGACGCCCCCGGACCACCCGGCCGACCGGGCGCACACGTTCGACGTCGCCGGCTGGACCGACGGGGTCGAGACCTTCCGGGTGCCGCTGACGATCACGCAGGAACGCAGCCGGGACGAGGCGCTGGCGGTGGCGCCGCCCGCGGCCTTCGTCGTGCCCAATGCGAGCGACCTGACCTGGGCCGACGTCGAGCTCGCCGCGGCGAGCCTGAACTCGATGGCCGAGCAGCTCCAGCAGGTGCCCGATCCGTTGGCTCGGGCCGTCGCGTGGAGCGCCCTCCTCGGCGGGGTGGCGAAGGCGCGGGTCGACCCTCGCCTGGCCCTGGACGTGTTCACCGCGTCGGCCACCAAGGAGACGAACGACTCGCTGCTCAGCCGGGTGGGAGTGCTGCTCACCGATCGGATCGTGCGGGCCTTCCTGCCGCCCGAAGCGGCGGAGTCGGCGTTGGGCCGGATCAGCGGCGTCGGTCTGCGGGTGCTGCGCGACGCGCAGCCCGGCTCGTCGCGGGCGATCAACGCCGCCCGACTCGTGGCCCGCACGACGGCCGACGAGGAGCGGCTCGAGGCGTGGCTCGCCGGGCAACACCTGCCGGAGGGGCTCGAGGGGGATGTCGAGTTCCGGTGGATCGTCGCGGGCAACCTCGCCGGCCGTGGCCTGCTTGACGAGGTGGGCATCGAGACGGTCCGGCGAGCGGACGACACCCTCTCCGGGAGGCTGTCGGCCCTCGAGGCTCGGGCCGCGATCCCGGACCCGGCGAGCAAGGGCTGGGCCTGGACCGAGCTCACGACGAACCCGCGGACCAGCAACTACGAGGCGCTCGCCCTGGCGCGCGGCTTCTGGGTGGCGCCCGATCAGGGCCTGGTGGCGCCGTACGTCGCTCGATACCCCGAGGCCATGGTCCGGATGCAGGGCTGGATGGGTGACGACGCCCTGAGTCGGGTCGTCTCACTGGCGTTCCCCGGTGGCCTGGTCACTGACGCCACGGCGGCCATGAGCGGCGGCATGCTGGCGCGCACCGACCTCACGCCCGGGGTGCGGCGAGCCCTGGTCGACGCGGTGGCCGCCTTCGAGGAGGCCCGCCGCAGCCGGGCCGCGTTCGGCTGAGGAGCCCGGCCCTCAGCGGTAGTTCGTGAAGTTGACCGCGACTTCGAGGTCGGAGTCCTTGAGCAGCTTCTGCACGGCTTGCAGGTCGTCGCGAGACTTGCTCGTGGCGCGGATGGCGTCGCCCTGGATCTGGGTCTTGACCCCGCGCGGGCCCTCGTCCCGGATGATCTTGTTGATCTTCTTCGCGTTCTCCTGGTTGATGCCCTCCTTGAGGGCGCAGTCGAGCTTGTACTCCTTGCCCGACAGGCGCGGCCCGGCCTCGGGCACGTCGAGGTGCTTGAGGCTCACGCCCCGCTTGACCAGCCAGGTCTGCACGACATCGAGGACGGCCTTGCACCGGTCCTCGGAGTTGGCCTGCATCTTGATCACCTCACCGGTGAGTTCGACGCTCGCACCGACGTTCTTGAAGTCGTAGCGGTTGGCGATCTCCTTGGCCGCCGCGTTGACCGCGTTGGCGACCTCCTGCTTGTCGAAGGTGCTGACGATGTCCATGCTGGCGTCGGCCATGGGGCGCTCCTTGTCGTGGGGAAGACGTCGATTTAGTGCGGCGGGCTCGACTTGCTATCCTTCCATGCGCACCCGGCGGGTTGCCCGAGCGGCCAATGGGAGCGGACTGTAAATCCGTCGCGAAAGCTACGAAGGTTCGAATCCTTCACCCGCCACGCTGCATCGAAAGGCCCGTGACCAGCAGGTATGCCGGTCGCGGGCCTTTCGCGTCTCGCCGCAGCGGACGCCGCGGGTGCAAGATGGCAGACACGCCACTGACGAAGGAGTCACCCGATGCGCAGCACCATGCAGGACGTTCCGCTGTCGATCACGTCGATCCTGACGCATGGCACGAGCGTGCACCACGACGCCGAGGTCGTGACGGCGACGGCGGACGGCATACGCCGCCAGACGTATGCGCAGATCGGCGCCCGGGCGGCCCGGCTCGCCAACGCCCTGCGCGCGCTCGGCGTGACCGGTGACCAGCGGGTCGCGACCTTCCAGTGGAACAACGCCGAGCACCTCGAGGCGTACCTGGCGATCCCGTCGATGGGGGCGGTGCTGCACACGCTCAACATCCGGTTGTTTCCCGAGCAGTTGATCTACATCGCCGAACACGCCGACGACCGGGTCGTCATCGTCGACGACTCGCTGGTGCCGCTCCTGGCCACGTTGTTGCCGACTTTCACGACCGTCGCCCACGTCATCGTCGCCGGTCCGGAGGCTGCGGCGGCGGACCTCGAATCGTTGCGGGCCACGGGCAAGCAAGTGCACCTCTATGAGGAGTTGCTCGCCGCCCAGCAGCCGACCTTCGAGTGGGTCGTCGGCGACGAGAACGACGCCGCCGCGATGTGTTACACCAGCGGCACGACCGGCCAGCCCAAGGGCGTGGTCTACTCGCATCGCTCGGCCTACCTGCACTCGATGGCCGCCTGCATGGGCAATGTCGGCGCGCTCACCTGGCACGACCGAGTCCTGCCGATCGTCCCGATGTTCCACGCCAACGCGTGGGGGCTGCCGTATGCCGCGCTGATGGCCGGTGCGTCGCTGCTGATGCCCGACCGGTGGCTCCAGGCCGAACCGCTCGTCCGGTTCATGGTGCAGACCCGGCCCACCGTCTCCGGCGCCGTCCCGACCGTGTGGAACGACGTCCTGGGCCACCTCGACGGCCGGGCCACGGCGGGCGACCCGGCCGACCTGTCCTCGCTGCGCCTGGTGCTCTGCGGCGGGTCGGCCGTCCCGGTGCCGCTCCAGAAGGCGCTCGAGGACCGGCACGGGATCCACATCCGGCAGGCCTGGGGGATGACCGAGACGTCCCCGGTGGCGTCGGTGGCGGGCGTGCCGGAAGGCGTTGCGGGAGAAGGGGTTTGGCGTTATCGGGGCGGGCAGGGTCGGCCGCTCCCGGGCGTGGAGGCGCGGATCATGGGCGACGACGGCATCGCGCTGCCACACGATGGCGTGTCGGTCGGCGAGTTGGAGGTGCGCGGCCCGTGGGTGACCGGCGGCTACTACAAGGACGCCGACCCGGCGAAGTTCGCCGACGACGGCTGGCTGCGCACCGGCGACGTGGGCCACATCGACGAGCGCTCGTACATCACGCTGACCGACCGCGCGAAGGACGTCATCAAGTCGGGTGGGGAATGGATCAGCTCGGTCGATCTGGAGTCCGCGCTCATGGGTCATCCGGCGGTCGTCGAGGCCGCCGTGGTCGCCATTCCCGACGAGAAGTGGCAGGAGCGGCCGATGGCCTCGGTCGTCGTCCGTCAGGGGATGTCGGTGACCCCGGAGGAGCTGCGCGAGTTCCTCGGCGAGCACTTCGCCAAGTGGCAACTGCCCGACGCCTGGGCCTTCATCGAGGCGGTGCCGCGGACGTCGGTCGGCAAGTTCGACAAGAAGGTGCTGCGCAAGCAGTTCGGCGACGGCGAACTCGACGTCGTGCACACCTGACCCGTCGCGCCCCGGGATGCCGGGGCCAGCACGTCGGCGGCCCCCCCTCATACAACCTCTCACGGTGCCGGTTCGGATACTGAAGTGCCAGTTCGTAGGTGGCACTCCCGCATGCAAACCGGCACCGGGAGAGGTTGTATGCCGGGGGGCTGGGTCAGGCGGCCGGCGCCGAGTTCCCACCTTCGGCGCGGGCGACCAGGGACGCCGGGGGCTCGAAGCGCTCGCCATAGCGCCCCGCCAACTCCCGGGCCCGGGCGACGAACCCGGCCACACCCCCGGCATACCCCTCGACGTACTGGGCCACCCCGCCGGTCCACGCCGGGAAGCCGATGCCCATGATCGAGCCGATGTTGGCGTCGGCGGTGCTGCGCAGCACCCCCTCGTCGAAGCACTTCACGGTCTCGAGCGCCTCGGCGAAGAGCATCCGCTCCATCATGTCCTCGAACGGGATCGTGCGACCCTGCGCGTCCCCGCCGAAGGTGTCGCCCAGCCCGGACCAGAGCCCGATCCGCTTGCCGTCGGCGTAGTCGTAGAAGCCGGCGCCGCGCAGTTTGCCCGGGCGACCGGCCGCGATCATCGCCGAGACGACCGCCGTCGCCGGGTGCGCCTCATAGTCCTGGCCGCTCGCTTCGGCGGCCGCCCTGGTCTCGTTCTGGATCTTGGCCATCAGTTCGAGGTTGAGTTCGTCGCACAACTGCAGGGGCGCCGCCGGGTAGCCCGCCTGCATCCCGGCCTGCTCGATCGATGCGGGTGCCACCCCTTCGCCGACCATCGCGAGCGCCTCGTTGATGAAGGTCCCGATGACCCGGCTCGTGAAGAACCCCCGCGAGTCGTTGACGACGATCGGGGTCTTCTTGATCTGCAGCGCGAGGTCGAAGGCCTTGGCGAGCACCTCGTCGCTCGTCTCCTGGCCCGCGATGATCTCGAGCAGCGGCATCTTGTCGACGGGGGAGAAGAAGTGCAGGCCGATGAAGTTCTCCGGCCGCTTCACGCCCGCGGCAAGGCCGGTGATCGGCAGCGTCGAGGTGTTCGACCCGAGCACCGTGTCGGGGCTCACGATGTCCTCGATCTCCTGGAAGACCGTGTGCTTGAGCTGCGTGTTCTCGAAGACGGCCTCGATGACGAGGTCCACCCCGGCGAGGTCATCGACCGACGCACTCGGGGTGATCCGGGCGAGCAGGGCCTCCCCGGCCTCCGCCGCCATCCGGCCGCGGCCGACCGCCTTCTCGACGAGCCCGACCGAGTAGCCCTTGCCCCGCTCGGCCGCCTCGATCGTCACGTCCTTGAGCACGACGTCGATGCCGACCTTCGCGCACACGTAGGCGATGCCGGCGCCCATCATCCCGGCTCCCAGCACGCCCACCTTGCTCACCCGGTATGCCGGGAAGCCCGCCGGGCGCGAACCCCCGCCGTTGATTGCGGCGAGGTCGAAGAAGAACGCCTGGATCATGTTCTTGCTCACCTGCCCGGTGAGCAGCGAGACGAAGTAGCGCGTCTCGATGTCGAAGGCGGTGTCGATGTCGACCTGGGTGGACTCGACGGCCGCGGAGAGGATGGCCCGCGGCGCCGGCATGTTGGCCCCCTTGAGCTGCTTGCGCAGGTTCGCCGGGAAGGCGGGGAGGTTGGCTGCGAACGCCGGGGTCGAGGGCGTGCCGCCCGGGATGCGGTAGCCGGCCCGGTCCCAGGGCTGGGTGGCGGCTGCGGCCTTGTCCTGCGCGGTGGCGGTGTGGGCGAGGATCCAGGCCGTCGCCGCGGGGAGGAGCTCTTCGACCGATCCGACGACCTCGTCGACCAGGCCGGTGTCCTTGGCCTCGGAGGGGCGGAACCGCTTGCCGGTGCTCAGGACCTTGAGGAAGGCGTCGAGGATGCCCATCATCCGCACGGTGCGCACGATGCCGCCCCCGCCGGGGAGCAGGCCCAGGGTGACTTCCGGCAGCCCCACCTCGGCGCCGCGGACGTCGGCGAGGATCCGGTGGTGGCAGGCGAGCGCGATCTCGAGGCCGCCGCCGAGCGCGGCGCCGTTGAGCGCGGCGACGACCGGCACGCCGAGGGTCTCCAGGGCCCGCAACTGGGCCTTGACCGCGGTCACGTTCGCGGTGATCTGGGGGGCGTCGTCCGGACCGGTCTTCATCATGTTCTTGAGGTCGCCGCCGGCGAAGAAGGTCTTCTTCGCGGAGGTGATCACGACGCCGGCAATCGAGTCCTTCTCGGCCGTCAGGCGCTCGATGGCCGCCCCCATCGAGGCGCCGTAGTCGGCGTTCATCGTGTTCGCCGACTGGTTGGGGTCGTTGATGGTCAGGACGACGATCCGTCGGCCGTCCTGGGTGACGTCGGCCCATTCAATGGTGTTGGTGAAGTCGCTCATGGCTCGCTGTTCTCCGTGGATTCTGCGTCGAGTGGCTGTCGGGGACGAGGGGTCAGACGCGCTCGATGAGCGTCGCCACGCCCATTCCGCCGCCGATGCACAAGGTGACGACGGCGCGCCGCAGGTCCTGGCACTCGAGTTCGTCGACCATCGTCCCGAGGACGATCGCGCCGGTGGCCCCGAGCGGATGGCCCATGGCGATCGCGCCGCCATTGACATTGAGCTTCTCGTCCGGGATGTCGAGGTCCTTCTGGTACTTCAGGACCACGGAGGCGAAGGCCTCGTTGATCTCCCACAGGTCGATGTCCGCCGGGGTCAAACCAGCGGTCTTGAGCAACTTGTGGGTGGCCGGCGTGGGGCCGGTGAGCATGATGGTCGGGTCCGCGCCGCTGGTCGCGGTCGCGACGATCCGGGCCCGGGGGGTCAGCCCGAGCTCGGCCCCCACCTCGCCGGAGCCGACGAGCATCAGGGCCGCGCCGTCGACGATCCCAGACGAGTTCGCCGGGGTGTGCACGTGGTTGATCCGCTCGACCTGGTGGTACTTCTGCAGGGCGACCGCGTCGAACCCGCCCATCTCGCCGAGCCCGGCGAACGAGGGGTTGAGGGCTCCGAGGGACTCCACCGTCGAGCCGGGCCGCATGTGTTCGTCGTGGTCGAGGACGACGATGCCGTTGAGGTCGGTGACCGGCACGACCGAGCGCGCGAATCGGCCCTGCTCCCAGGCCTGCTGGGCCAGCGTCTGGGAGCGGACGGCATACGTGTCGACGTCGGTGCGGGAGAAGCCCTCGATCGTCGCGATCAGGTCGGCGGACACTCCTTGGGGGACGAAGTAGGTGTCGTAGCTGGTGGCCGGGTCGAGCGCCCACGCGCCACCGTCCGAGCCCATCGGCACCCGGGACATCGACTCGACGCCGCCGGCGATGACGAGGGAGTCCCAGCCGGAGCGGACCTTCTGGGCGGCGGTGTTGACCGCCTCGAGACCGCTCGCGCAGAACCGGTTGAGCTGCACGCCGGCGACGGTGTCGGGCAGGCCCGCCGCGAGCGCCGCGGTGCGCGGGAGGACGGCGCCCTGGTCACCGACGGGTGTGACGATGCCCATGACGAGGTCGTCGACCCGCGCCGTGTCGAGGGTGGGGTTGCGCTCACGCAGGGCGTCGACGAGACCGACGACCAGGTCGACCGGCTTGACCCCGTGCAGGGAACCCTTCTTGCCGCGGCCTCGGGGGGTGCGGACGTGGTCGTAGATGTAGGCGTCGGTCACGAGGGGGTCCTTTGTTCGGTATGCCGTGGGCGCGCGTGCCGCCCTGCCCCCACTCTCGCATCGGGTCGGGGTTCGGGCCGAGGGGGCAGTACCGATGAGTAGCACGGATCACAGTGCGTGCTGCGGCCGGCCGCGTCGGGTGGCCGCGTCGGGTGGCCGCATCGGACTGCTGTACCGGGCAGCCGTGGTGAGATGTGTCATGCGCATGGTGGACCGGCTGGACGACTACCAGCGTCGGCATCCATGGCTGGGCTATCCGCTCGGGGTCCTCTACAAGTTCTTCGACGACTCCGGCGGTTACCTCGCGGCCCTGATGACCTACTACGCCTTCGTCTCCCTGTTCCCGCTCCTGCTGCTGCTGGCGACCGTGCTCAGCTGGGTGTTGAGCAGCCGGCCGGACCTGCAGGAACGGATCCTGGAGTCGGCGCTCTCGCAGTTCCCCGTCGTGGGCGACCAGTTGGGCAACCCGAAGGCGCTCAGCGGTGGCGTCACCGGTGTGGTCATCGGGGTGCTGGTCTCCATCTACGGTGGACTCGGTGTCGGAAATGCCGTGCAGTACGCGCTCAACACCGTCTGGGACATCCCGCGGAACCGGCGCCCCAACCCGTTCACGGCTCGCGCGCGCAGCCTCGTGATCATCCTCACGGCCGGGCTGGCGATCGTGGGCACGACGACCCTGTCGACCCTGGGGGCGCTGCGCGTCGGCTGGTTCGGCCCGGGGGCCTCGCTGCTGCTCACGACCGCCGTCAACACGCTCGTCGTCAACGGCGTGTTCCGGTGGGGCACCTCGCGGCTCATGCCGATCCGCAACCACATCGTCGGTGCCACGCTCGCGGCCGTGCTCGTCCAGCTGATCCAGACGTTCGGGGTAGTCTACATCGGCCGGGTCGTCAAGTCGTCCTCGGCGACCAACGGGGTCATCGGGTTCGTCCTCGGGCTGCTCGCCTTCGTTTACCTCGTGTCGATCGTGCTGGTCATCTGTGCCGAGGTCAACGTCGTCCGGGTGCGGCGCCTGTATCCCCGGGCGCTGCTCACCCCGTTCACCGACGACGTCGACCTGACGGCGGCGGACATCGAGGCGTATGCCGCGTCGGCCCGGGCCGCCCGGGCGAAGGGGTACCAGTCGATCGACGTCCGTTTCGACCGCTGATTTCCCCCGCTCGCCTCTCCATTCTCTCCCTGGGAGAGATTGCATGGGGGAGTGTCACTTCGTAACCGGCACTCCCGTATCCGTTCTCTCCCTGGGAGAGATTGCATAGGGGAGTGTCACTTCGCAACCGGCACTCCCGTATCCGTTCTCTCCCTGGGAGAGATTGCATAGGGGAGTGTCACTTCGTAACCGGCACTCCCGTATGCAATGTCTCCCTGGGAGAGGTTGTTGGGGGTGGGGTTTCGAGGGGCGCGGGGCTGATTACTCGCGAGTCACCCGCGGGGCATGACACTCTCGGGCGTGTGACCTCGATCTCACGGATTGCCGTCGTCAACCGGGGTGAGGCCGCCATGCGGCTGATCCACGCCGTCCGCGACCTCAACGCGGCCGCTGCCTCCCCCGGAGGGTCCGGGCACCGGATCGAGGTCATCGCCCTGCACACCTCCGGGGAGCGGCAGGCGATGTTCGTGCGCGAGGCGGACACGGCATACGACCTCGGCCCGGCGGCCAACCGCCCCTACCTCGACCACGTCCTCCTCGAGCAGGCCCTGCGCGCGACCGGAGCCGATGCGGCCTGGGTCGGGTGGGGCTTCGTCGCCGAGGACCCGGCGTTCGCGGACCTCTGCGGGCGGATCGGGGTCACCTTCATCGGCCCGAGCGGCGAAGCGATGCGCAAGCTCGGCGACAAGATCGGCTCCAAGCTGATCGCCGAGGAGGTCGGCGTGCCGGTCGCGCCGTGGAGCCGCGGTGGCGTCGACACCCTCGACGAGGCGCTCGCCGCGGCGGCCCGGATCGGCTACCCGCTCATGCTCAAGGCGACCGCGGGCGGGGGCGGCCGGGGCATCCGCAAGGTGACGACCGACGAGGAACTCACCGCGGCCTACCAACTGACCCGCGACGAGGCGCAGCGGGCCTTCGGTTCGGGTGTGGTCTTCCTCGAGAGTCTGGTCACCGGGGCACGGCACGTCGAGGTCCAGGTCATCGCCGACGGCCAGGGCACCGCGTGGGCGATCGGGGTGCGCGACTGCTCGGTCCAGCGGCGCAACCAGAAGGTCATCGAGGAGTCCGCGTCACCGGTCATGACGGCCGAGCAGGCGCAGGTGCTCAAGGAGAGTGCCGAGCGGCTCGCGATCGCCGTCGGGTATGCCGGTGCGGGGACGGTGGAGTTCCTCTTCCAGCCACAGGACGGCACGTTTGCCTTCCTCGAGGTGAACACCCGACTCCAGGTCGAGCACCCGATCACCGAAGAGGTGACCGGCACCGATCTGGTCAAACTGCAGATCCACGTCGCCGGCGGGGGACGACTCGACGGGGATCGACCGGGCGAACGGGGGCACGCCGTCGAGGCCCGGCTCAACGCCGAGGACCCGGATCGCGACTTTGCGCCCAGCCCCGGGCGGATCACCCTGCTCGAGCTGCCGTCGGGCCCCGGCATCCGCGTCGACACCGGTGTGGGAGAAGGGGATTCGATCCCCGCAGATTTTGACTCGATGATCGCGAAGATCATCGCCTGGGGACGCGACCGGGGCGAGGCGCTGGCACGGCTGCGGCGGGCCATGGAGGAGACCACGGTCATCATCGAGGGCGGTTCGACGAACAAGTCGTTCATCCTCGACCTGCTCGACCAGCCCGAGGTCGTCGGCGGCTCGGCCGACACCGGGTGGATCGATCGGGTGCGTGGCGAGGGCCGATTGGTCTCCCACAAGCACTCCGGCGTGGCCCTCGTCGCGGCCGGGATCGAGGCCTACCTCGACGAGGAGGCCGTCGAGCGGGCGCGCCTGTTCGAGACCGCCCGAGGCGGGCGACCGCAGGTCCAGCACCGGGTGGGGCACGGCGTCGACCTCAAGTTGCGCGGGACGGCATACAGGGTCAAGGTCCTGCGGATCGGACCGCATCGGTTCCGGGTCGCCATCGACGGGGGAGGGGTCGCGAAGGTCGACGTCGACCTCGAGCGGGTCAGCGACTACGCGAGTCGGCTGCGGGTCGGCGGGCGGGTCCACCGGCTCGTCACGGCCACCCACGGGCCGACCCAGCTCGTGGAGGTCGACGGGGTCACGCACCGGGTCAGTCGCGACGAGGGAGGCGTGTTGCGTTCTCCCGCACCAGCACTCGTTGTCGCCACCCCCCTGCACGTCGGGTCGATGGTCGTCGAGGGAGCCCCGGCGATCGTCCTCGAATCGATGAAGATGGAGACCGTCCTCCCGGCGCCCTTCACCGGCGTTGTGCGCGAGGTGCTGGTGGCGGCGGGCCACCAGGTCGAGACCGGTGAACCGTTGCTGCGGATCGATCCGGTCGACGAAGACGCCGAAGCCGGTGGAGCGGCCGATCGTTCCGGGACCGCCGACCAGCCCGCCGGAGCCGCCTCCGCCGAGGACCGCGACGGCGACGGCGACGGCGACGGCGTCGACCTCGATCTGCCCGAGCCGTCGGGGGCCACCGATGCGGCCTCGAGTGACCTCGCCCGGGATCGCGCCGACCTCGAGGCGATGCTCCTCGGCTACGACATCGACCCGGAGGACGAGGGGCGCACCCTCCAGCGCTATCTCACCGAGCGGGCTGCTCTGGTCCGGGCCGGCACGCAGAACGGCCTGCGCGGCGACGAGGTCGACCTGCTCGAGGTGTTCGCGGACTTCGCCGAACTCTCCCGCAACAAGCCGGTCGGCGCGGAGCAGGTCGAGCACCGGGTGCACTCGCCACGGGAGCACTTCCACACCTACCTGCAGAGCCTCGACGCCGAGCGGGTCGGGCTGCCGGAGGCCTTCCGCGGCAGGCTCGCCCGAGTCCTCTCTCACTACGAGCTGACCTCCCTGGAGCGCTGCGCCCCGCTCGAGGAGGCCGTCTTCCGGGTCTTCCTCGCCCAGCAGCGTTCGGCCCCGGACGTGGCGCTGGCGACCTCGGTGATGCGGGAGTGGATCGGTGAGCCACCGCCGGGTGGGCCGCTCGCCGACCGCGCCCGCGACGTCCTCGACCGCCTCGTCGTGGCGGCACAGTTGCGCTTCCCGGTCGTCGGTGACCTCGCCCGCAGCGTCCGCTTCCGGTGGTTCGACCAACCCCTGGTCGATGCCGACCGGGAGACCGCGCTCGCCGAGGTCGGGCCGGAGATCGAGGCCCTCACGCACCTGCCGGCCGGCGAGGAGCGCACCCGGCGGATCGAGCGATTGGCCGAGATCCCCGAACGCATCGTCTCCTTCCTGAGCCACCGCATGCGTCAGGGGATGCCGAGCAGCGAACCGATGCTTGCCGTCCTGATCAAGCGTCACTACCACGAGCACGGGCTCTCGGACGTGGCCGAGTATGCCGTGGGGTCCCGTCCCGTGGCGGCCGCCGACTACGTGCTCGACGGCACGACGTCCTACCTGGTGAGCACCCTGGGGGCCATGGCCGAGATCGCGCCCGAGTCCGAACTGAGCCGGATGCTCAGCGACCAGATCGCGGCCCGCCCGGCCGGCAGCGAGGGCGTCATCGACCTCTACCTGGCCTGGCCTGACGCGCCGACCGACGACGACGAGGCCTCCGCGCAACTCGCCCGGATGTTCGCCGCCCTCCCGGTGGCCCACCAGGTGCGCCGGCTGGCCGTCGGGGTGGTCGGGGCCGACGACCGCGAGGTCGGCTACTTCACCCTGCGGCCCCAACCAGACCGCACCCTCGTGGAGGATCGGCTCGTCCGCAACGTCCACCCGATGGTGGGCCGCCGGCTCAGCCTGTGGCGGCTGCGCGACTTCGACCTCGAGCGACTCGAGGGTCCGCACGACGTCCTGCTGCTGCACGGCCGGGCCAAGGACAACCCCTCCGACGAGCGGCTCTTCGCCCTCGCGCAGGTGCGCCAGTTCGGCGTCGGGCGTGACGACACCGGGCGGGTCACCTCGTTGCCGCACCTCGAGCGGGCGATCGCCAACTGCCTGGAAGGGATTCGTCGGGCCCGCACGGCGCGCGGCCCGGCCGGGGCTCGCCTGGACATGAACCACGTGTGGCTGCACGTCTGGCCGCCGGTGTCGGCGGACATCGACCGGTTGACCGCACTGGCGGACCGGATCGCGCCGCTCACGGCGGGTGCCGGTATCGAGGAGATGCGCGTCGAGGGGCGGCTGATCGTCGACGACGACACGCTCGTGCCGATGGTCGCGAAGTTCTCCTCGCAGCCCGGCAGCGCCATCGTCACGAGCATCGAGGCGCCGGCCACGGAGCGACTGGCGCCGCTGGACGGCTACAGCGAGAAGGTCGTCCGGGCCCGACGTCGCGGCCTGGTCTACCCCTACGAGCTCGTCTCGATGATCGCCGGGTCCGGGGGTCAGGCCACCGAGTACGACCTCGACGAGGCCGGACGGCTCGTCCCCGTCGATCGGCCCTACGGGCTCAACACGGCCGGGCTCATCTGCGGCGTCGTCACCACCCCGACGGCGCTGCACCCCGAGGGGGTCACGCGGGTCCTGCTCTGCGGTGACCCGCTGAAGTCCCTCGGCTCGGTCGCCGAAGCCGAGTGCACCCGGATCATCGCCGCCCTCGACCTGGCCGAGGCGTTGGGCGTGCCGCTGGAGTGGTTCGCCCTCTCGGCCGGCGCCCGGATCGCGATGGACTCCGGCACCGAGAACATGGACTGGATCGCCAAGGCCCTCAAGCGGATCATCGAGTTCACCCAGGCCGGCGGCGAGATCAACGTCGTCGTGGCCGGCATCAACGTGGGCGCGCAACCGTATTGGAACGCCGAGGCCACGATGCTCATGCACACCAAGGGCGTGCTGATCATGACCCCGGACTCGGCGATGGTCCTCACCGGCAAGCAGTCGCTCGACTTCTCCGGTGGCGTCAGCGCCGAGGACAACTTCGGGATCGGCGGCTATGACCGGGTGATGGGCCCGAACGGCCAGGCGCAGTACTGGGCCAAGGATCTCGCCGAGGCCTTCGGGCTGCTGCTCGATCACTACGACCACACGTGGGTGGGGCCGGGGGAGTCCGGTCCGCGTCACGTGCCGACGAGCGATCCGTCGGATCGTGATGTCACGGCATACCCGCACGACCCGCAGGACAGCGGCTTCACCACGGTCGGCGACATCTTCAGTGCGGCGACCAATCCTGACCGCAAGAAGCCCTTCGACATCCGGACCCTGATGCGCGCGGTGACCGACCAGGACCACCCGATGATCGAACGCTGGGCGGGCATGGCCGACGCCGAGACCTCCGTGGTCACCGACGCCCACATCGGGGGTATGCCGGTCTGCCTGCTCGGGATCGAATCGAAGACCGTTGCGCGGCATGGCTTCCCACCAACTGACGGCCCCGACACCTACACCTCCGGCACGCTCTTCCCGAAGTCGTCGAAGAAGACCGCCCGGGCGATCAACGCCGCCTCGGGCAACCGGCCGCTCGTCGTCCTGGCCAACTTGTCCGGGTTCGACGGCTCGCCCGAGTCGATGCGTTTGCTGCAGCTGGAGTACGGCGCGGAGATCGGGCGGGCGATCGTCAACTTCGTCGGGCCGATCGTTTTCGTGGTCGTCTCCCGATACCACGGTGGGGCGTTCGTCGTGTTCTCCAAGGCGCTCAACGACTCGATGCGCGTGCTCGCGGTCGAGGGGTCCTTCGCCTCGGTGATCGGTGGGGCGCCAGCGGCCGCGGTGGTGTTCGCACGGGAGGTCGACGCGCGGACCGCCAAGGACCCTCGGGTGGCCGAGTTGGATGCCCAGGTGGCCAAGGCCAAGGGCGCCAAGCGCGCGGGCCTGTTGAGCGCTCTCGACGAGACCCGGCAGGCGGTGCGGGCCGAGGTGCTCGGACAGGTGGCCGCCGAGTTCGACGGGGTGCACTCGATCCACCGGGCGGTTCAGGTGGGGTCGGTCGACGAGGTGATCGCCGCCAGGGACCTGCGCCCCAAGATCATTGAGTCCCTCCACGGCGACTGACCGCGCTGACCTCCCAGGCCCCGCTCCCAACTACCCCTCCCACCCCCGGTCGAGTGAGCGCGAATCGCCCGGGATACAGCTGTTTCCTGGGCGATTCGCGCTCACTCGACCCGAGGGTGGGCCGCGGGGGGCTCGGCTAGCCTGCGGCCATGGTCGATTCGACACCCGCGGTCCGTCGATCGCACGACCCGGGCCGGTGCGTCGGCCTGGTGCTCGCCGCGGGTGCCGGGCGGCGGATGGGGGGACCCAAGGCCTTGCTGCGTGACCCGGCGACCGGCATCCCCTTCGTCCAGCGGGCCATCGAGGACCTGTATGCCGCGGGCATGCCTCACGTCATCGTCGTCACCGGAGCGGCCGGGGCCGAGGTGAACGAGATCGTGACCGCGGCTGGCGCACTCGCGGTGTCCTGCCCGGACTGGGGGCACGGGATGGGTGCCTCGCTGCGTGCGGGGCTGGCCGCCGTGTCCGACTCGACTGGCCGGGGCCCGGCGTCCCGGGATGCAGGGCCTGCAGGTTCTCGCCGTGGCGGCCATGGGATGACCCTCGTCGGCCAGGGCCCCGCACCGGGGAAGGCAGGGCACGCGGGCGCCCAGCCCGTGGGCCGTGCGCAGACGTCGGTCACGCACGAGTCCGAAGGACGCCCGATCGCGGCCCTCGTCACTCTCGTGGACCTGCCCGATGTCGGGCCGACGGTGCACGCGCGGCTCCTACACCACATGGCCGATCTCGCAGCTCGGGCCGAGGCGCCCACGGCTCGGGCAGAGGTGCCCACGGCTCGGGCAGAGGTGCCCACGGCTCGGGCAGAGGTGCCCACGGCTCGGGCAGAGGTGCCCCCGGCTCGTGCATTGGCGGAGACCGCCCAGGCAGCCAGCCGCACCGCCCCGGCACGCGCGCTGGGAGCTGCGGCAGGCACGCTGGGAGCTCCGCCTCCGGCAGGCGCGCTGGCAGCGGTCCTGGCCCGGGCGGCATACGAGGGTCGCCCCGGCCATCCCGTCCTCATCGGTCGGGACCACTGGGCGGGGGCGCGCGAGGCCGCCGTCGGCGACCGGGGGGCACGGGACTACTTCGAGACGCACCCGCCGGTGCTGATCGAATGCGGCGACCTGGCCACCGGCCGCGACGTCGACACCCCCACCGACCTCCGCTAGGTGCGTGAAGAGGTGTCGCGATCGCGACACATCTTCACGCACCCAAGGGACGGGGGAG
>WBZS01001327.1_pt1 | contig 20171 bp, 19 predicted proteins | sample 5204201 | NCBI WGS metagenome assembly WBZS01 (sample SAMN12344357, study PRJNA552823) | activated sludge metagenome | biome: Activated sludge suspended growth; feature: Nitrification reactor; material: Wastewater; isolation source: activated sludge from nitrification reactor of wastewater...
GGTTGGTATTCCATCTGTTATAGTTATTATTTCTCTTGTTGTTGGTGGTATTTTAGCTGGATTTTGGGGAGTGTTATTGGCTGTTCCTGTGGCTGCAACTATTATGGAACTCGTAGGTGACATAGAATCTTCTAAGCGCACTCAATTAGAAAGTATTTCGTAAAAAAATTAATATGAAAAAAAAGTTCGTCACAACTGCCATTGCTTATGCAAATGGCAATCCACACTTAGGTCATGCATACGAATTTGTTTTATCGGATACAATCTCTCGTTTTCATAAAACTTGGCTCAAACAAGACACTTTTTTTCTGACCGGAATGGACGAACACGGACAAAAAATTTTTGAAAAAGCAAAAAGTGAAAATATAGATGTAAAAGATTTTATTTCAAAATACGCAGAAATTTTTAAAAATCTTGATCAAAAACTTTCTGTTAATTATGACAGATTTATCCGTACTACAGATAAAGATCATTATGAAGTTTGTAAAAAACTTTGGATGAAAATGTTTGAAACAGGAGATTTGTATCAAAAAGAGTATATTGGACTTTATTGTGTTGGTTGTGAAGGTTTTAAAACAGAAAAAGATTTGGATGAAAATGGTGAATGCCCAGATCATTTAAAAAAACCAATAGAATTAAAAGAAAAAAATTGGTTTTTCAAACTTTCTAAATATGAAAATTTTTTAAAAGAAAAAATTGAGTCAGGGAAATTAAAAATTATTCCAGAATTTCGTAAAAATGAAATGCTTGAATTTATTAAAAATGGTTTACAGGACGTTTCTTTTTCTAGATCAAAAGAGCTTATGAATTGGGGAATTCCTGTTCCGAATGATGATACTCAGGTTATGTATGTTTGGGCTGATGCGCTTACAAATTATATTACTGGTGCAAAAGTTTTTTCTGAAAATGAAAATGATCAGAAAAATTTTCAAGAATTTTGGCAAGACGGAGAAACTTTGCATGTTATAGGAAAAGATATTTTGCGTTTCCATTCTCTTTATTGGCCAGCTATGTTGTATTCTGCTTGTTTGGAAATTCCAAAAGAAATTCTTGTACATGGATTCATAACCTCACAAGGACAGAAAATGTCGAAAAGTTTGGGAAATGTGGTTTTGCCAGATGAAATTTTGGATCTGTACAAAAAAATGGGTGAAGAAAAAAGTATTTTAGGAGAAAATTTTTCTTCGGAAGTGTTCAGATATTTCTTTTTGAAAAATATAAATTCACACGATGATGGAGATTTTACTTTTGAAAGAATGAAAGAGCTTTACAATGCAGACCTTGCAAATGGTTTGGGGAATTTGGTAAACAGAGTTGTAAAACTTTCGGAAAAGTATTTAGAAGTTAAAACAGATTTTCCCCGAATAGATTTAGAAAAAGATTTTCCTGATTTTGCAAAATCTATGAAAGATTATGATGTCATGAATACGATGAATTTTATTTGGAAAATAATAAATTCTTGCGATGAATATATGCAAAAAAATGAGCCATTTAAAGTTATAAAAGTTGATATAGAAGCTGGAAAAAAACATTTAGAATTTTTGCGCGAGCAAGTTTATACAGCCGCAAGACTTTTGAATGCATTTATGCCAACAACTTCAGAGACAGTTAAGAAAATTATTAAAGAAAACAAAATGCCCGAAAAACCACTTTTCCCAAGGTATGAGTAATGTTCTTGAAGAAAAAATTTTTGAGACAGAGAGTTTTATTGTAGGACAAGACATGGAAGTTCCTATTCCTGGATTTTTCATAATTTCATCAAAAGATAAAAATAAAAAAAGTTTGTTAGATTTCAACGAATCAGAATTAGTCGAGCTAATAAAATTACAAGTTAAAATCAGAAAATTGATGAAAGAAATTTTGGAAATTGAAATAGTTTACTTTTTCCAAAACGAAGATTCTGAACACTGTTTTCATATTTGGTGTTTTCCAAGACTTGATTGGATGGAAAAGTTTGGGAGAAAAATAGAGTCGGTGCGACCAATAATGAACTACGCTAAAGAAAATTTTTGGACAGAAGAGAATTTAAAATTTGTAAGGGAATATTGCGATACTGTTAGAAAAAATTTAAATTAAAAACATGAAAATAAAAGATTTGAAGTTTATTGATTGTCACAGTCATCCACATGATGAGCGATATGAAAAAGAGGGTGTGGATATGGATGGGGTTTTGGAGGAATTAAAAACTGAGGGAGGTGGGACAATTGCTATTGGCACAGATTATACAGAAACAAAAAATGCAATTGAGTTTGCAAAAAAATATGAAAATTGTTGGGCGACAATTGGAATTCATCCTGCTGACAATCATGCAGAAACTTTTGACGAAAAAAAATTTGAAGAATTATTAGAATTTGGAAAAGAAAAAATTGTAGGGATAGGTGAATGTGGACTTGATTATTTTTATTTTGATAAAATTTTAAAAGAAAAACCAGATTTTGATATTGATAGAGAAAAAGAAAGGCAAAAACAAATTTTTATAAAGCAAGTAGAGTTTGCATTGAAACGTGATTTGCCGATTGTTATTCACGGTAGGCCAAGTAAAAATTCTATGGACGCGTATAGAGGTATTTTGGATATTTTGGAAAAATTTGCTGGAGTAAAAGGGCATGCACATTTTTTTGTGGGGAATGTAGATATTGCGAAAAGATTTTTAGATCTTGGATTTTATATTTCTTTTGATGGACCGATCACTTTTACAAATGAATATGACAGTGTAATAAATTTTGTTCCAATGGAAAAAATTTTGATAGAAACAGACAGCCCATATGCGTCGCCAGCTCCACACAGAGGGCAAATTAATTATCCAAAATATGTAAAATTTGTGGCAAAGAAAATCGCTGAGTTAAAAAAAATTTCAGAAGAAGAAGTTTTGGAAATTACAAAAAATAATACAATAAAACTTTTCAATTTAGACAAAAAATAATTTTATTTTTTCCCAGCAAGTTTTTTTGTCTTTAATTAATAAATTAAAATCATCATAGTGAAAATCTTCTTCTTTTAATTTAGAAATTTTTTTCAAATCTTTTTTAAAAATATTTGGTCTAATTTCTTCTAATTCTTGAACATTTTTTGTTGTTAAAGTATCATCACTTTTAATAAAAATTATTTTCTGTCCACTAGCAAGAATACCAGATTCTAAAAAAGAAGTTTTAGCATTTTTAAAATTTTTCCGAAAATATTTTGGATATGTAGATTGCTTGATAAAAGTCAAAACTTTTGTACTCTTCAAATTATCATAAATAATATATTCGACTTTTAAAGTCTCAAGAAAATCTGCATTTGTAGAAATTATTTTTTGATAGTCTATATTTTCTTTTCTTAAAATATGAACTACAGAAATAGGTGGCATATTTGTGTAGTTTAGCATATGGTATAATATTGTTGTCTCAGAGACAAAATATATGATATTCGAATTTTTATTACCAATTATGGGGTGGTTAGTTCTATTCGGGATTTGTTTTCTTATTTATTCAAACCTGGTTTACAAAAATATGCCTCCTGCTATAGAAGTTGAAGGACAAGTTTTGTATACAGCGATTGCAACTTTTTTTTGGATCACGGTCTACATGGCTTTGTCTTCTGTCTGGTCAATCTTGTATTCTCTTATTGATTTAAAATACCCAGACATTGTTGGTGCTGTGTCTAGCTATGGTACAAGTGGTTTTAGTGCGGCTGGTATTGTTTATGATGCCTTTGCTTTCCCACTTTCTATAGTTGTTGTTTCTTCTTTCACTTCACTTTTGTTAGCTTTTTGGTTAATAAGTAAATTCCAGACAAACAAAAATCTTCGTCCACAGAAACTCTATCAATTTTTAAGAGCCTTAGTTTTTATTGGTGGAGCTATAATGATTTTTTCTGGTTTTGTTTACGTTGTTTACTCTTGGCTTTACGGAAATTTGCCGATGGCTGTTTTCTTAAAAGGTTTTGTTGCAGTGGTTATAGTTGGAGTGGTAGGTTTGTATTTTTATTTAGTAGGCGATGGTGACAATCCAAGAGAAGCTTTAATAGGAAGAATCTTTGCAAGTTTTTTGGTAATTGTAACAATTGTAACTTTAGTATTTTCTTTCAATGTTATTGGTACACCAGGAGAAGCTAGACTTTATAGACTTGACTCTATAACTTTGAGCAATCTACAAAGTATTAAGAATGGAATAGACGATCAAGCCCTAAGTTATGCTGTGAAAATACAAAACTTAAATGAACTCAATGATTATTTTTTAAAAGATATTTTGAAAAAAACAGAAGTAAAATATTCTTCTAATGGCAACAACTATACTTTGTGTGCGAACTTCAACAGTGATATGCCAAAAACTATTAATATGGGATATCGAGACGAAATATGGGATTATAAAAAAGGCGAGTCGTGTTTTACTTTTAAACACCAGCCACCACGTCCAGATATAGTTCCTCAACCAAAGCCTGTTCAATCAATATAATTTTATTTTTTAATTAAAAACACCTTGTAAAATAAGGTGTTTTTTGGTTGAAAAAGATTATTTTTGTGGTATAATTATCAACCTATGACAAACATAGATTCAAACGTGGGTACACTGAAAGTTTACGAAGTAAGTGCACTCTTTGTGCCAGAGCTAGACTCTGCCGCACTTAGCCAAACTGTAGAATCGTTGAAAGGCAAACTACAGGCCTTGGAAGCAAATATTATTAGTGAAGGTCAACCTGTACACATTAAACTTGCGTACACAGTTGAAAAACATATTAACAACAAAATAAGACGTGCTGATTTTGCTCATTTTTACTGGGTAAAATTCGAAGTAGATCCATCAAAAATCAAAGATATTGAAACTTTTTTCAAACTTGATTTAAATGAAAAATCTCTACGTCATTTATTAGTAAAAACTATTCGCGATAACACTGTTCTTACAGAACTTGCAGAAGCTAAAATAGCTGACGTAAAAAATGAAGAACTTATTGAAGAAGTTTTGGGTTCAGATTTGAAAGAAGAATCTGAAGCTGAAAAGAAAGATGAAGATAACACAATTACTGACTTGGGAGGGGAAACACCACTTGTAAAAGAGGATGAATCTGCGAAATAGTCAATAGTTTGTTAAATTATTAAAAAGTTATATACTAAAGTTATAAAAAATAAAATTTATGTATATAAACAAAGCAATTGTTGTAGGGAATTTGACTCGCGATCCAGAATTAAAATCATTACCATCTGGACAAAAAGTATGTTCATTCAGTGTCGCAACTAATAGATCTTGGAAAAGCCCAAGTGGCGAAAAGCAAGAGGCTGTGGATTATCACAACATCGCATGTTTTGGTAAACAAGCAGAAATAGTCGCTCAATGGATGAAAAAAGGCTCACAAATTTATGTTGAGGGTCGTATGACAACCAGAAGTTGGGATGATAAAGATACTGGTAAAAAAATGTATAGAACAGAGATTGTGGCTGAAAATGTACAATTTGGTTCAAAGGGAAGTGGAGGAACAGGAAATTATTCCGACTCTAAAACGTCTCCGAAAGAAGAATCAAATGAAAAGGTACAGTTAGACGACAATCTTGGTACTATAGATTACGGAGAATCAATCAACCCAGAAGACATACCTTTTTAAAATAAAATTATATGAGAAATAATAAACAATGTTATTTTCAACAAAATAACATCAAGTACATCGACTACAAAGATGTAAAAATTCTTTCTAAGTTTGTTAATCCAAACGGAAGAATGATGGCAGGGAAACGTACAGGAGTTAGCTCAAAGATGCAAAGACAATTGTCTAGTGCTATCAAAAATGCTCGCTTCATGGCCTTGATGCCTTATATCGCAAGATAATACTCAAAAGAAAACAAAAAAATCCGCGTCGCGGAATTTTTGTTTTTATCGTAACTCTTTTGAAGAATCAAGGTCTTCATTTCCGTAAACTTCTCTAATAATTTGGTTTGGGTCAAATTCTGCTGGGTTTATTTTTCCTAAACTAATTAAATTTACCAATCTTGGTGATGTATTAAGTGGTAGGTCTTCCAGGTCTTCGAAACCATCAAGAACATGTCCAGTAGTCCATGATTTTTCTGCTAAAGATTTTATTTCTGGGCTGGCGGTATGATTTGTTTTTAAGCGGTCTTCCCATAAAGTTTCTCCAGGCCTGCAGCCACCTTCGTGACCATAAAGACTTTTTATTTCTGGATCAGAATGTCTTCTTTTCGTCATGACTATTCTCTCACACGTTCTACGTATTCTCCTGTTTCTGTGTTCACACGGATGGTTTCTTCATTGTTGACAAATAGAGGTACGTTGATTTTCGCACCAGTTTCTATTGTCGCGATTTTACTTCCACCTGTCGCTGTATCACCACGTACGTTTGGAGGGCACTCGATAATCTTAAATTCCATTTTAATAGGCAATACTATACCGATTATTTTTTCCTCATCATCAAATTCAAAGACTTTTGCTTTCACTATTGTATTTCCTTTTAGATATTTTATTTGTTCACTGATGATATCGTTTGAGATAGTGAATCTGTCTGCTGGGTTATCAGCCGAACAGAACCAATATTCCCCTTTTGGAGTAGAGTACATGAACTTTATTTCACGTTTTGTAATCTCTGCTTCATCTGCCGTATCTGCTGCGTGGAATGCGATTTCAATTGTACGGCCAGTTAAAACGTTTCTCATTTTAACTTGATTAGATGGTTTGCCCATAGATTTTCTTGCAGAGTGGCTCGCAACAACTTCGTAAGGTTGGTCATCGTGGATAATTACAACTCCTGGTTTGATTTCGTTATAGTCTAATTTTGCCATATATTTTTATTTTTACTGGCGTATTATACCAAAAAAACAGCCATTCTTCTAGCTGTTTTTCCTATGTCTATTTTTATTCTTCCGGTTCTTCTCCTTCGTCTTGTTTTTCTGCTGGAACCGGTTCCTCTTTCATTTTCAAAAGAATATCTTTGAGAATTTTGTCACCAGTGGCTTTGTTTTCTCTCAAATAGGTTCTTGTAGCATCATAACCGCGTCCAAGTTTTTCCTCACTATAAGCATAAGAGTTTCCTTGTTTTTGCAGTACTCCATACTTTTCACCAAGTGCAATAAGCTCTCCTTCACGAGAAATGCCTTCATTGTAGATGATATCGAATTCAGTTGTTCTGAATGGAGCAGCAATTTTGTTTTTAACAATTTTTACTTTTGTTCTTGAACCCACAACCTCTTCACCTTTTTTGATTTGCGCAGTTTTGCGAATATCGATACGAACAGAAGAATAGAACTTAAGTGCATTTCCACCTGGAGTAGTTTCTGGATTTCCAAACATTACACCAATTTTCATACGAATCTGGTTGATGAATATGATAACAGTTTTTGTCTTAGCTGCGATGGCGGTCAATTTTCTAAGGGCTTGTGACATAAGACGAGCTTGTTTGCCAACATGGTGAGATCCCATTTCTCCTTCGATTTCATCTTTTGGGGTAAGTGAAGCTACCGAGTCCACCACGATCACATCAATTTTCCCACTACGTACCAAACTTTCCACAATATCAAGTGCTTGCTCACCACTTTCTGGTTGAGATATTAGAAGGTCACTGGTTTTGACACCAAGTTTACTTGCATATTCTGGATCCATCGCGTGTTCTGCGTCTATAAAAGCACAGATGCCGCCAGCTTTCTGAGCTTCTGCTATAACATGAAGTGTAAGTGTGGTTTTACCAGAAGACTCTGGTCCAAATATTTCCACAATTCTTCCTCTAGGTAATCCTCCAATGCCTAGTGCTTCATCAAGACCTATAGATCCTGTCGGTACAGCTCCAATGTCTGCTTTTGGAGTGTCACCAAGACGCATTATAGATTCCAATCCAAATTTTCCTTGGATTTCTTTCAAAGTTTGGTCTATTGATTTTTTATTATTATCTGTGGATTCTACAGTACCTTCTTTTTTACTTGTTTTATCTTTTGTTTTTGCCATAAATTTATTTTAAATATTTTCCAACACAATATGAGTATATGAACATCAATGAAAATTGTAACCCCCCGGAAAGTACGGGGGACATGCTATACTAAAAATGAATATGGCTTTGAGGAAAGTAAAATTTTTGGAGCATGAAATTTACCACATATACAACAGGGGAAATTTTAAACATGAAATTTTCCACAATGAAAGTGATTATCAAAGGTTTCAAAAAATCCTTTTTTTGTCCAACGGAACAAGAAAATTTAAATATAAAGATTTATTAAAATATAATAAAGATATTTATAAATTTGATGCTGGTGAAAAAATAGTCAGTATATTGGCTTTTGTTTTGATGCCAAATCATTTTCATTTACTGCTTGAAATTAAACCTCAAAAACTTGGTAAAAAAACCGGAGTTAATAATCATTTGGATAATAATTTGTCTGTATTTATGAAGAGAGTTAGCTCTGCTTATTCTATGTATTACAATCAAAAATATCAAAAAACAGGCAGTCTTTTTGAGGGAAAATTTAAAGCAGAACATGTTTCAGATGATATTTATTTCAAATATTTATTTTCTTATATACACTTAAATCCAATAAAACTTATTCAGAAAGACTGGAAAGAAGTTGGAATAAAAGATTTTAGTGGTACGAAAAAATTTTTAGAGGATTATAACTATTCTTCTTTTAGAAGTTATTTTCCTTTATTTGGATATTTGATAAATGATGGTCTAGTTGATAAGGATGAGTTTTATAAAAAAACTGGTAAAGATGTCGATTTAAAAAGAGAAATTTTTGAATGGATAAATTATAAAATTATTAGTTAGTTCCTAAACTTATAATTTTAGATTTTACTCGTCCAAAGCGGTCTTCCACATCAATAGCTAAAATATTTGAACCTGGGTATATTGCAAGCTTTGTTTCAAAAGAGCCGTTTTCATCAAAAGTTGTCGGTATATTATTTATGTATAAAGATTTTGCACGAAGTACATTCCCTTTTATTGTTACGTTTGTGCCATTTACAATTTCTCCATTTTTTACTGAAGTAATTTCTACACCAGGGCCCAATATTATAGGGGTAGCTTTATAAACTCCGTAAACGATTACGATTGTGGAAAAAGAAGTTAAAAGCAGTACAAAAATAATTTTTCTTAGAAACATTTCGGCAATATTCTATCACAAAAAAAGACTTTTCTAAAATCTGAAAAAACTGTTTACGTCTTCTTTCTTTTTCTCTATAACTTCCTCATCTTCTGTATCCTCATCCTTGTCTTGTGTCTGTTCCTTTGGCTCTACTTTTAGAATATCTTCACGGGTATTGGAGATATTTTCTTGTGGTTTACTTTCTGTTTTGCTTGTTTGTCCAGCCACAACTTTTACTTGTTTTCCAGAATTATCTGTTACAGTTACTATTACTCCTGCTTGCTCAAGCATATTTATAAGCTTGGCCGAACGAGCGTAGCCAGTTCCTAGGCGTACTTGCAAGTTTGATATGGAAGTTTTTCCTGTTTGAATTACAACTTCCTTGGCTTGTTCGTATTTATCGTCTTCCGAAGAAAAATCTACATCACTTACACTACCACCAGTACCAGAAATATTTTGTACTCCAACAATATTTCCGTCCGGAGTTTTTAATTCTTCAGCGATTAAATCGTCATATTCTTCACGCAAATAAGCGACAACATCTTTAATTTCTTCTTCTTTAACAAAAGGAGATTGGATGCGTTTTAGGTCTGATCCATCGGCATTTACAAAGAGCAAGTCACCATAACCTAAAAGCTTTTCTGCACCACCTTGGTCAATGATTACACGTGAGTCGACTTGTGACGCCACACGCAAAGCTACACGAGAAGGAATATTTCCTTTAATTACACCGGTAATAATATTTGTAGAAGGGCGCTGAGTTGCAAGTATTAGGTGGATTCCAACTGCACGAGACATTTGGGCCAGCTTAACAATTCCACTCTCCATCTCTTTCGGATATTTCATCATAAAGTCTGCCAACTCGTCTATTATAAGTACAATAAAAGGCATTTTTTCTGGAAGTTTTTCTTTTAAATTTTCTCGGACTTCTGCTTTTTTGTATTTTTCTAAAACAAAAGAATGGTAAGCGTTAATATTTTGTTTTCCTGAATCTTCTAAAATTGCGTAGCGCCTATCCATTTCTTGTACTAGCCAATTAAGTGTTTGCACAGCTTTTTTTGGATCTTTGATAACTGGAGTATAGAGATGAGGAAGACTATTATACAAAGCAAATTCTACTTTTTTCGGGTCAATTAAAATAAATTTGAGTTCGTATGGAGAATTTTTATAAATTAAAGAATTGATAAGAGCGTGTACAAGAGAAGACTTGCCAGATCCTGTTGTGCCGGCAATCAATAAATGGGGCATTTTGGTCATATCAGCATAAACTGGTTCGCCGTAAATATCTTTTCCAAGAGTCATTGTAAGTCTGTCTTTTCTTTCTAGGAAATCTTTTCTATTTAATAGACTTCCAATGCCAAGACTTGCTTTTTGTTTGTTTGGAACTTCAATACCAATTAGTGATCTTTCGTGTACGCGAGTGATAGATACAGATGCAACACCAAGTTCTAGAGCGACATTGTTAGCAAGGTTTATTATTTTTTCAATTTTCACACCTTGAGCTGGTTTGAGAGCGTAGCGTGTAACAGTTGGACCGACAGTCACTTCATCCATTTCTACCGAAATACCAAAATCCGCGAGAGTTCTTTTTATGATGCGTGCATTTTCTTTATTGTCACCAGCAGAAGCTTTTCCTGAGTCTTCTGTATAAAGAGAAAGTGGTGGGTGATTATACTTTTCACTTGCCTGACGGAGCATTTCCTCATTTGCTTTTTTGTTTTGTATAGTTTCAACAGGAGTCTCTTTTTTTACAAGTTTTTTTACTTTAACTTTCTCTTTTTCTTCTTTTGTTAAATCCACAGAAACGGCCTTGTACATAGCAGAGCGGTAATCTTCCTCTGCTTGGTTTTCTTCTTCAATTTCCTCATAATCATCTTTATTGTTTTCCAATTCTTCAGCATGGTTCACATTTATTTCATTTGCTGACTCACTATTTGAACCAAAAATTTTAGAAAAAATATTTGAAAGAATTCCAGGAGATTTAATTTCTTGTTTTTGAGTATATTCTTCCCCAAGTTCATTTTCTTGTTCAGAATAATCTTCATTATTAATTTCTCTTTTTCTTACAAGCTTGCCAAAAACTTCGGAAGTGCTTGTTTCAAAAATTGTAAATAGAGAAAGCATAGATGCAATGAAAACTACAAAAAGAGTAGGAAGTGTTCCAAAAGAATTTTTTAAAGAAGATGTTAGGGATTCCCCAACTGAACCATTCATATTAAAAAAACCTAGAACAATAAAAATCATAAATAACAGAGTTATAAAAAGCCAAAAGTTAAGAACACGAAAAATAAAAGTTTTTTTGAAAAAGAAAGTATAAGCAAAAAACAAAGACAGTAATGGTGTAAAGTAAGCGTAGGCTCCAAATGCATTTGTTGTAAAAGTAAAGTAAGAACTTCCTAAACTTCCACCTTGTCCAAACAAAGAAAAGAAAGCAAAAATTGTGAAAAGAAAAAGAAGAAAACTTAATATGACAACAGCCTGCTCTTTACTAATTTTTGGAAACTTCTTTGGCTCGGAAAAATCAGGATCTTCCATTTTTTCTTTTGCTCTATTTTTTTGCTTTTTCATACGTTGGACTTCTTGCCAGTTTAACATAGATTTTTATCAAAATTTTGGAATTATACACAATCACTTTAGTGTGGTATAATATGTATGTCTTTTAAATGTCCTTTATAAAAAAGAGTAAAATAATAATGTCTTTTACATAATCTGCATGTCTTTTATCAAATAATATTATTTGGATAAAAATCCTGTAAAAAGCTTATAAAAGACATATAAAATTTATTTATTTATTTAAATTAAAAGGACTTATTTAAAATAAAAGAGTAATAAAAATTTTATAAAACCTGATATATGTTTGAGTATATTAAAAGAGTAAGTGTAGCTATAAACTTTATAGCTCAGAAAATTGATAATGAAGGTGTAAAAATAAGAGATGTTTTAGAAACACTTTCTTTGGAATTGTTAGGTATTGCACAAAGTTTTAGAAACGATAAATTTAAAACCGAAGACTTGAAAAATTTACAGGACAAAATTATATATTTAATTGACCTTGTTGATTTTGCAAGAATCAACGGATTTGTAACTCATATGAATGCAAAAATTTTTATTGACACACAGATTGTATTTTTGAAACATATTTCGAATTTATTAGAACAAAAAAATTCTCTTTTTTCTCCACTAAATAGGCTGAAAGAATTGGAGGAATTATTTGCAAGAAAATCTGGAAAAGAAAATGCTCAAAGTAAGTTTGTTAATGCTTTAGATTTTGGATTTTCTGAAGCATTATTGCAGACCCGTGAAAAAGCGGTTAGTGAGGATCCCGCAAGCGTAAATTCTTTGCTAGGAAAGTCTTTTGAAACTGAAACAATATTAGAAATTAAAGAAGAAAAAAAGATTATTGAAAATCCTGTTTTAGTAAAGGAAAATAAAAAAAATAATGTGGAAAATGTGGAAAAAGATATAAAGGCAAGAAGAACAAAAATACTAGATATATTGAGTGGGGGAGGTTGCTCGATTAAGGAAATTTCCGTAAAAATGCCTGATATTAACGAGAAAACTCTTCAGAGAGACTTACTTGAGCTTATGCAAGATAAAAAAGTAATAATGCTTGGTAAAAAGCGTTGGGCAAGATATTATTTGAGGTAGATTTATTTGAAAGGCGAACCTAAAATACCGAAATAGACAAGGTCGTACATGAAGTGAAATACCAATGTGATTGAAAAAGGTATGAGTATTTTACCTCTGTTGGCACCTGATATAATGTAGACACAGGACATTATTAATCCTCCAATAAAAAGAATTGGTGAAGTGGTGATTAACTCTAGTAAGTCAAAGTATTGTAAATGATAAAGGGAAAATAGAAGTGAAATACCCATTATTAAAAAATTTTTTCTGTGTTCTGTAATCTTTCGATTTATAAAGAAAGAGATAGGCAGTCTAAAAAGTAGTTCCTCAAAAACCAAAGTAATGAAAATTATTGGCACAAAGGGAAGTACGTTATTTCTTAAATTTTCTAGTATTTTTGAGGGGGATAAGTAGAATTCTTCTAAATATAGGTTACTAGGGAATAAGACAAAATTTAATAGGGTTAATATTATTGTTAAAAAACAATAGATTAAAAATAGATACAAGATTACTTTTGTATTTTTTTTTGTATCTTGAGAATTAAGTAAAAAGTCAAAACTGGAGAGTATTTTCCTTTGCATATATTGAAGTATAGTGCTTGGTTTTACAAAAAGAAAGTGGTAGCCGAAGTTTGGCTACCACTCCCACCTAGACCAGTTACCTTACGCCAGGGGCGTAGACGGTATCGGGGTTGGTGAAGTACATGATTGTGGCACCAATAGGTCCGCCACCCCTTACGCCGTTGTACAACGGTTTAGGGATGACATTCCTGAACGCCGGAGCGTAATGGCGACGCACCGCCGTGCCCCCGAGTTGTCCGATAAACCTCGGAGCCCTGGGGAAAGGCTGAACCATGTACGGAGTGCTATTCGCAACTCCGTGCCGAGTACGATTTTGGGCTTTGACGTCTCCGCCAAAACCCATGAAAGTCGTACTGGCAGCTAGTAGGATCAAGACTAGCTTTTTCAATTTGCCCCCCTTTCAGTGGAACACCTCCTGACGCAGGATTGCCTCAGGATTATTTTATAAATAACACGATTTGTCTGCTAAGTGTTTTTATTATGCTTAATAAAATCTGATTTCTAAAAAAGACTAGCTCGAAAAGTTGGTAGAATTACAAACGAAGAATTTACACAAATCCTAGAAGCTTATAAAAGTATGTATTAGCTAGTTTACCAAAATCGAAATCCCACTTGCGTGGGATTTCTCGGAGCCCTAAGGCCTAATAGCTATAAGGCTATCAAATCCTGTAATTATGTCAAGTTAGCTAGTCTGATATACACCGTGTACTTGTGGTAAAACCTGGCTTTATATGGTATAATGCCAGTATCCCTTTTAGGAGTTTTTCTATGTTATTCCCATGTCACAAAGATTCGGGTAAAGCGTATTACAGCCCTAGGGGGGAGACTTTTCAGTCAATTAATTAATTGATTGATCGGTAATGAAAATTTGCAAGCGTTAAAAAGAAAGTGATATTAGGGGTCGTGTCCTTAGTAACATGTAGGCTTGCGTCGAACATTGACAATTAAATATTGAAAATAATTAGACGGAACTTTTGATATTAAAGTTAGCAATAGCTTAGTATCACGATCTTTGCATTTCGATCGTACGAGAAATGCGGCTACGAACTCTAAAACGTTTTGTGGTGACAAATCAAATTTTTTATTATCATCAATCCAAAACAGGAAGGAGGCAATGCTGGGCTTAAAATAAAATTAAGTTACAATTGACTGATATTCTGTCTAAAGAACGGTCTTCTAAAAAACTTAATCTAAAAAGATTTTGAAACTTTTCTATGTAAATAAAATACAGAAAAAAGAATTAAGAAATTTTTTACTTTAAAATTTAGAAATCGAAATTAAACGATCCTTGAGACCTTAAAAATCTCTTGGACATTAAAAACTATAAAATCAAAATATGGCATTATCTAAATCTGTGTTAGCTGCTGTTGCAGCTGTTGCTCTTACTGGAGCAGCTGCTTTCGCTTCAGTTCCTGCACAAACAAGTACATGTGCATACCAATTCAATACGAACCTTCGTTATGGAGCGGTGTCTACAGATGTTCAAAACTTGCAAAAAATATTGAATATGGATGCTGCTACTCGTGTAGCGGTTACTGGTGCTGGCTCAACTGGTTACGAAACTCTACGTTTTGGACCTGCTACATTGGCTGCTGTGAAGAGATTCCAAGTTGCTAATGGTGTATCTCCAGTTTCTGGATATGTTGGACCTCTTACAAGAGCTACTCTAAACACTATCTGTGTTGGAAATGGAAACACTTCTACAAACACAAATACTAATACAAACAATAATGGAGTTGTTTCAAACAATATTCCGGTTTCAGTTTTGGTTAGAGGACAAGCTGCAGCTAAACTTGGTGAATTCGTTGTTACAGGAAACGGAGCAGTTACTAACGTAACTCTTCAAAGAACTGGATTGTCAAACAATTCAACTCTTGCAAACGTTTACCTTTACGATGGTAACACTCGTTTAACTGACGCTGCTTCTGTTAGAACAGATGGTTCTATCTCGTTCAACGCAGGATCAGGTTTGTTTGCAGTTAATGGTTCAAAAACTATTACTGTAAGAGCAGACGTTTCTTCTGATTTATCTGTTTCAGGACAAACTGTTGGTGTTGCTTTGACAGGTGTTACTATGATGGGTGGAACAGCTACTCCAGTTGCTGGAGTATATGGACCTATCTTTAGTATCTCTTCTGCTTCAACTGTAACAGCAAATCTTACAACTACATCTCCTTCACCTGCTGCTACAACATTGAACGCAGGTTCAATGAATCAGACAGTTTGGAGAAACAATGTAAGTATTGGTACAAACCCAGCTAAATTGAATGGTGTTACATTCAAAATGATTGGTTCTGCTCCTGTGAACACTCTTTCAAATGTACAATTCTACGTTGATGGAGTTGCAAGAGGAACAGCAATGATCAATGCAAACAACCAATTCGTATTTGATATGTCAGGAGCACCAGCTTCACTTACAACTGGTTCTCACTTGATGGAGCTTCGTGCAGATGTTGTTGGAGGTGCATATAGAAACTTCTATATCTCTCTAGAACAAGCTGCTGACTTGAGAATCGAAGATTCAACTCTTCCTGGTATTCAAGTTACTCCTACATACAACTCAGCTACATTGGTAAACGTTAATGGTGGTACTGTTACAATCAACAATGGAACTTTGACTATTACTCAAGATCCTGCATTCAACAACATTACAAATCTTGTTGGAGGTGCTTCTCAAGTAACTCTTGGTTCATGGAAATTGACTGCTTACGGTGAAGATGTAAAAGTTACAAACCTTTCATTCTTGCCTGTAGTTTCTGGATTGAATACAACTGGTACAAATGGAAAATTAGCTAACGTTGGTCTTTATATTAATGGAGCACAAATCGGTTCTAACCAAACTGTAACTGCTTCTCCAACTGCTGCTACTGTTTCATTCAGTGGTCTTGGATCTAACTTGTACGTTCCAGCAGGACAATCTGTTATAGTATCAATTAAAGGTGATACTTCTGACAGTTCTAGTGTTGCTTACCAAGCTGGTACTATTGCATTCAATTTGCAAGCAGGATCATCTAATGCACAAGGAATTTCTTCTTCTCAATTGACAAATACATCAGCTGTAGGAGGTCAAACTCTTACAATTGGTAACAACGTAACATTTGGTGTTACAGCTGGATTTGGTGCTTCTACAAAAGCTCCAAATACAACAGGGGTTAAGATTGGTTCTTACTCAGTTGCAGCTGGTTCTGCTGAAGGTCTAACTGTTAATCAAATTACAGTAGGTCTTACAGGAACTATGATCGGTTCTAATCAAATCTCTAACTTAACAGTTAAAGATTCTGGTACAGGAGCTGCCGTAGGTACTCCAATTGGAAACCCAACAGCTTCAAACTCATTCTCTACTAATGTAACTGTTCCCGCAGGAACTACAAAAGTATTTGATGTTTACGCTGACTTTGGTTCTGGTTCAACAGGTATGACAGCTATAACTAGTGCTGCCGTTACTTACATTGGTTCAGTGTCAAATATCTCTAAAACTACTTCAACTGTAGGTGGCTCAATCGCCGTATCAGCTGGAGCAGCGCAAATTATTGCTGGAGGTGTAACTCTTAACTCTGGATTGTCTCCAGTTTCACAAATCGTGATCGGTGGACAAACATTCGGAATTGGTACATTCAATGTAAAAGTTAACAATAATATTGGTGGAGCTACTTTGAATGATCTTACATTCACAGTTCCTGCTAATACTATTTCAACAATTACAGTAAATGGTAAAACTGGAACAGTTGTTGGTACAACAGCTACTGTTTACAATGTAGGTGTAACTGTTCCTTCTGACGCTTCTGGAGTAAATGTTCCTGTAACAGTTGCTCTTGTATGTGCTGGAACAGCTAACGGATGTCCTGCTAACTCATTAGTTACTACAAACGTTACACTTTCTGGTCTAACATATAATGATGGTACAACTGTACAATCAGTTACTCCAACTGCTGTTACAAACTCAATGTATATTGCTGGTTCTAAACCAACTCTTACAGTTGATACAGCTCAAAAAACTGGTCTAGTTCTTGGAGCTGAAAACAAGATTGGTGAAGTTACTGTTGCTGCTGACGCTGCTGGTCAAATCAAATTGAACACAGTTACATTTGCAATTTCTTCATCAGGAATCACTGGTGCTGCATTCTCAAACGTAAGACTTGCAGATGGTAATACTACTATCTCAAACGCTACTTGTACTGCAGCAGGTGTATGTACTTTCACAGGTGGATACACAATCGCAGCTAATACATCTAAGACATTCAGTCTATTTGGAAAAGTTGACGGTACAGCTGGTTCAAGTGTAGTTAACTCTGTAGCTTCTTCTGTAACTTCAGCAGGGCTATCATGGGATGACTCTCTTGGAGGTGGAACTGGTCTAACTGGTTCAAATATCTACAACTTCCCAACAGGTTCTTACTCAGTTCGTCAATAATTTTGACTAACTCTGTAGACTTGTAAAAAGTTTGCAAAAACACTCGGCATATGCCGGGTGTTTTTGTTTTACTTGAAATTGCAATTTGAAACTATAAATAAACGGTTGTGTACTTTTTTATATGAAATCCTTTTTACTACCATAAATACTCAAATATAAAGTGCACGAGAAGGTGCTATGCAAATTCTGGTACAAAATGAGACCACAACCACACTTGAAAATGCTATAAGTTTTATTTCAGAATAGAATTAAAAAATCCTTACAAATAAAGAGGTTTTTTGTTTGACGAGAGGGGGGAATTTATGCTACAATAGCAAGTGACGCTTCAGCGACTTTTTTGGCTATTTTTTCATTTGGAAAAATACTTTAAAACAACTGAGTGTTTATGAGACAATTTCCTGTTCTGCAGGAAAGTTCCTCTGGTAATTTTTAGCGAATAGATGCATAAAGATTACGAATTGAACAAACAAATTTTTGCAAATTAATTTTAAAAAAAATTTGCTGGCTAATTAAAAGATTATAGTTAACTAAATTAAAAATAAAAATTTATGGCAGATTTTGATCGTTCAAAACCACACATGAATGTGGGAACTATTGGACACGTTGACCACGGTAAAACTACTTTGACAGCAGCTATCCTTAACACTCTTGCTCGTGCAGGTGCTGGATATTCTGCAAAACTTGTAGGTATCGACGGTATTGACAAAGCTCCAGAAGAAAAGGCTCGTGGTATTACTATTAACATTTCACACAACGAGTACGAAACTCCGACTCGTCACTATGCACACGTGGATGCTCCTGGTCACGCCGACTATATCAAAAACATGATTACTGGTGCTGCACAAATGGACGGAGCTATTCTTGTAGTAGCTGCGACTGACGGTGCGATGCCACAAACTCGTGAACACGTTCTACTTGCAAAACAAGTAGGTGTGCCTAAAATCATCGTATTCCTTAACAAGTGTGATATGGTGGATGATGTAGAAATGTTGGATATCGTTGAAGAAGAACTTCGTGATCTTCTTGCTAAAAACGGATTCGACAAAGATGCTCCAGTTATCCGTGGTTCTGGTCTTAAAGCTTTGGAATCAGCAGACAACTCTGATCCTTGGGCTCAAAAAGTCATGGACTTGGCAAATGCACTTGATACTTACTTCCCAGTTCCAGAGCGTGAAATCGACAAACCATTCCTAATGCCAGTAGAAGATATCTTCTCTATCGAAGGACGTGGAACTGTTGTTACAGGAAGAATCGAAAGAGGTGTAGTAAAAGTAGGAGAAGAAATAGAACTTGTTGGTCTAAAAGATACTGTAAAGGCAACTGTAACAGGTGTAGAAATGTTCAACAAATCACTTTCACAAGGACAAGCTGGTGACAACGCCGGAATCCTAGTTCGTGGTTTGAAAAAAGAAGACATTACTCGTGGACAAGTTCTATGTAAACCAGGTTCAGTAACTCCACACTCAGAGTTCGAAGCTGAAGTTTATGTTCTTAAAAAAGAAGAAGGTGGTCGTCACACTCCATTCTTGTCTGGTTACAAACCTCAATTCTATATTCGTACAACTGACGTAACGGGAGAAATCGCGCTACCAGAAGGTGTACAAATGGTAATGCCAGGTGATAACGCAAAATTCCTAGTTAAACTAATCGCTCCGGTAGCCCTCGAGAACAATACTCGTTTCGCTATTCGTGAAGGTGGTAAAACTGTAGGAGCTGGTGTTGTAACTAAGATCATTAAATAGTCCTTTACTCATAAACATTTGTGTGATATCTCGAATAAAATTCGAGTATCACATTTTGTATAAAAATTGTTTGTTTCGGTAGTTGAAGAGGAGAGAAAGCCATGGAAGCAATTCGGCTCATAATCGAAATCGTACTGATGCTTATCGGCGCGTGGACCATCCTTGATTGGATAGGAAAGCATATCGATAAGCACTTCCCTCGCAAGTAAGCTCATCATCAACACCGTCGACCTGTGAGGACTGTCGACGGACTACCAAAGTAAATAATTTATGTACAAAATGTGGTACTTGATAATAAAACGAGGGTAAACAAAAATATAAAGAGTAAAAAATGTTCCTTAACAAAAAATATGACAGAAGCGACAAAAGAAAAAGCAACAAAAAAAGTAGCTGCTAAAAAAACTACTAAAAAAGTTGCAAAAGCTGTAGCTGCAAATCCAAAACTTCGCCTTGCTATCTCTGCCTTTGAATCAAAGATTCTTGACATCTCTGTTAAGAAAATTCTTGAGACAGCTGAGAAATACGATGCACAAGTTGTTGGTCCTGTACCTATGCCGACAAAGAAACGCAAGTACACAATTCTTCGTTCATCATTCGTTTACAAAAACGCTCGTGAACAATTTGAAGTGCGTACACATAAAAGAGTTCTTGATATAGTTAACCCAACAGGAAAACTTACAGAAGCTCTTACAAACCTTGCGCTTCCAGCTGGTGTAGATGTAGAGGTGAAGATGATGTAGTGATTTCTGTTTAAGTACTGC
>WBZS01001328.1_pt1 | contig 20144 bp, 20 predicted proteins | sample 5204201 | NCBI WGS metagenome assembly WBZS01 (sample SAMN12344357, study PRJNA552823) | activated sludge metagenome | biome: Activated sludge suspended growth; feature: Nitrification reactor; material: Wastewater; isolation source: activated sludge from nitrification reactor of wastewater...
GCCGGGAGGCGCGGGGGGAGAGGGGGCCGGGGCAGACGGGCGCGGGGCAGACGCGGGAGCGTAGGGGACCTACCGTGGCTCCATGGAGATCACCCATTTCGGTCACGCCTGCGTCCTCGTCAGTCTCGGGGGAGCGCGGGTGCTCATCGACCCGGGGGCGTTCGCCGGGGACTTCTCCGGAGTGCGTGGCCTGGACGCGATCATCGTCACCCACCAGCACGCCGACCACCTCGACGGCCAGCGGCTGCCGTCCGTGGTCCGGGCCAACCCCGGGGCGATCGTGCTCTGCGATCCGGACAGCGTGCCGATCCTCGCGGACCTGGGGATCGAGGCATCAGGGCATCCGTTCGAGGGCACCGCACTCGGTGACGTTCGGGTCGACCCGGTGGGCGAGGTCCACGCCCTCATCCACGACGAGATCCCGCGGATCTCCAACGTCGGGGTGCGCCTCAGTGCCCCCGGGGAACCGACCTTCTACCACCCGGGGGACGCCCTCGACGGCGACCCCGGACGAATCGACGTCCTCGCCTTCCCGCTCAACGCGCCCTGGCAGCGCAGTCGCGAGATGACCGCGTTCCTCCGTCGGCTCGACGCCCCCGTCGCGTTTCCGATCCACGACGCCCTGCTCTCACCGACCGGCCGGGACCTCTACCTCGGGCAGGCGGCGCGGCTCGGATCGGCCACGACCGAGATTCGTGACCTCGCGGGGCAGGGCGCGGTGTCCATCGGCTGAGGCCGGCGGGCGGTGAGGCCGGTGGGCTCTGCGGCCGGTGGTCGCGCGGGCCGCCGTCAGGAGGTATGGCGTCCGCGCGCCTGCTGCGCGTCGGCCGCCAGCCTGGCCGCGCCGATGATGCCGGCCTCGTTGGCGCGCGTCGCCGCGATGATCGGGGTGCGGCACGTGATCAGCGGGAGGAACTTCTCGGGCTTCTTCGAGACGCCACCGCCGACGACGAACAGGTCGGGCCAGGTCACCGACTCGAGCACCTGGTAGTAGCGGCTGAGCCGCTTCGCGAACTCCTCCCAGGAGAGGTCCTCGCGCTGTTTGACCGACGCCGCGGCCCGGCTCTCGGCGTCATGTCCGTCGACCTCGAGGTGGCCGTACTCGGAGTTGGGCACGAGGACGCCCCGGTGGATGACGGCGCTGCCGATCCCGGTGCCCAGGGTGGTCATGATGACCAAGCCCTGCTGGCCCTTGGCCGCGCCGTAGTGCAGCTCGCCCACCCCGGCCGCATCGGCGTCGTTGACGACGACGATGTCACGCTGAAGGCGCTGCTCAAGCATGTCCTCCATCGGGCAGTCGATCCACCCCTTGTCGATGTTCGCGGCGGTCTTGACCACTCCGTGCATGACGACCCCCGGGATGGTCACCCCGATCGGGCTGGCCGGACCGACCTCGTCGGCGAAGTGCTCGACGATCTGGGCGATCACCTCGGCCACGGCCTCGGGGGTCGAGGGCTGGGGCGTGTCGATCCGCATCCGCTCCGCGGTCAGCTGCCCGGTCGTCAGGTCCACCGGCGCACCCTTGATCCCGCTGCCACCGATGTCGATGCCCAAAGGGTGGCTCGCTGCGGTCATTGGTCGTCTCCTTGAGCGGTCTGGGTGGGCGGTGGGTGGTCAGGGGAGGGTGAGGATCTCGGGACCGGAGTCGGTGACGAGGATGGTGTGCTCGAACTGGGCGGAACGACGCCGGTCCGCGGTCACCACGGTCCAGCCGTCATCCCACATCTCCCACTCGGGGCCCCCGAGGTTGAGCATCGGTTCCACGGTGAACGTCATCCCGGCTTCAATCACCTGGGCGTAGGCGGGGGCCGCGTCGTAGTGCGGCACGATCAGTCCCGAGTGGAACTCGGTGCCGATCCCGTGCCCGGTGAAATCGCGGACCACGCCGTAGCCGAAGCGGCTGGCGTAGCTCTCGATGACCCGCCCGATGACGTTGATCTGGCGTCCCGGCACCGCGGCGCGGATGCCGCGCATCATCGCCTCCCGGGTGCGCTCGATGAGCAGGGCGGACTCGTCGTCGACGTCGCCCACCGGGTAGGTCGCATCGGTGTCGCCGTGCACGCCACCGATGTATGCCGTGATGTCGATGTTGACGATGTCGCCGTCCTCGAGCCGACGGGAATCGGGGATGCCGTGACAGATGACCTCGTTGACCGACGTGCACAGCGACTTCGGGAAGCCCTTGTAGGACAAGGTCGAGGGATAGGCCCCGTGGTCGAGGAGGAACTCGTGACCGACCCGGTCGATCTCGTCCGTGGTCACGCCGGGCGCGATCACGGCCGCGGCAGCCGCCATCGCGCGGGCCGCGATCCGACCCGCGATCCGCATCCGCTCGATCGTCTCGGCGTCCTTGACCAATGGTTCGCGACCCTCGAGCGGTTGGGGCCGATCGACATACTCCGGACGCACGATGTGCGACGGAACCGGGCGACGCGGCGAGAGCAGCCCAGGGGCCACACGGGCGGACGTCAACGGCATACGGTGGAGTCTAGGCAGCGGATCGGGCCCGACTCACATCGAACCCCGTCAGCCGACCCGCCGACGCAGGCACGTCATCATCGACACGTCACCTAGGAGCACGCGATGGCCTTCTGGTTCAACCTCGACACCAAGAGCGTCGAGACCGATGACACCCGCGGTCCGGACGCCAACGTCCTGGGCCCCTACCCCACGTATGCCGAGGCCAGTGCGGCCTTGGCGAAGGTCGAGAAGAACAACGACACGTGGGATGACGAGGACCGGGAGTGGGACGCCAAGGGTGCCTCGCCCGCCTGGGACGACGAGGACCTCGAGGACTGAACCCCGCGCGATCGCCGACGTCGGGGGTCAGCTCTCGAAACTGTGCTCGACGTCCGGGAAGGACCCACTCGCCACGTCGGCCGCGTAGGCGCGGGCGGCGTCGCCGAGGTCGGACCGCAGGTTCGCGTACTTCTTGACGAACCGCGGCGCGCGGCCGCCGCGTAGTCCGGCCATGTCCTGCCAGACCAACACCTGGGCATCGCAATGGGGCCCGGCGCCGATGCCGATGGTCGGGATCTCGAGGGCTTCGGTGACCCGCTTCGCGGTCGGGCTCGGGACCATCTCCATGACGATCGCGAAGCAGCCGGCGGCCTCGAGGGCGAGGGCGTCGTCGAGGAGTTTCACAGCACCGTCGCCGCGACCCTGGACCCGGTAACCACCGAGGACGTGCTCGGACTGTGGGGTGAAACCGATGTGGCCCATGACCGGGATGCCGGCGCGGACGAGGAGTTCGACCTCGGGGACCATCGCCTTGCCGCCCTCGAGCTTCACTGCGTGCGCCAGGCCCTCCTTCATGAACCTGGTCGCGGTCGCGAGCGCCTGCTGCGGGCTCGCCTGGTAGGACCCGAAGGGGAGGTCGGCGACGACCATGGCCCGTTTGGCCGCGCTGGTGACCGCCCGGCAGAGCGGCACCAGATGGTCCACCGTCACCGGGACCGTCGTCTCGAACCCGTAGACGTTGTTGCCGGCCGAGTCCCCGACGAGCAAAACGGGGATGCCGGCCTCGTCGAAGATCTCCGCGGTGTACATGTCGTAGGCGGTGAGCATGGCCCACTTCTCGCCGTCGACCTTCATCTTGTGCAGGTGCGGGACCCGGATGCGCCGCTGCGGTGCCGCCTGGGCGCCGGTGCCGTAGGGGGCCGTGGACTCGGGGGCCGGGCCGGTCGGCTGCTCGCTCATGTCCTCGATGCTACGGGGCGCGCCCATCGGGCACCGCGGGTCCGTCCCGGACGACCTGGAGCCGAGGAGGGATCCTGACCATTTCTTTACGGAAGAACCGATCGCCACGGGGCCGAAATTGTGTTTGGCTTCCGAACAGCCCCCGTCCACTGACCCGGTCGAGGGCACACACCCAATCCATGGAGGATGCAACGTGGCACAGCGACACATGCGCGTGCTCGGGGGAGTGGCAGGGGCCGCACTGGTCTTCGCCCTGGCTCCCGGAGCGATCGCGGCGCCCCCACCCAGCGACGACGTCGCCAAGGCGCCCCGCTCGGACAACCTGCCCAACCCGCTCGCGGAGGCTCAGGCCGATCTGCGGGCCGAGGCGGTGGCCAAGCTGATCAAGGGGGAGGCGACGACCGAGGAGCGGGGTGGCCAACGGGTGATCAAGCTCAGCGGATCCGACGCCGCGAAGGCCAAGGGCACCAACGCGGGCCAGGACAAGTACGTCTCCTACCCGGTCAACCGCGAGGAGTCGATCTTCACCGTCCTCGTCGAATTCGGTGACCAGATCAGCCCCTACGGCGGGGACGCCGGCCCGATGCACAACGCCATCCCCGAGCCCGACCGCGTCTGGGACGGCAGCGCGACCGACAACAACAGCACCTACTGGGTCGACGACTTCAACCGTGACCACTACCAGCAGATGATGTTCGGGTCCGGGGAGTCCTTCAAGGACTTCTACCTCAAGCAGTCCAACGGCCGGTTCCTCGCCAAGGGGGACACCTCGGACTGGGTGAAGGTCCCCTACAACGAGGCGCGCTACGGCAGCAACAACCTCCCCTCCGACGCCGCGGGCTACTGGCCCTTCGTTCGGGACACCGCCAAGGCCTGGTACAACGACCAGAAGGCGGCCGGCAAGAGCGACACCGACATCGCGGCCTACCTCGCGCAGTTCGACAAGGTCGACCGCTACGACTACGACGGCGACGGCAACTTCAACGAGCCCGACGGCTACATCGACCACTTCCAGGCGATCCACGCCGGTGAGGGCGAGGAAGCCGGCGGCGGCGCCCAGGGCGACGACGCCATCTGGTCGCACCGCTGGTACGCCTACTCCAACGGTGCGGGCGTCACCGGTCCCTCGTTCAACAAGTTGGGCGGCGTGCCGATCGGCACCAGCGGGATGTGGATCGGTGACTACACCACCGAGCCCGAGAACGGTGGCCTGGGCGTGTTCACCCACGAGTTCGGCCACGACCTCGGCCTCGCCGACTACTACGACACCGCCGGCGGCGACAACTCGACCGCCTTCTGGACGCTCATGTCCTCCGGGTCCTGGCTCAACTGGGGCACCGACGCCATCGGCACCACGCCGGGCTACATGGGCCCGCACGAGAAGTTGCTCCTCGGCTGGCTCGACTACACCGTGGCCAACCCCAACCGGGACTCCTACAAGCTCGGCCCGGCCAACCTGGTGACCAAGGACCGGGACACCACCCAGGCTCTCGTCGTCCCGCTCAAGGACAAGACGGTCACGACCAGTTACAACACGCCCCATTCGGGCAGTTTCGAGTGGTGGGGCGGGTCGGCCGACAACCTGAGTACCTCGCTGACCCGCGCGGTCGACCTCACGGGCAAGACGTCCGCGAGCGTCTCCGCGTGGACCTGGTACAACATCGAGGCCGACTACGACGCCCTCTACACCCGGGTGTCCACCGACGGTGGCGGGACCTGGAGCGACCTCACGGCGGCGGGCCAGACGAAGCCGCTGCTCGACGGTGACCAGCGCACCTGGACCCAGCACACCTGGGACCTGTCGGCCTACGCCGGCCAGCAGATCCAGTTGCGCTTCTTCTACGCCACCGACGGCGGTCTGCACTACGAGGGTCCGTTCCTCGACGACCTCGCCATCACCGCCGACGGCGCGTCGCTGCTCAGCGACGACGTCGAGGGTGGCGACAACGGCTGGACGGCCAACGGGTTCACCCGGATGGGTGGCTCGACCTCGGAGCAGGTGTCGCACTACTACCTCGCCGAGAACCGCATCTACAGCGGGTACGACGCGACGTTGCAGACCGGCCCGTACAACTTCGGTTGGCTCAACACCATGCCCGACTGGGTGGAGCGGTTCCCCTACCAGAACGGCATGCTCGTCTGGTATGTCGACAACCAGTGGGGCGACAACAACACCCGGGTGCACCCCGGGCATGGCCGGGCCCTCCCGGTCGACGCCCGACCGGCCCCGATCGTGTTCGCGGACGGCGGCAAGCTCTCCAACCGGCGCGGCGCCTTCGACGCGACCTTCGGCCAGGAGCGCACCGACGCGGTGACCTTCCACCGCCTGGGCGCCCCGCTCACCGTCCCGTCACGTCCGGGGATCACCACCTTCGACGACCGCAACCCGATGCAGTACTGGGACGCGGCCAACCCGTGGGGTTCGGTCCAGGTCGCCGGCGCCGGCGTCCAGGTCCGGGTCGAGGGGACCAAGAAGGGCGGCGACGTCCTCGAGGTCAAGGTCCGGATGCCCAGGTGACCCCCGCTGATCCGGTCGCTCGCCACTGAGCGACCGGAGGGCACCTCTCCCGGGTGAGCCCACGGCATACCTCGGGTATGCCGTGGGCTCACCCCGTTCGGGGCCGGCCCGCTGCACGGGAGGAGGGCAGGTAACGCGGGCGAAACATGAGTGCGGCAGGATGCGGCCATGGATCGCCAGCAGGAGTTCGTCCTTCGCACGATCGAGGAGCGGGACATCCGGTTCGTCCGGCTGTGGTTCACCGACGTCCTCGGCACCCTGAAGTCCGTCGCGGTGGCACCGGCCGAACTGGAGGGCGCCTTCGCCGAGGGGATCGGCTTCGACGGCTCGGTCATCGAGGGCTTCGCGCGCGTCTACGAGGCCGACATGCTCGCCAAGCCGGATCCCTCGACCTTCCAGATCCTCCCGTGGCGCGGCGAGAACCCCGGCACCGCGCGGATGTTCTGCGACATCACCCTTCCGGACGGCACGCCGAGCATGGCCGACCCGCGCAACGTCCTGCAGCGGGCCCTCGGCAAGGCCGCCGACATGGGGTTCACCTTCTATGTCCACCCCGAGATCGAGTTCTTCCTGCTCGAGAAGGACCCCAGGCCCGGTCAGCCGCCGGTCCCCGTCGACCAGGCCGGCTACTTCGACCACGTGCCCGCGGGCACCGGCCACGACTTCCGCCGGGCCGCCATCACGATGCTCGAGACGATGGGCATCTCGGTGGAGTTCAGCCACCACGAAGGGGCGCCGGGCCAGAACGAGATCGACCTGCGCTATGCCGATGCGCTGACGATGGCCGACAACATCATGACCTTCCGGGCCGTCGTTAAGGAGGTCGCGCTCGAGCAGGGGCTCTATGCGACGTTCATGCCCAAGCCGTTCGCGGACCACCCGGGTTCCGGGATGCACACCCACGTGAGCCTCTTCGAGGGCGACCGCAACGCCTTCCACGAGCCGGGAGCCCCCTACCAGTTGAGCAAGGTGGGTCGGCAGTTCATCGCCGGCGTCCTGGCCCATGGTGCCGAGATCACCGCCGTCACCAACCAGTGGGTCAACAGTTACAAGCGCCTCTGGGGTGGGGGAGAGGCCCCGGCCCACCTCACCTGGGGACACAACAACCGCTCCGCGATGGTCCGGGTGCCGATGTACAAGCCGAACAAGGGCAACAGCACCCGGGTCGAGGTGCGCACCATCGATCCCGCGTGCAACCCCTACCTCGCGTTCGCGGTCATCCTCGGCGCCGGCCTCAAGGGAATCGAGGAGGGTTACGAGTTGCCCCCCGAGACCGAGGACGACGTGTGGAGCCTGACCGAGATCGAGCGCAAGGCGATGGGGATCAAGGCCCTGCCGTCCTCGCTGCACCGAGCGATCCAGGCGATGGAGGCCAGCGAGCTGATGGCCGACGTGCTCGGGGAGCACACCTTCGAGTTCTTCCTGCGCAACAAGCGGCGCGAATGGGAGGACTACCGGGCCCAGGTCACGCCGTTCGAGCTCGACCGCTATCTCCACCTGTGAGTTCGGCGTCGTGACGTCCTCGCGGTCCGAGTCGCTCCCCGGGGCGCTGACCCGGTTGGGGTTCGATGATCCTCGGCGGGCCCTGACCCTGCTCGACGATCCGGCACTCACGCACCTGATCGTGCGCCGCGATGCGATCGAGGACGACGGACTGGCGCGCGCCATGGCCGAGACCGCCGATCCCGACCAGGCCCTGCTGGGGCTCGTGCGGGTGATGGAGTCGGTCGGCCGCGCGCTCACCGCGTCGGCTCGGGACGCGGTCGACGCGGCGATCCGCGAGCCGGGCGCGCCCCGGCGCAGGCTGCTCGGCCTGCTCGGGAGTTCGCTGGCGCTCACCGACCACCTCGTGGCCCACCCGGACCACCTGATCGACGTGTTCGACGCCGCTCCGGTGGACGTCGAGGAGCGCGTGCGCGGCCTGACCGATGCCGTGATCGCCGCCACGCGGGCATCCGGCCACGCGCCCGAGGACGTCCTGCGGGTCGAATACCGCCGCCAGTTGCTCGGGATCGCGGCCCTGGACGTCGAGGCCGACTTCCCGACGGACGTGCTCCCCCGCACCGCGGCGGCGCTCGCCGACCTGGCCCAGGCGGCCCTGTCGGCGGCCTACGCCCTGGCGCGGGTCCAGCTGGGGCCGCGCGCGGACACCGCCCGGCTGGCCGTTATGGGGATGGGCAAGACCGGGGGGCGGGAGCTGAACTACATCAGCGACGTCGACGTCATCTTCGCCTGCGAACCCGCGGCCGGCGTGGACGAGGAGGAGGCGCTCGCGGTGGGCGCCGACCTCGCGACGGCCATCATCCGGATCTGCTCGGCGTCGACCCCGGCCGGCAGTCTCTGGCAGGTCGACCCGGCCCTGCGGCCCGAGGGCAAGCAGGGTCCGCTCGTCCGGACGGTCGCCAGTCACCGCGCGTACTACGAGCGGTGGGCCAAGACCTGGGAGTTCCAAGCCCTGCTCAAGGCTCGGCCGGTGGCCGGGGACGCCGAGGTGGGGGCGCGCTACCTCGAGGCGATGCGACCGTTCGTCTGGACCGCGGCCGGTCGGGACAACTTCGTCGCCGACGCCCAGGCGATGCGGCGCCGCGTCGAGGATCATGTCCCCGCCGCCGAGGCCGATCGCCAGATCAAGTTGGGCAAGGGCGGCCTGCGGGACGTCGAGTTCTCCGTCCAGCTCCTCCAACTCGTCCACGGCCGCGCCGACGACAGCCTCCGGGCCGCGACCACCCTGCCTGCTCTCGAAGCGCTCTCCCGCGGTGGGTATGTCGGTCGGGACGACGCGGCCGCCCTCGCCACGGCCTACCGCTTCCTGCGCACCATCGAGCACCGGATCCAACTGCAGCGGATGCGTCGGACCCACCTGATGCCGACCGCCGCGGCCGACCTGCGTCGACTCGGGCGGGCGCTGGGCTACTCCCAGGACCCGGCCAGCGAGATCACCAGGGCCTGGAAGAGCACCGCCCGGGAGGTGCGCCACCTGCACGAGCGGATCTTCTACCGGCCGCTGCTGGCCGCCGTGGCCCGCCTGTCCGAGACCGAGGTGCGGCTGAGCCCCGACGCGGCCCGCGAACGTCTCTCGGCGTTGGGTTTCCGGGATCCCCGCGGCGCGTTCCGCCACCTCCAGGCGCTGACCGAGGGGGTGTCCCGGCGGGCCGCGATCCAGCGCCAGCTGCTGCCCGCGATGCTCGGTTGGTTCGCCGACGAGGCCGACCCGGACGCCGGACTCCTCGCCTTCCGCAGGATCAGCGACGAGCTCGGCTCGACCCACTGGTACCTCAGGTTGCTCCGGGACGAGGGGAGCGCGGCGGAACGCCTCGCGCACACCCTCGGGCGCAGCCGGTTCGCCGCCGACCTGCTCGAGCAGGCCCCCGACTGCGTCCAGTTCCTCGGCGACGGGGCCGGGACGCAGCCCCGGTCCCGGGCGGACGTCGAGGCGCGGATGCGCTCGGCGGCGGGACGGCAGGACGACCTGGAACCGGCGGTGCTCGCCGCGCGCACGATCCGACGGTCCGAACTGTTCCGGCTCGCGGTCGCCGACCTCGAGGGTCGGCTGGACATCGGTGAGGTGGGGTCGGCGCTCGCCGACCTCTCCGGCGCCCTCATCGAGGTCGCCCTCGAGCAGGTGATCCGCTCGCTGCAGGGCCACTGGGGCCGCTCGATCGGCACCCGCCTGCTCGTCGTCGGGATGGGACGGCTCGGCGGCCACGAACTCGGCTACGGCAGCGATGCCGACGTCCTCTTCGTCCACGACCCGCTCCCGGGGATCGAGGAACAGCAGGCTCAGGACGACGCCCTCGAGGTCGTGCGCGAACTGATCCGGGTGCTGTCGTTGCCGGGACCCGACCCGCGCCTGGACATCGACGCAGACCTCCGCCCCGAGGGCAAGAACGGGCCGTTGGTGCGGTCGCTGGCCAGTTATGCGAGCTACTACCGACGCTGGTCCCTGGTCTGGGAGGCGCAGGCCCTGGTGCGGGCCCGGCCGCTCGCCGGCGACGCCGAACTCGCCGCGGCCTTCGTGGAGTTGATCGACCCGATCCGGTGGCCGGTCGCCGGCCTGTCGGACACCCAGTTGCGCGAGATCCGTACCCTCAAGGCTCGGATGGAGTCCGAACGCCTTCCCCGGGGGGCGGATCGCAAGACGCACTTCAAGCTGGGCCACGGTGGGCTCTCCGATGCCGAGTGGTGTGTGCAGCTGATCCAGCTGCGCCATGCCCATGCCCATCCGGACCTGCGGACGACGACGACACTCGAGGCGCTGGCGGCGGCCACGGCCCTGGGCCTGGTCGACTCCGCGGACGCGATGGCCCTGGCGGCGGCCTGGACCGAGGTGTCCCGGGTGCGCAACGCCGCTCACCTGCTGCGCGGTCGACCGATGGACTCCCTGCCCTCCGACGTGCGGGACGCGGAGGGCGCGGCACGCGTCCTGGGGATGCCGCCGGGTTCCGGGCAGGAACTCGTCGAGCGCTACCTGCGGGTGACCCGTCGCGCCCGCCAGGCCTACGATCGGGTCTTTTTCGACGGCTGAGCGACGGCGTCGCTGGGGCGAGCTCGTGAGACGGGCGTCCGAGCCGCGAGACGGGCTCCTTAGACTGGGGGTCATGCTGTCCGTCCTCGACCTGCGCGGCCGCCGCCCCACGCTGCGCGATCTTCGGCGTGCGCTGCCGCGCGCCGATTTCGACGTCGAGGCCGCCCTGGACGCCGTGCGGCCGATCTGTGACGACGTGCGGGACCGGGGCGCGGCGGCCCTCTACGACGCCGCCCAGCGATTCGACCGGGTCCGCCCGCCGCGACTGCGGGTGCCGGCCGAAGTGATCGCCGCTGCCCTGCGGACCTTGGACCCAGCCGTCCGGGCCGCCCTGGAGGAGTCGATCCGGCGGGCCCGGCTCGTGCACGCGGACCAACGTCGCCAGGACACGACGACGACGGTCACGGCCGGCGGCACCGTCACCGAGCGCTGGGTGCCCGTTGACCGCGTCGGTCTCTACGTCCCGGGCGGGTTGGCCGTCTACCCGAGCAGCGTCGTGATGAACGTCGTTCCGGCCCAGCTCGCCGGCGTGGGATCGCTGGCGGTCGCGTCCCCGCCGCAGGCCGACCACGACGGCTGGCCGCACCCGACGATCCTCGCGGCCTGTGCGCTGCTGGGGGTCGAGGAGGTCTATGCGATGGGGGGCGCCCAGGCGATCGCCGGCTTCGCGCACGGCTTCGGCGAGCCGGCCGCGACGGACGGCGAGCCGGGCAGTGACGGCGAGCCCACGGCATACCCGATGTCCGCCTATGAGTGCGACCCGGTCGCCCTCGTGACCGGCCCTGGCAACATCTACGTCGCGGCCGCCAAGCGGCTGCTCAAGGGGATGATCGGCATCGACGCCGAGGCCGGGCCCACCGAGATCGCGATCCTGGCCGACGCCACGGCGGACGCCGGCCACGTCGCCGCCGACCTGATCAGTCAGGCCGAGCACGACCCGCTGGCCGCCTCGGTGCTCGTCACCGACTCCCCGGACCTGCTCGCCCGCGTCGAGGCCGAGCTCACCACCCGGGTCGCGGCGACCAAGCACCACGAGCGAGTGCACACCGCCCTCACCGGAACCCAGTCCGGCGTCGTGCTCGTCGACGACCTCGACGCCGGCCTGGCGGTCGTGGACGCCTATGCCGCCGAACACCTCGAGATCCAGACCGTCGACGCCGCCGCCGTGGCCACCCGGGTCCGCAACGCCGGCGCGATCTTCGTCGGGGCCTGGTCGCCGGTCAGCCTGGGTGACTACTGCGCGGGATCGAACCATGTCCTCCCGACCGGGGGTTCGGCCGTGCACTCGAGCGGGTTGTCGGTGCAGTCGTTCCTGCGTGGCATCCACGTCGTCGACTACGGTGAGGCGGCGTTGCGCGAGGTCGGTGCCCACGTGGTCACCCTCGCCCGCTCCGAGGACCTGCCCGGGCACGGTGAGGCGATCATCGCGCGGCTCCCCGAGTTGGGCTGAGAGATGCGTCCCGAGATCGAAGCTCTGCTGCGCCCGGACCTGCGGGGCCGCACCGCCTACGGAGCCCCACAGCTCGACGTGCCGATCGCGCTGAACACCAACGAGAACTCGTATGCCGTGCCGCCGGTCGTCGTGGCCGCGATCACGGCCGCGGTCGTCGAGGCGGCCGGCGGGCTCAATCGTTACCCTGATCGCGAGTTCAGCGCCCTGCGCACGGCCCTGGCCGGCTATCTGTCCCGCTCGGGTACCGCGATCGGGCAAGACCAGGTCTGGGCCGGCAACGGGTCGAACGAGGTGCTGCTCCACCTGCTGCAGGCCTTCGGGGGGCCCGGGCGCACGGCGTTGGGCTTCACGCCGGCCTACTCGATGCACCCGATCATCACGACGACGACCGGGACGACCTGGGTCGACGGCATGCGCGGGGTGCGCGGGGTGCGCGAGGGGCGCGAGGGGCGGGCGGAGGTGGGCGGTCAGGGGCGATTCGACCTCTCCGTCGACTCCGCCGTCGAGCAGGTCCGCACCCACCGGCCGGACATCGTCTTCCTCTGCTCGCCGAACAACCCGACCGGCAGCGCCCTGGCGCTCGACGTCGTGACCGCCGTCCACGACGCCGCTCCGGGGGCGTTGGTCGTCGTCGACGAGGCCTACGCCGAGTTCGCCCGGCCGGGCACCCGCTCGGCCCTCACTCTCCTCGCCGGTCGCCCGCGCCTGGTGGTCACCCGCACGATGAGCAAGGCGTTCGCCCTGGCCGGGGCCCGCGTGGGCTATCTCGCCGCGGACCCCGACCTGGTCGACGCCCTGCGACTGGTCCGGATGCCCTACCACCTGGGCGCCCAGACCCAGGCAGTGGCGCTGGCCGCGCTCGCCCATACCGACCTCATGCTCGACACGGTCGGGGTCATCAAGGACCAACGGGACCGGGTCGTCGCGGCCCTGCCGTCGATGGGACTGGAGCCGGTGGCCAGCGACGCCAACTTCATCCTCTTCGGACGGCTCGCCGATGCCCACCGAACCTGGCAGGCGTTGCTCGACGCCGGGGTCCTGGTCCGCGATGTCGGCATCCCGCACTATCTTCGTGTCACGGCCGGAACCCCGGAGGAGACCACCGGTTTCCTGCAGGCCCTGGCCGCCCTCGCCCCCACCCACCGTCAGGAGTCCCCGTGACCGAGCCGGCCACCCCCCGCCCCGTGGCGCGCACGGCCACGATCCGGCGCGCGACATCCGAGAGTTCGGTCGAGGTCACCGTCGACCTCGACGGCACGGGTCGCGGCGACGTGAGCACCGGGGTGCCGTTCTACGACCACATGCTGCTCTCGCTGGCCAAGCACTCCCTGATCGACCTCACGGTGCGGGCCACCGGGGACGTCGAGGTCGACGCCCACCACACCGTCGAGGATGTCGCGATCGTGCTCGGCGAGGCGGTGCGCTCCGCGCTGGGCGACAAGTCCGGGATCGCTCGTTTCGGTGATGCGACGGTGCCCCTCGACGAGGCCCTCGTCCAGGCGGTCGTCGACGTCGCGGGTCGTCCGTATGTCGTCCACACCGGCGAGCCCGACGGTCAGGCCTACGTCCTGATCGGCGGGACCTACGTCGGTTCGCTGACCCGCCACGTGTTCGAGTCCTTCGCCCACCACGCCGGGATCGCGCTCCACGTGCGGGTCCTGGCCGGCCGTGACCCACACCACCTGGTGGAGGCTCAGTTCAAGGCCGTCGCCCGAGCCCTGCGCGCCGCGGTGGCCCCCGATCCCCGGGTCGAGGGCATCCCCAGCGCCAAGGGCGCGCTCTGACCGCGCCCGGCGCCCCGGCCATGGCCACCCACGACTCACCGGCTCCGTCCACCGTCCCCCGCGGCCACGGCCTGGTGCTCGTGCGCGGTCAGGCTCGAGCCAGCGCGCGATGGCTGCGTCGCGGGCTGGTGGCCGTGGCCGCCGTCGATCTGCCCGGGTGGACCGGCATCTGCCTGACCGAGGGGCGGGCCCGCAGCGTCGCGCCCTACGACGTGGGTCTCGAAGTCCTGGCGGCCCGCCCGATCCCCGGCGCGCGCCGGCCCTCGCTCGGGTTGTTCGTTCTCGACGGCTGTGCCGTCGTCACCGTGCAGCCGCGCGGCTGGCGGGCCGACCAGCGGTGGCTGGTATGGCAACCGGGCCTCGGAGTGCGGCGAACCCCCGACCTCGCGCCGCTCCCCACGGCGCTCATCGCGGCCACCGCCGGCACAGGCACCGCCCCCGCCGCGATCGCCGACCACTTCCGGTCCGTGACCGGCGCTCCGGTCGACCGACTCTGCGGACTGCTCGACGTCCTGCGCCTCCCCGGCGCCGAGCTGCTCCGGCACGGGCCGCCGGCCGATGCGGTCGTCATCGAACCGGCGCACGGCAGCGTGCGCCGCTTCGACCGGGCCATCCACGGCGACGATGCCCCCGAGGCGGTCGGCTCATGAGCCCGGTCGTCGTCGTCCTCGACTACGGCAGCGGGAACATCCGCTCGGCGGTTCGGGCGCTCGAGCACGTGGGGGCCACCGTCGAGCTCACCGCCGACCGGGCGCGGGCCCTGGCGGCCGACGGCCTCTTCGTCCCCGGCGTCGGGAACTTCCATGCCTGTGCCGCGGGGCTGCGCGCCGCCGACGGTGCGTCGATCATCGATCGTCGCCTCGCGGGCGGTCGCCCGGTGCTCGGCGTGTGCGTCGGCATGCAGGTGATGTTCGAGGGATCCACCGAGCCGAGCGCCGCGGTCGTCGAGGGGCTGGGGGAGTGGCCCGGTCTGGTCGAGCGGCTCTGCGCGCCCGTCGTCCCGCACATGGGTTGGTCGACGGTCGAGGTCCCCACCGGCAGCGGACTTTTCGCGGGCGTGCAGGACCAACGCTTCTACTTCGTCCACTCGTATGCCGTGCGCGAGTTCTCCCTGGCCCCCTCCGCGGGCGCGTTCGTCGCGGTCGCCCCGACCGTCACGTATGCCGTCCACGGCCATCCGTTCGTCGCCGCGGTCGAGAACGGCCCGCTCTCGGCGACCCAATTCCATCCCGAGAAGTCCGGGGACGCCGGACTCCACCTGCTCGAGAACTGGGTGAGATCCCTGTGACCACGAAACGCACCGCACGCCCGCGCGGATCCGCGACCGCCCGCCGTCGCGGATCCACGACGAGATACCCCGCTCGGCGCCGTCGGTCGACCGCCTCGACGATCGGCGCGGCCCTGGGCCTGCTCCTGGTGAGCACCGTGCTCAAGATGTCGTGGCCGATGCGGCTGGGCCTCGTCGGCCTGGTGCTGGTGCTCGGCCTGGCGTGGATCCTGTGGAGCCACCGGGCCGAGATCCGCGCCGCGGCGGGTCCGGACGTCCCCGGTGGCGCCGCCCCGGCCGACACGCCCCCTGACTCGACCCCGGACCCGATCCAGAACCCCCAGGAGCCGAGTTCATGACCGCCCCCGATGCCCCCCGCCTCGAGTTGCTCCCCGCGGTCGACGTCCGCGGGGGGCGCGCCGTCCAACTCCAGCAAGGGATCTCCGGTTCCGGCTGGGAGTTCGGCGACCCGGTCGACGCGGCCCTGGCCTGGCAGGAGCAGGGCGCCGAGTGGATCCACCTGGTCGACCTCGACCGTGCCTTCGGCACCGGCAGCAATGCCGACCTGCTCGCCCGGATCGTCGGGCGCCTCGACATCAAGGTCGAGATGAGTGGCGGCATCCGCGACGACGAGAGCCTGCGCGCGGCCCTGGCCACCGGGTGCCGTCGGGTCAACATGGGCACCGCCGCCCTCGAGCACCCGGAGTGGACCGCCCGGGCGATCGCCGAGCACGGCGACCGGATCGCCGTCGGCCTCGATGTGCGGGGCACGACGCTGGCCGCTCGCGGGTGGACCAGCGAGGGCGGCGACCTCTGGGAGACCCTGGCCCGGCTCGACCGGGAGGGGTGCGCCCGCTACGTCGTCACCGACGTCCACAAGGACGGCATGCTCCAGGGACCCAACCTCGACCTGCTCCGCGACGTGTGCGCTCGGACCCCGGCCCCGGTGGTGGCCTCCGGCGGCGTGTCGACCCTGGCCGACCTCGAGGCGATCCGCGAACTGGTGCCGGTCGGGGTCGAGGGGGCGATCGTCGGGTCCGCGCTCTACAAGGGTGCCTTTACCCTGCCGCAGGCCCTCGACGTCGCCGGACGACCGTGAGCGCCGTGTCGGGTCCGCACAACCCGAGGGACCACGCCCACCATCCGCAGCACGTACCGGGGGCCCAGGCCACGGATTCCGCCGGACTGACCTGGGGGGGCCGCGACCTGTCGCCGAGCGGGTTCGAGTCCGACTCGGGCGAGGCCGATGCCCCGCTTCGCGACGTCCTGGCCGACGGCGCTGCCGACGAGTCCGCGCTGATGGCTGCCGTGGCGCGAGCACGCTTCCTCGTGCCGGTCGTGGCCGAGCCGGTCGAGACGGACGATTCCGGGCCTCTCCTCACCGATACCCGGGTGGACATGGCCGCGGTCACCCTCGTCGGCCCCGACGGCCAGCGCGCCCTGCCCGTGTTCAGCGGCCTCGACAGCCTCGCCGCGTGGGACGGCGCCGCACGACCGGTCCCCGTGACCGCATCCCGGATGGCCGAGGCCGCGATCTCCGAGTCCTGTGACGTGATCGTCGTCGACGTGGCCGGGCCGGCGTCCCGGGTGCTTCGGCCGAGCATGGTGTGGGCGCTGGCCCAGCGTCGGTCCTGGCAGCCCGCCGCCGCCGATCCGTTCGTGGCGCGCAGCGTATCCGCGGCCACCCAGGCCGAAGGTGAGCTCACGGCATACACGCTCGCGGACGGGCCGGGGGGCGCGCTCGTGCTGGACCTGACCCTCGTGCCCGGCCTCGACCGCGGCGCCGTCGAGGCCCTCGCGACGCGAGTGGGTGAGCGGCTCGCCACGGACGGGGAGTTCCGCGCCCGGGTGGACGCCCTCACGTTCCGACTCCGCTGACGCCCGCCGCCGACGACCGGATTTCGGCCCCGGCGCGGGCCGCTGGTAGTCTTCTTCCTTGACCGACCGCGGGGTCCGTCCAGGGGAGTGCCCCTCGGCTGACCGCGCGGTGTGCAAGAGAAGTTCGCTTCCACCCGCGTCGACCTCCGGTCGCCGGGTCAACGGTCCGCAGCCCCTCGGTTGCCACCCGTCCTCGGGTGTCCCGTCGGGGCCTGCGGTCGTGGCTGGATCCGGGCCTCTCGCGCACACGCGAGAGGCCCTTTCTCGCGTTCGGCAGCCCTGGCCCACGCACGAAGGAGACGCACATCAGCGAGCCTCGCATCAACGACCGCATCCGGGTTCCCGAGGTGCGGTTGGTCGGCCCCAACGGGGAGCAGGTCGGCATCGTCCGCGTCGAGGACGCGCTGCGCCTGGCCGCCGAGGCGGACCTCGACCTCGTCGAGGTGGCCCCGATGGCCAAGCCGCCGGTCGCCAAGCTCATGGACTTCGGCAAGTACAAGTACGAAGCCGCGATGAAGGCCCGGGAAGCGCGCAAGAACCAGGTCAACACGATCATCAAGGAGATCAAGCTCCGCCCGAAGATCGATCCCCACGACTACGGCACCAAGAAGGGCCACGTCGAGCGGTTCCTCAAGGGTGGCGACAAGGTCAAGGTGACGATCATGTTCCGGGGTCGCGAGCAGTCCCGGCCCGAACTCGGGTTCCGACTGCTCCAGCGCCTGGCCCAGGATGTCGCCGAACTCGGCATCGTGGAGTCGGCCCCCAAGCAGGACGGCCGGAACATGATCATGGTCATCGCGCCGACGAAGAAGAAGTCCGAGGCCAGAGCCGAGCAGCGTCGTCGTCGCGACGACGGTTCGGTCGCCCCGGCCGACGGCTCCACCGCGGTCGCCGAGGCTCCGCGGCCCGCCCCGCGCAGCGCTCCGGCCGCGGCCGAGTGACGCCGGCCACGACCCACCCACGAGTTTTCACCACGTAAGGAGAAGGCAGCCATGCCGAAGAACAAGACCCACAGCGGCGCCAAGAAGCGGTTCCGCGTCACCGGATCGGGCAAGCTCATGCGCGAGCAGGCCGGCCACGTCCACAAGTTCCACGAGAAGACCCCCCAGAAGGCGCGCGCCCTGTCCATGGACATCGAGGTCTCGAAGGCCGACGCCCCCAAGGTCAAGAAGATGCTCGGCCTCTGAGCCGCGCCCCACGTTCATCGCTTAGGAAGCAAGGAGTACTCACGTGGCACGCGTGAAGCGGGCGGTCAACGCCCAGAAGAAGCGCCGGGTCGTCCTCGAGCGGGCCAGCGGTTACCGCGGTCAGCGCTCGCGGCTCTACCGCAAGGCCAAGGAGCAGGTCCAGCACAGCCTCGGTTACGCCTACCGTGACCGTCGCGCCAAGAAGGGTGACTTCCGTCGCCTCTGGATCCAGCGGATCAACGCCGCGGCCCGGGCGCACGGGATGACCTACAACCGGTTCATCCAGGGCCTGAAGGTCGCCGAGGTCGAGGTCGATCGCCGCATGCTGGCCGAGCTCGCGGTCAACGACGAGGCGGCGTTCGCGGCGCTCGTCGAGATCGCCCGCGTCAACGTTCCGGCGCAGGCCTGATCCCCCTCGGCTCGAGCCCTCGTGGCTGACGAACGACGAGTCGCCCTGACCAACCCCGGGTCCGACCGGGTGCGGTCGGTGCGTCGGCTCGCGCAGCGGCCGGTGCGGCAACGCACCGGCCGCTTCCTCGTCGAAGGGCCCCAAGGGGTCCGGGAAGCGGTGCGGTGGTCCCCGGACGCGGTGGTGGACATCTACCTGACCGCCGGGGCCCGTGAGCGGTATGCCGTCGACATCGTCGAGCCCGCACGGGCGGCCGGGCTCTGGGTCCACCAGGTGAGCGAGGAGGTCCTCGCCGTCATGGCCGACACCGACACCCCGCAGGGTGTGATCGCCGTGCTCACCGCCGACCCCGGCGACCTTCGCGCTGTGCTCGACTCCTCACCGCACTGCCTGGTCCTGCTCACCCACGTGCGGGACCCGGGCAACGCCGGCACCGTCATACGTGGGGCCGATGCGACGGGAGCCGCCGCAGTCCTGGTCTCGACCGACTCGGTCGACGTCCAGGCCCCCAAGGTGGTCCGCTCGACCGCCGGCTCCCTGTTCCACCTGCCCGTCGTCACCGGTCTGGACCTGGCCGAAACCTTCGCGGCGCTGCGGGCGCACGGCATCCGCCTGCTTGCGGCCGACGGGGCCGGCGAGACCTCCCTTCCCGAGGTCGACCTGTCCACCCCGCACTGCTGGGTGATGGGCAACGAGGCCTGGGGGCTGCCCCGGGGGGTCATGGAGGCCTGCGACGAGGTGGTGCGGGTGCCCATTCTGGGCAAGGCGGAGTCGCTCAACCTGGCGATGGCGGCCACCGTGTGCCTCTACGCCTCGGCCGGCGTCCTGCGCTGACCCTGGTCGGCGGTTCCCACCAGTGGGCCGATGACGGTGCACGTGGCTAGGGTGAGACAGTGCCGTACGAGCAGGGGAACCCGACCAGGTCCGGTCTGATCCAGGTCGACCCGGACGTGGCCAACGAGGTGTCCGAATACCTTCCCGACGGGTTGGTCTCGGCGGCCGGGCCGCACGGCCAGATCCTGCACGTCAATGCCCCCGGGCTGCGCATCCTCGGTCTGCGGGCCGAGGAGCTCATCGGGCGCACCCTCCAGGAGGGGCTGCCCTTCGTCGACGGCAACGGCGACCCGTGGTGGCCCCGGGCCAGCCCCTTCGTCGGCCTCAACACCCGCACGGGATTCCGCGAGCGGCTGCTCTACCTGCCCAACGGGCGCGACGTGCTCGTCACGGCGCGGTACCTGCGCCCGGGGCACCTGAAAGACACGGCCATCGTCCTGGCGGGTGTGCGCTCGGCCGAGACTCGTCGACGCGCGGAGGCCGAGCAGGCCGCCCTCATCTCCACGATCGCTCACGAGTTGCGGTCCCCGTTGACCGGGGTCAAGGGCTTCTCCTCGACCCTGCTGCGGCGTTGGGACCGGTTCACGGAT
>WBZS01001329.1_pt1 | contig 20128 bp, 16 predicted proteins | sample 5204201 | NCBI WGS metagenome assembly WBZS01 (sample SAMN12344357, study PRJNA552823) | activated sludge metagenome | biome: Activated sludge suspended growth; feature: Nitrification reactor; material: Wastewater; isolation source: activated sludge from nitrification reactor of wastewater...
ACGACCATGCCTGCTGGACGGCTGCAGATAAGCACGTCCAGCACGCACGATGGGGGACCGATCCAGGCCATCGGCTACATCAACGACACCCTGAAGCTGGCTCAAGATAACGATCGCGTTCGTGGAGCACAGGACGCGGCGGATCTCCACGTCGTAGTCCAGGAACGGGATGAACTGCTCCCACGCGTTGCGCCAGAGTTTGGGGATGGCCGGGTAGGGCTTGCCCCACTTCTCCTCCAGTTCCTCGAACGCGGCCCACGCGGCCGCGGCGTTGGGCGCGGTGTAGATCGCGCGCATGTCCTTGCCCAACGCGTCCCGTTTCGAGGCGTACCGGAACGTGCCGCGGATCAGGTGGATCACACACGTCTGCACGATCGTCGCGGGGAACACCGTGGCCACCGAATCGGGCAGCCCCTTCAACCCGTCGCAGACGAGGAAGAACACGTCCCGGACGCCGCGGTTGCGTAGGTCGGTGAGCGCCGCGAGCCAGAACTTCGCCGACTCCCCGGCGCCGCTGGTGCCGGCCCACAACCCGAGCACGTCGCGTTTGCCAGCCAGGTCGACCCCGATCGCCGCGTAGAACGGCTGGTTGCCGACCTGCCCGTCCCGGACCTTGACGTAGATCGCGTCGATGAACACCGCGGCGTACACGTGCTGCAGTGGTCTGCTGGACCAGGTCGTCATGTCCTCGATGACCTTGTCGGTGATCCGGCTGATCGTGTCCTTGCTGACCGACGCCCCGTACACCTCGGCGAAGTGAGCTGCGATCTCTCCGGTGGTCAGACCGCGGGAGTACAGCGAGATCACGACAGCGTCCACGTCAGTCAACCGTCGTTGCCGCTTCTTGACGATGACCGGCTCGAACGTACCGTCACGGTCGCGGGGGACCTCGACCTCGACCTTGCCGGCGTTGTCGGTCAACACCGTCTTGGTCCGGGTGCCGTTGCGGGAGTTGCCGTGGTTACGGCCTTCCACGGCGTGCTTGTCATACCCGAGGTGCTCGGACATCTCCTCGGCCAGGGCCGTCTCGATGACCTGTTTGGTGATCGACTTCAGCAGCCCGTCGGGGCCGGTCAGCTCATCCCCACGAGCCCGGGCCGCCTTCACCAGCTCTCGGATCGCGGCCCGCTCAGCCTGCTCGGGCGTCTTTGTCTTGCGTGCTGCCTGTTCCAACGGGCTCATACCCGCCAGGATCTCGGTCACGGTGACCAACCTTCCTCACCGAACACCCGTTCGGCGTGTCGAGCCAGTTACACCGAAAGCCGGACAGTCTCGCACCGAGCAGGCACGATGGACCATGCGGTGGAAGCCAGCCCTCAACGCTTTCGCCGTCACCTTCGCCGACCGCATGCCAGCCGCCGAGAACCACTAACAAGATGAGCGCCAGAAACACCGCTTACCGGACGGACCCGGGAGCCCAGGGGTGCGATTCCCCCGGGCCACCCGATCCTGCGATCGACCCACCGTCGATTGGGAAGAGCCGTCAAATCGTGCCGTCCGCCCAACAGTACTGCGGCCAGAGGCCGAGTCGGAAATCTAGTACGCGTTGATCGGCAGAGACATAAATCGATGCTTTGCGCCCCCTGAACTCTCTAGACAGCGACAAGGCGAGCCCGCCCCCAGTAGCCACGTTATCCTCCAGGCTATCCTTCCACCCGTCCGTCCGGAGCTGGGATTCGATCTCTTCAAGGCCTGACCCAACGTTCGGAACCGCCCATTCCGCCCGGCCTAGTTTCAGTGAATCAACGCAGGGAGCCGTGATATCGGTGGCCTTGGCCTCTCGCATACTCTCAAGGGACTCGATGTAGACGAGGACTTCCTTCCAAGCCGCCCCGTCCTCATCAAAACCTCGACGACCAATCAGAAACCCTGCGGACACAATTAGTAGCAGCGAGAATAGGAACGAGAGCGCACGAACAATCCACGACCGCGGACATGCATTCAGTTTCACGGGTCACCAACTGATCTGGAGGCAGTTTCTCCTGCAGCTCCTCGAGCCCAGGTAAGTAATGTAGCGAGCCAGGAGGGTTAGCGACCATCCTTGGTCATGTGCAATCTGGCCTAAGCGAAGACCGATCTCGTTATTTCGAAGGTCCTTTCGCGATTCAGCGCTCCCAAACGCCTCTTCCCCAGCAGTGTCGCGCTCGTGGGCGATCCCAAGACCGCGCATGAACGACCTCGCGCCGAACGAATACACCCTCGACGAACGCAACAAGAACACGCCGGAAGCCATCCAGAAGGCGTGCTGAATCGCGTTCGCACGCGCCCCGCCCATTGTCCTGAAAAGTGCGTGAGCAAGCCTCTCAGCCCACCTGGATGCGATGAATGCAAACGCGCACCGCATTGCGTGCGGCAAACAGTATACGAACTGGTGCCAACCTACATTTGCCGTGCCGGTGAGGTCGTGTCCGTTGATGGGGTCTTGGGGGTAGGTGTAGGTGGTGGTGTTGCCGCCTTCTACTGGGTCGGTGGCGGTGAAGATGCCGAGGTCGGGTAGGTAGGTGCGGGCTCCCATGAGGATTTGGTTCAGGCCGCTGGAGTGTTCGTAGCCTCGTTGGGCGCTACCGTGCCAGGCGTCGGTGGTGGTGCCGGTCCGGGTGGTGGGTGTTGCTGCGAGGTCCACGGCGCCAGAGCTGGTGTTGATGGGTTGCCCGAACGGGTCGTACACATATCCGGCTGTGACTGTGGTTCCGGTGATGGTGGCGATGGTGTCACCGTGCAGGTTCGTGATCGCCCAGGAGGTGAGGCTGGGCGCGGCATACCCCTTCGTATAAAGGACACCCCCGGGCAGGGTGACATACCGTTCCCGCAGCGTGTTGGTTGGGGTGAGTTGGAAGTCGGGACTGTCGTCGGTGCTGGTGAACCCGTACCGGGTGGGTGACCCGTTAGGGCCGGAAGCAACGACCCGGCCGAGGGTGTCGCGGACGTCCACTGACAGGCTCGGGGTGATCCCGTTCGCGGTCGTTGAGGTGACTCGGTCAGCGCCGTCGTAGGTCCAAGTTTGGGTGCCCGACTGGGTGAGGTTCCCATGCGCGTCATACGAGATGGTCGCCGGGCTGACCGTCAGGCCACCGGTGCTGGAGTTGACACTGGTCACTCGTGAGGCGTTGTCCGGGCAGATCGTGGACTCCGCGGGCGTCCCGGTGCCGAGTCGGCGGGACATGCTGGTGCGGGATCCGTTCAACCCCGCCGCCGGGTCCACACCACACCCCCCAGACCCTTCATACCCATACCCCAACGTCACGCTCGGACGGGTACCGGCCGACGCGAGGACCGCGCTCGTGAGCCGCCCAACCGAGTCATACGAGGAGGACCAATCGACCGTCCCAGCCGGACCGGCACTGTCAGTGGCGACACTGCGGGTGACCCGACCGGCCTGTGACCGGGTCAACGTCTGCCCCAACGTGCGGGACCCGGCCGTCCAGGTTTGCCCGGTCACCGCACCAGCTGCGTTCCGGGTCAGCGACCCGAGCGTGGTGATCGGGGCACCAGCGGGCCCGTAGGCGACACCCGAGACCTGCCCGGCGCTGTCGTAGGACACGGCAGCGAGCTGGACGCCATCCAGGGTGACGGTCGACACTCGCCCATCATCCAGGTACGTCCACCCCATACGCGAATAGCCACCGGAATCCCCTGTCTCAGGTTCGACCAATACGAACGCAGTCTAAAACAAAACGGGCACAACCCCCGAAAACCTGACCAAACCTTTACTATGTCCTAGATCACACTATCGATGGCCGCGCCGTCGGGGCGCTGCCGCCGCCGGGGGAGCCTCGCCTTGCTGCCACCCCGAGGTCTCGGTCAGCGCAGGCCAGCCCGACGCTCCATGGCCAGGGCAATCAGTTCGTCGACGAGCTCGTGATACGGAATGCCCGTCTCCGCCCACATCCGGGGATACATCGAGTGCGGCGTGAAGCCCGGCATCGTGTTGATCTCGTTGATGATGACCCGGCGATCGTCGGTGTAGAAGCAGTCGACCCGGGCCAACCCCTCACAGCCCATCGCCACGAACGCCTCGGCCGCCAGGCGCCGCACCTCGGTCGCGATGTCGTCGGGCACGTCGGCCGGGCACATCAGTTCTACATCGGCCTCGGCGAGATACTTCGCCTCGAAGTCGTAGAACTCGTGCCCGGTGACCACCCGGATCTCGCCGACCTTGGACGTCCGCGGCGCGTCGACACCCCGACCCTCCAGGACCGCGCACTCTAGCTCGCGACCGAAGATCGCCGCCTCGACGAGCACCTTCGGGTCGTGCACGCGGGCCGTCTCGATAGCCGCCTCCAGGCTATCCGGTGACCCGACCCGAGTGATCCCCATGCTCGACCCGGCCCGGGCCGGCTTGACGAACACCGGGAAGCCCATCGACGAGGCCGCATCGAGGGCGGCCGCACGGTCGGCGCGCCACGCGCGGTCGGTGATCACGGCATACGGGCCGACGGGAAGTCCGTGCCCCGCGAAGACGACCTTCATGTAGTGCTTGTCCATCCCCGCGGCCGAGGCCAGCACACCCGACCCGACATAACGCACATCCGCGAGGTCGAGCATCCCCTGGATCGTGCCGTCCTCGCCCCACGGGCCGTGCAGGACCGGGAAGACGACATCGACGTCGCCGATCACCTCCGGCACCTCGCCGGGCGCCAGGACCCGCAGCGCCCGGTCGCCGGTCGACATGGGGACGAGCACCCCTGCTCCGGAGCCGTCGACCTCGGGGATGTGTCCCGGCGCCAGTTCCAGCGCAGCTGGGTCGTCGGGCGCGAGCACCCACCGACCGTCCTTGGCGATGCCGATCGGCACCACGTGGTAGGTGTCGCGGTCGATCGCCCGCAGCACCGAGGCCGCGCTGCTGCACGACACGGCGTGTTCGGAGGAGCGCCCGCCGAAGACGACGGCGATGCGGGGTTTGCGGGGCGAGTCGCTGCTCATCGGTTCGACCTTACTGCCCCCGTATGCCGTCTCCGGCCTAGGCTGGCCGGATGACCGAACGTCCCTCCGAGCGTCCCTTCGCCCTGGCCCCTGCCACTGTCGTCGTCGCCGCGGGCCGCCCCCCGCGCACGCCTGGTGCGCCGGTCAACGTGCCGATCGAGCTGTCCAGCACGTATGCCGCCCACCCCGCCCTCGGAGCGGACGGCGTGGCCACAAACCTCGGCTATGGCCGGGCCTCGAACTCGACCTGGGAGGCGTTCGAGCAGGCCGTCGGGGCCTTGGAGGGGGGTCAGGCGTTGAGCTTCGCCTCCGGAATGGCGGCAATCTCGGCAGCCCTGGCCGTCCTGCCCGCGGGCGGCGCGCTGGTGGCTCCCCGCACGCCCTACAACACCGCCGGCGCGCTCATCGGCGAGGTCGAGGCCGCCGGCCGCGAGGTCCGCCGGGTCGACGTCCAGGACACCGCTGCCGTCGTCGCGGCGCTCGACGGGGCCGGCGCGATCTGGCTCGAGTCGCCCACCAACCCACTCATGGAGGTGGCCGACCTTCCGGTGATCATCGCCGCAGCCCGCGAGCGCGGGGTCGTCGTCGTGTGCGACAACACCTTCGCCACTCCCCTGCTCCAGCGGCCGCTCGCCCTCGGCGCCGACATCGTCGTCCACTCGGCGACGAAGTACCTTTCAGGCCACTCCGACCTGCTCCTCGGGGTGGTCGTCACGCGCTCCACCGCCGACGGGACACCCAACCCCTGGTATGCCGCGCTGCTCGCCCACCGAACCCGGCATGGGGCGATTGCCGGGCCAGTCGAGGTGTGGCTGGCGCTGCGCGGCATACGGACATTGCATGTGCGGCTGCAACGCGCGTGCGCCAATGCAGCCGAGCTCGCCCGCCGCCTTGCCGAACACCCAAAGGTGACCCGGGTGCGTTACCCCGGGTGGGGCGCCATGCTGGCCATAGAAGTGCCCGGCGGCGCGGCGGATGCCGAAGCGGTCGCAGCCGCCTGTCAAGTGTGGTTGGGCGCGACGAGCCTGGGCGGTGTCGAGTCGCTCATCGAGCGACGCCGACGGTATCCGGGCGAGTCGCCGCTCGTCCCTGACACGCTGCTGCGTCTGTCGGTCGGCATCGAGGACGTCGAGGACCTCTGGCGCGACCTCGAGCAGGCCTTGGGCTGACCTGGAGCCCGGCCCGCGGCGGTCGGCTAGATCCGCTCGTGCTTGCGGGTGCGCGACATGAGCAAGTCAACGAGCTCCTCCGGCGTGCGCTGCCCGACGATCACCGAGGTGACCGCTTCGCAGATGGGCATCTCGACGCCGGCGTTGCGGGCCAGGTCGAGCACGGAGTGGCAGGACTTGACCCCCTCTGCGGTCTGCTTGGTCACCTCGATGACTTCGGCGACGGTCATGCCCTTGCCGAGGTTCTCGCCGAACGTTCGGTTGCGCGACAGCGGTGACATGCAGGTCGCGATGAGGTCACCGACGCCCGCCAGACCCATGAACGTCGTCGGCTCGGCCCCCAGCCGCACCCCGAGGCGGGCCGTCTCGGCCAGGCCGCGAGTGATGATGGAGGCCTTGGTGTTGTCGCCCATGCCCATGCCCTCCGCCATGCCCACCGCGAGGGCGACGACGTTCTTCACCGCCCCACCGAGCTCGGTCCCGACAACGTCCTGGTTGGTATAGGGCCGGAAGTATGCCGTGTGGCAGGCGGCCGCGACCCGGTCAGCCGTCCCGGGGTCGGCGCAGGCCACGACACTGGCAGCTGGCTGCTTGCGGGCGATCTCCTTGGCCAGGTTGGGCCCGGACACGACAACCACGCGGTCGGCGGACACACCGCCGACGTCCATGATGACCTCGCTCATCCGCTTGGTCGTCCCCAGCTCAACGCCCTTCATGAGCGAGACGATCGCGGCGTTCGCGGGCAGCGACCAGGCGGCGAGGTTGGCGCGCAATGTCTGCGACGGCACCGCGAGGACCACGATGTCGGCGCCGGCCAGCGCCTCCTGCGGATCGGCGGTGGCGCTGATCCCCTCCGGCAGGGCGATCCCCGGCAGATAGTCCTCGTTGGACCCGGCGTTGATCTGGGCCACCGAGTCGGCCCGCCGACCCCACATCGTCACCGCCGTCCCGGCGTCCGCCAGAGCCGCCGCGAACGCGGTCCCCCAGCTGCCGGTCCCCATCACTGCGGCGGTGGTGCTCATGGGCGCTCCTTGTTGGGGTTGCCAGTCTCGGGGACCCCCATGGCCCGCGAGTCGAACCGCACCGCGGGCGCCTTCTCTCCCCGCAGCACTTCCAGCTGTGCCGTGATGGCGTCCATGATCCGGTCGGTCGCCTGCGCCAGCAAGGCAGCATCCAGCGGCCGGTCATAGAGGTCGGTCAGGTCCACGGGCGCTCCCGCCAGGACGTGCATCGTTTTGCGTGGGAAGAGCCTCAACTTCTTTTGATAGGTCCCGAGGACTTCTTGAGGTCCCCACATGGCCACCGGGATGACCGGGCACTTGGTCGTGAGCGCGATGCGCGCGGCCCCCGTCTTGCCCTTCATCGGCCACAAGCCTGGATCTCGGGTGAGCGTCCCCTCGGGATAGACGACGACGGTCTTCCCCTCGCGGACGGCCGCCACCGCGGCTCGCATGGCATCCGCCGCCTGCCCGGTCCCGCGATAGACCGGGATCTGGTCGGCCCAGGCGACCAGACGACCAAAGACGGGGATCCGGAAGACGGCTTCCTTCCCCAAGTAGTAGGGCGGGTGGTCGTTGTCGAACAGGTAGAGGGCGATCGCGAACGGGTCGACGTAGGACAGATGGTTCGGTGCGACGACCGACCCTCCGGCGGGCAGGTGCTCCATACCGCGCCAGTCCCGCTTGAACAGCACGCGCAGCGTGGGCCGCAGCAGCACGACGATCACCTGGTATGCCGCCGGCAGTCGCCGCATGCGCCGCAGCACGGACGAGGACGAACTCACACGCATCTCCTTCTCAACCCCCGTATCCTCCCCGTCCGATGTCCCGCTGTCGAGCATCGCGAGCCTCCGATGGAATCCAGGGTGCCCCTGCCGTTAGCGGTTAGCGCAGAAGACGGCCGGGCCGGGCCCTCCTTTCGGGAGGGACCGGCCCGGTCGTGATCCTGGCTCTTCAGGCCTTCTTCGCGGCCTTCTTCGCGGCGGGCGCGGCCTTGGCCGGGGCGGCCTTCTTGGCCGCAGGAGCTGCCTTGGCGGGCGCAGCCTTGGCCGCATTCGCCGGCGCAGCCTTGGCCGCAGAGGCCTTGGCGGTGACCGCCTTCTTCGTTGCGGGAGCAGCCTTCGCGGGAGCGGCCTTCGCAGGAGCGGCCTTCGCAGGAGCAGCCTTGACAGCGGCGGCCTTCGCGGGAGCAGCCTTGACAGCAGCGGCCTTCGCGGGGGCGGCCTTCTTCGCGGGAGCGGGAGCCGGAGCCGCCTTGGCGACCGAGCCGGCCGGAGCACGCCCGGTGGCCGGCGCGGCCTTGGGCAGGCTACGAGGGTCGGCGACGTAACCCTTGAACGACGTCCCCGGCCGGAAGCGCGGGACGGTGGTCTTCTTGATTCGAACGGCGTCGCCCGTGCGCGGGTTGCGGCCGGTGCGAGCCGCCCGGGCGACCTTCTGGAAGGTCCCAAAACCGGTGATCGCGACCTTGCCGCCCTTGGCGACCTCACGGATGATCGCGTCGAGCACTGCGTCCAGTGCGTCGCTGGCGGCCTTCTTGCCGCCGAGCTTGCCCTCCAGGGCCACAACGAGCTCTGCCTTGTTCACGCTTCCCCTCCAGATGAACGGCCCGGGCTGGACCCGGGTTGCGGGTGTTGCGGACGTCTGTCCGCCTGGGTTGACGGTATTCCCACGCCTGCCTGCTGTCCATCACCGCGGGGCACCATTCCCGTTGCCCCGCAACCCATTTGCCCCTTGAACGGCTCCGACATCACCTGCCGTGCACCTCGGAAGGGACTGCACGCGTCCCCGCCGTCGGCGTTGCACGGCTCAAAGTCATTGGGGCGCAATGATTTACGCCGTCACCTGTTCGCCCGGCAATCACTCTCGACCGAGCGCGCCAGTCCCGACGAGCTCAAGGATCAGGAGAGTCACCGTGTGGCGTATCTCCTAGCGCGACACGCCGACTCGGCGTGTCGCAGCCCCCTCAATTCGTGACAGGAAGGTATCCCGGACGTGCGGATTCGAAGCGCTGAACGAGGTCTTCATGGCGCAGGGTGAGACCGATGTCGTCCAGGCCCTCCATCAATCGCCACCTGGTGTAGTCGTCCACCCCGAACGGCGCGACGATGTCGCCCGCCGTCACCGTCCGCGCTACAAGGTCGACCGTGACCAGCGCCCCCGGCTCCTGCTCGAGGTACTTCCAGATGAGCTCGATATCGTCCTGGGCGACCTGAGCGGTGAGCAGCCCCTGCTTGCCCGAGTTGCCGCGGAAGATGTCGGCGAACCTGGATGACAGCACGACCCGGAAGCCGTAGTTCATCAGCGCCCATACCGCGTGCTCGCGCGAAGACCCCGTGCCGAAGTCGGGACCCGCGACGAGAACCGACCCCGCGGCATACCGAGGGTTGTTGAGGACGAACGAGTCGTCGGTGCGCCAGGCAGCGAACAATCCGTCCTCGAAGCCGTCGCGGGACACCCGCTTGAGATAGACGGCCGGGATGATCTGGTCGGTGTCGACGTTGCTGCGCCGCAGCGGCACGCCGATGCCGGTGTGGGTGGTGAAGGCGTCCATGCGCTCAGTCCTTGTCCAGGTCGGCGGGCGAGGAGAGGGTGCCGCGAACGGCCGTGGCCGCGGCGACGAGAGGACTCACCAGGTGAGTGCGGCCTCCGGGGCCTTGGCGGCCCTCGAAGTTGCGGTTGGAGGTAGAGGCACTGCGCTCACCGGCGGCCAGCTTGTCCGGGTTCATCGCCAGGCACATCGAGCAGCCAGGGAGGCGCCACTCGGCGCCCGCCGCCTCGAAGACCTCATGCAGTCCCTCGGCCTCGGCCTGCAACCGGACCCGGGCCGAGCCCGGAACGACGAGCATGCGCACGCCATCGGCCACCCGTCGACCCGCCAACACGCCGGCCGCGGCGCGCAGGTCCTCGATCCGGCCATTGGTGCACGAGCCGACGAAGACCGTGTCGACGGGGATCTCCTTGAGCGGGGTGCCGGGCTCTAGGCCCATGTAGGCCAACGCCCGCTCGGTGTCGGCGCGCTCGGTCTCGTCGACGATCCGATCGGGGTCCGGGACGCTGGCCGACAGCGGCAGGCCCTGGCCCGGGTTGGTGCCCCAGGTGACGAACGGGCTGAGCGCAGTGGCGTCGAGGTCGACCTCCGCGTCGAACACGGCGTCGGCATCGGTCCGCAGCTCGCGCCAGGCAGCGACCGCGGCGTCCCAGTCGGCCCCCCGCGGCGCGCGGTCGCGGCCCTGGAGGTAATCGAAGGTCACCTGGTCCGGCGCGATCATCCCGGCACGGGCACCCGCCTCGATCGACATGTTGCAGACGGTCATCCGGGCCTCCATCGAGAGCGACTCGATGGCCTCGCCGCGGTATTCGATGACGTAGCCCTGGCCACCGCCTGTGCCGATCTTGGCGATGACCGCCAGCACGACGTCCTTGGCGGTGACGCCGTCGGGCAACGCGCCCCGGACATTGACCGCCATGGTGCGGAAGGGTTTGAGCGGCAGCGTCTGGGTGGCCAGCACATGCTCGACCTCGGAGGTGCCGATCCCGAAGGCCAGCGCACCGAAGGCGCCATGGGTCGAGGTGTGGCTGTCGCCGCACACGATGGTCATGCCGGGCTGTGTGAGCCCCAGTTGGGGACCGACGACGTGGACGATGCCTTGTTCGACATCCCCCATCGGATAGAGCGGCACTCCGAACTCGGCGCAGTTGCGCCGCAACGTCTCGACCTGGGTGAGACTCACCGGGTCGGTGATCGGCCCAGGTGTCGTGGGAACGTTGTGGTCTTCGGTGGCCAGGGTGAGATCGGTCCGCCGAACCGTCCGGCCTTCGAGGCGCAGGCCATCGAACGCCTGTGGGCTGGTCACCTCGTGGAGCAGGTGAAGGTCGATGTAGAGCAGGTCCGGCTCGCCATCGGCCCGGCGGACCAGATGAGCTTCCCAGACCTTCTCAGCCAGCGTCCCGGCCATCCCCGCCACCCTTTCCTGCTGCCTATTCGCCGCCTCGGCACACGACTGACCGGGCCAGCATCCGACACCGTCCACAGCAACGGATTTGCGTCTCACGCCCTGAGACGGCAATATCAGTGCATGGACAACTCTAGCGGGGTCGGGGTTCTCGACAAGGCTGCCACCGTTCTGTCGGCATTGGAAGCCGGACCGGCCACTCTCGCCCAGCTCGTCGGCGCGACCGGCCTGGCCCGCCCGACCGCCCACCGGCTCGCAGTCGCGCTTGAGCATCACCGACTGGTGACGCGTGACATGCAGGGTCGCTTCGTGCTCGGCCCCCGCCTGGCCGAGTTGGCATCCGCTGCCGGCGAGGACCGGCTGTTGGCCGCCGCAGGCCCCGTCCTCGGGGCGTTGCGCGACCACACCAATGAGAGCGCGCAGCTGTTCCGGCGCCAAGGAGACACGCGCATCTGCGTTGCCGCTGCTGAACGACCCATGGGTCTGCGTGACACCATCCCCGTCGGGGCCAGCTTGTCGATGCTCGCGGGATCGGGTGCCCAGATCCTGCTGGCGTGGGAGGAGCCCGACCGCCTGCACCGCGGTTTGCAGGGGGCTCGGTTTAACGCCACTGCCCTCTCTGCGGTGCGCCGCCGAGGTTGGGCTCAGAGCGTCGGTGAGCGCGAGCCTGGAGTCGCCTCGGTGTCGGCCCCCGTGCGTGGGCCGTCGGGTCGCGTGGTAGCGGCCGTGTCGATCTCCGGCCCAATCGAGCGGCTCTCACGTCAACCGGGCCGACTGCACGCGGCCACCGTGGTCGCCGGTGCGAACAAGCTCACCGAAGTGTTGCGTCGCGCCCACCAGAGCTCGCAGGGCTAACATTTCTGGGAGTTATGCCGTGCCGGTCCTCCGGAGCGCCGACTCACGCAACCTTTCGACACCTTGGCGCGTCACTAGAGCACCAGCGGATCGGACCAGCAGGAGACCACAGTGACACCACGCATCGGTAGGAACGTCAAGGTGACTGTTGTCGCCGTTCTGTCTGCCGTGCTCGCCTCGGCCTGCACCGCCAGCCCGGCGCCCGCGGCGATGACTGCCGCCACTTCGGGTGCCTCCTCGGCCATGCCGGCGCATTCCGAGACAAGCTCCGCGACAACCCCAACCCCGACAGCAACGATCACTCCGACCGTGACGCCACCATTGCTCGCCGAAGGCGCGACTGGCGATCAGGTGCGTGAGCTGCAGGCCAGGCTCAAGCAACTCAAGCACTTCACTGCCACCGTGAACGGCGCCTACGACCCCAAGACAACTGCGGCCGTGCAAGCATTCCAAGGCGCAGTCGCCCTCTCCGCATCGGGGTCCGTCGACCAGTCGACGTGGGACGCCCTGGTGGGGAAGACCAAGACGCCGACTGCCGAAGACCTCGCTGGGCACCTCATCCCCGGGCCGGCCATCCTGGCCAGCGGGTCGACGGGTGCCAAGGTGCGCGAGTTGCAGGCGCGGCTCAAGCAACTCGGCCGCTGGACGGGTGACGTCACGAGCACATACGGGCCCCAGACCGTGACCGCGGTCAAGGGCTACCAGACCAAGCGCGGGCTCCCGGTCACGGGTGAGGTCGACCAGCGCACCATGGATCGGATCTGGTCGCAAACGCGAAAGCCCACGAGCGACGAGCTCAACAATGTCAAGCCGATCCCTGGCGCTGGTCTCACGACGGCTGGTCTGGATCCACGCTGTCTGGTCGGACGGGTTATTTGCGCGTCGAAGACGACTCGCAAGGTGGTCTGGGTCGTCGACGGGGTGCCGATCCTGTCACTGGATGCCCGCTACGGCCGCACCTCGCTGCCGACCTCGGAAGGCAGCTTCCGGATCTATCTCAAGTCCCGCGACCACTGGTCGACCAAGTACGACGCGTCGATGCCGTTCGCGTTGTTCTTCAACGGCGGCCAGGCCGTGCACTACTCCCCCGAGTTCGCCTCGATCGGCTACTCCGGCGTCGGCTCCCACGGCTGCATCAACACTCGCGACAAGGCCAAGATGGCCTCGCTGTTCGACCAGGCCCGCATCGGCGATCTGGTGGTCGTCTACCGCTGACCTCGCGCCTGCGCCTGCGCCTGCGCCTTCGCAGGCTCGGCGCGCCCCCCGCGAGAGGTGGCAAACGGCGGGCTCCCCTGGCCAGATAGCGACGCATTCCCGCCTTTCGGCGGAGCACGAACGTAGCCCCGACGGGATTCGAACCCGCGCTACCGCCTTGAGAGGGCGGCGTGCTAGGCCGCTACACAACGGGGCCCTAGCGGTGTCGTCCGAGGGATCACCTCGTCGGACACAGTGAAGAACCTTACCGGTGACCGGAGGATTCCACCGAATCGGTCGCCGTCGTCGGGCGGCCGAAGCTGGGGTACCAGGACTCGAACCTAGAATTGCGGAACCAGAATCCGACGTGTTGCCAATTACACCATACCCCATGGGGTATACCTTCCGCGCGCCCGAAGACCTTCGGAAGGTGAACCGAAGAGCGATACTACCGGCCCTTCGAAGCCTCGCCCAAATCCCCGGTCAGAGGGTGTCGAGCAAGGCCTGCAGCCGGGCCAACGTCGACGTCTTCCCGAGGATCTCCATCGACTCGAACAGCGGCGGGGAGATCCGCTGCCCGGAGACCGCAGTCCGCAGCGGCCCGAAGGCGACCTTGGGCTTAACGCCGAGCCCCTCGACGATCGCCGCACGCAGCGTCCCCTCGATGCGGTCCGCGCGCCAATCTGACTCGGACCCGAGCAGTCCCCGCTGATGGTCGTCGATGTCGCCCAGCGCCTGCAGGGCTGCGGTCAACACGGCCGGGGACTGCGCATCCAATTGCGCGCGGGCGTCGTCAGCGATGGCGATCGCGTCATCACCCATGAAGAACGGTCCGACGAGGGCACTGGCCTCGGTGAGCTTGACGATCCGGGTCTGGATGAGCGCCGCAATCGCCTTGAGCCGGGCCAACTCCCCCAGCGACGGGTTGTCCGAGAGGATCGCGTCGGCCTCGAGGAAGGGCAACAAGCGTGAAGCGAACTGACCGACCGGCAACTCCCGAATCCACACCCCGTTGAGCCAGTCCAGTTTGTCCAGGTTGACGATCGATCCCGCCGGGTTGACCTTCGCCCAGTCGAAACGCGCAGCGAACTCCTCGAACGTGAAGACCTCGCGCTCGGTGCCATCGTCTTCGACGATCGGCGGATAACCCTGCAGCGCAAGGAAGTTGACCAAAGCCTCCGGTAGATAGCCCTGCTCCCGGAACCAGGTCAACCTCGCCCACGGGCTCTTGCGCTTGGAGATCTTGGCCTTGCGTTCGTCGCGCAGCAACGGCATGTGGGCGAAGGCCGGCGGCTCGAGGTCAAGCCACCGATAGAGCAGCAGATGCTTGGGGGTCGAAGAGATCCACTCCTGCCCGCGAACCACGTGAGTGATCCCCATGAGGTGATCGTCAACGACAACCGCCAAGTGATATGTCGGGAATCCATCCGCCTTGAGGATCACCTGGTCGTCAGGCACCGGCGCGTCGATCCGGCCGGCGATGAGGTCGACGAACGACGTCTCGACGTCATCGGGGATGCGCATCCGCACGACCGGCGTCTCGGAGAAACCGGGCAGCGCTGCCCGCTGCTCGCGGGTCTTGCCCAGACAGAGCCGGTCGTAGCCTGTCGGCACCTTGCGCCGTTGCTGGTCCTCACGCATCGCGGTGAGCCGCTCAGCCGAGCACCAGCAGTGGTAGGCGTGCCCGGCCTTGAGCAACCGGTCGACGAACGGCCGATAGGTCTGCAGCCGCTCGGACTGCCGGTAGGGCGCGCACGGACCGCCGATGTCGGGCCCCTCGTCCCAGGTCAGCCCCAACCAGTGCAGCGTGTCGAAGATCTGCCGCTCGCTGTCCTCCTGCAGTCGGGCACGGTCGGTGTCCTCGATCCGCAGGAGAAACCGTCCCCCTTGCTGGCGCGCAAACGCCAGATCGAACATTGACATGTATGCCGTGCCGACATGCGGATCGCCGGTCGGGGACGGGGCGACCCGCAGACGGACCTTGCCCGGAAGCTTCTTCTCGCTCATGGTGGCGCCAGCCTAGTCGCGGGGCGCGGCAACTACTCTGTCCCTGTGAACGAGGACGGAACCACAGCGCAGTTCCACGGCGGAGCCGACCGATGAGCGGAGGTCTGGCCGCGCTCCTCGACGACATCGCAGCCATCGCCAAGCTCGCTGCCGCCTCGATCGACGACGTCGGAGCAGCCGCCGGGCGCGCCAGCGTCAAGGCGGCGGGCGTCGTCGTCGACGACACGGCCGTCACGCCGCGCTACGTGCAAGGGTTCACACCGGACCGCGAGCTGCCGATCATCAAGCGGATCACCATCGGGTCGATCCGCAACAAGCTGCTGTTCATCCTCCCGGCCATCATGATCCTGTCCCAGTTCCTGCCGTGGGCCCTGACCCCGCTGCTCATGCTGGGCGGCACCTACCTGTGCTTCGAAGGAGCCGAGAAGATCTGGGAGAAGGTCAGCGGCCACGACGCCGGCGAAGAAGCCCCGGTTGTCGTCCAGGGCGGAGACCACGAGAAGACTATGGTGGCCGGGGCGATCCGCACCGACTTCATCCTCTCCGCCGAGATCATGGTCATCGCACTCAACGAGGTGGCCACCGAGCCGTTCCTGTCCCGTCTGATCATCCTCATCGTCGTCGCCTTCGCCATCACCATCGGCGTTTACGGGTTCGTCGCCCTCATCGTCAAGATGGACGACATCGGCTTGCACCTGAGTCGCAAAGACTCCGGCGCCGCTCGCGTCATCGGGAGGGGTCTGGTCGCCGCCATGCCCGTCCTGCTGCGCTGGCTGGCCATCATCGGGACCATCGCGATGTTGTGGGTCGGCGGGCACATCCTCCTGGTCGGCGCCGACGCCCTCGGCTGGCACTGGCCCTACGCCCTGGTCCACCACGCGGAGGAGGCCGTCGCCTCCGCCGTGTCGGTCGGCAGCGGCGCCCTGGCCTGGCTCACCAACACGCTCGGATCGGCCCTCGCCGGCCTCATCGTCGGCGCGGTCGTCGTGCTCGTGATGCACCTCCTGCCGGGCCGGCAACATCACGACCCGGCACCGGATTCCCCCCACTGAGGTGCCCTCGCCCCGCGTCTGCGCCCTCGCGGTCATCCGCCACGCGCACACGGGTGCGCTGTTCGTGAACGAGTTCGTCGATCCCGCCGACGGGGTGACCTTCCATCGACCCTGCGGCGGTGGGGTCGACTGGGGCGAGACGGCTGCTGATGCGGTGGTCCGCGAGTTCGGCGAGGAGTTCGGCCTGGCCATCGAGGTCGGCCGCCGGATCGCGGTGATCGAGAACATCTTCACGTATGCCGCCCGCCCCGGTCACGAGGTCCTCTTCTTCTTCGAGGCGCGCTTTGCCGACCCCGCGGCATACCTGGTCGAGCGACGCGACTGCCTCGATCACCCAGGCGAATACGCGCTCTGGCGCGACCCGGCGCTGACCCACGAGCAGGTCCCGCTCTACCCGCTCGGGCTCGCCGAGGCACTCGCTGCCAACGGCTGAACCGCGGCCGACTCAGCGACGCACGAACGGGTTGTCCAGGGTCCCGATGCCCTCGATCTCGACGGACACCCGCTGGCCCGGCTGCACCGGCCCTACCCCGGCCGGCGTGCCGGTGAGGATGACATCGCCAGGCAGCAACGTGAAGTAGGTAGACGCATAAGACACCAGCCGCGGCACGTCATGGACGAGGTCGGCCGTCGAGCCGTCCTGGACGACCTCGCCGTCGCGGCGGGTCACCAGGCGCAGCGCCGACGGATCCAGGTCGGTGACAATCCACGGCCCCAGCGGTTTCGAGGTGTCGAAACCCTTGGCCCGCGCCCACTGCCCGTCGCCACGCTGCCAGATCCGCTCGGAGACGTCGTTGGCGCAGGTGTAGCCCCAGACGCACTCCAGAGCCTGTTCGGGCCGCACGTCCTTGCAGATCTTGCCGATGACGACCGCCAACTCACCCTCGTAATCGACGGTCGCACTCCCCCGCGGGATGACCACGGGGTCGCCCGGGCCGATCACCGCCGTGTTCGGCACGAGGAACATCATGGGTTCGGTCGGCACCTCGTTGCCCAACTCCTTGGCGTGGTCGGCGTAATTGCGACCGATGCCGATGACCTTGCTGCGCGGGATGACCGGCGCCAGCAGGCGCACATCCTCGAGCGCTACCGGCTCACCGCCGGCCGGCACGATCCCGACATAGAGCGGGTCCCCGGTGAGGGGGTGGATCACCTCCGCCCCAGCCTCGCCGTCGACGATCCCGTATGCCGGGTCCTCACCAGTGGTGTATCTCGCGATCCGCATTCACCGACTCTAGGCTCAGCCCGGTCAAAGCAGCGACTAGGCTGCCGTGGCGTGACGCGGTTGCTCGACGAGGCAACGTGGCGGACGGCAGCCTCGGCCCACGCCGAGCGGGTTGACGTGCTCACGGCGGGGCATCGGGAGCGGCGAGCCCGCGGCATACCCCACCCGGTGGAGGACTTCGTCTTCACCTACTACCCGTTCACGCCTTCGGCGGTCCGGCGTTGGCACCCCGGGCCGGGCGTTCGGTTGGCGGGGGCGGCGAGTGACCCGCGCGCGCAATGGCGGCACTACCGGGTCGTCGGCAACAGCGTCCAACTGGACCAGGCGGCATACCTCGCGGCCCGAGGCGACACGCTGAGATTCGTCCGCGAGTTGCTTTCGCGGACTGCGGGACGCCCGGCGCAGTGGGGCTGTTTCGCGCTGCACGAGTGGGCCATGGTCTATCGGCTGCGCCCCGACGAGGTGCGGCACGCGCGCTGGCCGCTGCGGCTTGGCTCGTCCGGCACAGACACCGTCGTTGAGGAAAACCCGTTGCGGTGCAGCCATTTCGATGCTTTCCGGTTCTTCACCGATCCGGCCAGACCACTGAACGCACACGCCCCAACCCGAGCGTCCCAGGTCGAACTGGACCAGCCGGGCTGTCTTCATGCGGGAATGGATCTCTACAAGTGGGCCATGAAACTCGCGCCCGCCATCCCCAGCGACCTGGTGGCCGATGCCCTCGCCCTCGCCCTGGACCTGCGGGTGCTGGACATGCGGGCCTCCCCCTACGACCTGCGTGCAATGGGCGTCACGCCCATCGAGGTCGAGACGCCGGAGGGCAAGGCGGCATACGTCACCGCCCAACGCACGTATGCCGCGCGCGCCCAACTCCTGCGGGCCCGCCTGCTGGCCGCCTGCGACGCGGTCGCCGACTCTCAGCGCCAGTAGGTTGCGCGGGCGACCATCCGACCGCCGCCCGGCGCCCGCAGGGTGAGTTCGAACAACGGCAGGCTGTTGCCTGGAATGGACCGGCTCAGTCGTTCGCCCACCTGGACGGCGCCGAGCCGCTCGTAGAAGGTGCGCGAGTGCGGGTCGGCTTCGATCTGCAGCCGAGCCCAGCCCGCCGCAGCAGCTCGACGCCTGGCGTCCTCAAAGAGGATCCGACCGACGCCCCCTCCGATGAACGGCGGGTCGACGAAGAGCATGTCCAGTTCGCCGACTGCCTCCCCGTCGCCGTCACGAGCGTCGGCGCGCGCCGATTCGGACAGCAGGTGGAAGCCGGCCACGACCCCGTCGACCTCGACGACGACGCAGCGGGCGGCATCGGTCTCGGTGAGGGTCAACTCGGCTTCGCAAGCCCGCACGAACGAGGCGCTGTAGCCCCACCACCCCTTGCTGCGCAGCGCCAGAGCGGACAGCGCTTGTGCCTCGTCGGCGCGGGCAGCGCGCACGACCAGCCCGGTCGCCACGGGGGCCGCCGTATGCCGTTCGCCAGACGTCAGCGGCCCGGCCGCATGATCGATGCTCATCGAGCGAGCACCCCCTGACGGGTCAAGCCGTAGGTGATGCCGTCGACGAGGGCCCGCCAGGACGCCTCGACGATGTTCGGGGCGACTCCGACGGTCTGCCAGGTGGTCGTCCCGTCGGAGGTTTCGATGAGCACTCGGGTGATCGCGTCGGTGCCGTGCGAGGCGTCCAGGATGCGCACCCGGAAGTCGACCAGCTCGAGCCTGTCCAGCTCCGGATAGACGCCGATGAGCGCGACCCGAAGGGCGTGGTCGAGCGCGTTGACCGGGCCGTTGCCCTCACCCGTGGCGACATGGCGGGTGCCGCCGGCGGTCAACTTGACCGTTGCCTCGGACGTCGCCTCACCCGCCTCGCGGGCATCGGTGATGACCCGCCACGATTCGACATCGAAATAGCTCACGCCTTGGCCCAGGTGTTTGCGCAACAGCAGCTCGAAGGACGCGTCGGCCGCGTCGAAGGTCCAGCCGCGCAGCTCCAACTCCTTGACCTCCGCGAGCACTGCAGCCACCAGCTCGGACTGGTCGGTGAGATCGACCCCCATTTCCTTGGCCTTGAGCTCGATGCTGGCTCGCCCCGCCATGTCTGACACGAGGGTGCGCATCGAGTTGCCGACGAACGCGGGGTCGGTGTGCTGGTAGAGGTCGGGGTCGATCTTGAGGGCACTGGCGTGCAGACCGGCTTTGTGAGCGAAGGCGCTGGCCCCGACGTAGGGCTGGCGGCTGTAGGGCGGGACGTTGGTGACCTCGCTGATGGCGTGCGAGATCCGGGTGGCCTCGCGCAACCGAGCCGGCTCCAGCAGCGGCATACCCTGCTTGATCTGCAGGTTCGAGACGAGGGTGAGGATGTTCGCGTTGCCGGTGCGCTCCCCGTATCCGTTGACAGTCCCCTGGACGTGGGTTGCCCCCGCGTCCACCGCGGCCATCGAGTTGGCGACCGCGCAGCCGGTGTCGTTGTGGCAGTGGATGCCCACGCGAGCACCGGTCGAGTCGATGACATCGCGAACGACGTCGGCGACCTGGACCGGGAGCATCCCCCCGTTGGTGTCGCACAGCGCGACGACCTCGGCGCCCGACTCGGCGGCAGCCCGGACGCACTCCAAGGCATAGGCCCGGTCCAGCCGGTAGCCGTCGAAGAAGTGCTCGGCGTCGAGGAACACCCGCCGGCCCTCACCGCGCAGAAAGGTCACCGTGTCGCGAATCATCGCGAGGTTCTCCTCGAGCGTGGTCCGCAAAGCCTGCTC
>WBZS01001330.1_pt1 | contig 20115 bp, 19 predicted proteins | sample 5204201 | NCBI WGS metagenome assembly WBZS01 (sample SAMN12344357, study PRJNA552823) | activated sludge metagenome | biome: Activated sludge suspended growth; feature: Nitrification reactor; material: Wastewater; isolation source: activated sludge from nitrification reactor of wastewater...
GGCTGCTGGGGCTGCAGGAGCGGCTGGCGGCGGTGGGGGGCACGCTGACGATCCACGCCGAGCCGGGTCAGGGGACGCGGCTCGAGTGCCGCGCGCCGTTGCAGCCTGAATGAAACGGCGAACCGCAGAGGCGCGAAGCGCGCGACGAAGGACGATCTTCTTTGCGAGTTTCGCGGTTGTTTTACTTGATGGTCCATGGCCCCACTGTGGGCCGATGGTTCTGGAGGCCCTATGCCGACGCTGTCGGTCTGCATGATCGTGAAGAACGAGGCGCAGGATCTGCCCCGTTGCCTGACGAGCGTGAGCTCGTGGGCAACGGAGGTCGTGATCGTCGACACGGGCTCCACGGATTCGACGGTCGAGATCGCGCGCAGCTTCGGCGCCCGCGTCGAGCGCTTCGCCTGGATCGGCGACTTCTCGGCCGCCCGCAACGCCGGGATCGATGCCGCCACCGGCGATTGGGTCCTCATCCTCGACGCAGACGAAGAGATCCCGGCCGACTCGGTCGGGTCCATCCAGGCGCTGCTTGCGGCCGCAGACACCGCCCAGCCCTCGATTGACGCCTATGTCGTGCTGTGCCACAGCTTCCTGCCGCCAGGCGAGGACCTCACGTTCACGGAGCACCCGACGCTACGGTTGCTTCGAAACCGCCCGCACTATCGTTTTCGACAGGCGATCCATGAACAGATCCTGCCTTCGATCTACGACAGCGGCGGGCGTGTGCAGCGCAGCGACGTGCGCATCTGGCACTACGGGTACGCGCGAAAGACTGCCCAGGGCGGCGTAACCCGCGATCACCGCGATCGCCAGATCCTCGAGGCCGCTCTGGGGCTGGATCCCGCCAACCTGGACCTGCTGTTCCAGCTTGGCGCGCTCGATCTTCGCCAGGGCCGCCCGGTCGAAGCCAGACAACGCCTCGAGCGCGTGGCCGAGGCCACTGATCGAGTCGGCCCGGTCGAGCTGGCCCTCACCCATCTCTTCCTTTCCACGCTCGCTCTGCACCGGCAGGATCCCGAAGCCGCGCTGCTTCATGCCGAAGCGAGCATCCGGGCCTCGACGGCTTCGTCATCGACCCAGGCGCGGCTCAATCGGGCCCAGGCCCTGTTGTTGCTCGGCCAGACTGCGACCGAAGCCGCCACACAGGCGCTCAAGCCCGGGCTGCCGCCCGAGGCCTACGGCCAGGCACTCGAGCGTGTGCGCGAGGGTCGCGAGCGCTTCCAGGCCGCGCTCGAGGCGTACACGCAGGTCGCTGCTGCTGCCGATCTCTCCGACCGCCTGCGCGCGCAAGTGGCGCAGAGCCGTCGATTGTGCGAGAAGCTGCTCGCCTGACGCGCCGCGACGGCACGGACGCGGTAGACTGATCTCACCCCGATCGCGCATCGGTCACACGAGGAGCCACCATGTCACGCCTCTTCTGGGGTTTGCAGAGCTCGCCGCAACACGTGTCGTATGAGGAGCTGCTCCACCTGTGGCAGCGCATCGACGCGCTGGGCTATGACTCGGCCTGGCTATTCGATCACTTCCTGCCGATCACGGGCGATCGCAACGGACCCTGTCTGGAAGGTTGGACGTTGCTCTCTGCGTTGAGCGCGCAAACCCGCCGCATTCACGTCGGGTGTCTGGTGACCGGCGTGATCTATCGAAACCCGGCCGTACTGGCCCGCATGGGCGCAACCCTCGACGTGGTCACGGGCGGCCGCCTCGAATTGGGAATCGGCGCAGGCTGGTTCGAGGCCGAAGCCCGCGCTTATGGCCTGCCGTTCCCGGCGACCGGCGAACGTCTGGCCCAGCTCAACGAGGCCGTGCAGATCATCCGCGGGCTGTGGACCCAGGAGCACACCGACTTCGCGGGACGACACTTTACGCTCACCCAGGCGCGCTGCGAACCCAAGCCCGTGCAGAAGCCGACGCCCGCGATCTGGGTCGGCGGTCAGGGCGAGCGCGTTACCCTCAGGATCGTGGCCGAGCACGCGGATGGCTGGGACATGGACATGGCGCCGCTCGCGACGTACGATCACAAACTTCAGGTCCTTTCCGAACACTGCAGCCGGGCGGGGCGCGACCCCGCCACGGTGCGCAAGATGATCCACTTCTCCGGAGCTATCGCCGCCGACGAACGGCAGGCTCGACAACGCGCCGAAGCCCTGGCGCGCGAATGGAATACATCGGTGGACGAACTACGCGGGCGCGTGTTGCTCGGCACGCCACGCCAGGCGGCCGATCAGCTGCAGGCCTACGTCGAGCGCGGCGTCGAGCACTTCGTGCTCAGCGTGGCGGCGCCCTACGACCTCACCATGATCGAGCGCTTCATCCATGAAGTCGCGCCGCTGGTGCAGCCACGGGACTGAGCGCCGAGGCGCGTCGACGACCCCAATTCCTGCCCGCCGTGTTCGGACACCAGCGATAGGGTGCCCGGCTCCGTCTGAACGGAGCCCTCGGTAGAGTTCAACGACCCCATCAGCAATGACCCCGTCTAAGCGAGAAAAGCGCCTATCCTGCTGCGAGAAACCTCGCCAACGCTCGCGTATCAGATACCCGATCGCTCTACTCCAGATCTGAATATCCTGTGAGCCGTTTCTGAAGCGGCGCCGCCTATTCTGTCTGCCATCGGACTTATTCATTCCGTTATGGAGGACAGCATGGATACGACGGCGGCTCAAAACGCAAACAACTCGACCCGGACGAACCTGTGGGTCGATCTGGCGATCTTCACGGCCATCCTGGTGGCCTTTCAACCGCAGCTGACCGGTCTGGCGATCCACGAGTGGTTGAGCCTGGCCTTTGGCGGCGGCGCCCTCGCGCACGTGGTCTTGCACTGGCGCTGGGTGGTCAATGTGGCCAAGCGCTTCTTTCAGAAGTTGACGACGCAGACCCGGCTCTACGCCTTGCTCAACGTCGCGCTTCTGGCGGCGCTGGCGGGCGTCATGGTGAGCGGCGTGCTGATGTCCGAGATCGCGCTCCCGTCGCTGGGCATCACGCTGGCGGGCGGGCACGCCTGGCACGCCGTCCACTCGCTGTCGGCCAACCTGATCATGGCTCTGACCGGCGTGCACGTCGTCGTGCATTGGAAGTGGATCCTGAACGCGTTCAAGCGTTACGTGGTCAACCCGGTGACGGGCCTGTTCGATCGGCCCACGGCGGCGCCCGTGCCGGCGATGTCGGCGCCTGCGAAGCGCAGCAGCGGCATCGGTGGTCTCGCGGTCACCCTGGCTTCCGCGGCGTGGCTGGTCGGTATGTTCGGCGGGTGGGTGTTCGCGGCCTTCCAGAACTCGAATGGCACGTCGACGAGCAGCGCGGTCTTGAGCTCGTCGCAATCGAATTCAGTCACCAGCGTGCAGAGCGTTACCCCACGCACGCGGTCCTCGCAGTAACCACCGTTTGACCTCCTCGAGAAACGGGCCCGGCGAGATAGAGACAGGCGGAAAACGGCGTGCTGCGAGGGTCTGGGCGAAGCCCAGACCCTCGCAGCACGCCGTTTTCCGCCTGTCTACCGCTGGCTGGGTCGTAACGATTTGCGAGGAGTGGTCACGAATTGGAATCGATCGTGCCATTTCGATCCGCGACATTTGTGGCCAGGCTCGCGCTGATCCACTTGAGGTGCGATCGCCCGGGTTCTCCGACTGGACCTATTCCGCGTTGAGGCTAAAATGGGAACTGGCGTTTCTTGAACACGCCCCTACATACATTTCGAGTTCAGGACGGTTGCGATGGAATTTGACGTTCATGCAGCTCTTGCGCAGGCGCGCGAGGGCTCGATCGAGGATTGGGTCCAGGCTTTTCTCCGACACGGTCCTCGAGCCAACATCCCACTGGCGGACGGACTATTGAAACAACCACGATGGTGGGTGGGTCCGATCCGCGTCCCGATCTGGGAACCCGTGCGCGTGTGCGGCCCTGAGCCGGGCCTCGAGTTTCCCGTGTCGGTCGAGGACTGGGAACGATACACCCATCAGTTAGCTGACACATTCGTCGAGCTCGAGACCGTCCCGCCGTTGATTACGGAGTACCGCTCCGGGCGCCTGAGCCTGCGCGACGGCAATCATCGTCTGCGCGCATTTGAGCTCAAGGGCTGGTCGGTCTGCTGGGTGCTCGTCTGGTACAACACCGAGCGCGAGTATCTGGCGGATCCCTATCCGGGTCTGGATCAATAGGTGCGTCGACGGCAATCGACGCAGGTAGACCGCGAGGGCGCGAAGGAGTACCACGGCTGTTCCTTCGCGCCCCTCGCGTCTTCGCGGTTCCCTTCAGCATCAGGCCATCAGCAGAGCCGGGTTGAGCATGCCGAAAATCATGGCGATGTGGGCCACGATCAGGAAGAGGCCGACCAGGCTGGCGTGGAGCTTGAGCTTGCCCAGTTCGTCCTGACCGCGGCCAAGCACGCCCAACTCGAGCAGGGCGATGCTGCCGAGCGGCACGATCCCAAGCAGATAGAAGCCGACGGCGATGACGTCGGCGATTCCGCGCCACGCCCCCGTCTGCGTGATCGGCAGCACGGCGTTGATCGACAGGTAAAGAAACACCCCTAGAAAGTACACGCCGACGGCGATGCCGGCCCAACGATTGAGGCGGCGTACAAGACCATTGAAATCCCGTGTGAACAGGATGTAAAGCTCGGTCACGGCGATGAATTCGGCCAGGATGACCGGGATGGCCATGAACAGGATCAGGTTCCAGGGTTGGTTCGATGCCAGCAGTTCCATGTAGTGCGTCATCGGCGCGTCATGCATGTCGGGTGCCCTCTTCGTCACTTGTCGTTGAGATGGCCCGAGTATAGGAACCCCGTTGACGCGATTCAACAGTCGGTTGGCCAGGGCCGAGGTCGGCAATTCAGCCGATCACAAACGTCATGGTCGTGCTGTGACGATGCGCGCGGATCAGGGGTGTTGAGGCGCCGGATCGATGGGTAGACGCACAGCGACCACCGTGCCCCGGCCTGGCGCAGACCGGATCTCGAGCCGGGCGCCGATGAGTTCGGCGCGCTCCTGCATGCCCATCAGGCCGAAGTGACCGGCGGTCACCTGTTCGTTGACCCGGTCAGGCACAGAGAACCCGCGACCATCGTCGGCGACCTCGACGCCTACGGTCTCGGTCGTGAAGGTCACGGCGACCGTGACCGAACGCGCTTCGGCATGTCGCGCCGCGTTGTGCAGCGCCTCCTGGACGATGCGATAGAGACCGATCTCCTGCGCCGGCGTCAGACGTCGCACCGGACCGCTGACCGAAAACGCGGCTGGGTATCCGCCCTCGAACCCGACGTCGCGGGCCAGCATCTCGATCGCCGGCAGCAGCCCCAGGTCCTCCAGGTAGATCGGGCGGAGCGCTCGAATGACCCGGCGCAGGTCATCGATCAGCGCAGAGGTCATCGCGCGCAACTCGGTCAGGCGTTCACGCGCGGCTGGCGTCGAGTCCGCCGCGGCGCGCTGAGCCATCTGCGCGCGCTGGTCGAGCGCGATCAGGGCCTGGACGGTGTCGTCGTGCAGCTCGCGCGCCAGGCGTCGGCGCTCTTCCTCCTGTCCCGCGGTCATCGCGCCGAGGTAACCGCGCAGGCTCTCCTGGGCGCTCTTGACCTTTCCCGCCATCCGCCCGAGCTCGGTCTGCAGCCGCTGGATCTCACCGATCCCGCCGACCGGTTGCTCGATCGCGTCGTAGTGACCCTGCCCGAGCTCAGCGGCCTTCTGCTCGAGGGCGCGCAGAGGTTGCACGATCTGGCGCAGTCCAAAGCCCATAATCAGCAACCCAAGCACGACCGCCGGCACCAGGATGAGCGGCGCCAGCAAGGTGTTTCGCAGCACCGGACCCTCGACTTCGTCCCAGGGTTCCTCGCTGACCAACGCCCAGCCGGTAGGCGCCACAGCGCCGAAACCGACCACGTGCTCCTGGCCGTTCGGGCCGGGCATGAAGCGCGTGCCGGTCTCGCCGCGCAAAGCCTCCGCGACGCCGGGATGGTCCAGGCCCGGCGCGGCGCCGTGCAGGCTGCCTGTCTCGAACAGCACCTGGCCGTCGGCGCCGAGCAGGGCCCAGGTGACCGCCGCGCCATGCTCACCGCCGACGGCCAGCACGCGCTCGACCAGGGTCGCGGGCTCGACAGCCCCGACGACGTAGTGCGCTTCGCCGACCGCCGCCGCCAACAGGACAAGCCGGCGCTCGTCGGCGGTGACGAACGCCGCCGAGTAGGTCACGGGCGAGGATGTGTCGATGTGGGCGAGGAGCGCCGCGACCGGCCGATCAGCCCACGCTTCCGCCCCGGCCGTGGCCGTGACGAGGCTGCCGTCCGGCGAATACAGGGCGAGCCCGCCGCTGAATGCGTCGGAGACGAAATCGTAACGGGCGAGCTCAACATCGGGTGTGTCCGATTCCCCCAGCAGCCGGGCCAGTCCAGCCAGTGAGCGGCTGCGCTCCGTCAACTGCTCGCCGATCGCAAGCGCGGCCGCCCGCACGGCGAGCGCGTCACGCTCGGCGACCATCGTGCGCATCGCCTGCTGATGGAGCCATTGGCTGACCAATGCCACCGCGATCAGGGCCACGGTCAGAGGCAGGACGCCGACCAGGAAGAATTGAGTCGTCAGCCCGCGCTGCAGGTTGAGCCAACGTTGCATGGGCGTTTCTACGGTGCCGGCGGGGCGCCCAAGGTCGAGGGCAGCCAGCCCAGCGCGACGGCCCGCATCACGGCCTCGGTGCGGCTGGCGACCTGGAGCTTCGCATAGACGTTGGCGAGGTGTGCCTGCACCGTGCGATCGCTGATCTCGAGCTCGACGCCGATGGCTTTGTTGGTGAGACCTCGGCCGGCCAGCCCCAACACCGCGAGCTCGCGCTCGGTCAGCGGCTCGACGCTGTCGACGGGCCGGCCATCGCCGCCGCGCGTGAAGGTCTGAATGAGCGTCTGCGAGATCTGGGGCGAGAGCACCGACTGGCCCTCGTGAACGGCCTTGACCGCGTCGACGATGTCCTGCGCTTCAGCCGTCTTGAGCACATAGCCGTTTGCGCCGGTGGCGAGCACGGCCTTGATGTACGGTAGATCATCAAATGCAGTCAGGATGAGGATCCCGATGGCCAGGCCCTCGGCGCGTATCGCGCGGGCGACTTCGATGCCCGAAAGCCCGGGCATCTGGATATCGAGCACGGCGACCGCCGGCTTATGCTCGCGCGCCAGTTGCAGCGCCGCGTCTCCGCTTCCAGCCTCGGCCACGACCTGGATCATGCCCTCCATCTCCAGGAACTCGCGGATGCCCTTGCGCACGACGGCGTGATCGTCGGCCAACAGAACTCGGATCGGCCCCGCGATGTCGCTCAACTCATTCTCCCTGTCGTTCGGCATTACCGGCCCTGGCGGCTGGCCGTCACCCACCACTGGTGCTCGCGTTCTTCGCGCCCCCAGCGGCTCTTGATGAAATCAAAGATCGCGGTTGTCTGATCGATCGTCAGGATCTCACCGAAGGCCGGCATCGTGCCATTATAGGCAGGGTCGCCGCCGTTGTTGACGATCGCCATCAATTGCTCGTCGGGGTGATGCCAGGTGTGTCCGGTGTCGTCGTGCGGCGGAGGCGGGTAGGATCCCGTCGCCAGCGGCTGCTTCCAGTTTGGCGCGCCCTTAAGCTCCGCGCCGTGGCAGGCCGCACAGTACTGCGCATAGAGTTGAGCTCCGTCCGCGATGCGCTGGGGGTTGAGCGTCGGCACCGGAGGGACCGCGATCCCGTTGATCACGACCGGTTCGTCCGACGCGCCGTTGGTGGTGCCCGGCAGGATCAACCACACCGCCACCCCGAAGAGCGCCAGGCTGGCGGCCGCGAGCCCGACGACGGTCCAACCGAACCGACGGCCAGGTCGCGGGGGATGTGGGTTCGGCGCCGGCTTTTTCATCTTGTTGAACCTGTCTGGCGGTTACGCATGGCCGTCTTCCGGGTCGTCGATCGGGTGCTCGATCTCGCCGGCCATGAAGCGCTCCGGCTCTGCTTCAAAGGCGCGACGGCAGGCGTGCGTGCAGAAGTAGACGCGCTGGCCTGCGAACCGCGCCCAGGGGTAGCCCAACGGGTCCGGCAGCACGCCGCCGCAGGCGGTTCGGGACTCGCGTGGGTCGGTGGGCGATGAGATGTCGGTCTCCATCGAGATCCTCAGGCGACGATTTCGTAGTTGCGCATCATCCCGCCGTCGGCGTGCTCAAGGTTGTGGCAATGGTAGACGAATCGGCCGAGATGATTGGGATAGCGCATCGCCAACCGCACGGTCTCGCCGGGCATGACCAGCACCGTGTCTTTCCATCCGCCGTCAACGAAACCGGCGCTCACCGAGGCATAGCCCGGAGCAAATTCGGCGTAGTCGTCGCGCAACGTCCGCTCGACGACCTGGAACTGCACGCCATGAATGTGAAACGGATGCGCCATGCCGAGCGGATCCATCATCTCGCCCGGGTTGACCTCGTTGACGATGTCCCAGATCTCCAGTGCATCGGCGCTGGCTTTCTCGTCATCGGCGACAGCGTTCATCTCGAAGGCGCGCCCGTTCAGCTTCCAGGCCATGTGCTGCTGCGTGATGGCGATGGTCCGCGGCTGGTCGACATTGACGGCTTCGGCGAGCGCATGCCGCACGATGGGCAACAGCGTGGCTGGGCGTTGAAGGGGCTCCGCCTCCTGGCGGTCGATGTGCAGGGTGAGCAGATCCTGCTCCGCGCCGAGAGCAGGGATGTCCGTGTTGCCGCCCATCATGTTCCCACCCATGCCCCCCATCATGCCGCCGGCGGCGCCGCCGACGTTCTCGGCGCCGGGGAAGGCCTGGCTGATCAGCCGCACGGCGTCCCCGACCGCTCGGCCGCTGAAGTCGGCCCAGAGCTCGAGCCGCTCGCCGGGCGCGATCATGACGTAGTCGCGCTCGACCGGCGCGTCGAGCAGGCCGCCATCGGTGCCTACGACAACCAGCGGCGATCCATCGCTCCAGGCCAGTTTGTAAATCCTGGCGTTGCTTCCGTTGAGGATGCGCAGGCGATAGGCCCGGGTCGCCAGCGACCAGGTGTCGTTCGGGCGGCCGTTGACCAGGATGTGGTCTCCGAGAAAGCCCATCATGGCCGTCATCATGTTCGGCGCGTACATGAACTGATTGTCGTCGTCGAAGATCCGGTCCTGCAGGACCAGCGGCACATCGTAGTCGCCCGTCGGCAGCGCGACCGCGTCGCTCTCGTCGTCGCTGACGATCAGCAATCCGGCCAGCCCGGCGTTCACCTGCCTGGCCGTGTATCCATGCGGATGAGGGTGGAACCAGTATGTCCCGGCGCGATCCGTGACTTCGAACTCGTAGACGAAGCTCTGACCGGGCAGGATGGCCGTGCTGGGGTGTCCATCCATGGCGGCGGGCACTTGTAGCCCATGCCAATGGATGATCGAGGTCTGTTGGCTCTCCGGCAGATCGTTACTGAAGGTGATCCGGACCTTCTGTCCGCGCCGCAGGCGAAGGATCGGGCCGAGGTATGAGCCCGAGACCACCTGGAGGCTGCCCGGATCCCCGTTCACGACCGTGCCTTGATAGGTCCAGACCCGGGTCGCCGTGCCTGGGAGGATGGACGTCTCGGCCGCCGTTGCCTTCAACGCGAGTTCGACGTCGGGCGCGAAAGTCGGGTCCGGCCCTCCGGGCGCGCCACCCATCCCGGGCGATGTGCACGCCGCGAGGGTGGGCGCACTCACGATCGCGACCGTAGCCAGGCCAGTAGCACCCAGAAATTCTCGACGTGACATCCGCATCGGCATGGGCCCTCCCCGGGTCCGGCTCGCGTCGGCGAGCCAAACACAAAGGATAACGAGGCGCTCCATGCCTGACCACCGATGTTCGGCGGATGCCCAGAGTAGGCCGTTCGGCTTATTGCGCCGAGAAGCGGCGAGGGTCGCAAGGGTCAACTCCAGCTGTCTTCGCGAGTTAGCCTGATCGTGAGCCCAAAATCCTGCGGAAAAAACAAAAGGGCCCCCAATTTCATGGGAGCCCTTCATGTGTGTCGGGGCGGAGCGATTTGAACGCTCGACCTCTCAGTCCCGAACCGAGTGCTCTAGCCAAACTGAGCCACGCCCCGCGACAGCCTGCAGAGTATAGCATAGTGGGATGATCGGTGCAAACAGAGGAGCGAAGGGCGAAGGCCGAGCGGCGAGCGGCGACCTCGCGCGTTAGCGTGATCGCTCCTCGCTGCTCGCACTTCGCTCTTCACTGTTCGCCCTCGCAGCACGCTATAATCCCCCTCTGTCGAATACTAGCGCCGGATCGGCGCATCCTGGAGGAGTCAGTGGCCAAGAAAACGAGCAAGAAAGTCCGCGTCGCCATCATCGGCGTGGGCAACTGCGCCTCGTCGCTGGTGCAGGGCGTGGAGTTCTATCGCAACGCCAAAGAGAGCGACCGGGTACCCGGGCTGATGCACGTCAGCCTCGGCGGCTATCACATCCGCGACATCGAGTTCTCGGCGGCTTTCGATGTGGTCGACACCAAGGTCGGCAAGGACCTGAGCGAGGCCATCTTCGCGCACCCGAACAACACGATCAAGTTCGCGGACGTGCCCAAGCTCGGCATCCCCGTGCAGCGCGGCATGACCCACGACGGCATCGGTAAGTACCTGTCGCAAATGGTCAAGAAGGCGCCCGGCCCGACGGCCGATATCGTGCGCATCCTCAAAGAGACCAAGACCGACGTGGTCGTGAGCTACCTCCCGGTCGGCTCCGAGATGGCGACCAAGTGGTACGTCGAGCAGATCCTCGAAGCCGGTTGCGGCTTCGTGAACTGCATCCCGGTCTTCATCGCCTCGTCGCCATACTGGTCCAAGCGCTTCGTCGAGGCCGGTGTGCCGATCGTGGGCGACGACATCAAGAGCCAGGTAGGCGCCACGATCACGCATCGCGTGCTCGCCAACCTGTTCAAGGACCGCGGCGTCAAGCTCGACCGCACGTATCAGCTCAACTTCGGCGGCAACACCGACTTCTTCAACATGCTCGAGCGCGAGCGCCTCGAGTCGAAGAAAATCTCGAAGACCCAGGCCGTCACGTCGCAGCTCGACTTCGAAATCGACGACGACAAGATCCACGTCGGCCCGTCGGACTACGTGCCGTGGTTGACCGACCGCAAGTGGGCCTACATCCGGCTCGAGGGCACGACTTTCGGCAACGTCCCGCTCAACGTCGAGCTCAAGCTCGAAGTGTGGGATAGCCCCAACTCGGCCGGCGTCGTGATCGACGCCGTTCGTTGCGCCAAGCTCGCGCTCGACCGCGGCATCGGCGGCCCGATCAAGGCGCCGTCGAGCTATTTCATGAAGTCGCCGCCGGAGCAGTACTCCGACGAAATCGCCAAGCGTAAGCTCGAGGACTTTATCTCGGGCAAGTAAGGCGAAGCGAAACAGGGGCGCCGGTTACGCGACCAGGCGCCCCTGAGCTTGTCTCGCCGGAGCCGGGTGAACACAAAGAAGGCCAGGAGCATGCAGAGCGAAAAGCCTCGCCCGCAGGCACAGTCTGTCACCGATTGGTTTCGAGTGACGTTCAAAGGCGTGGTGGATCCGGCCGCCGATTTCTTCAACCGGCTTGGCATCCACCCGAACTATATGACCGGCGCCGGCCTGGTGCTCAACGCCATCGGGGCGCTCTTTATTTCGCAGGGCGCAATGACCCTGGGCGGCGTGTTCATCTTGATCGGCGGTCCGTTCGATGCGCTTGACGGCACCATGGCCCGCCGGCTCAACCAGCCGACGCGGTTCGGCGCCTTCGTCGACTCGGTCACCGACCGCTGGTCCGAGATGCTGATCCTGCTCGGGTTGGCCTATTTCTACGTCACCGGCACTGATCCGAACGCCTGGCTGTACGTGTTGCTGGTCTTTCTGGCGACGATGGGCAGCGTGATGGTGTCGTACACGAAGTCACGGGCCGAGTCGTTGGGCTTCACAGCCAACGTGGGGATCATGACCCGGCTCGAGCGCTATCTGATCATGGCACCCTGCCTGCTGTTTGGTATTCCATGGGTCGCGCTGTGGATCCTGGCGATCTTCGCCAATTTTACGGCGCTGCAACGCACCTGGCACGTCCGCAAGCAGGCATATTCCAAGACGGAGGAGTGAGGCGTCGGCGCGAGAAGCCAGCGGCCAATGTGTCGCCGGACGCTTAGCGCGGTCGTCTGTTTTGTCACTATGGGCATCGATCAAACCGGCATACACCTGGGGCCGATCTACTTTCATTTCTATGGCCTGATCCTGGTTTCAGGCGCCTTCATCGCCGGTTGGCTGGCCGCGCGAGAAGCGGCACGTACCGGACATGATCCGGAGCCCGTCTGGGACGCGCTGCTTTGGGCGCTGCTGGGCGGAATCGTCGGCGCGCGCATCTGGCACATCTTCACCCCGCCGCCCAGCCAGGGCGTCGATATCTGGTACTACCTCAACCTGACCAACCTGTTGCCGGTGTTCCAGTGGGGCGATTTCGTCCTGCAGTTGCCGGCCGCTTTCGCGGTCAACAACGGCGGCCTCGGCATCCCCGGCGGCGTGATCGGCGGGGTCCTGGCGGTGTGGATCTTCTGCCGCCGCCGCAACATCCCATTCGCCAAGTTCGTCGATTGGGCTGCGCCCGGCCTGGTGCTGGCGCAGGCGATCGGTCGCTGGGGCAACTTCCTCAACCAGGAGCTCTATGGCGCGCCGACCACCTTGCCCTGGGGCCTCGACATCGATGCCGCCCATCGCATCCTCGGCTACACCGATCCCGCCTTGCGCTTTCATCCACTGTTCCTGTACGAGAGCCTGGGGAATGTGTTGATCTGCCTCGGTCTGCTCTACCTCGCTCGTCGCCACAAGGATTGGCTCAAGGACGGCGACCTGTTCGTGGTCTACTTGATCGCGTACCCGACGCTGCGGTTCTTGCTTGACTTTCTGAGGCTCGACAACAATCAGGTCCTGGGTCTCAACACCAATCAGACGATCATGCTCGTCGTTGCCATGGTCGCCGGCTTCTTCCTGGCCCAGCGCCATCGCCGTCTGCGCCGGCATGAGTTGAAGACGCAGCCGCCGCTCGAAGGGCAGGGCGGAGAACAGGACGCGAAGGGCGGTGAAGCCTGATGCTGGGTATCGACCAAACCGGCATCCATGTCGGGCCGCTCTACTTTCACTTCTACGGCCTGATCATGGTCCTCGGCGCGCTGGTGGGCGGTTGGCTGACGGCCCGTGAAGCCGCGCGTGTGGGCCACGATCCCGAGCCCATCTGGGACGCACTGCTTTGGGCGCTGCTCGGGGGAATCGTCGGCGCTCGCATCTGGCACATCTTCACCCCGCCGCCGAGCCAGGGCGTCGACGTCGGTTACTACCTGAATTTCGCGAATACGTTGCCGGTGTTCGAGTGGGGCGAATTCGTCTTGCGTTTGCCGGCCGCACTGGCGATCAACAACGGCGGGCTCGGCATCCCCGGCGGCGTGATCGGCGGTGTGCTTGCGGTCTGGATCTTCTGCCGGCGCCGCAACCTCCCCTTCGCCAAGGTGGTCGATTGGGCGGCGCCCGGGCTTGCGCTTGCGCAGGCAATCGTCCGCTGGGGCAACTTCATCAACCAGGAGTTGTACGGTGCGCCGACGACGCTTCCTTGGGGCCTCGACATCGACGCCGCTCATCGCATCCTCGGGTTCACCGACCCGGCCCTCCGCTTTCATCCGCTCTTTCTCTATGAAGGGGTGGGCACCGTCTTGATCTGCCTCGGGCTCCTTTATCTGGCCCGCCGCGCCCGCGCGTGGCTCAAGGACGGCGATCTGTTCGTGATCTACCTGATCGCCTACCCGACGCTGCGGTTCTTCTTGGACTTCCTGCGGCTGGATAACAACCAGACTCTGGGTCTCAACACAAATCAGACGATCATGCTGGTCGTGGCCCTCGCGGCCGCGTTCGTCCTGGCCCAGCGTCATCGGCGCATTCGTCGACACGAGCTGCAAGCCCAGGCCTGATGACGCCAGGCGCGGCGACGTCCCGCACCCGCCGGCGCTTAACGCATTATCGAGCTACATAACGCGCGCACTGGTACCTGTGTCGTGTTGGGATCGGGACTGTCGCGCACTATAATCTTCCTTGCGATGATCGTCGCCCACGAACTGACAAAGCAATTCGACACATTCACGGCGGTGCGCGGGGTCTCCCTCGACGTGCCCGCGGGTTCGGTTCTGGCTTTGCTGGGGCCAAACGGCGCCGGTAAGACCACCACGATCCGAATGCTGACCTCGATCCTGCGGCCCACCTCGGGCTGGGCGCGCATTGCGGGGCTCGACGTGATCGCGCAGGCCGAGGAAGTGCGCCGGCGCGTCGGTGTGCTGACCGAGCACCACGGACTGTATGCGCGCATGCGCTCGGTTGAATATCTCAATTTCTTCGGCGAGCTGTACGGTCTCGATGCCGACCTGATCAAGCGGCGTGTCGATCAATTGCTCGAGCAGTTCGGTCTGTCTGATGCGCGCGACAAGCGCCTGGGCGAATACTCCAAAGGCATGCGCCAGAAGCTGGCCCTGATCCGCGTGATGCTCCACGACCCGGACGTGCTCGTCCTGGATGAACCCACCTCGGCCATGGACCCCGTGTCGGTGCGGGCGGTGCGCGACGCCATCGCTGCCCTGCGCGACGAGCGCCGCACGATCCTCCTGTGCACGCACAATCTGCACGAGGCCGAACAGTTAGCCGATCACATCGCGATCATCCGCCGTGGCGCCATCATCGAGCGCGGGACGCCGACCGAGCTCAAGCGAAAGCTCCTTGGCCCTACCGTGTACGAACTGCGGCTGGCCGCGCCGCTCAACGGGCTGGCCGCCGCGCTGGCCGAACGCCTCGACGTGGTCGGGCAGGGTGAAACCTGGGTGCGCTACCGAACGGATGCGCCCGAGCTCGCCAACCCCGCGACCATCGCGTGGCTGGCCGAGCAGCGCGCGCCGGTGCTCGGCCTCTCCGAGGTCGAGCGAAGCCTCGAAGACGTGTATTTGCAAGTCGTGGAGGCGGTCGATGTCCATTGATCCCAAACGCCTGAAGTTGAGCGTGCGCCGGGTCTGGATCATCGGCAAGCGCGAAATCCGCGATCAGCTGCGCGATTGGCGCATCCTGACCCCGATCATCATCCTGACCCTGGTCTTCCCGTCGTTGATGACGTTCACGGCAGAACGCATGGTCAGCTACGTCAATTCGTCGGGCGGCGTGATCGACGGCGAACGGCTCAAGCCCTTCCTCATGATGGTCGTCGGCTTCTTCCCGATTGCGGTCTCGCTCGTCCTGGCCCTCGAGAGTTTTGTGGGCGAGAAGGAAAGGCTGACGCTCGAACCGCTGCTTGCGACGCCGCTCTCCGACACCGAGCTGTTCGTCGGCAAGGCGCTGGCTTCGATGCTCACGCCGATTGCGTCGAGCCAGCTCGGGATCCTGGTCTACGTCAGCGGCGTTTTCCTCCAGACCGGCTGGCTGCCGGCGCCGGCCCTATACGCCCAGATCGCGTTGATGGCCGTGCTTCAAGCGGCTGTGATGGTCTCGGCCGCGGTCGTGATTTCGTCGCAGGTCACGTCGGTGCGCGCCGCCAACCTGCTGGCCAGTTTTGTGATCATCCCGTTCGCGATGCTGATCCAGGGCCTGACTGTGTTGATGCTCTGGGGCGAGCTTGATCTGCTGTGGTGGATCATGCTTGGCCTTGCGGCCGTGTTGACGGGCCTGTGGCGCATGGGCGTGCGGTTGTTCCAACGCGAGGAGTTGCTCGGCCGCGAGCTGGACCGGCTCGATCTCGGCGCGGCCTGGCGGTTTTTCGCGCGCGCTTTCATGGGCGAGCGGCGCCGCGGTGAAGGAACATGGCGTTGGTATCGCCGTGAGGTGCTCGGCGCTGTCGCACGCACCGCGCTGCCGATTGCGTTTGTCGGCATCGCGCTCCTGGCCGGCATCAGCCTGGGCTATGCCGAGGCCGGCAACTACCGGCTGCCGGAGTCTTTCACGCGCGACGTGGCTTTCGGTGACGTGGCCTCGCGCTTCGATCAGACCGGCATCTCCAGCCTCAACGGGGCGATGTGGATCTTCTTCAACAACGTGCGCGCGATCGGCCTGGCTTCGTTGGCGGGCATCGCGTCCTGGGGCGTCCTGGCGCTGCTGTTGCTGATGATGCCGCTCGGAATCGCGGGGTTCCTCTCGGGTCAGCTGGCGTCGTTTGGGGTCAATGGCGCGACGTTCTTTGGCGCCTTCGTGCTGCCGCACGGCGTGTTCGAGATCCCGGCCGCCCTGATCGCGGGGGGCGCGATCCTGCGAATGAGCGTCAGCTTCCTGGCGCCGCCGCCGGGCCGCACGGTCGGCGAGGCGTGGCTGCTTTCGGTTGCTGACTGGGCTCGCCTTTACCTGCTCCTCGTCATCCCGCTCCTGGCCGCCGCCGCGCTCTGTGAATCGTTCGTCACTCCGCAGGTCGTCGTGGCCGTGCTGGGCCGCTGATTAGTCGCGGAAGAGGGAAGAGGGAGGAGGGAAGAGGGAGGAGAGTCTCCCTCTTCCCTCTTCCCTCTTCCCTCCTCCACCCCTTTACGGCATCAAATCATCACCCTCATCACGCCCGGCCAGGATGGCGGGCACAAAGTCCCGGCGCTTCTCCATCTCGGCGACGGCGCGGCCCTTCTCGAACAGCGCGCCGGTCGGGCAGACCTGCACGCACTTGCCGCAACTCGTGCACGACTTGGCCAGTCCCCACGGCGAACGCAGTTCGGCCGTGACCTGTGTGCCGCTGCCGCGCCCCATCAGGTCCCAGGTGTGCGCGCCCTCGACCTCGGCGCACACGCGCACACAGCGCCCGCACAGCACGCAGCGGTTCGGGTCCATGCCGTAGCGCGGGTGGGTGGTGTCGACCTGCAGCCGCGGGTACTGGTACGGGAAGCGGATGTGGTCGATACCGTGCTCGGTCGCCAGCGACTGAAGCTGGCAATGCCCGTTGGACACGCACACCGAGCAGATGTGGTTGCGCTCGGCGAAGAGCAGCTCCAGCGTCATCCGCCGCAACTCCTTTAGCTCGGGCGTGTGGGTGCGGATCTCCATGCCCTCCCACACCTTGGTGACGCAGGCCGGCAGGAGTTTGTTGAGCCCGACGACCTCGACCAGGCACATCCGGCAGGCGCCGATCGGCATCAGGCCCTCGAGATGGCACAGAGTCGGGATGCGGATGCCGTTCTCGCGCGCGACTTCGAGCACGGTCTGATCACCCGTGGCGCCCACATCGCGGCCGTCGATCTGGAGTGTTTTGACGCTCACATTTGCGCTCATCAGTTCACCTCCCCCTCTGTCGCTGTCTCCGCCGCGATCTTGCACACTCCGGCCGGGCAACGATGTTCGACCACGTGAGCCAAATACTCGTCGCGGAAGTAACGCAGGGTGCTCAGCACCGGGTTTGGCGCCGACTGACCGAGCCCGCACAGGCTGGAGCGTTTGACCATTGTGCTCAACTTCTCCAGCCGATCGAGGTCTTCGAGATCGGCTTCGCCGTGCGCAATCTTGGTCAGCAGGCCATGGATTTGCACCGTTCCGGCGCGACAGGGCACGCACTTTCCGCACGATTCGGTCATGCAGAATTCCATGAAGAACCGGGCGACGTCAACCATGCAGGCCGAGTCGTCGATGACGATCATGCCTCCCGAACCCATGATCGAGCCAAGCTTGTTCAGGGTCTCGTAGTCCACGGGCATGTCGATGAACTCGGCCGGGATGCAGCCGCCCGACGGCCCGCCGGTTTGCACTGCCTTGAGCGCGCAATCGCCCGGGATGCCGCCACCGATGTCGAACACGATCTCACGCAGCGTGATACCCATGGGCACTTCGACCAGCCCGGTGTTGCGCACCGCTCCGGCCAGCGCGAAAACCTTTGTGCCCTTGCTCTTCTCTGTGCCGATCGACGCGAACCACTCCGCGCCATGCCCGAGGATGGCCGGGATGTTGGCGAAGGTCTCGACGTTGTTGATCAGCGTCGGGCTGTGCCACAGACCGCGCTCCGCCGGGAACGGCGGTCGAGGTCGGGGGTTGCCGCGTCCGCCCTGGATCGACGCGATCAGGGCCGTCTCCTCGCCGCAGACAAAGGCGCCGGCGCCGAGCCGCACTTCGATGTGGAAGTCGAAACCGGTCTCGAGGATGTTGCGCCCAAGCACGCCGAGCCGTTCCGCCTGTTTGATCGCGATCTTGAGCCGCTTGACGGCGAGCGGGTACTCCGCGCGCACGTAGAGGTAACCTTCATGTGCGCCGATGGCGTACGCCGCGATCGCCATGCCCTCGAGCACGCGGTGCGGGTCGCTCTCGAGCACGCTGCGATCCATGAACGCCCCGGGGTCGCCCTCGTCGGCGTTGCAGACAACGAACTTGCGGGTGCCCGCACCTTTGGCCACGGTCGCCCATTTGACGCCGGTCGGGAATCCCGCGCCGCCGCGACCGCGCAAGCCGCTGGCCGTCACGCGCTCGATCACGGCCGCCGGGGTGAGATGGGTCAGCGCGGTCGTCAGCGAGTGGTAGCCGCCCGCGGCGATGTACTCCTCGATCCGTTCCGCGTCGATCATGCCCGAGTTCTCGAGCACGATCTTCTGTTGGCGGGTGAAGAACGGTTGATTTGGATCAAGCGCCAGACGTTCCGACGGCGGTTGGCCGACGTTCGCGATGATCTCGGCCGCATCGGTCGGCGACACGAACTTGTGCAGGTAGCCCGCGGGCATGCCGGCGACCAGCGGCCCGGCCTGACACATGCCCAGACAGCCCACGCCCTTGATCTGGCAGGTGCTGCCGTGAGCCTTGGCTTCGGCCTTGAGTGCCTTTAGGACTTCGTCTGCGCCCGATGAGACGCAGCCGGCGGCGGTGCACACGAACAGGCCTTGAGCCCCGCTCGCGTGGCGTTCTTTTTCAGCGACTTGTTGGAGGCCTTCTGGGGTCATGACGCCATCACCTCCTCGGACACCTCGGCGGTCTTGACCGGCTGCGCCGAGAGCGCCATCCGATCGACGTCGGTCAAGAGAGCCGGGGGCGTCATCTTGGCCTCGACGTTGCCGTCGAGCACGGCCGCCGGCGCAAGGCCGCAGGAGCCCAGACAGCGTGCCGTCAGCAACGAGATCTTGCCGTCCGGCGTCGTTTCGCCTGGCTTGATGCCGTAACGATCCTCCATGGCCTCGAGCAGGTGGGCGGCGCCCTTGATATAGCAGGCCGTGCCCATGCAGACCACACACGTGTGCTGGCCCGGCGGCTTGAGTTGGAAGAAATGGTAGAACGTCGCGACGCCGTAGACCCGGCTCAGCGGAACCCGCAGGCATTCCGCCACAAAGCGCATCGCGACCTCGTCTTGATAACCGAACGTCGATTGCACAGTGTGCAGGGTCTCGATCAAGGCATGCTGCGCAAAGCCGTAGCGTCGCATCGTGGCGATGACGGGCTTCCAGCGTAGATCGTCATTCGGTGGTTCGGGGTGGATCGACCGAGCTAGCATGAGCGCCTCCTGAAAACGAAAAAGGCCGACACGTCGTTCGCGCCGCAAATGGGGCGAGAACGGTGTGTCGGCCTACAGGGCAACCCGTCGTCTTGGGTGACGCGACGACGCTTCGCTATGTCCGCCGAGAAATGGGTCTGTCAGTCGCTGCGCCGACCTGACGCACGCAACCGACGCGGTCAAACTTGAGCCACTATACGATTGGGGTGGCCCAAAGAGCTAGTGAAGGAAATCACAAATAAGGCTGTCGGTCGAACACGCGGCTTCAAGACCAGCCATAGCGCTCGTCGATGCGCTCGTTGAGGACGAAGACGAAGACACACTCGTTTGTCTCCACGTCGATGTCGCTGAGGATGCTATTGACGTGGCAGCCGGTCGCGCCTTGCACGATGCTTTCGAGGCGTTGACGGGAGGATTCCAGCAGTTCACGGCGAATCTGGCGCACGAGATCAGGGCCACGAGGGGCCATCGCCAGTGCGGTCTCTTCCGGGGTGAGCACGCCGCGCGCCATGATAACGACGAGGTTCTCGATGAGGTGGGCGCGCGTTTCGACCGGACCTCGACCGAGTTGGTCCTTTTCGAAGCGCAGTAATGCATTGGCGAGCACGGCTTCGAGCTCGCCGCGAGACGGTCGACTCATCCGCCATCCGGCCTGTCTGCGTCTGCGTTGGCAACTGGCGCGTTCGTGCCGGAAGACGCTGGA
>WBZS01001331.1_pt1 | contig 20106 bp, 15 predicted proteins | sample 5204201 | NCBI WGS metagenome assembly WBZS01 (sample SAMN12344357, study PRJNA552823) | activated sludge metagenome | biome: Activated sludge suspended growth; feature: Nitrification reactor; material: Wastewater; isolation source: activated sludge from nitrification reactor of wastewater...
GCGCCTACACCCCGTACGGGATCATCGTCCCGATCATCACCTCGACCCAGCTGCTCGGGCCGTACAAGCCGGGTGCCTACCGGTGCGAGTTCTGGAGCCTCTACACCAACACCGTCATCGTCACGCCCTACCGCGGCGCCGGTCGCCCGCAGGGCGTGTTCGCGATGGAGCGCACGATGGACGCCATCGCGGCCGAGCTGGGGCTCGATCGGGCGGAGGTACGCTCGCGCAACTTCATCCTCCCGCAGGACATGCCCTACGACCACGGCCTGATGTTCCAGGACGGGCGGCCGTTGAAGTACGACTCGGGCGACTTCCCCGCGAGCCTGGCCAAGCTCAAGGCCCTCGTCGGGTGGGACGACTTCGCCGACTACCGACGCGCGGCCGAGGCGGAGGGCCGGCGAGTGGGACTGGGCATCGGGTGCTACGTCGAGGGCACCGGGGTCGGACCCTACGAGGCCGGCCACGTGCAGGTCGAGACCAGCGGCCGGGTCAACGTCGCGACCGGCCTGACCACCCAGGGCCAGGGGCACGAGACCGCCTTCGCGCAGATCGTCGCCGACACCCTGGGCGTGCGGATGGAGGACGTGTTCGTCACCACGGGCGACACGCGGCGGATGGCGTATGCCGTGGGGACGTTCGCCTCGCGGGCGGCGGTCATGAGCGGCAACGCGATCGCGCACGCGGCGGCCGCCGTGCGGGAGAAGGCCCTGCGGATCGCCGCCGACGCCCTCGAGGCAAACGTCGACGACCTGCAGATCGAGGACGGGATCATCTCCGTCAAGGGCGCACCGGCCAGCTCGATCTCCTTGTCGGCGGTCGCCGTGCTCTCCAACCCGCTGCGCTACGCCTTCGACGACGCGGCCAAGGCGGCGACCCAGTTCGCCGGCACCTTCGACCCCGACAAGCCGCCGGTGGCCGACGGCGAGGAGCCCGGGCTGGAGGGCAAGGGCGTCTACTCCCCGACCCAGGCGACCTTCGCCAACGGCATGCACGCGGCGATCGTCGAGACCGACCCGGTGACGGCCGAGATCAAGATCCTGCGGTACTGCGTCATCCACGACTGTGGCGTGATGATCAACCCGCTCATCGTCGAGGGGCAGGTGCACGGCGGGGTGGCCCAGGGCGTGGGTGGCGCGCTCTACGAGCGGATGGCCTACGACGAGTCGGGACAGCTGCTCAACGCCTCGTTCATGGACTTCCTGATGCCCTACGCCTCGGAGGTCCCGCACGTCGAGACCGACCATCTCGAGACGCCCTCCCCGCTGAACCCCCTGGGCATCAAGGGCGCCGGCGAGGCGGGCACGATCCCGGTCTCGGCCGTCATCGCCTCGGCCATCGAGGACGCCGAGGGTTTCCCGATCCGATCCATGCCGATCAGTCCGAGCGAGTTGTGGCACCTCCGCCGTGAGCACGGCACCACGAAAGGTGAGTCATGAAGATCTCCGGTTCCAACACCCTCGTCGCCCCGGTCGACAAGGTGTGGGCGGCGCTGCTCGACCCCAAGGTCCTGGCCCGCTGCATCCCCGGCTGTGAGTCGCTCACCCCGACCGGGCCCTACAGCCACATCGTCCGGGTCACGGCCGGGGTGGCGGCGATCAAGGGGACGTACGACGGCAGCGTCGCGATCCTCGATCTCCACGAGCCGGAGTCGTTGACCCTCAAGGCCCGCGGCGCGGGTGCGCCGGGCACGATCGAGGCGAGCGTCGCGGTGAAGCTGGCCCCCTCCCCCGACGGTGGCACCGAGCTCAGCTACGACGCGGACGCCTCCGTCGGGGGTGCGATCGGCGGGGTCGGACAACGGATGCTCGCCGGGGTCACCAAGAAGATGGCCGGCCAGTTCTTCAACGCCCTCGACGCCGACATCGCCGGCGTCCGCCCCGACCTGGTGATCGACGCACCGGTCGGCGGCGGGGTGGCGATCCCGCCCGGTTCCCCGGCCGGCGGCGGGGCCGTCGTCGGGCAGACGTATGCCGGTCGCACCGCCAACGCGAACGCCACGTTCTCGATGGAGGGGGCCGCCGGCTTCGCCCTCGGCACCGTCGTCGGCGGGGCGCTGGTCGCGATCGGCGTGCTCATCGGCTCGCGCCTGGGCCGGCGACGATGAGAGCGTTCACGGCCGCCGCGATCCAGATCGCGCCGGTGCCCGGGCCGCTGACGGCGAGCTCGGTGACTGCCAACCTGCAGAAGTGCGTCGAGTTCGTCCGGCGCTGCCACGCGGCGACCGGGGCCGAACTCGTCGTCCTGCCCGAGTCGGCGACGACCGGGTTCACCCCCGGGATCCCGACGGAGCAGCTCTGGGAGCTCATGTCGGAGATTCCCGGTCCGGTCACCGAACCGCTGCAGGCCGTGGCCCGGGAGCTGGGCACCCACGTGGTCCTCGGGACCTACGAGCGTGGACCCACCCCGGACGTCGTCTACAACTCATCGGTGCTCATCGACCCCTCCGGTGAGGTGCTCGGGGTCTACCGCAAGACCCACCCGTTCTGTTCGGAACACGTCGACGGCGGCGGCTGGGTGACCCCCGGCGAGACCGTCACGGTCTGCGACACCGACCTGGGGCGGATCGGGATGATCATCTGCTTCGACGGCGACTACCCGGAGTTGTCGCGGATCCAGGCCGTCCAGGGTGCGCAGGTCATCTGTCGGCCAAGCGCACTCCTGCGGTCGGCCGACATCTGGGAACTCACGTCCCGGGCGCGCGCCTACGACAATCACGTCTTCGTCATCGGCGCGAACGCGGTCGGCGCCGACCCGGCCGGGGTGCTCTACTTCGGGAACTCGCACCTCGTGACCCCGATCGGGCACATCGTCGCCAAGGCCGCCACCCAGGAGGGATGGGTCTCGGCCCGCCTCGACCCGGCCGAGGCGATGGCCTCGCTGACCCCGGGATCCAACATCCCGCAGGTCTTCGACCACCTGCGCGACCGCAACCTCATCCTGATCCGCGCCCACCGCGAGGACCTCGAGCGCCCGGCGCAGACGAGCTTCCCCCACGCCTGACCCCCGGCCCCCGGCCACACCGCCCCCGAAACCACCCCCACTCCCAGTCGAGTGAGCGCGAATCGCCCGGGAAACGTACGTTTCTCGGGCGATTCGCGCTCACTCGACCAGTTGGAGGGGCCCGGCCGGGGGCGAGTCGGGTCTCTGCGGGCGAGGGTTGACGGCATACCTCGGCCCCCTTGGCAACCCCTGCCAAGGCGAGCCCACGGCATACCCCGCTTGAATCGTGACCATGAGTGATCACGAGGCCGGCCAGCACCGGCGGATCCGGATCGGCATCGACACCGGGGGGACGTTCACCGACGTCGTGGCCTTCGACGAGGACTCCGGCGCCTTGGTCACGACGAAGACCCCGAGCACCCCGGGCAACCCGGCGGACGGGTTCATCGCCGGGATCGACAAGATCCTGGGGCTGATGGGGGCCCGTGGCGCCGACATCACCGCCGTGAGCCACGGCACGACGGTCGCGACCAACAAGCTCCTCGAGGGCAAGGTCGAGGCGCTCGGGTTCATCACGACGCAGGGCTACGAGTTCATGCTCGAGATTGCCCGGCAGTCGGTGCCCGACGGCTACGGCAACTCCTATTTCTGGGTCAAGCCGGACCGGATCGTGCCCGCCGACCGGGTCCGCACCGTCGCCGGCCGGATGGATTTCGAGGGCCACGAGGTCCGGCCCTTCGATGATGACGAGGCCGTCGCGGCGGCCCGCTGGTTCCGCGAGCGGGGGATCACGACCCTGGCCGTGTGCTTCCTGCACTCGTACGCCAACGACGCCCACGAGCTCGCGATGCGCGAGATCCTGCGCCGCGAGCACCCCGAGGCCGTCGTCTCGATCTCCTCTGAGGTGCTGCGCGAATACCGCGAGTACGAGCGCTCGATGACCACCCTCGTCGATGCGGCGGTCAAGCCGAACGTGAGCCGCTACGTCGCCAACATCCACGAGCGCCTCGACGGCTTCACCGGGGGCCGGACCATCCCGTTCTATGTCATGAAGTCCAACGGCGGCGTGCTCTCCGCCGACGAGGTCGTCCACCAGCCGATCACGACCGTGCTCTCCGGCCCGGCGGCCGGGGCGCTGGGCGCGGCCCTGATCGCCCAGGTCGCCGGCTTCCCCAAGATCCTCACCTGCGACGGCGGCGGCACGAGCACGGACGTCTCCGTCGTCCTCGACGGCCAACCCACGCTGACCACCGAGGGCACGGTCGGTGCCTACCCGAGCAAGATCCCGATGATCGACGTGGTCACCGTCGGCGCCGGGGGTGGCTCGATCGCCTGGATCTCCCCCGAGGGCCTGCTCAAGGTGGGTCCGCAGAGCGCGGGCGCCGACCCGGGCCCGATCTGCTACGCCAAGGGCGGCACCGAACCGACGATCACCGACGCCCACGTGGTCCTCGGCCGGATCCCCCCGCACCTGCTCGGCGGTGAGATCCCCCTGTCCCTCGAGGCGGCCCGCGCCGGCATCGGGGAGCTGGGCACCCGCCTGGGCCTCGACGTCGACCGGTGCGCCACGGGCATCCTCGAGATCTCGGCCTGGAACCAGGCCAACGCGCTCCGCCAGGTCAGCGTCAAGCGGGGCCTCGACGTGCGCGACTTCATGCTGACCACCTTCGGCGGTTCGGGGTCCCTGCTCGCCTGTCGTCTCGTCGACATCCTCGACCTGGCCGGCGTCGTCGTCCCCCCCAACCCGGGCAACGTCAGCGCCTTCGGCCTGCTCACCGTCGACGTCAAGAACGACTACGTCCAGACCCATGTCCGCAAGCACTCGGCCCTCGACCACGGCGAGATCCAGACGATCCTCGACGACCTCACCGCCAGGGCGGCGGCGGCGCTCGACAAGGAGGGGTTCGCACGCGGCGACCATCGCTTCGTGCGCACCCTCGACGTCCGGTATGTCGGCCAGGCCTTCGAGGTGCGGGTGCCGGCTCCCGAGGGCACCGTCGACGAGGCGTATGCCGCGCACGTCGCCGACACCTTCCACCGCGAGCACCGCCAGCTGTACGGCTATGACTTCCGGGGCGATCCGACTCAGCAGGTCGAGTGGGTGAACCTGCGGGTGACCGGCATCGGCCCGATCACCCGACCCGAGATCACGCGGATCCCAGCCCCCGAGCCGGCGGAGGGCGGTGGCTCCCTCGAGTCGCGGGCCAGCACCGGGCGGCGTCCGGTCTGCTTCGATCCCGGGCTCGGCTACGTCGACACCGTCGTCTACCACCGCAGCCGACTCGGCGCCGGTGACACCTTCAGCGGTCCGGCCGTCGTCGAGGAGTTCGGCTCCACGATCCCCGTCCACCCCGGCTTCGACGTGCACGTCGACGAGTTCGGCAACCTCGTGATCCGCAAGGAGGGCACGCGATGAGCACCATCAGCCAGACCCGGACCGACGCCGCAACCGGCGCGCCCCCGCAGCCCGGCGACCCGGCCTACGTGACGGCTCGTCCGATCAACCCCGCTGGCCTGCCGACGAGCTACGAGCACGGCAACCGGCTGACCCCCGAGGGGTCGAGCGTCGACCCGATCCTCGTCGAGATCGTCCAGGGCACCCTGGCCAGTGTCGAGATGGAGGTCGAGACCGCGATCGGGCGCACCAGCCGCAGCCCGATGATCCGTGACGCCCACGACTTCCGGGCCGGCATCCACGACCGACAGCTCCGCAAGCTGACCGGGCGCTCATACAGTGCCCTCGTCCACCCCATCGTCCGCGACTTCCCGTTGACGGAGATGAACGAGGGGGACGTCTTCTTCCACAACGACGTCTACGAGTCCGAGGGCGGCATCGGCCACCTGCCGGACCTGTGCGTCACCGTGCCGGTCTTCCACGACGCGGGTCGCGGCCCCGAGGTCGTGGCCTTCGTCCAGGCCTTCGGTCACCACGACGACATCGGCGGCGGCTGCCCGGGGAGCATGCCCAGTGGCGCGACCAGCGTCTACGAGGAGGGCCTGGCCGTGCCCCCGATCAAGTTGTGGGACAAGGGAGTTCCCAACAGGGCGGCCCTGCGGATCATGACCCGCAACTCTCGGATGCCGGACTCGTTGGCCGCCGACCTCGACGCCGAGTGCTCGGCCTGCCTGATGGGCGCCCGCCGCCTCGCCGAGCTCTTCGCGCGCTACGGACGCGACCAGATCGAGGCCGCCTTCGACGCCATCCTCGAGACGACGACCGAGACCTACCGGCGCGAGATCCTGAGCAAGATCCCGGACGGGACCTACGTCTGGGAGGACTACGCCGAGCACGACGGCGTCGACGAGCCGATGCTGCACACCCAGCGGATCACGTTGACCAAGGTGAGCGACGCTCCGGCCGACCCCGAGCAGGGCCGACCCGCCGGCCCGCGCCTGATCATCGACTTCACCGGCACCGCACCCCAGGCCAAGGGCCCGATCAACCACTGCGGCGACTACGTCGGCGGGAACTTCCTCAAGAAGTGGCTGGCGCCGATCCTGCGCAACCTCGCCGACACCCCGGCGCGGATGGCCGAGCTCGACGTCAACGAGGGGATCGTGCCGCTCATCGAGATGCGCTTCCCGGAGAAGGGCACCCTGCTCACCCCCATCCATCCCGGTCCCACCAACGCCCGGACCTTCGTCATCCTGCGCCTGCTCGGGGTGCTCGCCGGGGTGGTCGCCAAGGCGGTCGACGGTCGGATGCCGGCCGACCAGGAGACGATCCGCTACACCGGCGTCTACGGTCACGACCGCGAGGGCAAGGACTACCTGATGCGCGAGGTGCTCGGCGGCGGCTCCGGCGGGCGTTACTACGCCGACGGCGAGGACACCATCCACGTCGTGCCGGACAGCCGGAACCTGCCGACCGAGTTCACCGAGGGCCGGTTCCCCTTCATGGTCGAGCGGCTGGGTCTGGCGGTCGATTCCGGCGGCGCGGGTCGCTACCGCGGCGGTCTTGGCTACGAGAAGCACATCCGGATGCTCAAGGACGCCCACTTCATGTCGATCGCCGATCGCTCGATCCTCGCGTGTTGGGGTGTCAAGGGCGGGAAGGCGGGGGCGCCGTTCCAGGTGACGATCGACCCCGGCGGCCCGCAGGAGCGAGACGTCGACGCCCTCGCCGATGCCGAGCCGATCCGCGCCGGCCAGCTCGTGCGGATCCGCACGACCGGCGGCGGCGGGTGGGGCGACCCGCTCGAGCGGCCGTATGCCGAGGTCGAGCGCGACCTGCGCTGGGGCAAGGTGTCCTTCGCGGGTGCCCGCCGCGACTACGGCGTGGTCGCCACCGGCAGCAAGGACGAGCCGATCATCGACCCCGCGGCCTCGGATGCCCTCCGTGAGCAGCTGCGCGGGCAACGCTCCGGCGAGGAACCGTTCTTCGATCGCGGAGCCGGGTATGCCGTGCTGTCCGGTGGGGCTGCCGCCGCCGACTGCGACTTCCGCTGAGGCTGAGTACTAGGTTGGCGTCGTGATCACGGCCCGCGAATACCTCGCCTCCTGCGACGTCGCCTGGAACGGCTATGCCGAGATCGCCCGTGAACTCGGCGACGAACTCATCAGCACCCGCCCGGAGGTCCCCGGCACGAACTCGTGCTTCGGCCTGATCACGCACGTCGTCGGGGTCGCCGGCCGCTGGGCTCGCACCGTCAATCGGGGCATCGTCGTGCCGCGCGACCGGGACTCCGAGTTCCTCGCCCAGGGGTCCCTCGATGACGCCCTCACCCTCATCGACCTGGGTCGGCTGCGGTTGATCGAGGACGTTGAGGCCACGGCGGACTTCGCGGCCCTCTCGGTCAACCCGCCCGCCGACCAACCCCCCGAGACCTGCGGCTCGATCCTGCTGCACGTCTACGAGGAGCTGGCCCAACACCTGGGCCAGCTCGAGGTCACCCGCGATCTGCTCCTCGCCGAGCGCTGATCGGCCCACCCTCCGACACGACCTGCTCGCTCACTCGCCGGCGGTCGGCACGCTGGCACAACCTGCCAACCCGAGGGCCGCGCCGACAGCAGCAGGCGACCTCACGGCATACCGGCCTCGGTGGCACAGTGAGGGCATGAACGGCCCCCTCCGCGACCTGCTCGTCATCGACCTCACCCGCGCCCTGGCCGGCCCACAGGCGGCAATGATGCTGGGCGACATGGGTGCTCGCGTCATCAAGGTCGAGTCCGCCGGCGGCGACGACACCCGGGGCTGGGGGCCTCCGTTCGTCGGTCCCGACCACGACATCTCGACCTACTACCTCGCCGCCAACCGCAACAAGGAGTCGATCGTCCTCGACCTCAAGTCCGACGACGGCCGCGACATCCTGACCCGCCTCATCCGGCGGGCCGATGTGCTCATGGAGAACTTCCGCCCCGGCGTCCTCGACCGGCTCGGCTTCTCCACCGAGCAGCTCCACGCGCTCAACCCACGGTTGGTCATCCTGTCGATCAGCGGGTTCGGTCACGACGGCCCCGAGGGCGGGCGGGCCGGCTATGACCAGATCGCCCAGGGTGAGGCCGGGCTGATGTCGGTGACCGGGTCCGCGGCCGACGACCCGCAGCGGGTCGGGGTGCCGATCGGGGACCTGCTCTCCGGCATGAACGGCGCCTTCGGGGTGGTGACCGCGCTGTATGAGCGGGAACGCACCGGCCGTGGCCGGGTCGTCCGCACCAGCCTGCTCGCCTCGGTCATCGGCGCGCACGCGATGCACGGCACCAACTACCTGGTCGGTGGGGTCGTCGGTCGCGCCCAGGGCAACCATCACCCCTCGATCGCGCCCTATGGGCTGTTCCAGGCCGCCGACGGACCGGTCCAGGTGGCCTGCGCCGCGGAGGGCCTATGGGTGAAGTTCGCGACCGCGTTCGGGGTGGACCCCGCGGCGTCGGGGATGGCCACCAACCGGGAGCGGGTGGCGAACCGGGACCGGGTCATCGAGGTCGTCAACGCCGCCCTGGCCCACCACACCAGCGCCGAGGTCCTGGCCCGGCTGGCCGCCGCCGGGGTCCCCGCCGGCAAGGTCCGGAGCATCGACGAGGTCTACGAGTGGGACCAGGTCGCCAGCCAGCACCTGCTCCTCGAGGTCGACCATCCGGTCCTCGGCCCGATCACGATCCCCGGCTCGCCGCTGCGCCTCGACGACAACCCCTGGTCCGGGGGCCGCGAGCGGCACCTGCCACCCCCGATGCTCGGCGAACACACCGAGAGCATCCGGGCCTGGCTCCTCGATGACCCGGACGTCGGCCGTGCCTGACCTCTCCGGCCTCACCGCGACCCCCCCGAAACCGGCCCGCCCCACCTCCCGCGAACTGATCGAGATTGTCTTCGACGAGGGCAGTTTCGCCTCCTGGGACGTCGCCCCCCTGGTCGTGACCGGACCCGACACCCCGTATGCCGCGGAGTTGGCCGCCGCTGCCGAGCGGGCGGGCACCGACGAATCGATCATCACCGGCGAGGCCCGGATCACGGGCCACCGGGTCGCGGTGGTCCTCGGCGAGTTCGGCTTCCTCGCCGGCTCGATCGGGCGGGCCGCCGCCGAGCGGATCACGCTCGCCTTCGAGCGGGCCACCCGCGAACGGCTGCCGCTGTTCGCCGGGCCGGCGTCGGGCGGCACCCGGATGCAGGAGGGCACGCCGGCCTTCGTGACGATGGTCAAGATCACCGCGGCGGTCACGGCGTACAAGCGACGCCACCTGCCCTACATCACCTACCTGCGTCACCCGACGACCGGTGGCGTGCTCGCGTCGTGGGGCTCGACCGGCCACGTCACCGTCGCCGAACCGGGAGCGACCATCGGGTTCCTCGGGGCGCGCGTCTACGAGGCGCTCTACGGGCAACCCTTCCCGAGCGGGGTGCAGACCGCCGAGAACCTCTGGGACAAGGGCCTCGTCGACGCCGTGCTGCCCGCGGAGGCGCTGCGCGAGACCGCGGCTCGCTTCCTCGACCTCGTGCTGGCGCCACGGGATCTGCCGCACGTGCCCGACGTCCCCAAGGTCGCCCTGCCCGACCTTCCCGCCTGGGACTCCATCACCCGCTCACGACGACCCGACCGACCCGGGGTGCGCGCCCTGCTCAGGTTCGGGGCCCGTGACGTGCTCCCGCTCTTCGGCACCGGATCGGGCGAGTGGGACCGCACGATGTTCCTGGCCCTCGCGCGCTTCGACGGGGCGCCGTGCGTGGTCCTGGGCAACGATCGGCGCGCCGAGCGCACCGAGCCACCCCTCTCGCCGAGCGGGTTGCGCGTCGCCCGCCGGGGGATGCGCCTGGCGACCGAGCTCGGCCTGCCGTTCGTCTCGGTCATCGACACCTCGGGGGCGGCCCTGTCGAAGGAGGCCGAGGAGGGCGGCATGGCGGGAGAGATCGCCCGCTGTCTGGCCGAGTTGGTCTCGCTCGACGTGCCCACCCTCTGCGTGCTCCTCGGCCAGGGCACGGGCGGCGGCGCGCTGGCGCTGATGCCCGCCGACCGGGTCATCGCGGCCCAGCACTCGTGGCTGTCCCCACTGCCACCCGAGGGGGCCTCGGCCATCCTGTTCCGGACGCCCGACCGGGCGCCGGAGTTGGCCACCCAGCAGCGGGTCCGCTCGATCGACCTGCTCGCCGACGGCATCGTCGACCGGGTGGTCGTCGAGGACCCGGATGCCGCGGACGAGCCCGAGGCGTTCTGTCGCCGGATGAGCCAGGCGATCCAGCACGAACTGGCTGTCCTGTCCCACGTGGCCCCCGCGGATCGACTGCACGAACGTCAGGCGCGCTATCGGGCTCTGTGAGACAGCGCAGCAGTTGCCAAGGGCCACGTTCGCCTTGGGCAGGTCCTGCCAAGGCCCGTGGCGCGCCGAGGCTCCTAGCGTGGACCCATGCGAGTCCTCCTGGCCCTCGGCGGCAACGCCATGACGTCCCCGGACGGCCGGGCGACGCCGGAGGACCAGATCGCCGCGATCCGGGTGGCGATGGCGGCCACGGCGCGCCTGGTCGCGGCGGGACACGACCTGGTGCTCACCCACGGCAACGGGCCGCAGGTGGGCAACCTCCTGGTCAAGAACGAGCTGGCCGCCTCGGTGGTCCCCCCGGTGCCCCTCGACTGGTGCGGCGCCCAGACCCAGGGCACCATCGGTTTCACGATCCTCGACGAACTCGAAACGGCCCTGTCGTCGTTGGGTTGTCCCAGACCGGCGGCAACCCTGGTCACCCGCACCCTGGTGGATCGCGAGGACGCCGGGTTCACCCAGCCGACCAAGCCGGTGGGCCGCTACCTCAGCGCCGCGCAGGCCAGGACGATGATCGACCACGGCCAGACGTGGGAGGACCGTGGCGAGCGCGGCTGGCGTCGCATCGTCGCCTCCCCCGAACCCCTCGAGGTGCTCGAAACGCCCGCGATCCGAGCCCTGCTGGAGGCCGGGTACGTCGTCGTGGCCGCCGGCGGCGGGGGCATCCCCGTCGTCCGTGACCAGGACGGCTCGCTGCGCGGGGTCGAGGCGGTCATCGACAAGGACCTCACCGCCGCCCTGCTCGCCGGACAGCTCGGCGCCGACGTCCTCGTCATCGCCACGGACGTCGAGCACGCCGCCGTCGACTGGGGCCTGCCCACCGAACGTGACCTCACCACCGTGACCACGAGTCAACTGCGGGCATATGGCGCGCAGGGCCAGTTCGCGTCCGGCTCGATGGGCCCGAAGGTCGAGGCTGCCCTGAGGTTCGTCGAGCAGGGCGGGCCGCGCAGCATCATCACTTCGCTGGACCGCATCATCGAAGCCCTTGAGGGCAACCACGGCACGATCGTGGTCCCCGACCCCCCCGACCCCCCATCTCCCCCGAGTTGAGTGCGTTGGTGGGGGCCATGGCCCCCACCAACGCACTCAACTCGAGAAAACTCCGAGCGAAAGGAAAGTCCCGTGCCCGAACCCATTGAGGTGCGCAAGGTCCCGATCAAGAGCGTCGCCGACGCCTCGGGCCTCGACGAGTTGATCGCCAGTGGCGTGATGTCCGCGGACCGCGTCATCGCGATCATCGGCAAGACCGAGGGCAATGGTGGGGTCAACGACTACACCCGGATCATCGCCGACACCGCCTTCCGCGACGTCCTGCGCGCGCACGGTGTCGACGAGGCACAGGTCAAGGGAGTGCCGATCGTCTGGTCCGGCGGGACCGACGGCGTGATCAGCCCGCACGCGACGATCTTCGCCACGCTGCCGGCCGACCAGGCCGAACAGACCGACGAGCCCCGCCTGACGGTCGGGTTCGCGATGAGTGAGCCGCTGCTGCCGGAGGAGATCGGCTACCTGCCGATGATCGAGAAGGTCGCCGCCGGGGTGAAGGTTGCGATGGAGCGCGCGGGGATCACCGACCCCAAGGACGTGCACTACGTCCAGACCAAGACCCCGCTGCTCACCATCCACACGATCCGGGAGGCAAAGTCACGCGGCAAGTCGGTGTGGACCGAGCACACCCATGAGTCGATGGACCTCTCGAACGGGGCCACGGGCCTGGGCATCGCCGTCGCGCTCGGCGAGATCGACATGCCCACCGACGCCGACGTCATGCACAACCGCGACCTCTATTCATCGGTGGCGTCCTGCTCCTCCGGGGTCGAACTGGACCAGGCGCAGATCGTAGTCGTCGGCAACGCCCCCGGTGTCGGTGGGCGCTACCGGATCGGCCACTCGGTCATGCGGGACGCCCTCGACGCCGACGGCATCTGGGAGGCGATCAAGGATGCCGGGCTCGAGTTGCCCGAGCGCGCGCACTGGACCGACATCAGGGGCCGCTTGGTCAACGTCTTCCTCAAGTGCGAGGCCAGCCTCGACGGCACGGTCCACGGCCGGCGCAATGCCATGCTCGATGACTCCGACGTGCACTGGCACCGGCAGATCAAGTCCTGCGTGGGCGGCGTGACGGCCTCGGTCACCGGCGACCCGGCCGTGTTCGTGTCCGTCTCGGCCGCCCACCAGGGTCCCGAGGGCGGCGGCCCGGTGGCGGCGATCGTCGACCTCGGCGCTGGGGAGCCCACGGGCTACCGGCCTCCGTCCGGCTGACCCCCGGCCTCTCGCTCGACCCCGTGTCCCGCGCTGAGCGGGACACGGGGCCTGGCCGGGCGGGTGGCGCGCGGTGGGGGTCAGTGGGCGAAGTGCCGGGTGCCGGTGAAGTACATCGTCGCGCCCGCCGCCTCCGCGGCCGCGATGACCTCTGCGTCACGCACCGAGCCACCCGGCGCCACGACCGCCCGCACCCCCGCGTCGAGCAGGATCCGCAGGCCGTCCGCGAACGGGAAGAACGCATCCGAGGCCGCCACGGCACCGTGCGCCCGGTCCGCGCCGTCGGCGTTGGCCCGGTCCACGGCCAGCCGGCAGGAGTCCACCCGGTTGACCTGACCCATGCCGATCCCGACCGAAGCCCCGTCCCGGGCGAGCAGGATCGCATTCGACTTCACGGCGCGCACGGCCCGCCACGCGAACTGCAGGTCCGCCAGGGTCGCCTCGTCCGCGGCGGCACCGGCCACGAGCCGCCAGTGGGCTGCGTCGTCGCCGCCCGTCACCGACCCCGCCTCATCCGTGACGACCGCATCGATCCGGTCGACCGACTGCAGGAGCAGGCCACCGCTGATCGGCCGGAACTCGACGCGCTCCGCACCGGCCGCCAGCCCCGCGGGCAGCAGGAGCAGACGCCGATTCTTCTTCTCCCGCAGGATCTCCAGGGCGTCGTCATCGAACCCGGGGGCGGCCACGACCTCGGAGAACGTCTCGTTGAGCGCCCGCGCCATCGCCCCGGTCACGGGGCGGTTGGCCGCGACGATCCCCCCGTAGGCGGACACCGGATCGCAGGCGTGCGCCCCGGCATACGCCTCCTCGATCGACCCGCCGACGGCGATGCCGCACGGGTTGGCGTGCTTGATGATCGCGACGGTGGGCTGGTCCCCGTGGTCGAGGCTCGCCCGCACCGCCGCGTCGGTGTCGATGTAGTTGTTGTAGGACATCTCCTTACCGTGCAGCACCTCGGCCGAGGCCACACCGTCCCGCCAGTGCACATAGAGCGCCGCCCGCTGGTGCGGGTTCTCGCCATACCGCAAGGCGTTCCGCTTGGTCCACGACGCACCCATCCAAGCCGGGAAGCCGGACCCCTGCGAGGTGTCGACATAGGCATTGCCCAGCCACGACGCGACCGCCGTGTCGTAGTCGGCGGTGTGGACGAATGCCTGCGCCGCGAGCAGCTTGCGCTGCTCGAACGTGAACCCGCCGGCGCGCACGGCCGCCAGCACGGCCGGGTATGCCGTGGGGTCGACCACCACGGCCACGCTGGGGTGGTTCTTGGCCGCCGCCCGCACCATCGACGGCCCGCCGATGTCGATGTTCTCGACAACCTGGTCCGGGCTCGCACCGGAGGCGACGGTCTCGCGGAACGGGTAGAGATTGACGACGACCAGGTCGAAGGGCTGCACGCCGAGCTCCTCGAGTTGAGCGAGATGGTCGGCCTTGCGGGTGTCGGCGAGAATCCCCGCGTGCACCATCGGGTGCAGGGTCTTGACCCGGCCCTCGAGGCACTCGGGGAAACCGGTGAGGTCGGCCACCTCGGTGACCGGGAGCCCGAGGGACTCGATGAGTCTGGCCGACCCGCCGGTCGAGACGAGGGTGACCCCCGCCTCGTGCAGGCCGGTCACCAACTCCTCGAGCCCGGACTTGTCGAACACCGAGATCAGGGCGCGACGGACGGGGCGCACGTCCTGGGTGGGTCCGGGCGGGGTGACGGTGACGGCCATGTCTGGCTCCTTCGGGTCGCGCTCATCGAGCCGGCGCACCCAGGCGGGCGATGCGATCCGAAGGGACTTCCCGGTGGTGACCCACCCGCGCCAGTCGTCGGGGCCAGTCTACGAGCCGTCCCCGGCGCCCGCCGTCACCGGGGCGGGATGTCCGGGGAGATCAGGAACACACCTTCTGGGCGGCCGCGGACAGGTCGCCGAAGGCGCTCATCCACGGGCCGAGGAGCGCGCCCGCGGCGGCGGCGTCCTTGCCCGGCAACTGGACCGCGATCGCCTTGGTCGCCGCCACGTAGACCATGACGTCGGCGGGCACGCCGGCCACGGCGTCGGCGCCGAACGCCCGGTCCACGTCGGCCTGCGTCACGCTGCCCGAGTTGGCCTTCGCACCGATCGTCGTGGCGTGCATCAGCACGGTGCTGGTCGCCGAGCACTCGGGCGAGTTCTGCCCCTTGGCAGCCACCGAGATCGTCGTGCCCGCCGGGGCGCTGCTCGGCGCCGCGCTGGGCGGAGCACTGGCCGGCTCGGAGCTGGGGGTCGAGGCGATGCTGGAGGCCGGCGCCGAGGCCGACCCCGGGTCCGAGGAGGCGCCACCCCCGCAGGCGGTGAGGCCGAGGGCCGCACCGAGGCAGACCAGGGCAGTGGACCAACGGCGACGAACGGGGTGACGGTTCACGGCGGACCTCTCGTGGGCATCGGATCCGAAGAGATCAGTTCCCCCCGGGGTGCAGTTCGCTGCACGAAGATACCGTGGATCGGCGGCCGACACGACGAAGGGGTGGCCCTCAGCAGAGAGCCACCCCTTCGGGTGCGCGGGTCGGAAGTTCCCCGGTCGGGCCGATCGTCAGCGCGGGATACGGAAGACCTGACCCGGGTAGATCAGGTCGGGGTTCTCGATGCCGTTGGCGCGGGCAATCTCCATGTAGTCGACGCCGTACTGGGCCGCGATGCCGCTCAGCGTGTCGCCGGACTGGACGGTGTAGGTGACCTCGGCGGCAGCGGCCGCAGCGGCCGCAGCGTCCGCCTCGGCCTTGGCCTGGGCGGCAGCGGCCGCAGCGTCGGCTTCGGCCTTGGCCTGGGCGGCAGCAGCAGCGGCGTCGGCCTCGGCCTTGGCGGCGGCGTCCTTGGCCTCCTGCTCCTGGCGGGCGGCATACGCGGCCGCCTCCTGGCGGCGCTGCTCGATCTCGGCCTCGGTCAACTGGCCGGCGTCGTGCGCCGCCTTGTCCGCCTTGGCCTGGGCGTCGGCCGCGGTCTTCTCGGCGTCCGCGGCCTCCTTGGCGGCCTCCGCGGCCGCCTTCGCCGCCTTCTCGGCCTCACTGTCCGGGGTCAGCGCATCCTTGATCTGGTCGAAGAGTCCCATCGGGAACCGTGCCTCTCTCGTCGTCGGGGCCGGGTGCCGCGCACCGTCATGACTCCCCGTCGGAACAGCCAGACCCTACGCCCCCGGGCCGACGTCGGGGCAAACGGAACGAGGCCACCCTCAGAATCCCATCAGGCCCGCGGGAACTTCTCGTCGAGACCCCCGCGCGACAGCCGCCGGACGACGTCGACGAGCATCTCGCGCTCGGCGACCTTGATCCGTTCGTGGAGACTGTCCTCGCTGTCGTCGTCGGCCACCCGGACCGCCCGCTGGTCGATGATCGGGCCGGTGTCGACCCCGGCATCCACCCAGTGGCAGGTCGTGCCGGTGACCTTCACCCCGTGGGCCAGGGCGTCCCGAACGCCGTGGGCCCCCGGGAAACTCGGCAGCAGGGCGGGGTGGGTGTTGATGATCCGGTGCTGCGCGAGCATCCGGGCGCCGAGGATCCGCATGAAGCCCGCCGAGACGACGAGGTCGGGTGCGTACCCGGCCACGGCGGCGGCGAGGGCGGCATCCCAGGCCGACCGGTCGGCATACTCGCGCGGGTCGACCACGACCGTCGGTATGCCGGCCCGCTCAGCCCGCGCGAGGCCCTCGACCCGCGCGCGGTCCGACCCGACCCCGACCACCGCGTATGGCGCTCCCCCGGCGACGTCGTCGAGAAGTGCCTGGAAGAGGGTCCCTGACCCGGAGAGGAGGACCACGACGCGCACCCGACCACGATAGATCCCCAAAGGGTGCCCCCGCCGTGGCGTGGTCAACGCACGCCACAACATTGGGTACCTTGGTTTGGTCCTCGCGATGTCTCTCGCGTGGGGCGAGCCGCGAAGGAGAACAGCCATTTCCGACATCAGGACCGTCGAGCATCCGTTCCGGGTGGCGTGGGCCGCCGTCGACGCGGTTGTGTGGATCGGGGCGCTGCTTGTCGCCACAGCCCTACGGTACGAAGCCTTTTCGCAACCCGCAGGGTGGCGAGAACTCGCCATCGTGGCGATGGCGGCCATCCTCCTGCAGATCATCATCGGCTTCTGGACGGGCCCCTACGGCATTGGACACACCCGCGGGTCCTACGAGGAGATCCTCGACATCATCAAGACCGTCCTGATCGTTGCGACCGCCGTGACGGCGATCAACCTCGGGCTCCACCCGCGCCTGCTCGCCCGTTCGGTGCCGATGATCGCCTTTCCTTTCGCGTTGGTCGGCATGCTCGGGCTTCGACTGCTCGTGCGCGAATGGAAGGCGCGCAACGGGCATGCCCATCGGGCGGATCGGGTGGCCGAGCCCAAGCGGATGATCGTCTTCGGCGCAGGCGAGGGCGGCCGCGTCCTGACTCGCGCGCTGGCCAGAGATCGGGTGCGTCGCTTTGAGCCGGTCGCGCTCATCGACGACGACCCCCTCAAGGCCCGGCTCTCGCTCGACGGTGTGAAGGTCCGGGGCACGCGCGAGGACCTGGAGCGTCTGGCCGAGCGTTATGACGCCGACGTCGTCGCCATCGCGGTCCCGTCGGCGTCGGCCGCGCTCATCCAGGACATTTCGGACCGGGCTGAGCGTGCCGGACTCGATGTCATGATCCTCCCCCCGGTGACCGACATGATCGCCTCGGCCGGGGCGGGCGACTTGCGCAATCTTGATGTCTCCGACCTGCTTGGCCGTCGGGCGGTCCACCTGGACACCACCGCGATCGCCCGACGACTCAGTGGCAAACGCGTTCTCGTCACCGGCGCAGGTGGATCCATCGGTTCGGAGTTGTGTCGCCAGATCCAGAGATTCGGCCCTGCCACCCTCTATGCCCTGGATCGTGATGAGTCGGCACTGCACTCGGTCCAGCTCTCCATGACCGGCAGCGGGCTCTTCGAGCATGACGGGTCAGTACTCGCGGACATCCGCGACCTGGATGCCCTCAAGGTCGTCTTCGGCCAGTTGCGGCCCGACATCGTCTTCCACGCCGCCGCCCTCAAGCACCTGCCACTCCTTGAGGGGTATCCCTTCGAAGGGTTCAAGTCCAACGTGCTGGGGACCCGCAATGTGCTTGAGGCCGCAGTCGAGGCGGGGGTCCAGACCGTGGTCAACATCTCGACCGACAAAGCCGCCGACCCCACGAGTGTGTTGGGATTCACCAAGCGCGTTGCTGAGAGATTGACCGCCGGGTATGCCCGTGCCCAGCCCCACATGCGTTTCGTCTCCGTTCGCTTCGGGAACGTCCTTGGATCACGGGGCTCGGTGGTCCACGCCTTCACCGCCCAAATCGAGAGGGGCGGCCCGGTCACCGTGACTCATCCGGACGTCGAGCGCTACTTCATGCTCATCCCAGAAGCCTGCCAACTCGTCCTCGAGGCTGCGGCCATCGCCGAGGGCAAGGGCGAGGTCATGGTGCTGGAGATGGGGCAACCCCAGAGGATCGTCGACGTCGCCAAGGCCCTCATCAGACTCTCCGGTCGGCGCGACATCGACATCGTCTTCACCGGGCTCAGACCGGGTGAGAAGATGACCGAAGACCTGGTGGCACGAGCCGAGGACGCCGCCCTCACGTCCAACCCCCTAATCACCGGAGCATCGGTGGCCCCTTTGGAACCTGACTCGATCCCACTCGCCGAGGTTGTCGACCACGCCACGGCCGCAGAATGGAGCCGGGAGGCCGCCCTCTCCCTCGAACTGACCAGCCCCCATCTGGTCCGCGGCAACGCATGAGTCCGATCCACCTGTGGCTGGTCAATCAGTACGCGATCCGAATCGACCAGCCGGGCATCACGCGCCACGCAACGCTCGCCAAGTACATGCACGGCGCCGGGGTGCGCACGACGATCTTCGCGTCGCCGACGCACTACTGGAACGTCGCCAGCATCGACGGTGAGGTGGCCGATCCCACGGCGCCGGACTTTCGCTACATCTCGACGGCACCAGTCGAGACCAACGGGGCGCGCCGAGTCCTGTCGATGATCGGCTTCGCTGTCAGGGCCCTCGTCACCGGGGCGAGGGCGCCCAAGGACCCGACCGAGCGGCCTGACGTCGTGGAAGGTTCGAGTCCACATCCCTTTGCCGCCCTCGCCGCCTGGGGCCTGGCCAGAAGGTATCGCGTGCCCTTCGTGCTCGAGGTGCGTGACCTCTGGCCGGCTTCTCTGGTCGAGCTGGGTGGAATCAGTCGAAAGCACCCGATCGTCATCCTCCTCACCGCGCTCGAGAAGTTCCTCTACCGGCGTGCAGACCTGGTCATCACGTTGCTTCCCGGGAGTGAGAGGCACATCGAGCACGTTGCCGGTCGCCCAGTGCATCACCTCTGGATCCCCAACGGCATGGACCTGTCCCGGGTGGGTCCCTTCACCCCGGCTCCCACACGGGATGGGTTCACGGTCATGTATGCCGGGGCGCACGGCATACCCAATGCCCTCCACACGATGGTCGAAGCGGCCGAGATCCTTCAGCGGACCGACCCCGACATTCGCTTCGTCCTCATCGGGGACGGCAAGGAGAAGGCGAATTTGGTCAGGATGGCTCAGGGCCGCAACGTGACCAATGTCGAATTCCGTGGCCCGGTGAGTAAGCACGAGTTGCTCGCCACCTTGCCCGAGGCGGACCTCCTCATGATCACCTTTCGCAAGACAGGCTTGTACAAGGATGGGATCAGTCCGAACAAGGTGTTCGACTACTTCGCCGCTGGCCGCCCCATCGTCATTGCGGTCGAGACCCCCCTCAACCCGGTCGAGGCGGCCGGAGCGGGCCTGACGACGTCCCCGGAGGATGCCGAGGCCGTCGCTGCAGCAGTCCGCACAGTGCGCGATCTCCCCACCACAGAGCGCAACGCGATGGGTGAGCGCGGGCGGCGCTACGGCGAGGCCAACCACGACCTGTCCCGTTCGGCGATCCGCATCGCCGAACACCTGCGTGAACTCACCCAAACACCTGCGTGATCAGTCGAGAGGGACTGAGCTCCCCGTAGAAGCTGACCGCAGAACGGCCTCCGCCACGGCGACGACGCGCTCGCCCTGGCGCATCGTGACGATGTCCGCCGCCTTGCCGAGGACGGCGTCGCGGAACTGCTCGTGCTCGGTGCGCAGCGGCTCGGGCTTGACGATCGCGTAG
>WBZS01001332.1_pt1 | contig 20103 bp, 20 predicted proteins | sample 5204201 | NCBI WGS metagenome assembly WBZS01 (sample SAMN12344357, study PRJNA552823) | activated sludge metagenome | biome: Activated sludge suspended growth; feature: Nitrification reactor; material: Wastewater; isolation source: activated sludge from nitrification reactor of wastewater...
GGGTGGGCCGCGACGCAACATTTCGGCACGTCAACGTGTCGTTCGGCGGCAGCCTGGTGCGGCTGCACACCAACGTGTGCTACGACGGCCCGGGCGGCTCGGCCGAGCTGTTCGGCCTCTACTTCGCGGACGCCGGGCAGCACCTCGAGCACCGGTTGTTCGTCGACCACAACGCCCCGCACACGCGCAGCAACGTCGACTACCGTGGCGCGCTGCAGGGCCAGGGCGCGCACTCGGTGTGGGTCGGCGACGTGCTGATCCGCCAGATCGCCGAGGGTATCGAGACCTACGAGTCGAACCGCAACCTGGTGCTCACCGAGGGCGCGCGCGCCGACTCGGTGCCGAACCTGGAGATCGAGACCGGCGAGATCGCCGGCGCCGGCCACAGCTCCACCACCGGACGCTTCGACGACGAGCACCTCTTCTACCTGACCTCCCGCGGCATCGACCCCGTCGAGGCCAAGCGGCTGGTCGTCATGGGCTTCTTCGTCGACATCATCCGCCGCATCGGCGTCCCGGACCTCGAAGAGCGGCTCGTCGCCGAGGTGTCCGCCGAGCTGGCCCGGTCGGTGTCCGCGCCCGCCCAGGTGGCCCCATGAGCTGGACGCCGGCCTGCGCGGCGTCCGAGTTGGCGGACGGACGCCCGCTGAGCGTCGACGTGGACGGGACGCTGGTCGCGCTCGTGCACTCCGACGGCGAGCTGTTCGCCATCGCCGACGAGTGCAGCCACGCGCGCGTGATGCTGAGTCTCGGCGAGGTCGAGGACGGCACCATCGAGTGCTTCGCCCACGGCAGCCGGTTCGACCTGCGCACCGGCTTCCCGCTCGACCTGCCGGCCACGCTGCCGGTGCCCGTGTACCCCGTCAAGCTCGAGGACGGCGACGTGCTCGTCGACCTCGCCCATCCGATCCAGACCCAGGAGCACTGAACACCATGTCGCTGATCATCACCGACCTGCACGTCGACGTCACCACCGAGGACGGGCCCAAGGAGATCCTCAAGGGCGTGAACCTCACCATCAACCCCGGCGAGGTGCACGCGATCATGGGCCCGAACGGGTCCGGCAAGTCCACGCTGGCGTACAGCCTGGCCGGCCACCCGAAGTACCAGATCACGTCCGGCACGGTCACTCTGGACGGCGTCGACCTCAATGACCTGAAGGTGCACGAGCGGGCCCAGGCCGGGCTGTTCCTGGCCATGCAGTACCCGGTCGAGGTGCCGGGCGTCTCGGTGGCCAACTTCCTGCGCACCGCCAAGACCGCCCTGGACGGCGAGGCCCCCAAGGTGCGCACGTGGGTCAAGGAGGTCAACCACGCGATGAGCGAACTGGGCCTCGACCCGTCCTTCTCGGCCCGCTCCCTGAACGAGGGGTTCTCCGGCGGGGAGAAGAAGCGCGCCGAGATCGTCCAGCTGCAGCTGCTGAACCCGAAGTACGCGATCCTCGACGAGACCGACTCGGGCCTCGACATCGACGCGCTGCGCGTGGTCGCCGACGGCGTCAACCGCTACACCGCCCAGGGCGACCGCGGCGTCCTGCTGATCACGCACTACACGCGCATCCTCAACTACATCAAGCCCGACTTCGTGCACGTGTACGTGGACGGCCGCGTCGTCACCGAGGGCGGCCCCGAGCTGGCCGACCGGCTGGAGGAGACGGGCTACGACGCGTACCTCACGGCCTCCCGGGCGAATGCCTGACGTTTCGGCCAACGAGTTGCCGCGGGACGTCCGCGGCGACTTCCCCGTGCTCGAGCGCACGATCAACGGCCACCCGCTGGCGTACCTGGATTCGGCGAACACGTCGCAGAAGCCCCGCCAGGTGGTCGAGGCGATGGCCGAGCACTACCTCGCCCACAACGCCAACGTGGCCCGCGCCATGCACACGCTGGGGGGCGAGGCGACCGCCGCGTTCGAGGGCGGCCGGGCCAAGGTGGCGGCGTTCGTCGGCGGGCGGGCCGAGGAGATCGTGTTCACCAAGAACGCGTCCGAGGCGCTGAACCTGGCGGCGCACACCCTCGGCGGGCACCTACGGCTGGGGCCGGGCGACGAGGTGGTGATCTCCGTGCTGGAGCACCACAGCAACATCGTGCCGTGGCAGCTGCTGTGCCAGCGCACGGGGGCGACGCTGCGGTGGTTCGACGTGACCGAGTCGGGACGCCTCGACCTGGACGCCGCCGACGCGTCCGGGCTGATCAACGAGCGCACGCGCATCGTGTCGGTGGCGTGGGTCTCCAACGTGCTGGGCACGATTGTGCCGGTGGCCGAGGTCGTGCGGCGAGCCCGGAGGGTCGGCGCGCTCGTCGTGCTGGACGCCTCGCAGGCGGTGCCGCAGCTCGGGGTGGACGTGGCGGCGTCCGGGGCCGACCTCGTCGCCTTCACCGGCCACAAGATGCTCGGGCCCACGGGCATCGGCGTGCTGTGGGGGCGGTACTCGCTGCTGGAGCAGCTGCCGCCGTTCCTCGGCGGCGGGGAGATGATCGAGGTCGTCCGCATGGAGGGCTCCACGTACGCCGCCCCGCCGGCCCGCTTCGAGGCCGGGACGCCGCCGATCGCCCAAGCCGTCGGGCTGGGGGCCGCGTGCGACTACCTGTCGTCGGTGGGGATGGGGCGCGTCCGGGCGCACGAGGACGCCATCACCGCCTACGCGCTGGCTGCGCTGGCCGGGGTGCGCGGGCTGCGCGTGCTCGGGCCGAGGGACGCCGTCGACCGCGGCGGGGCGATCTCGTTCACGCTGCACACGTCCGACGGGCTCGAGGTGCACCCGCACGACCTGATGCAGTTCCTGGACGGCCGCGGCATCGCCGTGCGCGGCGGGCACCATTGCGCGCGCCCGCTGCACGCGCGCCTGGGCGTCCAGAGTTCGACGCGGGCGTCGTTCTACCTGTACACCACTCCCGAGGAGGTCGACCGCCTGGTCGACGGCCTCGACTACACCCGTGACTTCTTCGAGGGCAAACGATGAGCGTCGAACAGCTGTACCAGGAGATCATCCTCGACCACTACCGGGCCAAGCATCACAGCGGGCTGCGCGACCCGTACGAGGCCGAGGTGACGCACGTGAACCCGAGCTGCGGCGACGAGATCCTGCTGCGCGTGCACCTGGACGGCGAGCGCGTCGCCGACGTCTCCTACGACGCCGTCGGGTGCTCGATCTCGCAGGCGTCCACGTCGGTGATGGCCGACCTGGTGATCGGCAAGACCGTCGACGAGGCGCTCGCCGTGGCGTCCGTGTTCTCGGACATGATGCACAGCCAGGGCGACTACACCCCCGACGAGGACGTGCTGGAAGACGGCATCGCCTTCCTCGGTGTCGCCCAGTTCCCCGCCCGCGTGAAGTGCGCCCTGCTCGGCTGGTCGGCCTGGAAGGACGCCGCCGCCCGGGCACTCTCGGTGGCTGAGTCTGTCGAAGCCGAAGCCGCAACGCTGGCTGAGCCTGTCGAAGCCAATAGCAAGGAGGAGTCATGACCGAGTCCCCGCGCCCGTCCGACCTGGTGAAGGACACGTTCCCGGACGCCGTGGCCCCGGCCGCCGGTGTCCCGGCCGACCGGCCCAGCATCGAGGACCTCGAGGAGGCCATGCGTGACGTCGTCGACCCGGAGTTGATGGTGAACGTCGTCGACCTAGGGCTCGTCTACGGCATCCACCTCGACGACGAGAACAACGCCACCATCGACATGACGCTGACGTCGCCCACGTGTCCGCTCACGGACCGGCTGGAGTACGACACGCAGGTCGCGCTGGGGCCGCTGGTCAACTCCGTGGCCATCAACTGGGTCTGGCTGCCGCCGTGGACGCTGGACGCCATCACCGACGACGGACGCGAGCAGTTGCGGGCGGTAGGGTACAACCTCTGACGTTGGCTGAGCCTCTCCCTGGCTAAGCCTTTCGTTGGCTGAGCCTGTCGAAGCCCCCTCGGAGAGGACGACCATGCACCTGCTGCGGGACCGCAGGGTCCACTACGTTGCGCTCGCCCTGCTGTCTGTCGTGGCGATCGTCCTGAGCGGGTTCGCCTTGCTGCGCTCGGTGCCTCAGCCGTCCGTGGCCGCGACGCCGGAGCCCACGGTCGCCACGCCGTCAGACACGCCGAAGGCGACGGCCACAGCCACGACAACCGCTTCCCCCACGCCGACCCAAACGGCCGTTCCGGCCCTGAAGGCGGTCTTCCTGGGGGATCGCTACACGGCGGGCGCCCAGTGGCCCGAGCAGACCGGGAAGGTGGCTGGGTGGACGGTGACGAACGTCGCCGAGCCGGGGATGGGATTCCGTGTGGCTCCGTCCACGTGCGTGGTGGTGCCGTGCTCAACCTTCCGGGGTCAGGTGGCCCGGGTGGCCGCGCTGAGGCCTGACATCGTGGTCATCGCCGGGGGAGAGGCGGACGGTGACTACGACCTGGACCCCTACGCCGCGTCCACGCTTTCCGAGTTCCGACGCGCGCTGCCTGACGCCACGATCGTCGTGATGCCGCCGCTCAGCTCAAAGTCCCCGCGCCCCTACTGGCTGAGCCTGCACGCGCAAACGCTGCGCAGTGCCGCCGACAGATCCAAGGCGCTCTTCGTAGACACGTCCGCCGTGACCGGACAGGCGTCGGCCTTCGAGAATGGCGCCCTGACCGAGAAGGCGGGCGCCGAACTGGCGAGGCTGTTGGGTGCGGCCGTGGACGCGGCGTCCACGGCAAAGCCGTCCCGCTAGGCTGATCCGCGTCCGGGGGCCGACACACCCTCACTCCTCGGGCAGGGAGCGTGCCGACATGGAGCTGAGCGACTACCTTCGCGTGCTGCGCAGGTTCTGGGTCAGCATCGCGGCCCTGCTGCTGGTCGGGCTGCTGGGGGGCGCCGTCGCCTCCCTGGTGGCCACGCCGACGTACACCTCGAGCACGAAGCTCTTCCTGACCGTCCAGAGCGCCGACACCGCCGGCGACCTGGCCCAAGGCTCCACCTACACCGAACGCCAGGTGCGCTCGTTCGCCGAGGTCGCGACGGCCCCGATCGTGCTGCAGCCGGTGATCGACAAGCTAGGGCTCGGGCTGACGCCCGCCGAGTTGGCGAAGCGGGTGGAGGTGTCGGTGCCGACCAACACCGCCACCATGGACATCGCCGTCGTCGACACCGACCCGCAGCGGGCGACCGACACCGCGGCCGGCATCGCCGAGGGGCTCGTCGGCGCCGTGTCGAGCCTGGCGCCGAAGAACTCTGCCGGCCAGGCCACCGTGCAGGCCAACATCATCACCCCCGCCACGATCCCGACCGCGCGCACGTCGCCGCGCGTCGCGATGAACCTGGCGCTCGGGTTGCTCGTCGGCGCGCTCGTCGGCGTGGGCCAGGCGGTGCTGCGGCGGGTGCTCGACACGAAGGTGCGCACCGCCGAGGACGTGGCCCAGGTCACCGACGTGCCCGTCGTCGGGGCGTTCGCGTTCGACGCCGACGCCCCGCAGCACCCGCTCGTCGTGCTCACCGACCCCCACACCCCCCGGGCGGAGGACTTCCGCCGGCTGCGCACCAACCTGCAGTTCCTCGGGGTCGGCTCCGCGGGGCGTACGATTGCGATCTCGTCCTGCGTCGCGGGGGAGGGCAAGTCGACGACGACAATCAACCTGGGGTTGGCGCTCGCTGCGGCCGGACAGCGGGTGCTGCTCGTGGACGCCGACCTGCGGCGCCCGCGGCTGGCCGCCCGCTTCCACCTCGAGGACGCAGTCGGCCTCACGACCGTGCTGATCGGCCAGGCGCAACTCGCCGAGGTGGTCCAGACCGGCGGGCCGGGGGTCGACGTGCTCGCGGCGGGGCAAGTACCCCCGAACCCCTCCGAACTGCTGGGCTCCGACGCCATGCGTGCCCTGCTGGCTCAGGCGAGCAAGTCGTACGACTACGTGCTGCTCGACTGCGCCCCGCTGGTGCCGGTGACCGACACGGCGGTGCTCTCGAACGCGGTCGGCGGCGTGCTCGTCGTGCTCGCCAGCGGCGTGAACGACGGAGACCTGCTCGTCGAGGCCATCGAGTCGGTGCGGGCCGCCGATGGCCAGGTGCTGGGCGTGATTCTGAACAAGCAGAAGCGGGAAGACGTCGGGTACCGCAGTTCGTCCTACTACCGCCGTGAGGGCTACACCAACGACGAGGGTGAGATCGAGGGCGAGGTCGCCGCCACCGTGTCCCTGCCCCGGCGGCAACTGCCGACGGCTGCCGGTTGAGCGTTCTGCCTGTACTTCGACCGTCAAAGTACGTGCGACTAGTTGCGTTGCCGAACTGCCTCCGCCCACCTGGGCTTTGAGTCCTCAGATCAATGCAACAGGCCGTCTCACAAAGCGGCCGATTGGCGGGTGGTTCGCCTGAACCCCTACCCTGGTATTACCCCCAGGATCCCCTAGGGGTTTGCCAGCGGCAATCACCGGCTTGATTCGGGGGGAATCGATGTCGAATGTGGCGCTCTCCGGTGCGGCGGAAGCTGCTACCGCCGGCGATCGAACCGTGAAAGACCGCCTGGAGGCGGTCGGCCGGGCGGTGGGGTCGTCGCGCGTCTGGCGTCGCACCTGGCAAAGCAAGCTCCATATCATGCTCGTCGCGGTCGACACTGTTGTCGTTGCTGCCGCGTTGGTGGCTACTTACCTCGTCCGGTTCGGCGCGATGGCCGACGTAGAGGTCGGCGGCAGCGCGTACTTGACCTACGACATGGTCGCGATCGCCGTCGGACTGCTGTGGCTGCTCTTCCTGGCGGCCAAGGACTCGCGCCGTGGCAGCATCATGGGGGCTGGGCTGGAAGAATACCGGCGCGTTCTGAGCGCGTCGTTCTACACCTTCGGCGTGGTGGCCATTCTCAGCTACCTGCTGCGCGCGGACGTCTCACGCGCCTTCTTCATCGCCGCCCTGCCTGTGGGAACCGTGCTCCTACTCGCTGGCCGGTGGGTGGCTCGTTCGGTGCTGAATCGCGCCCGCGTTTCCGGCCGGGCGCTCACGCCCACGCTCATCGTCGGTGACGAGACCGAGGTGCGCGATACCTTGTCAAAGCTCCGTCGCCAACCGGGGGCTGGGTTCGTGCCGACTGCAGTGTGCCTCGCTGGTTCGGACGCGCACTCCACGGCGGCGACGCTGTCCGGTTTGCCCGCAGTTCGCGGCGACGAACTGCTGCACTATGTCGGGGAGCGCGAGCTTGGGGCGATCGTCGTCGCCGGCGGCCTGGCGCGCCAGGAGATCCGCGAGCTGGCCTAGAAACTCGAGCAATCGTCCACCCAACTCCTGTTCGTCCCCCGCCTCACTGACGTGGCCGGTCCGCGGCTAAGCGTCAGCGCGGCGCAGGGCCTTGACTTGCTCCATGTCGATCTGCCCCGCTACTCGGGAACGAAGTATTGGCTCAAGCGCTCGTTCGATGTTTTCTTTGCCGCTGCTGCGCTGGTCGCTCTTTCGCCCGTTCTGGGCCTCGTGGCTCTCGCGATCAAGCTTGATGATGGTGGCCCCGTCCTCTTCAGGCAAGAACGGATTGGTCTAGGTGGGGAGCCCTTCGTCATTCACAAGTTCCGGACGATGTGTGCCGACGCGGAGGCGAAGATCGACGCGTTGATCGCTGAGGCTGGGGGCCAGGCTCTTCTCTTCAAACTGGAGCACGATCCCAGGATCACGCGAATTGGCTCGACGCTGCGCAAGTTCTCCCTAGACGAGTTGCCGCAGTTCTGGACTGTCCTTCGTGGTGGGATGAGCATCGTCGGGCCGCGCCCGCAGGTGTCCCGCGAGGTGGCCGAGTATACGGACGCCGCCCACCGGCGACTGCTAATCAAGCCCGGAATCACGGGCCTGTGGCAGGTGAATGGGCGGAGCCAGTTATCTCTCGAAGAGAGTATCCGCTTGGATCTACGGTACGTCGAGAACTGGTCCCTGACCGGGGACCTGGCAATCATCATGAAGACAGTCCGCACAGTTCTGCGCCCGCGGGGAGCCTACTGATGCGATCGGCTTTGCTGCTCCCAGCGCCCAGAATGGCAACGGTGCGCGGTGACAGGTCACGCTTTCCATTGAGGGTGTGGCCTGAACCGTACCCCGTGGATGTGGGCTGGGCAACGTGCTGTCGGTCGGCCCGTTGGGTGCACCGCCCGGCACTGGCACGGCAGAGTAGGCGGCACCAGCTCACAAGCGAGCTCCTGGTGGGTAAGGCAGAGAATGTCAGCGAGGTGGTGCACCAACCAGGCCTGCACCAAGTGGTGCGGAGCAATGTCTACGGCTTGGTGATCGTGGCCGACGGCCTAGCCCGTGAGCGAACCAGGACGCTGGCCTGGCGCAAGGAGAACCGGCCGCTGGAGCTGATGTGCGTGCCCCGGGCGACCGACGTCGCCGGTCTGTGGTTCGCACACCTCGGCCTGCCGAGATTCAGCGTCTGGCGGCTGTGGCTCAAGCGCGCGTTCGACGCGGTGTTCTCGGCGATCGCGCGGGCGATGCTCGCCCCCGTGGTCGTGGCGGTCGCCGTGGCGAACAAGCTCGACTACGACGGCCCGGTGCTGTTCCGCCAGACGCGGGTCTGCCGGTTCGGCCCGACCTTTGCGATTCACAAGTTCCGCACCATGTGCGTCGACGCGGAATCGGAGGCCAACGACCTGATCGCCGCCCTGGGCGGAACCGCCCTGCTGTTCAAGCTGGAGAACGACACACGCATCACATGGGCGGGCAGGTTCCTTCGCAAGTACTCCATTGACGAACTGCCGCAGTTCTGGATGGCGCTGCGTGGTGGGATGAGTGTGGTCGGCCCGCGCCCCCAGGTGGCCCACGAAGTGGCCGAGTACATCGACAGACACCACCGCCGGGTGCTGATCAAGCCGGGCATCACCGGCCTGTGGCAGGTGAACGGACGCTCGAAGTTGTCGATGGCGGAGAGCATCCGCTTGGACCTGCGCCACGTGGAGAACTGGTCGCTGATCGCCGACGTGGTGATCATCCTGAAGACCGTCGGCGTCGTGCTGCGGCCGAATGAGCGTTCTGAGTTGCCAGCTACGCCCGGTCGTGCTCGTGAGTGCCGACGAAATCGAACCTGGGGACCAAGAGTGGCTTGCGGGCCAACCCAAAGCCTGGATGCGCTCGTGGGCGCCGATCGGGATGGGGCTGCACTCCCGGATTCAGACGGGATCATTGCGGCGCGAGCTTTCGATCCGGGCGCTTCTGCCGGACTCTACCGCGAAGCGGGTGTGAGTCCGAATGCATCCGCTGGTACCCGCTGGCACGAACCTCGCTTCACCCACACGACGCTGAGCCGCTCAAGAAGATATCTTTGGGCCTGGGGTTCGTGGACGCAGAGCCCGCCAATGACGCGCCCCGCAAGGTCGGTCTGGGACCTCAGCATGCAGAAGCGCGGGGGTTCATGAGCAGCAAACGAATTATCACCATCGAGAAAAGCGAACTAACCCAAATAGTTAACAATCTGGTTGATGACATTATGCAGGACGGCTTCGAGCCGCAAGCTGTGGTTGGCATCGCGACCGGCGGAGCGATAGCAGCGCAGCAGATCGACCCAGCACTTGGCTGGCTTTATCTCGAATGTGCGCTGCGCCGACCGAGCACAGGATTTAAGGAGCGGCTACCAGGAGTCAGAGCGATGTTGCGGCATGTACCTCTCCCCGTCGCGGATAGTCTGCGGCGCGCCGAAGACCGTCTGGGAGAACTAATGGGGCCAAAGCCGTCCGAGGTTATTCTGAAGGACGCCCTTGGTGCGGCGGTGGATGTGATTCGTGCCAACGGGCTGACTCGGCTCTTGGTGATGGACGACGCTGTCGACAGCGGCGCCACGCTTTTCGGTGTTGTGAACGGGCTCCGGGAGTTGCTTGGCGACGAGGCAGAGGTTCGGACGTGTGCGATATCTCAAACGCGAGAACCCGGGCGGTCGCTTATCGTCCCGGACTACGTGGTTTTCGAGCAGACGCTTTGCCGTTTTCACTGGTCCTTTGACTATCGGGCTAAGTCATGATCGAGCGCACGCTCTTTGTCGATCTGGATGGCACTCTCGTGTTGGGGAATTCGTATACAGAGTTCCTATGGGCGTGCTGGTGCTACGGCGGCCGGCGAATGAGAATATCCCTGCTAGGCGCGATGACGATTAGGGTCGTCTTGGGGCGTCCCGGCCGTTTGCGGATGAAGAGCGCTGTTGCACGGGGATTCGGGAATCTTGACGAGCGCAGACAGCAGGTGATCCTGGATGCAACACTGGCCGCCTTGCGGCGAGTCTTATCACAACCGGTACGGCAGAAGGTGGAGTCGTTCCGGGCTGAAGGGTGGGGCACGGTTCTGGCCACCGCCGCATTCGACAGCTATGCGAACCCCTTTTCTGAAGAGTGCGGCTTCGATGATTGCATTGCATCTCCGCCCGCCATCCCGGGCGTGCAGTGGCAAGAGTGTTCTGGGGTCATAAAGGCTGATAAATGTCGGGCACTAGCAGCAATAAATGGTGGAGGCAAGCCGCAGATGGCTGCTATCAGCGACCATCCTGATGACCTCCCTTTGCTCAGGATCTGCAGTTCGGTTGTGCTCCAAGCGAGCCTGGCTGGGGCGAACAGCCTTGCTTCCAGACTGCCAGGAACCGTGCAGGTTGAGGTCATTGATCCATTGAGCGCCGAAGTCGGGGGCGGGATCTGGCTTTGGTTTCTAGACGGACCGAGTGGTCCTCACGACCCTTGGGAAGTGAGGATGATCCTGAGCAAGCACCGCTACTCACTCATGTATGTGGGCGGCGGAGTGTGGAGGCGGATACAACCGGGGGACCCCCTGAACCACGCAGTACTTCGTGTCCACTGCCCAAGTCCACCGAGCGCGCTGGCGCGGCTCAGTATTGCTCTTAGTCGCAAGATCGTTCGAGATTCGCTTCGAGTTTTTCATTAGGTTGGGTATGCACAAACTTGCGGTTGTCGCCGAGCACAGACTCAATCCAACTGAGGGTTTCCAAGTCGTTGCTCGTGCCCTTACCGAGGGGTTGAAGTGTGCTGGATACGGGATCGAGCTTGTGGAACCCAGGCGGTTGCCATCCGCAATTGCCAGATGGCTTGTGGATCCCCCGGATGCGGTCGTGTTTGCGCACGGGCCAGGGCATGGCGCAGTTGCCATGTCCGCGCTGATAAGGCGCGTAGTGAAGACGAAGGTGATCTGGATTGCCACGAGGCCCGACATCGCAGGATTGTCGAAATGGCTTCATTCGAGACGCACCGCTCACGGTGTGATATGCAACCAGCCAAACCAGGCCCTTCGGGATGCGGCAATCGATGCGGTGTTCGTTCAGCAGTACATCGGGATTGAGCCAGGGAGGGTGGCGGTGGGCAGTGGTGGTCACCCTTGGCCAGACTTGGCGGCCACGGGACGGCTAGTTGTCCTTCACGTCGGCCACCTCAGACCAAACCGAGGGCTGGAGGTCTTGGCGCGCGCCAAGCGCGAGTTGTCCGACCGAATCGAGGTCGTGGTTCAGTCGAGTCCTACATTCGACCCCGATGCTGAAGTTGTGGATGACCTCGTGTCCTCCGGCGTGGTGGTGAGGCGCGGCTATCAACCCGACCTGGGTTCCCTTTATCGCTCGGCGGACCTTTACGCATTCCCCACACAGCCAGGCTCCGGTGGCGCGATCGATCTCCCTCTTGGAGTGCTCGAAGCACTTGCCAGCGGTACTCCGGTCCTGACGACCCCGTTCGGTGCCCTCACCTCGGCGCTCTCCGGAGCATGCGGGGTAACCTTCGCCGAACAAGGCGAGTTCGTGGACGTGCTCCGGAGTTACCTGGATGGCACGCTGGAGATGGAACTTCCATGCGCCTTTCCCGAGCATCTCGACGTAGCTCGCACTGTCGAGGCCACTCAGTCATTGCTGGAGGCGCTATGCGGCAAGTCATGACAATTGTCGGCACAGATGGAAGCGGCAAGACAACGATCGCCACAGAGTTGGTCGTCCGACTCAGAGCCGGGGGGATCGACGCCACGAGAGAGTGGCTTGGAGCCGAAAGCTACCTCATGGCTCCGATCCGCCGTATGCTGCAGCTATTCTGGCGGCGACGCGATCGCAAATCGCAGCCGGGCTCTGCCGGGGGTTATCGTCAAGAGATCTTGGGCAAGAATGCACTGGCGGCCAAGCATGGCTGGGCATCCAAGATCTACCTAGGGCTGGCGATGGCCGATTATCGCATGCAGCTCAGTGGCAAGCTGCTGAGAAACCGACGCCGTGATCTGGTTGTTGCGGATCGATATGTATTCGATGTCGTGGTGAATCTTGCGCTCGCCCTGGGTTGGCCGGTCGGCCAAGCGATAGAATACGCGCAGAAGTGCCTTTGGAAATTCCCGTCACCAGTCTTGGGCGTCCTGGTCAGCGTGAGTCCAGAGGTCTCGATGAGTCGAAAGAATGATATTCCCGACATCGAGTATGTGCGCCAGCGGACGTCGTATTACGAGGCGATAGCGCACGCCTTTGGCTTCACGGTGATTGATGGCACTCGGCCAGTGGATGAGAGTGTCGCCTTTCTGCTGCCTTTGGTGGAGAGAAAGATGCGGATGCCCAGTGTACATTATGTGCACTCGAACAACGAAGACGTGGGTGGAGCCGATCTCGTTTTGGTAAGCATGGCAGAACATATGCGAAAGTGGCGCGGGGGGTACCGCGCGGTGGTCCACCTCCGCCTTCCGACGCGAGCGGCCTTGGCCCACTCTGAAGCCGGTACTCCCGTCGCGCTCTCATCTTTCGTACGCCCGCAGGTCTCCTTCGGAGCGGCGGGCGCATTCAGGCTGGTGTTCCGCGCCCCCTTGACAATTGCGCATTTCTTGGGAGTTTTCGGACGTGAACGGCCGAGCCTTGTTCACGTCAACGACCTCTACGACTTCCTGCCTGCCTTGGCTGCCCGTCTTCGCGGGATACCTGTTGTCTTTCACGTCCGCATGATCAAGTCGGGCGCAATCGGAAGAGTCTTCACCATCCTCTTGCCAAGGTTGGCGACAACGGTGATCCACGTGTCTGAGTCGGTGCGTCAAGCATATCCGTTCGCGAGAACCCCGACTGGCGGCAGTCTGGTCGTTCATGATCTCGGCAATCCGCGACTTGTCGATCATAATGGCAACATCATTGAGCCGGGCCCGCGGCCCGCGGGAATCCCCACCAGGGGACGATTGGTCACGATGGTTGGGCGGTTGGAGGAGTGGAAGGGCCAGCACGTCCTGCTGCAGGCCATCGAACTGCTTCCAGCCGACCTGCGTGCTAGCAACACCTTCATCGTGGTGGGGGGTCGCGTCCCCGGGAAGGAGGAATACGCCGACCGCATCGAAGGGAAGGCTCGGCGGCTCGGTGTACACTTCGTGGGTTCCCGAACGGACGTGCCCGAGATCCTGCTCGCCTCAGACGTGTCCGTGCACTGTTCGGTCCAGCCAGACCCGTTCCCAGGTGTAGTTATCGAAAGCCTGCTTGCTGGGGCAGCCACTATCGGTGTTCGGGCTGGAGGAGTTCTGGAGATGATCGACAGCCCAGAAGTGGGGGTGTTGTACGATCCGGGCGACTACGTCGAGCTGGCCAAGATCATTCAGACCATACTCACGAGCCCCGTCTGCCCACGCGAACAGTATGGCGAGGCAGGCCGTCGGCGAGCACAGGCCCTCGTATCAGCATCCGTCGTCGACGACCAGCTTGGGTCGATCTACGAGAACCTCGTGATGAACTCATCTGAACACAGCCGGCCGGGACATTCGCCGGCGCGCCCCCCAGAGAAGGAAGCTTGATGATCAGCAACGCCGAGGCGAACCGTCTCCTGTTCCACACCATCGGATGGCCGATTGGATCCGGCACGACGTCTCCGCCGCTGGATGCTATCGAGGAACTCACCGAGTACGCCTTCAAGAACCGAGTGGGGTTGCTCTTCCTCGATCGGTGCAAGTCGCAGAAGGCGGCGCTCGGGCCCAAGGCACTCGGGATGCACCAGTCGCTCATGGCGAGACGGGAAGCCACGGACGCCGTCGTGGTCAAACTCGCTCGGCGCCTCGATGAGATCGCCCGCGGAGAGTGGGTGCTGTTCAAGTCAATCAAACCATTCGCCTCAACGCCTAATGACACTGACTGGTTTCCGCTTGACCGAAGGAGGCATGGCGAACTCTGTGACCACCTCATCTCAGATGGTCAATTCAGCCTTCTTGAAGTCGCACCACGCCAGACTACGCTCATTGAGGCGTCGGGTGAGGGGGTCACCGACACAACCAAGCGAGGGGGTGTCTACTACATCGATTGCTATGTCATCCCCTCTACCGACTACTTCGTGTATTTGGATTCCGATCGCCTCCGTGAACACACGGACACGGTCGAGGTGCTTGGGTATTCGGTTCCAATTCTGGCCCCGCACGCCGAACTTGCGGCGATCATGTTTCACAACGTGTTCCCGGAAAGAAGCTTTTCGATCGAAAGTTATTACCTGATAAAGAGCTACCTCGACCTGATCGAAGAAGCGGGCACGTTGGGACAGTTTGTACGAGTATGTCGCGATCAGAAGATGGAGCTCGCCGCGGCATGCAATCTGGCAATGACGAGTCAAATCGACTTAGCAATGTTCAATGCTGTCGATGCGCGAATCGTGACATTGCTCGAGCAGTTGGGCCACACAGGTCTGAAGATAGGTACTCTCGACCTGGCCGATCCACTTCCGTTCGACATACCGAACCGATACTTCTGGGGTGTGTTTGTGTCAAAGCTGCGTGACCGCACATCTTTGGCATCCGCTGCTGTGCAACTACTGCATATGCTGAACCCAGTGTTCTTTGCCGATGTAGTGCGCATCATATGGAGGCGTAGCGTGCGTGGTGGCGTGTATGAGCAGAACTGACGACTTCGACGATCCCCGCGCGAGACAATTTGAAGCTGGGCCCATCATCACGGTGCTCATGCCCGTGTACAACGGATCGGCCTACCTCATCCGTCAGATGGAGAGTATCCTGTCACAGGAAGTTCGCGATCTCACGGTCGTCGCCCTCGACGACGGATCGACAGACGGGTCCTTTGAGATACTGGCAGGTTTCGCGACAAGAGACACGCGTGTCCAGGTTTGCCGATCGGAAGTTAACCGGGGGTTCATCTCGTCCATAAGTTACCTCTTGGGTCAAGTTGAAACACGCTATTTTGCGCTTGCCGATCAGGATGATGTCTGGGACTCCGATAAGCTCAGCACAAGTATCGCACAACTCCAAAGAATCGGCGTTTCGCTGGTTTATAGCGACGTTCGCCTCATGCGACGGGACGGTTCGGTTTATGAAAAGAGCCTCTGGCGCTCCAGGGGCGTCAACCCAATTTCGGGCACGGATCCCCTACCTTTTGTCTTTTCAAATCCGGTCCTTGGGCACACCATCGTTGCCGAAAGGGAGGTGGCCCTTTCTGCTCACCCAATCCCCGAGAGTCTCAAGTACCATGAGATCTGGCTGGTGGGCGCGGCGTGCCAACTTGGGGGTGTTACTTACATCGACAAGGCACTCGGGTCCTACCGAGTCCACGGTCGCAACGTTGTCGGACCACCGCCTAAGTCAGTGGGGGTGCGGGCTCGACGGATCCTGCTTGGAGATGCACTCGCCGTTCGCAGCGAGACTCGCGCAAGGGCTCTCGCCTCGTTGAGCCTGGTCTACCCCGACTTCGCGGGGATCGCTGCGGGGTACTGTGCTAACGGGATTTCGGCACGATTGCGGCATGCGCCGGAGGTTGCGAGGATGTTGATTGAGCAGCGCGGTCCGCTGGGCAGCCGTGCGCTCGTAGAGTTCGGGCTCTACTTGCTGCGATGTGTTTGGCCTGCGTCCGATCAGGGCTCCGTCAACGTGACGCAGGAACAGCACGACCAGCAGCAGCAGGCCGGCCACGAAGCGCCCGGCCCTGTGAGCGCGAAGTGATAATTAGGCTAGTATCCGGCTCGGCGCTGTTGAGGATCATTGGAGCCTTGGCGCAACTGGGTTTGACTCTGACTGTGTCTTACGCCTACAGTCCGGCGGAGGCGGGGCTGTTCTTCTTTGGCTTCTCCATTTTGGCGATTATCTCTGCGGTGTCGAGGCTCGGAAGCGAGCTCTCCGGACTTCGTGAGGCTTCAATTCTGTTTAGCCGAGGTGAGGCTGCCGAGTTGAAGGCCGCAGTTGACGCGCGCGTTATTGTGACGCTGATCGCGTCCGTGATTTTGGGCGCCGGGTTGGCCGCAGTCTCAGAATCGATCGGCAAGGCCACCTTCGGCCATGCGGCCGTGTCCACTGTTCTCGTCGTAGCTGCCACCGTACCGGCAATGGCGTTTACCGGGCTGATGTCGGAGATACTGAAAGGCCTAGCACATCAGTGGCTCGGGATCTTCCTGCAAAACGTGTCACTCCCTGTTGTCGCGGTTCTCGTGATTTGGGGACTTCAGGCGTCGGCCTGGTCTGGCTCGCCGAGCGCGTCCGTGGCAGTACTGGTCGCCTCATGGCTCTCGGCGGGGGCGTCTGTAGTCGCCTGGCTCTACCTCTATCGCAAACGGGTGAAGAGCCGGTACGGCTTGGTTCGAGCCTCCCGCAGCCGGATTGCCTCCGTACTGAGAGAGGCCCCCACGTTGGTTGTCGTTTCAACTGCGTCGATCATCATGCAATGGGTTGGTTCCGTGCTTCTCGGGTTCCTGTCGGCTGCGGACCAGGTTGCGGGGTACAGTGTCGCGATGCGACTGTCCATCGCCGTGAGCATCATTCACTCGGCTGCCGCAAGTGTCGTGGCGCCGAGGATGTCTGTTGCTCATTCGCGAAGTGATCTGGACGCTCTTCGCCGCGTGAGCCACAGCACCAGCATGCTTCTAGCGGGGCTGACGTGGCCGGTGCTAGTTCTGATGATGGCCCTTGCCCCTGAGGTCATGGGATTGTTTGGGCCGGAGTATCGGGAGTTCGCGGGTGTGCTGCGTATTCTTCTTCTGGGACAGCTTGTGGCGGCCTTTTGTGCACATTCGGGCATGGTTCTTGTAATGTGTGGTCATTACAGAAGTGCCCGTCTGAACTCTCTCACGTCGGTCCTTGCACTTGCCATCTATTCAGCCGCCCTCATCCCGGCGCTGGGTGTCAATGGGGCCGCATTAGCGTCAGCGACGGCAGTCATCACCGGGCATTTGCAGGCGATCGTACTTGTCCGGCGACACGTCGGAATATGGACTACTCCAACCAGGCTCGATGATATTCGAGCCTGCGCTCCGCGGATCGGACGAAGGTGATGAGAGACGCCCCGAAGGAGTTTTCTCATGCCAACGCCCCACGTACGCGCTTAGTGCCGGCGACCTGGCTCGTCACAGTGATCCTAGCAAGCGGCCTTCTATACATCATTCAGGACGCCACGGGCTCTCAGGCTGTTCCCGTGCTGCTTGGGGCGGCAGCGATCCTAGTCCTAATGGCCGCGGTGTCCTTCCTCGGCGGTGCGCGCCCCGTGGTGCCACGGGGCGTGGCGTTGGCCATTCTTTTCTTCGTGGTCTCGGCGGTTCTAGCGACTGTAGTGGCGGCCGCCGGCGGAGCTACCGATGATCTCGCCGCTTCGTTCACTTTCATGTATGGCATCGGGATCCTTATTGGCGCTGCCCTAGTTGCGCCGATTAGTGTGCGTCGAAGCCTGGTTCTCACGTTCTTTCTCGCTGGTGCGATCCTGTTTGGCCTAGTACAGGTGATGGCGGGTAGCCTGCTTGTGCCGCAGTCATACCGGGAGGAGTACGGGATTGTATTTGAGACGTTTGTGAATGGCGGACTGCGTGTCTCGAGCATCTTTGCTTCCCCCCCGCGGTTTGCCGAGGTGCTTGTATACGCGATTCTACATCTCGTCTACTTCTTGCTTTCGTGGGACAGGTGTCGGCTCTTCCTGATGGTGGGAATAGTCGTGTCGCTCTTTGTTCTGTACCATACTTACAGTCGTTCGGGCTACGTTTTGCTGCTGGGAGGCCTGCTTCTGCTACTGCTGTTGGTACGTGCCCGGGGTCCGCGCGTTGTCCGTGATAGGCAGAATTGGGCTGTCCCGACCATCGCAGGTGCTGCTGCCTCCGTTGTCCTCGCGGTAGGTGCGGCATCCTTCGACGTTGATAGTTCCTTGGCTGACTCCACGTCCATGGGTGCTCGAATCGGCAACTGGCAGTCGCTTCTTAGCTTCTTTCGCCAATTGGGCACCTTGCAGTTGTTGTTTGGCACGGGGCGATCCGCACACTACTCGTTCCTTAATCAGGGGTATTTTGTTGTCGATAATCTCTACTTGTCGATCTTTCTGTATGGTGGCCTGTTGGGAATGACTGCGTTTGCTTTGATGGCGACTGCGCTGGCGCGCGAGGGCCTACAACGTGCGTACGAGCGCCCGGAGCGGTGGCTGCCTTTCCTCGCGATGTCAGGCGCCAGTTTACTTGAGGGCTTCTTCGTTGATAATCACAACACTGTATTTCTCTTGGGATTCGTCGCGGTGGGTCTGATCGGGTCTGAGTCGGGCGCTAGTTCACGCATTGTGCGTCCGGCCTCTAGTTTGCGAAGGTTGTATTCAACGTAGGAGGAAGGGGTGGCCCTGCATGTTTGGTGTCGGTTTGGGCTTTGTGCGACGTGCCGGTAGGCGGGTGGCACGGTCCTGTGTCGATCTGTTTCTCGGTCCTGATCGAGCGGAACTGCGTCGACTTGTTCGCCAGGGCCGAGTCGTGATGGGTATCGGCTCCTACGGGATCCCGAAGGTCCGCGTCTTCACGCACGAGGATAGTGTGCGACTTGTGGTCGGTAATTACTGCTCGATTGCGGAAGAAGCACTGTTTCTGCTTGGCGGCGAGCATCCGACGGATCGCTTGTCGACCTTTCCATTCAGGCTTCGGTTTGGTCTTGAGGGGCGGGGAGATGATGGGTTCCCGAAGCCTGTGGGAGACACGGTCTTGGGATCTGATGTCTGGGTTGGGGCCCGTGCGATCATTCTTGGGGGCCGGCGGATCGGGACTGGCGCGGTGATCGCGGCGTGCTCGGTCGTGACGAGAGACGTGCCTCCCTATGCGATCGTGGCGGGCAACCCAGGAAGAGTAGTTCGATATCGCTTCTCGGAAGAACTTCGGAAGCAGCTTCTTGCGACAACCTGGTGGGAGTGGCCGGAGGACGAAGTCGCGAGTGTGATTCCGCTTCTGTCGGCGGATGATGTGTCCGGCCTCCTCCACTACGCGGCTAATCGGCAGGGATAGCCAACCGCGATCCGTGCCCACCAGACCGGCTTGCCAGGGCGTCGACCTCTACTTCGCTTGCCTCGGCACCTTTCAATACCGATGGCGCGCTGAGGACCAAATGCTCAGCGACGGTTTGAGAGCGCCAAAGGGGGATCCGCGGTCATGACCGCCATCATCCCATCCCGTTTTCCGGACAGCCCATACTGGTGATTCAGGCGACCGGGTTCGGGTTCAGGTACTCGTTGTGAACTTCTTGCGGGGCCGGTACCCGAGTGCTGCACCTTCGAATCTCCGTAGGGGAACCCACTCAAGGCGATCTGGTTAGGGTCATCGATGACCGGATCAAGGCTGTGGCAGACTCGCACTACGAGTGCTGGTGTCAATGGGTCGAATCGAACTGTCGCAAATCCTATTCTTCGTTGCCGCAGGGGCATTCGCCGTCGCGGCACACCCATCACCCCGGCGGATCGAGGCTCACTCGAACATCGACATTGACATACTGGCGCAAGACACCAGTTCCCGCCTTCTAGACTCGAGGTCGATGAGGGTTGGCGTGTCATTGATACGTCGCAGGGTCGACCGTCGGTATCCGTTTGGCTCGGCTGTCCTCCGCGCGGCAGATGCCGGCTGGTGGGTCTTGGTTGAGGACACTCACGATCCTGGACAGTTTCGCGATCGCGGTTCTGGGTCGCTACTATGTTGACCGCAGGCCTTCGAATTTCGGGGTTTGGTGGGCGAGGCGAGATGAGGAGATGGTATGAGAGACGAGGACCAGCGTACGGCCTCAACTTTGTCGAGGCGGTCCATGATCGCCGGCTCGGCGTTCTCGGTGCCCGTCATCATGAGTGTGGCCGCAACCCCTGCGATGGCCGCCTCGTTCAACGTGATTACCCGAAGCCCTCTATGTCAACCTTGGGTGAGGCACCAGGAAGGTCCTGATCAGTGCCGTTGGAGGGCGGGGAGGAGTGATCCCTGATGACGGCAGCACTGACAATGGCTCG
>WBZS01001333.1_pt1 | contig 20098 bp, 17 predicted proteins | sample 5204201 | NCBI WGS metagenome assembly WBZS01 (sample SAMN12344357, study PRJNA552823) | activated sludge metagenome | biome: Activated sludge suspended growth; feature: Nitrification reactor; material: Wastewater; isolation source: activated sludge from nitrification reactor of wastewater...
CACCGTCTGGCGCACCGCCGCCCGCCTGCACGAGGCGCTGGCGGGCGAGCGGCTGGAGCGGTCTGACCTGCGCTGGCCCTCACTGGCGACCGCGGATCTGCGCGGCGCACGCACCCTGGAGGTCCGCTCGCGCGGCAAGCACCTGCTGCACCGGCTCGACACCGGGCTCACCCTTCATTCGCACCTGCGGATGGAAGGCCAGTGGCGGATCGAAGCGACAGCGGCGCTCACGCCCCGGCTGTTGACCAATGACCAGCTGCGAGCGCTCCTGGGCACCACGCGGTGGACCGCTCTCGGGCTGCGGCTGGGAATGCTCGACCTGGTGGCCACTGACGCCGAAGACACTCTCGTCGGGCATCTCGGGCCGGACGTGCTCGGCCCCGACTGGGACCCGCAGCGAGCAGCGGCCAACCTCGCGTCCTCGCAGGAGACCATCGGGGCTGCACTGCTCGACCAGCGCACCCTCGCTGGAGTCGGCACGATGTATGCCGCCGAGAGCCTCTTCCTCGAACGCCTCGGACCGTGGACGCCAGCTGCGAGCCTCAACTCCGCCACGATCGTCGGCGTGGTGGAGCGCGCCCATCGGCTGCTGGACACGGGACGGCGCAGCGCCATCCAGTCGACCACCGGCAGCACCCGCCGTGGCGAGACCACCTTCGTCCACGGGCGGTCCGGTCGGCCGTGTCGCCGCTGTGGCACCACCGTCCGGGTGGCGATGGTCGGCGCGCCTCCCCAGGAGCGGACGATGTTCTACTGCCCCGGCTGCCAGGGCGGGCTCGGCCCCACCGACGACGGTCGGCCCCAACGCCCGCTGGGCGCTACGGCACCAACGACATTCCCAAACCGGCGCCGGGGCCCAACCGGATGACCCCCGGCCCGTAGGCCGGCCCGCCGGCATACGGTGACTGCGCCGCCCACCACGCGGCGTCCAGGTCGCTGACGATGCTGGTCCCCACTGCGGCGACGAGCGAGGCGGCCGCGGCGACGCCGACGTGCGACTCCATCATTGACCCGACCATCGTGCCCAGGCCCGCCTCCGCAGCCCGCGCGAGCAGTCGAAGGCCGGCCACCGGTCCCCCGCACTTGGCGAGCTTGACATTGACGGCGTCGGCAGCGCCGAGCCGGAGGACCCGGTCAAGATCGCTCATCCCGAACACCGTCTCGTCGGCGAGGATCGGCAGATCGACCCGGGACCGCACCCAGGCCAGACCTTCGACGTCGTCGCCAGCCACGGGCTGTTCGACCACCTCGACCCCGAGGTCGGCCTCGCTCAAGGCCCGGATCACCGTGACGGCCTCCTCACGGGACCAGCCCTGGTTGGCATCCAGCCGGATGCCCACGCCGCCGCCGACGACCTCCCGCACGGCCCGCACCCGAGCCACGTCGGTGGCGGCATCGGTGCCGACCTTGAGCTTGAGCCGGGTGAACCCTTCGGCGACTCGCGCCGCCGCAGCCGCGCCGAGGGCGTCGGGCGACCCTGCCGCGATCGTGACATCGGTGGCCACCTCGAACCCGCCACCTGGCCCCTGCACCGGCCGGGGCACGTCGGCGAGGTCGGCGAGCAGGTGCGCGAGCGGCATACCGGCCAGGTGGGCGACCACATCGAGCAGGGCTGTCTCGACAGCAGCCTTCGCGCCGAAGTTGCGGGCGCACGCGCCGCCCAGGCGAGCCGCCAGGTCCGGCCAGTCGTCCGTGTCAGCACCGATAACGACCGGCGCGAGCACCTGCTCGACGCAGGCGGCTGCGCTCGCCACGGACTCGCCGGTGACCGCCCACACCTGAGGGGCTTCACCGAGCCCCAAGATCCCATCAACGGTCAGAACCGTGACGACCAGGGTGTCGATGGTGCTGGTGCGCCGCAGCGCGGTGACAAAGGGGGTATGCAGCGGCACGGACAGCGCGCGCCCCCAGACTGCGCGGATCCGCGCCACAGCGAGGGGCCGGGCCGGTCAGGCGGCGGACGCGGAGACGTCGCCGATCGACGAAACCGGCAGCACGACGGGTGCTGTGATGCCCTCAGCCTGCGCCACCCGGGTCGACAACTCGCGCAGCAGAGCCGACAGCGGCAGCCCCAAAGCGTCGCAGATGGCACCCAGCAACTCAGACGAGGCTTCCTTCTCACCGCGTTCGATCTCGCTGAGGTAACCCAACGACACTGCGGCGGCGGCGGAGACGTCACGCAGGCTGCGTTTCTGGGCCCGGCGTTCTTCGCGCAACACATCGCCGAGCTCGCGGCGCATGAGCACCATCTCGCCTCCCTTCCCCGTTTGCCTCAGGCGGACACCCGTCAGTGCCCCCACGATACGCGAAGCACGCCAGGACGGCAGTGCATCGCCGCCCTCATTCCGTGTCGTCGGTTGTCAAGGCTGCGTCGATGAGCTCCAGTGCCGCTTCGACAACCGCGCTGCGGATCTGGGTCCGCTCGCCGTCCAGGTGCAACTCGCGGACTATCGGATCGCTTCCCACCCGGACCAGAGCGATGTATGCCGTGCCCACCCGCTTCCCGTCCGACGGGTCCGGCCCGGCCACGCCCGTCGTCGCGACCCCCCAATCGGTGTCGAAAACCCGACACGCTCCGGCAGCCATGGCGATGGCCACGTCCGGGTCGACGGCGCCCCTCGTGGCGAGCAACGTGGCGGGGACGCCCAGGAGCACGGCCTTGACATCGTGGGCATAGGCGACCACCCCGCCGCGCAAAACGCGCGATGCTCCGGGGACATCAACCAGGCGGGCCATCAACGACCCACCAGTGAGCGACTCGGCGCACGCGATCGTCTCGCCGCGCAGCGCAAGATCGGCCAAAACCTGAGTGGCTCTCATCGCCGACCCGCTTCTCGGTCAGCGCGCTTGGCCACCGCGCGGGGGCTGGTGCGGCGCAGCCGGTTGGCCTGGACGAGGTAGTCCATCCCGGTCAACACCGTCAGCACCACGGCCACCGCCAACACGAGGTATGCCGTCCACCGCCACACCTCGGGAGCGGGCAGCACCCAGAGCGGCAGGACGAGCAACGACAACGCGACAGCCTGGGCGAAGGTCTTGACCTTCCCACCACGTCCAGCAGGCATAACCCCATGCCGGATGACGACGAACCGCACGACGGTCACTCCGATCTCCCGCGCAAGCACAACCAACGTCACCCACCACGGCACCAGCCCGATGAGCGACAACCCGACAAAGGCCATGCCCAGCAGCGCCTTGTCGGCGATCGGGTCCAGGATCTTCCCCACATCGGTCACCAGTCCACGGGAGCGGGCGAGGTCGCCGTCGATCCGGTCGGTGATCATCGCCACAAGAAACACCCCGAGAGCGGCGAACCGCTGGCCGGCGTTGGCCCCGCCTTCGACCAACAGCATCGCCCCGAACACCGGGACCAGAAGGATCCGCAGCACGGTGAGGGCGTTGGGCAGGTTCCACGGACTGGCATCGTGCGACGGCTGAGCCATCGGATCGGGCGGGCCGGTCAACGGCCGCGGCGGGATCGGCTCTCTCATCGGGCCTCCGCGACGAGGTCGACGCCCTCGGATCCCACGACGACGGCCCGCACGAACTCGCCGACCGCGGGTCGGGAGCCCGACGGCATACCGTCAAGGCGGGTGACCCCGTCGACGTCTGGACCTTGAATCTCGCTGCGTCCCAACGCGATTCCTTCGTCCACCTCCTCGACGAGAACGACGACCGACTCCCCCACCCGCTCCTCCGCGCGCTGGGCGGTCAGTTGCTCGACCAGATCGGTGACCCGCGCGACCCGCTCCTGGATGACCTCGGCGGGCAGCTTGCCATCAAGGCCCTCTGCCTCGGTGCCGTCTTCGTCGGAATAGCCGAACACCCCGACGACGTCCAGGCGACCCATCGCCAGGAAGAGCTCCAACTGGCCCAGGTCGGCCTCGGTCTCGCCCGGGAACCCGACGATGACGTTGGAGCGCACACCGGCCGTCGGGGTCGCGGCCCGCACCCGGGCCAACAGGTCAAGGAAGGCGTCGGTCCCGCCGAACCGGCGCATCCGGCGCAGCAACGGCGCCGAGGCGTGTTGGAAGGAGATGTCGTAGTAGGGCATGACCCCCGGGGTCGTCGCCATCGCCTCCAACAGACCCGGCCGGATCTCGGCCGGCTGCAGGTAGGACACGCGGATCCGCTCCAACCCGTCGACGGCCGCCAGCTGGGGCAGCAGCCGCTCCAGCGCCGCGATGTCGCCCAGATCCTTGCCGTAGGACGTGGAGTTCTCGCTGACGAGCAGCACCTCGCGCACGCCACGCTCGGCCAGCCAGCGGGCCTCGGCCAGCACCTGCTCGGGTGGGCGAGACACGAACGACCCCCGGAAGGCCGGGATCGCGCAGAAGGCGCACCGCCGGTCGCAGCCGCTGGCGATCTTCAACGGCGCCCACGGCCGGTCGGCCAGCAAGGCCCGGTATGCCGCGTGCCCCGGGACCGCGTCGACGGTCACCTCGGTGGGCCGCGCCACCGGTGTCACCGGCAGCATCCGACGTCGGTCGCTGGGCAAGTGGGAGGCCACCGTCCCGCCGGCGAGCAGAGCCTGCAGGTGGCCGGACAGGGCGGCATACGAGTCAAACCCGAGGACGGCATCGGCCTCGGGGAGCTGGTCGGCGAGCTCTTGACCGTAGCGCTCGGCCAAGCACCCGACGGCGACCACCTTGCGGGTCCGGTGGCTGCCGTCTTTGAGATCGGCCGCCTCAAGCAGCGCGTCGATCGAGTCCTTCTTGGCCGACTCGACGAAGCCACAGGTGTTGACCAGGGCCACGTCCGCATCGGCCGGGTCGGCCACCAGAGCCCAACCGTCAGCGGCCAGGCGCCCGGCAAGCTCTTCGGAGTCGACCTCGTTGCGGGTGCAGCCGAGTGTCACGAGCGCGACACGTCGGCTCGGGGTCGGCTCGGTCATATCGTCACTCTAGACGGGTGTGGTTGTCTGTCCGGGTGCCCACCACCCCCGCCGACCGCGTCGCCCGGCTCCTGGATGACCATCCCCTCATTGACGGCCACAACGACCTCCCCTGGGAGGCGCGGGTGCAGGCGGCATACGACCTGGACGTCCTGGACCTGTCCGCCCCGGTCGCGACGACCTGCACGGACCTGCCCCGGTTGCGCGCAGGCGGCGTCGGCGGACAATTCTGGTCGGTCTTCGTCCCAGGGACGATGGACGACGCGACCGCCGTGGCCGCGACGCTCGAACAGGTCGCCTTCGTCCGCGCTCTCACCGGTCGGTATGCCGCGCACCTCACCCTGGCGCGCACGGCCGACGACGTGCGCGCCGCTCATGCAGTCGGCCGGATCGCCTCGCTCATGGGTGCCGAGGGCGGCCAGTCGATCGGGTGCTCGCTGGACACCTTGCGGCTCCTGGCTGAGCTCGGCGTGGGCTATCTCACGCTCACCCACAACCAGCACGTCCCCTGGGCCGATGCCGCGACCGAGCCACCGCGGCTGGGTGGGCTGTCGGCCTTCGGCCGCGAGGTCGTGCGGGAATGCAACCGGCTCGGCGTGCTCGTGGACCTCTCGCATGTGTCGCCCGGAACGATGCGCGACGCCCTGGCGACCACCGAGGCGCCAGTGATCTTTTCGCACTCGAGCGCGCTCGCGCAAACCGCGCACGTGCGCAATGTCCCCGACGACGTGCTGGGTCAGCTGCGGGTCAACGGTGGGGTGTGCATGGTGACCTTCGTGCCCGAGTTCGTCAACGACACCGTGCGCCAGTGGACCGACGCTGCGGCCGAGGACGCCGCCGCGGTGGGCATCGACCGGCTCGACTACGAGGCGTTCGCGGCATACCTCAAGGAACGCACGCGCCACGACCCCAAGCCGGATGCCACGCTCGCCGACGTCGTTCGGCACGTCGAACACGTCCGTGAGGTGGCTGGCCTCGACCACGTCGGGCTCGGGGGTGACTTCGACGGGACCGACACCTATCCCGTCGGGCTCGGTGACGTCTCGACCTATCCCGCGTTGTTGACCGCCCTGGCCGAGCGCGGTTGGTCTAACGACGAGTTGGCGGCACTGGCCGGCGGCAACGTCCTGCGGGTCATGCGGGACGGGGAGGCCACAGCGGCGCGGCTCCAGCGTGAGCGGGAGCCCTCGCGAGCGACCCTCGCGGACCTCGACGGCTGACCGACCGCCACCCTCAGGACGTGGACCGCTCGGCTGCGGTGACCGGCTGGCGCAGCACGGTCTTGAGCTTCTCGGCCGGCGTGCGGCGGGGATCGCTGAGGTAGATCTCGTGATGCCGCCCGTTCCAGGTCACACCGCGTTCGGGCATGACGTCGCGGTGCAGCCGGGCCAGCACGGGTGCCTCATCGTCGTAGGAGCCCAGGTGCGTGATCTGCAGGCTGAGCCCCTCCCTGAGCGTCAGGCGACGAATCCCGGTGATCGGCAGGTGGGCCTTCTTCGCCGCCGCGGCGGTCAGCCCGAGTGACGTGTCGTCGGTGGATACCGCTGCCGGGAGGGCGATCAGCATCGTCCAGTCCCAGTTGCCTTTGTTCCCGTTGACGAAGTCTGCCGGGTCTGGGCTGGACCACAGCCCCTCCAGCGGCCCGACGACGAAGTCTGTCCCGGTGCGCTTCTTGAAGACGGCACGGACGGCATACGCGCTCGTGTAGAGGGCCTCGACTGCCGCGGCATAGTCGCGGGACGTGTTGGGATCCCCGTGGCCGTCGATGGCCAGGTAGGTGAACTCGGGAACGTCCACCTCGACGAATCGGCCCGACGGCGGCTGGTAGAGGTGCTTGAAGTCCTTCTTGAGGTCGATGCTCACGCTGGCTCCTCACGGCCGGGGGCCCCTGCTACTGGCGGCCGGTCAGCTCCCAGGCGTCGCCGCCCTCGTCGTCCTCGTCCCACCCGGGCTCGTCGTCGGACCGGGCCAGCGGGTCGGTCGGGTAGCGACCGCCGACCTGCCCCTTCGCCCGGGCGTCGCCGTCGAGCACGTATGCCGTGCCGTCACCGCCGTCGTCACTGTCACCATCGTCGTCACTGTCATCGTCGACGCCGTCCAGACTGTCGAGGCCACCGTCCGGGGACCACTCGTCCACCGGAACGTCCTCGCCGCGCAGCAGGGCCAACGTCGTTGCCAGGTCGTCCGGCTTGACCAGAACGTCGCGGGCCTTGGAACCCTCGGACGGCCCGACGATCCCACGGGACTCGAGCAGGTCCATGAGTCGGCCGGCCTTGGCAAACCCGACCCGCAGCTTGCGCTGCAGCATCGAGGTCGAGCCGAACTGGGTGGTGACGACGAGCTCGGCAGCCTGCAGGAGCACCTCGAGGTCGTCGCCGATGTCGTCCTCGACCTGACGGCTGGCGGCGGCGGGCGCGGTCACATCGTCGCGGTATTGCGGCTGCAACTGCAGGGTGACGGCCTTGACGACCGCATGGATCTCGGACTCGGTCACCCAGGCACCCTGGACCCGCATCGGCTTGGACGCGCCCATCGGCAGGAACAGGGCGTCGCCTTGGCCGACGAGCTTCTCCGCACCGGGCTGGTCCAGGACCACCCGGCTGTCGGCGAGCGAGGAGGTGGCGAAGGCCATCCGCGAGGGGACGTTGGCCTTGATGAGGCCGGTGACGACGTCGACGCTCGGGCGCTGGGTCGCCAGCACCAGGTGGATGCCGGCGGCCCGTGCCAGCTGGGTGATCCGGACGATCGACTCCTCGACGTCGCGGGGGGCGACCATCATGAGGTCGGCCAGCTCGTCGACGATGACCAGCAGGTAGGGATAGGGGGTGATCACCCGTTCGCTGCCCGGCAGCGGCTGGACCTTCCCGGTCCGCACGGCCTTGTTGAAGTCGTCGATGTGCTTGAACCCGAAGCTGGCCAGGTCGTCGTAGCGCTGGTCCATCTCGCGCACGACCCACTGCAGCGCCTCGGCGGCCTTCTTGGGGTTGGTGATGATCGGCGTGATGAGGTGCGGAATCCCGTCGTATGCCGTCAGCTCGACCCGTTTGGGGTCCACGAGGATCATCCGGACCTCCTCGGGCGTGGCCCGCATGAGGATCGAGGTGATCATCGAGTTGACGAAGCTGCTCTTGCCAGCGCCGGTGGCACCCGCGACGAGCAGGTGCGGCATCTTGGCGAGGTTGGCGATGACGTAGCCACCCTCGACGTCCTTGCCGACACCCATGACCATCGGGTGGTCGTTGGCCCGAGCCGTCTGGCTGCGCAGCACATCGCCCAGCGACACGGTCTCCCGGTCGGTGTTGGGGATCTCGATGCCGATCGCGGACTTGCCCGGGATCGGCGAGAGGATCCGCACGTCAGCCGAGGCGACGGCATACGCGATGTTCTTGGATAGCGCGGTGACGCGCTCGACCTTGGTGGCCAGCCCGAGCTCCACCTCGTAACGCGTGACCGTTGGCCCACGGCTGAAACCGGTCACCTGGGCGTCGATCTCGAACTGCTCGAACACCTGGGTGAGCGACTCGACGACCCGGTCGTTGGCGGCCGAGCGGGCCTTGTGCGGGGCGCCGGGTGCCAGCAGGGCGTTGTCGGGCAGCACATAGGCGATGTCGCCGGCCAGCGAGAGCTGCTCCCCCCGCAACGGTAACGTCGACGTGGGCGGAGCGATGAGCTCGGCCTTGCGTTTGCCGGTCGCCGGGCGGGCCGGGTCGACCGGGGGGGCGCCATGAGCGGCCGGGTCAGTGGCGTCGACGCCCGCCGCAGGCTCGGGAGCTGGCCGACGCTGGCCGGGCCGCAGGCCCTTGCGCCCCGCTGCTTCGGCAGCCACCTCGGCGGCCTGTTCGAAGGCATCGTCGCCGGCCCGTTTGGCGGCCAGATCGATGACCGGGCGCCGCGCCCGGGCCGCAGGAGTCGTTGCCTCGGCCTCGTCGGCAGCGTCTGCCGCGGCACGGCCCAGGATCCGGTCGCGGATCTGACGCACCCGGTCGGGGATCATCCGCACCGGAGTTGCGGTGATGACCAAGACCCCGAAGAAGCCCAGCAGGAGCAGCAGCACGAGGGCCCCGACCGACGAGACGGCGGACGCCAACGGACTGGAGGCGAGGAATCCGATGATCCCGCCCGCCGCGCGCATGCCGTCGGCGCCCGCGGGAGGAGTCGGTATGCCGTCCGCCAGGTGCGCGATCCCGCACGCAGCGGCGGTGAGCGTGAGGGTGCCGACGACGATCCGGTTGGTCGTCGCATCGTCGCCCGGGGCCCGCAGGAACCACAGCCCGAAGCCGAGCAACACCAGCGGCAGCGCGTAGGCGATCCTGCCGAAGGTGCCCGCTGCAACCGCGTGAACAACATCGCCGACGACGCCCTGGAAGCCCCACCATTCACGGGCTGCAACGACGACAGCGAGCGCGATGAGCAAGAAGCCGACGCCGTCCCGACGGTGCTCCGGCTCGAGCTCAGCGGCCGAATGCCCGACCTTGCGCACGGCGCTGCCCGCGACATGCGATACGCCGAGCCAGGCACCACGCACGGCCCGTAGCGGGAACGGCATACCCCCGCCCTTGGCGCGGCCCGTGGACCTGGGGGCGCGGCGGCCGGCGCCCGTTCCCGTTCGGGACCGGGGCGTGGAGGTGCGCGCGGACGTGGTCCGCGTGCTCGTGTGCGGGCGTGCGGACGCACCCGACGGTCGTGTCGCCATGCTCGCGAGGGTACGCGAGAAGTCACGCCAACCCCTTGCGCCACACGCGTCACTCGCGCGGAAATCCGTCTCAACACCCGGAACGGAGTTTCACCAACCCATCACGTGACGTTATCTTCATCCCAAGGTCATGAGTGTCAGCGCACAAGCCCCGGCTTGCTGACCGGCAACCCTCCTCCGCGGCGGGGTGCTCCGGGTGACGACCAGGCTTGCCAGCGGACCTCGCTGGTCGGCAAGCGCGGACCCGTCGCCTCGGGTCCTCGGCCCGCAGGAGACCCCGATGTATGCCGCCTCCCCCACTCCCCGCACGCTCACCTCGCCGTCCCCCCACTCCGTCGGCGGCCCCAAGCGCCCGCTGGGCGACCTCGCCGCCGCCTGCACCCAGCGACTGCCAGGCACGACCGCCGACGGCCTGGTCGTGCCCACGGCACACGGGCCGCGCGACTACGCCAACCTCGACCACGCGGCCTCCACACCAGCCCTGACCGTCGTGGCCGAGGCCGTCGAGCGGACCCTGCGGACCTACGCCTCGGTCCACCGAGGCAACGGCTTCGCCAGCCGGGTGACCAGCCAGTGGTACGAACAGGCCCGCGAGCAGGTCGCCCGCTTCATCGGGGCCCGCGAGGACGATCTGGTCGTCTTCACCCGCACGACGACCGACTCCTGGAACCTGCTCGCCCGGGCATTGCCCCTCGACACGACCGTCGTCGTGTTTGCCTCCGAGCACCACTCCACCCTGCTGCCGTGGGGGTCCCGGTCCTCAGGGGCGACGGTGACCCTGCCGGTGCCGCGGACGGTCGAAGACGGCTTGGCCTGGTTGGACAGCGCGCTCGCGACCACCCACAGCGCCCACACGTTGGTCGTCGTGGCTGGCGCCTCGAACGTCACCGGCGAGGTCTGGCCGGTCGAGCGGATCGTCGAGGTCGCTCGTCGGCACGGGGCCAGAGTCGCGCTGGACGCCGCCCAACTCGTGCCGCACCGAGCGGTCGACCTGGCCGCTTCCGGAGTCGACTACGTCGCATTCTCGGGACACAAGCTCTACGCGCCCTACGGCGCCGGCGTCCTGGCCGGCCGCGCCGACTGGCTCGACGCAGCCGACCCCTACCTCGTCGGCGGTGGCGCGACCGCCCGGGTCGACCAGTGCGGGGTCACCTGGGCCACCGGGGCCGCCCGCCACGAGGGTGGCAGCCCCAATGTCGTCGGCGCAGTTGCTCTCGCGGCAGCCTGTGCCGTCATCCAGGAGCGCCGTGAGGACCTGGCCCGCTTCGAGCACACCCTGGCTGAGCGGTTGCGCCGGGGCCTGGAGGCGATCCCGGGCGTGCACACGCATTCGCTCTTCGGACCTGGGTCCGACCGGGTCGGGGTGGTTGCCTTCACGATCGACGGGCTGGATTCGTCGTTGGTCTCTACGGCCCTCTCCGTCGAACACGGCATCGGAGTGCGCGACGGCAAGTTCTGCGCCCACCCCCTCGTCGACGCTCTGTTAGCCGATGGCGACGAGGGCACGCCGACCACGGCCGTGCGGGCCAGCCTGGGCTTGGCCTCGCGTCCCGAGCACGTCGAGCGTCTCGTGTCGGCGGTGGCGGGGCTCGCGGCATACGGGCCGACGCTGTCCTACGCCCGCGGGCCGCAGGGGTGGGAGCCCGACCACGACCCTCGCGTCGTCGACCTGCCTCGCCCCTGGTGACCACGAGCGGGGCTGCCCGGTGGCACCCGGGGGCCACCGGGCAGCCGCGCAGGGTTCAGCGCCAACTGGCCCAGACGAGCGCGTGATCGGTGCCGGGGATGACCTCTGAACCGGCGCCGGTCACCGTCAGCCCCTTGGCCAGAACATGGTCGATCTGGACGAACGGCGGGATGACCCGCCGCCCGATCGGCCAGGTCCGCACCCAGCCCGATCCCGCGACCTCGTGGGCGTCAACCAGACCGTCGGCCACCTGTCGGTAGCCCGGGTGGTCGGCCGACGCGTTGAAGTCCCCCGCCAGGACCAGGGGTATGCCGTCCGGCTGGCTTCGCGCCCACGTCGCCAACCCGTCGAGCGACTGCCGCCAGAAGGTCAGGTTCGGGTCGGTGGGCGGCATGGGGTGGACGGCCCTGATGAGCACCGACCGCGACGCCGCGCCCACCGCTGACCCGGGCAGCTCAACGCGGGCCACTGGCTGGCTGAGGTTGACCTCGCCGGGGAAGGTCGGGGTCGGGAGCTCGGTGAGTGGATAGCGGCTGCGGATCATCGTCCCGTCGGCACCAGGGCGTGGGTGGCCGACGACATAGGGCAGGTCGTGCTCGAGCCCGGCGTCCCGGAGGCGGTCCACCGCGCTGGGAGTCACTTCGAGCAGGACCAGGACGTCGACGCCGCGGCCCCGGACTGCTCCGGTGAGCGCCATCGGGTCGGCACCGCCGAACTGCAGGTTGCTCGCCATGACGACCAGGTCGTCGGGGCCTGGGTCGGCCCGGCCGGAGGGGACGACGAAGGGGAGCGCCCCGACCAGCGCAGCGACCGAGGCCACCACCCCGACGGCCGCAGTTCTCCGACGTTTCGATGCCCCCGCCGCCAGGGTGACGGCGACCAGCAGGATCCCCGCCACCGGAACGAGGGACTGAGCCACGGCGATGACGAAGGTCGGGATGTCGAGCCAGCGCACGGCATACCAGAGGCTCAAGGTGCCGACAGCGACAGCGAGCAGCCGATCGCCCCACCGGCGGCGGCGCACCCGGTCAGGCCTCGATGACGATGGGGATGATCATCGGGCGGCGGCGGATCTTGCCGCCGACCCAGCCGCCGACAGTCCGGCGGATGACCTGTTGCAGCTGATGCTCGTCGGTGATGCCGCCCTCGGTGGCCGCGATGATGGCGGCCTCGACCTTGGGGATGACCTGGTCGAAGATCTGCTCGTCCTCGGCGAACCCGCGGGCCGTGATGTCCGGGCCGGCCGCGATCTTGCCCGTTGCGGCGTCGATGACGACGATGCAGGTGATGAAGCCTTCATCGCGCAGGATCCGGCGGTCCTTGAGCAACGCCTCGTCGGTGCCCCCGACCGACGAGCCGTCGACGTAGATGTAGCCGCACGGGACGGCCCCCACGATCTCGGCCCTCCCGTCGCGCAGGTCGACGACCACGCCGTCCTCGGCCAGCAGGACCCGCTCACGAGGTATGCCGGTCGCCACCGCCAGCTCGCCGTTGGCGAACATGTGCCGCCACTCACCGTGAACCGGGAGGACGTTGCGGGGCCGGACGATGTTGTAGCAGTAGGTGAGTTCGCCGGCCGCGGCGTGACCGGAGACGTGCACCTTGGCGTTGCCCTTGTGCACGACGTGGGCGCCAAGGCGCATGAGTCCGTTGATGACCCGATAGACGGCGTTCTCGTTGCCGGGGATGAGCGAGCTGGCCAGGAGCACCGTGTCGCCAGGTCCGACCTCGATGCGGTGATCGCGGTTGGCCATCCGGGCCAGCGCCGCCATCGGCTCGCCCTGGCTACCGGTGCTGATGAGGACGATCTGGTCGTCGGGGAGGTCGTCGAGGCGCTTGAGGTCGACGAGCACCCCCGGGGGCACGTGGAGGTAGCCCAGGTCCGCAGCGATAGTCATGTTCCGCACCATTGAGCGGCCGACAAACGCCACCTTGCGTCCGGCCTTGTCGGCGGCGTCGAGCACCTGCTGGACCCGGTGGACGTGCGAGGAGAAGCACGCGACGATGATCCGCCGCTGGGCGTGCCGGAACACCTTGTCGATCGCCGAGGAGATGTCCCGCTCGGGTGCGGTGAAGCCGGGCACGTCAGCGTTGGTCGAGTCGGTGAGGAACAGGTCGACGCCTTCTTCGCCGAGCCGAGCGAAGGCCCGCAGGTCGGTGATCCGGCCGTCGAGGGGCAGCTGGTCCATCTTGAAGTCACCCGTGTGCAGCAGGGTGCCCGCCGGGGTGCGGACCATGACGGCCAGCGCGTCGGGGATCGAGTGGTTGACCGCAACGAACTCCAGGTCGAAGGCGCCCAGGCGCTCGCGCTGGCCCTCTTTGACGGTCAGCGTGTAGGGCGTGATCCGGTGCTCTTTGAGCTTGGCCTCGACCAGGGCAAGGGTGAGCTGCGAGCCGATGAGCGGAATGTCCCGCTTGCGGGAGAGCAGGAACGGGACCGCACCGATGTGGTCCTCATGCCCGTGGGTGAGGACGACCGCCTCGATGTCGTCCAGCCGCCCGTCGAGGTAGGAGAAGTCGGGGAGGATGAGATCGACCCCCGGGTGGTGGTCCTCGGGGAAGAGGACCCCACAGTCGATGATGAGCAGCCGACCGGCCGTCTCGAGGACGGTCATGTTGCGACCGATCTCCCCAAGCCCACCGAGAGCGACAACCCGCAGCGCCCCCGTCGTCAGCGGTGGTGGGAGGGTCAACTCGGGATGGGGATGACTCAACGGATTCCTGACTGAGAAAGGCCCTCGCGCAGTTTGGCGAGATGCTCGGGTGGCGACTCCACGAGCGGGAGCCGGACGAACGCACTGGGGATGACACCGAGCTCGACGAGCGCAGCCTTGGCCATGATGGCCCCCTGGCTGGTGTTCATGAGGGCGTCGACCACGGGAATGAGACGGTGGTGGATAGCCCGGGCCGTGGCCAGGTCGCCGGCCTCGACGGCGCGGATCATCGCGGCATACTCATCGCCCGCAACGTGACCCACGACGGAGACGACGCCGACCGCTCCCTGGGCGAGGTGGGCGAGGTTGAGGACGTCGTCGCCGGAATACCACTGCAGGTCGGTGGCGGCCATGACGCGGGTAGCCGCCCACAGGTCACCCTTGGCGTCCTTGACCGCAACGATCCGTGGGTGCTCGGCCAGGCGCAGGAGCGTGTCGGTCTGGATGGGTATGCCGGTCCGCCCAGGAATGTCGTAGACGAGGACTGGGAGGTCGGTCGCGTCCGCGATGGCGTTGAAGTGCGCGACGAGTCCCGGTTGGGTCGGCTTGTTGTAGTAGGGCGTGACGACCAACAGGCCCCTGGCCCCTGCTGCGGCGGCTCGCCGGGCCATGTCGATGCTGTGTGCCGTGTCGTTGGAGCCGACTCCGGCCACGACGATCGCTCGGTCCCCGACGTGGCTGGCGACGATTTCGATGACCCTGATGCTCTCGTCGGCGGTGAGGGTGGCCGACTCCCCCGTCGTCCCGTTGACGACGATGCCGTCGTGGGAGTGGGCCAGCAGATGGTCGGCGACCGCCAGGACGGCGTCCTCGTCGACGGCGCCGGCGGGCGTCATCGGGGTGACCATCGCGGTGAGCACGCGGCCGAAGATGGGGCTCGTCATGCGTTCAGACTATCGGTGGTTCAGGCTCTCGCTCGGTGCGTCCGGGGCCTGACAGACATGGGTCGAGGCGCTACCCGCTCGGGGGTCCGGGTAGCGCCTCGACACCTGCTACATCGCTGGGTGTTGGGGGTTCGTTACGGCCATATACCCGTGTTAAGTGTGATCTAGATCACACTCCATTGGTGGTCGGCGGTGGGTGTTAGCGTGCAACGCGTGCGCCAATATCTCGACCTCCTCGACCGTGTCCTCGCCGACGGCGTCACCAAGTCGGACCGGACCGGCACCGGGACCTTGAGCGTGTTCGGGCACCAGATGCGTTTCGACCTCGCCGAGGGGTTCCCGGTCCTGACGACCAAGCGGCTGCATCTGCGGTCGATCATCGGCGAGCTGTTGTGGTTCCTGCGCGGTGACACCAACGTCCGCTGGCTGCAGGAGCGCGGCATCACGATCTGGGACGAATGGGCCGACGAGCTCGGCGACTTGGGTCCGGTCTACGGCTACCAGTGGCGGTCCTGGCCGACCCCCGACGGCCGACAGGTCGACCAGATCGCCCAGGTGGTCGAGTCGATCCAGCGCAATCCCGACTCCCGGCGCCACCTCGTCTCGGCCTGGAACGTCGCCGACGTCGATTCCATGGCGCTGCCGCCCTGTCACGCCCTGTTCCAGTTCTATGTCCGGCCCGACGTCTCCCCCGCCGCCCCGGCAGCGGTCGCCGGCGGTGACCACACGGCATACCCGGCGTTCCTGGACTGCCAGCTCTATCAGCGGTCCGCGGACGTCTTCCTCGGCGTGCCGTTCAACATCGCCTCCTACGCGCTGCTCACGGCGATGGTGGCGCAGGTGACCGGGCTGCGACCGGGCCACTTCGTCCACACGCTCGGCGACGCGCACCTCTATCTCAACCATCTCGACCAGGCTCGCCTCCAACTGACCCGCGAGCCGCGGCCGCTGCCGACGCTGCAGCTCACGCCCGGGCGAGCGCTGGACGAGTTCGATCTTGCCGACGTGGAGCTTGTTGGCTATGACCCGCACCCGGGGATCAAGGCCCCCATCGCGGTCTGAGCGTCGGCCGGGGGAGACTGGTGGCATGACGGTGGCGATGATCGCGGCGGTAGCCCGCAACGGTGTCATCGGTGACGGGTCCCGGATGCCGTGGCACCTGCCCGAAGACCTCGCGCACTTCAAGCGCACGACGATGGGCCACACCTTGCTCATGGGTCGGCGCACCTTCGACTCGATCGGCCGGGCACTGCCTGGCCGGCGGACCGTCGTGCTGACCCGCGACCGCACCTGGTCGCACGCCGACGTCGAAGTCGCGCACACGTTCGAGGAAGGTCTTGCGCTCGCCGGGCCGACCGAGCTGTGGGTCGCCGGCGGCGGGGAGATCTATCGACTCGCGATGCCATATGCCGCGCGCCTGGTCATCACCGAGGTCGACCAGGATGCCGATGGCTCGGTGACTTTCCCCCCGATCGACCCGCGGGTGTGGACCGAGACCTCCCGTATGCCGCACCCGGCCTCCGGCTTCTCCTTCGTCACCTACCTCCGCTCCCCCTCCCCCCGCTCCCCCTCCCCTCGCGAGTAACCGCTTCGGTGTTGGCGATTCGACGTCCCAGAGGCCCCAAACCCGCGAAACGGCCGTCGAGTGTTGGCGATTCGACGCCGGGCCCAACCGGCCCGAGCCATCGGACCTGTGGATAACTCGCCGACCGCTTCGGCAGATTCCGGCACCGTATGCCGCATGACCGCTTCCCGTCACACCCCGCGACCCGAGATCCCCGTCGACGTCGGCCGGCCCTTCACGCGCGCGGCCGGGCTGGCGACCGGGCTGACCGACCGCGATCTCAACGGGGCGGCATACCGGCGCCTCCTCCGTGGCACCTATGTCCATGCGGACACGCCGAAGGGCCCGCACCTCTGGGCCGGCGCGGCCCTGTTGCTTGCCCCGGACGGATCCTTCGCCAGCCACCACACGGCCGCCCGGCTGCTCGGGGCCCCCGTGCCCGACTCATCGACGGTGCATCTCGGCACGGTCAGTGGTCTGGCCTCCGCGCATCAGGGATTGCGGCTGCATCGGTATGCCGCCCTCCCTCCCCTGGTCGAGCGGCACGGCATACCGTGCACCGACGCGATCCAGACTGGGCTGGACCTCGCGGCGGTCCTCGACCTGGTGGATCTGGTGGTCTTCCTCGACGCGATCCTGGCGGCCGGCGCGGTCAGTCTTGAAGGGGTTCGTCGTGCGACCGAGAATGCCCGAAGTCGCGGGGCCCGCCGAGCCCGTCGGGCGGCGGCGCTGGCACGTGAGCGCGTCGAGTCGGCGACCGAGAGCCGGGTCAGGATGCTGTTCGTCCTCGCCGGGCTGCCGGAGCCGGTCGTCAACCTCGCCGTGCACAGCTCGCGAACCGGTCGCGGCTATCGGCTGGATCTCGCCTGGCCCGACTACATGGTCGCGGTCGAGTATGACGGGAGGCATCACATCGAGCGCCCTGAGCAGTGGCACGCCGACCTGGCCCGGCGCGAAGACCTCGAAGGCATGGGGTGGCGCATCATCGTGCTCACCGCTCGGGACCTGTTCACGCTGCCGGCGGCGACGCTCGCCCGGGTCGCTGGTGCCCTCCACGACGCCGGTATGCCGGTCCGCCCCCTTCGTGATGAATGGGAACGTCACTTCGGGCGGGCCTGGCGCTACGCGTCCTGACGAGCGGAGGGCCGTCAAGACGCCAACACTCGATGGCCTTTTCGGCGCTCCGAGCCCCGTGACGCGTGGAATCGCCAACATCGAAGCGGTTACTCGGCGAGGGGTGGGGTGGGGGGAGTAGAGAGCGGATGGCTAGGCGTCGTAGTCGAGTTCGACGGTGTCGCTCACCGGGTGGGACTGGCAGGCCAGGACGATGCCCGCAGCGACCTCCTCGGGCTCCAGGGCATAGTTGCGGTCCATCCGGACCTCTCCCGACACCACCCGAGCCCGGCAGGTGCCACACACGCCGCCCGTGCACGAGTAGGGGGCATCAGGTCGCGCCCGAAGCGTCGCATCGAGAATGGTCTCCTCGCGGGTCGGCATGGGGATGACCGTCGTGCGCCCGTCGAGGGCCACCGTCACCACAGCCGCCGGCGGCGCAGACGTGTCGACCACAACCGGCGCCGGCTTTGGCGCACCCGACTCGTCGACGTGGAAGATCTCGTGGTGGACGTGGTGGTGGTCGAACCCGCGCTCAGCCAGCAGCGCCTGAGCGTCCTGGACCATCCCGAACGGCCCACACAGATAGACCTCGTCGATCCCGTCGACCGGGACGAGAGCGTCGAAGATGCGCCCCAACCGTTCGCGGTCGATCCGCCCGTGGAACAACTCAACGTCGGGCGCTTCGCGAGACAGCACATGGATGAGGTGCAGCCGCGCGCCGTAACGGTCCTTGAGGTCCTCCAGCTCCTCGAGGAACATCACCGTCGAGGTGCGCCGGTTGCCGAACAGCAGGGTCACCCGCGACCCCCGCTCCTCCTCGAGCGCCGTCGTCACAAGCGACAGGATCGGCGTGATCCCCGACCCGGCGGCGATCGCCACGTGGTGCCGCGACGACTCGGGCTGCGCCGGACACGTGAACGTCCCCATCGGTGTCATGACGTCAACGACATTGCCGACGGCCAACTCATCGACGAGCCAGGGCGACATCCGACCGCCCGCCACCTTGGCCGCCGCGACCCGCAGGGTCCCCGGACGCCCGCCGCGCGCCGACTGGCAGATCGAGTAGGAGTTGCGGACCTCGCCGCCGTCACCGACACGGCGCAGGGTCAGGTGCTGTCCTGGCAGGAACCCGAACGCCTCGGCGAGCTCCTCGGGCACGGCGAAGGTGATTGCCGTGGCTTCCTCGGTGAGCCGCTCGACGTGGGCGACCGTCAACGGGTGGAAGGTGGGCCGCCGCGTCGTCGTGCCTGCGGGGCTGAGCAGTCCGGTCATCTAGAGCGCCTTGAACTCGTCGAAGGGGTCGCCGCAACTGTCGCAACGGCGCAGGGCTTTGCACGCGGTGGAGCCGAACGGGGAGATCACGGACGTCGCCGCACTGCCGCACCGAGGGCAGGCGACGGTATGCCGCCCGCGCCCGATCATCACCGACACTGGCCCGGGTGCCCGCTCACCATCACCAGCGACAACCGGTCCCGGCGGAGCAATCCCGAAGCGCCGCAACGCCTCTCGGGCATCCTCGGTGATCCAGTCGGTCGACCAGGCCGGGGACAGCGCAGTGGTGACGACGGCCCGCAGGCCGTGGGCACGGCATACTCGCGCGATCTGGTCCTCGATCGCCCGCATCGCGGGGCACCCCGAATAGGTGGGCGTGATGACCACCTGGACCACCCCGGAAGCCTCGTCCACCTCGGCCGAGCGCAGGATGCCCAGGCCCTCGATGGTGATGACGGGGATCTCCGGGTCGGGGATCGCCCGCACCGCGGCGAGGACGTCGGTGGCCGTGGCCGTCATCGTCACCAGCGCGCTCCCGGCACCGAGCGCGGCAGGTGCTGCATCTCGGCGAGCAGATACCCCATCGGCTCGGAGTGGACTCCGTCGCGTCCGCCACGAGCCCGCCACTTGGGCACGGCGGGCATGGTCAGGGTCGCCTCTGCAACCACCGCCTCGACATCGGCCGACACGGCCGCCCGCAGAGACGACGGCAGCACCCCGACACCGGCCGCGAGCGCCTCGGCCACTCCCGGCGCCGAGTCATCGAACAGCTCGTCGACATAGGGCGCCACCCAGGTCAACGCCGCCTGCATCTTGGCGTGCGACTCCTGCGTCCCATCACCGAGCCGGACGACCCACTGGGCCGCGTGGTCGTGGTGGTAGCGGACCTCCTTGTGCGCCTTGGCCGCGATCGCCCGCAGCTGCTCGTCGACGGAACCGGCGAGGGCGGCATACAGGGCCTTCTGGTAGGCCGAGAACCACAGCATCCGCGCCATCTCCTGCGCGAAGTCGCCGCGGCGCTGCTCCACGAGGTGCACGTTGCGGAAGTCGCGCTCGTCGCGCAGGTAGGCCAGGTCGTCCTCGGAACGGCCGGTGCCGTCCAGGCTCCCCACGTGGGTGAGCAGCGCTCGGGCCTGGCCGATGAGGTCGAGCGAAACGTTGGCCAAGGCCATGTCCTCCTCGAGCTGCGGCGCCCAGGTGAGCCACTCCCCCAGCCGGTGGGAGTAGATCAGTGCGTCGTCAGCCAGCCCCAGGACATAGGCGCTGTATGCCGT
>WBZS01001335.1_pt1 | contig 20093 bp, 15 predicted proteins | sample 5204201 | NCBI WGS metagenome assembly WBZS01 (sample SAMN12344357, study PRJNA552823) | activated sludge metagenome | biome: Activated sludge suspended growth; feature: Nitrification reactor; material: Wastewater; isolation source: activated sludge from nitrification reactor of wastewater...
GTCGGCACCATCGAAGAAGCGATGGAAAAAGCCAAGAAGGTGGCCTAAGGCGGCCCCGAACCAGGAGCCCGACACATGGCAAACACCATTCACGTCGACGTGGTCAGCGCCGAGGAGTCTATCTTCTCGGGCGAGGCCACGTTCGTGGCACTGCCCGGCGAGGCTGGCGAGCTGGGCATCTACCCGCGCCACACGCCGTTGATCACGCGCATCAAGCCCGGCTCGGTGCGCGTGACCACGCCGGCAGGCGGCGAGGAATTCATCTTCGTGGCCGGCGGCATTCTCGAAGTGCAACCTGACCGCGTCACCGTGCTGTCCGACACCGCCATCCGCGGCAAGGACCTGGACGAAGAGAAGGCCAACACCGCCAAGCGCGAAGCCGAGGAAGCGCTCAAGAACGCCAAGAGCGAGATCGACATGGCCCGCGCCACGTCGGAACTGGCCGTGATGGCAGCGCAGATTGCCGCGCTGCGCAAGTACCGCCAGAAGCGCTGAGGCACTGGCGGTCACGCACCGCTACCCGCTTTGCTCATTGCAAGAAGCGCCCCTTTGGGCGCTTTTTGCGTTTCTGCAAAGGACTGCTGCGTCCTCAGGGTGTTTGTCCGGGTGCAGTGCTCTCTACAATGCGTGCATGTCGTTCCCTGTCAAGACGCACGCCGATCCAATGCAGGTCAAGGCGGCCGCATTGCTGGTCACCGGCGGTGCGCTGGTCGAACTGAGTGCCGCCGATGCGCGCGAGATCGTCGGCTACATGGCGCAGTGCTTGGCCATGGCAGGCGATGTCATCGTCCGCGAGGGCGACACGCAGCACAACAACTTCATGGCATTGGTGCTCGACGGCGAGGTGACGGTGGAAGGTTTGCCGACGCCCGAACACGATGGCATGGTGGTGTCGGTGCTGGGCCCCGGCAGCCTGATTGGTGACATGGGCATCATCGACCACTCGCCGCGCTCTGCCACCTGCACGGCAGCCACCGATCTTGCCCTGGCCATCCTCACGCGCGAAGCGATGATGCAACTGATGGCTGACCATCCCGCCGTGGCGGCGCGCTTGCTGCTCGCTATGGCCAAGCGCATCTCGGACCACCTGCGTGAAACAAATCGCAAGCTGACCACGCTGTCGCAAGTCAGCAAGGCGCTGCAGCAGGAACTGCAAGCGGTGCATTCCGTGAACCTGCGGCTGCTGGACCAAATTTCAGCCGCCACCCAGGCTGAGGCGCGCATGCAGCAAGTGGCGCAGTGATCCGCACTGCCACCTCGCCTTGATGTGAGGGACCAGTGACCCTCCATCGCTCGCACCCCTCCCATCGCAAGGAGTGGAAGTTTCTTCACGCCGCCCGTATTGGAGGGCTGCCGTGCCAAGTAGGTGCACCGGAGCCCAACGGCACTTGCATCCCTCCGTCGGGTAGCCGTGGGATGACCAGCGATGATCAGCGCAGGACGGGGCCGTCGGGCAGGCGGTTGACGGGCGCCGCCTCGCCCGAGTCGCCTGGCTCGGGGAAAGCCGCCACCAGCACTGCAGAAATTTCCTCCAGCGCGCGCGTCAAACCCTGCTCGACCTGGCCTTCGCGCATGGCCGCGCTCAGTCGGTCCACCATCGCCTGCCATTCCGCCGGCGCCACGCGTTCGGCGATGCCGCGGTCGGCCACCAGTTCGATGGCATGCTCGGCCAGCAGCAGGTAGATCAGCACGCCGTTGTGGTGCGGCGTGTCCCACACCTGCAGCTTGGCAAACATCATGGCCGCGCGCTGGCGCACGATGGTGGCTATCGGAATGCTGTGCCGCCAGTGGCGCCACAGATAGCTGGTGGGCAGCCCGCCTTCCACGCAAATGCGTATTTCGCCGGTGTGACGGCGTTCGCTGGCGGCCACAAAGCTGCGCAGCCGCTCTTCCAGCGCGGGGTCGACCACGCGGCGCGCGTCGGATTCGTCCAGCCAGCGGTGGCGCAGGGATCTTGCAAGGGTCTTGAGCATGGTCTACCAGCTCCCGCTCGCGCCGCCGCCGCCAAAGTCGCCACCGCCGCCCGAGCTCCAGCCACCGCCCCCGCCGAAGCCGCCTCCGCCAAATCCACCGCCGCCGCCGCCCCAGCCGCCCGGTGGCAGAAACACGGGCCCGCTGCCGCGCCCGCGCGACACCGGCAGCGATGACATGACGCCCGCGAACAGCGCGAAGATCAGCGCCACCACGCCCGCGCCCAGCGCCAGCGCCAGGCTCACGGTCACCAAATACGTCAGTCCGCCCACGCCGGCACCCGTCATCAGCGCGCCCAGCTTGCGGCCGAAGATGCCCCGCGCCACCGCGCTGATGACAGGCACCGCGATGAAAAGGAAGATCAGCCCCTGAAACAGATCAAAGCCGCCCGCGTCGCCGGCGCGGTCACGCGCAGACGGCGCCTTGACCGGCGGCAGCGGCTCGCCCTTGATGCGCGCGGCCAACTGGTCCACCGCCGCGCTCAGGCCGCCGGCATAGTCCCCCTGGCGGAAGTGCGGCGCCATCGCTTCGTCGATGACCTGCTTGGCGGCGATGTCGGGAACAGCACCTTCCAGCGTCTTGGCAACCTCGATGCGCATGCGCTTGTCCTGCACCGCCACCAGCACGATCAGGCCATCGCCCACGTCCTTGCGCCCGATCTTCCAGGTGTTGCCGACCCGGTTGGCGAAGGCTGCGATGTCTTCCGGCGCCGTGGTCTTTACCATCAGCACCACCACCTGCGAGCCCTTTTCCTGCTCCAGCGTCGCCAGTTTGGCGTCCAGCGCGGCCACCTGCGCGGGCTGCAATGTGCCGGACGTGTCGACCACGTGGCCTGTCAGCGGCGGTATCGGCTGCAGCAGCGACTGCGCCTGCGCGCTCAGCGCCGCAAACACTATCAAAAAGATAGCTGTCAGCGCCTTGAATACGGCGGTTGGACGCACTTTTGCCTATGAAAACGGGCTGGGCGAAACGGTGCCGCGCTTCAGCGTGCCGGCGTCGGGCTGGTGCCGAAGTCCACCTTGGGCGCGTTGGAAATCGCTGCCTCGTTGGCCACGGTGAAGTTCTCCTTCGGCTTGTAGCCGAAGATCATGCCCGTCAGGTTGGTCGGGAAGCTGCGCGCCAGCACGTTGTATTCCTGCACGGCCTGGATGTAGCGGTTGCGCGCCACGGCAATGCGGTTTTCGGTGCCTTCCAACGCCACCCGCAGGTCGGCAAAGGCCTTGTTGGCTTTCAGGTCGGGGTAGCGCTCCACCGTCACCATCAGGCGGCTCAGTGCGCTGGACAGCTCGCCCTGCGCGGCCTGGAACTGCTTGAACGCCTCGGGGTTGTTCAGCGTCTCGGGCGTCACCTGCATGCTGGTGGCCTTGGCGCGCGCCTGAATCACCTGGTTGAGCGTGTCCTGCTCGAACTTGGCTTCACCCTTCACGGTGTTGACCAGGTTGTCGATCAGGTCGGCACGGCGCTGGTATTGGTTGACCACTTCGCTCCAGGCGGACTTGGTGGTCTCGTCCAGGCGCTGGAAGTCGTTGTAGCCGCAGCCACTGAGCGACAGCGCTGCCGTCAGCACGGCAGCCATCTTGATGAACCAGCTTTTCATTCGAATCTTCCTTCTCTCCTGAAGCGCAGGATTTGCGCAGGTGCGAAACGTAGCACAAATGGGTGCGGGATTCTGTAGGTCAAGAGCGCAGCCTGCGGCCCGCACGGCGCAGGCACGCGGCGCGGGCTGCAGTGGCCAAGGCACAATCCGAGTATCGCGCGCGTCACCCCATCGAGGTCCAGTGCCATGCCCAAGTCACGTTATGCCGCCGCCCAGCTGGGCGGTTCTGCCGACGATGTGGAGGTTGCCTTTTATGAGGCGCTGCGCAATGGCGACATCGACCAGCTCATGGCCTGCTGGGCCGACGAGGACGACATCGTCTGCGTGCACCCCGGCGGCCCCCGCCTGGTGGGCGCCGCCGCCATTCGCCAGGCGTTCGAGCAGATGTTTGCGCAAGGCAGCATCCAGGCCACGCCCGAGCGGCTGCGCCGCGTCGACGCGCTCGGCGCGGCCGTCCACAACGTGCTGGAGCGGGTGGACCAGCACACCGCCGAAGGCACGCGCCGCGCGTGGGTGGTGGCCACCAACGTTTACCTCAAAACCGCCCTGGGCTGGCGCCTGGTGGCGCACCACGCCAGCCCAGGCCGCAGCGAAGTCGAAGAAGTGGCGCACCGCGGCCAGCAGCTGCATTGAGGGTCAAATTCGCCTTCAGCGCTGACGCAATCAGCGATGCGTGCTATTTATTTTGAAGTGACGCCGTACCACGCCCCCGCCTGGCTGCCCGGTGGTCACCTGCAGACCATCTGGCCCGCGCTGTACGCGCGCCGCTACGCCGGGCCGCGCCCGCGCTGGCACCGCGAGCGCTGGGAAGCACCCGACGGCGACTTCATCGACGTGGATTGGCTCGCTACCGCACCGGCGCCCGGCGCGCCGCTGCTCGTGCTGTTTCACGGGCTGGAAGGCTCATCGCGCAGCCACTACGCCGAGGCCTTTGCCGGTTGGGCGCGCGAACAGGGGCTGGCCCTGGCGGTGCCGCACTTTCGCGGTTGCTCGGGCGAAATCAACCGAGCACCGCGTGCCTACCACTCGGGCGACCACGCCGAAATCGACTGGATGCTGCGCCACTTTGCGCGGGCGCAGGCGGCGCGCGGGGGCGGCAGGCTGCTGGCCGTGGGCGTCTCGCTGGGCGGCAACGCGCTGCTGCGCTGGGCCGGCGAATCGGGCGAATCGGCGCGCCAGGTGGTCGCCGCCGTCGCCGCCGTGTGCGCGCCGCTGGATCTGGCGGCCGGCGGCCATGCCATCGGGCGCGGCTTCAATCGGCAGGTCTACAACCGCATGTTCCTGCGCACCATGAAGGCCAAGGCGCGCGCCAAGCTGGCCCAGCACCCCGGCCTGTTCGAAGGACAGCGACTGCGCCAGGCGCCCGACCTGTACGCCTTTGACGATCTCTTCACCGCGCCCCTGCACGGCTTCGCGGGGGTGGAAGACTATTGGCGCCGCGCCTCGGCCAAGCCGCACCTGCCTGCCATCCGCGTACCCGCGCTGGCCCTGAACGCCCGCAACGACCCGTTCGTTCCCGCCGCCTCGTTACCGCGCGTGGGCGAGGTGGGGCCATGGGTGACGCTGTGGCAAACCGACGAGGGTGGACACGTCGGCTTTGCCAAAGGCGCGATGCCGGGCCATGTCATGTGGTTGCCGCAGGCCGTCGGCGGGTGGCTGTTGTCTGCAAACCACTAGCTTTGCATGAGTTCTGTGCGGCCCGCGTGGCTTCCCATGCGTTTGCCGTGGGGGGCGAAGCACGCGAGCGGCATGCCCAAACGAAGGAGTGGCAAATGTCACAGTTGTGGAAAACGGGGGTTCAAAACATAAGTCTTAGTCAATAGAATCCAAACGCACCCAAAATTGTTACAAAGTAAGCGGGAGGAGACGGCGATGGCGAAATGTTTGGATCGCAGGTGGCTTGGTCTGATTCTTGGCGTCGCCACACTGTTGTGGGCTTCGTTTGCACAGGCCGCTTCGGTGGACCTGACGGTGACCAAGACGGCGCCTTCCACGGTACAGACGCTCACACCGTTCGAATACAAGATCACGGTCAAGAACGTTGGTGCCGAAACGGCCACCTTGGCCACCTTGACCGACACGCTGCCTGCGTATCTCTATGGCATCACCACGCCTACGGTGGTGGCCTCTGGAACCGGCACCGTCTGCCCCACCAGCTTTGTGCTACCCGATACCTCGGGCACCAACACCACGGGAACCGCCAGCAACAACAAGCTCACTGCCACCATTCCATCGCTGCCAACGGAGGGCGAATGCATCATCACCTTCAAGGTGTCTGCGGTGCGCGTCGGTTCCTACGGCAACAGCGTGACGGTGGCGGCACGGCAGGGCGACACTGACGCCGCGATGGGCTCCAATACGGCCAGCGTCACCACCAATGTCACTTCGATCCCGGCCGATCTGAGCCTGACCAAAGTGCGCACTACTCCGTTGCCCGCATCCGGACTATTCAATTTCGGCGACGCCATTGCCTATGAAGTGGTACTGAAGAACAACAGCACGACGGTGGATATCCCGCCGCAAGTGGCCATTACCTTTAACGACGTCCAACTAACCACTCTCTCGAACGCGCGCATGGGCGGCGCGCAAAGCACCCTGACTGCCTATTCCTGCACCGCCACCGGCAATGCAGCGTGCCCGCCGGAGGGCACGGGCGCGGACAATTTGAAATGGAATACAGCGCCAGCCGGTGCGTATGGCTACTACGCCTTTGCTCCGGGCATGATCCGTGGCCTGCCGGCCGGAGCCAGCATCACGTACCGGTACACGGTAGTCACCAATTCGGATGGGGCCACCTGTGGCGGAGCCATCGGCCTGACGGATTTGCTCAGGGATGCGTTGGTCTACGGGGCCGGCGCGTTAGGCACTTTCCCGTTCACGGACGCCAACGGCATCATTGAATCGCCCAGCTCCGTGTCTACACCCATGAACCCACCGCGTACCTGCAAACTGGCGCCGGCATGGTTCTCGACGTCCAAAGTGCTGATCGGCGATACCAGCTCGATCGACACCGAGGGCGAGGTCAAGACCTACCGCTTCACTGTCACCCGCAACACCGCGACGGGCGCCAATGCCGCTACGGCCAACACGCTGCCTTTGACCTTAGTGATGAGCGAACAGATGCTGTACAACGGTTGGTCCGCATTCGGCCCGGCTGGCTCGGGGGTCAAGCACACGGCAAGGGTTGTGAAATGCACGCCCAGCACGTCAGGCGCGTCCTGCCCGGCGCAATGGGCCACTATGCCGTATCCGTTGGTCGATGCGCAGTACACGACGATCAATGGCATGACGCCGGTGAACATCACCACGGCGTATCCGTTCAGGGCGGCCGACGGGACCGGTGCATACACCGTGACCATTAACGCGCCAGGGGACTCAATTACATTCGAAATCGAGTTTGGCTATACCGGCCTGAACTCGCTCACCTGCGTGCGGACGCCGAGTGCACTGACCAATAACTTCAGCGCGACGCACCTTGGTGTGCCGCCGGGATTCGATGATTGGGAAGATTCCCGATCTTCGATCAACCCCCCGGACGTGCCACTCGACCCCAACAAGCCGCTCTGCGTGGATGTGGCGGTCAACAAGACCATCAGCCCTACCAACGTGGCGGCCGGCCAGCCCATCACGTTCACGCTGGACGTGACCAACAACTCCTTTGCCGCCGTCGGCAACCGGCGCACGGCGACCAATGTGCCGCTGACCGATGTGCTGGGCAGTCAGTTCATTCCGTCCGCTGCCAGTTGTTCGGTGCTCTCCGGCACCGCTACGGCGCCCGTCGTCACGCTGGCGGGCAACATCAGCGGTGCCAACAACACGTTTGCGGCCACCATCCCCAGCATGGATGACGGTGCGACCGTACGCTGCCAAATCACCGGTGCCGCCGTGCAGGCCGGCAGCTTCACCAACACGGCCACCGTCAACGGGACCACCGGCACCACGCGCGGCACGCTGCATGACGTGAACGCGGCCAATGACAGTTCGAGCCAGACCTACGGCATCGGCAATCCGGCGTCGATCACGCTCACCAAGAAGCTCTCTGGCGCGACAGCGGGGTATGTCGGCGGTACCACGTTCCCGGCCACGGTGGCCTGCACGGTGACGCCGACTGCCGGTGCCTCCACCACGGTCAGCCAGACGGTGAACCTGGTGCCCGATGCGCCGCAGACCGTGAATGTTCCCGCGCAGACAGCGCAGCAAACGGTGAATTGCGCGATCAGCGAGGGCGCGCTGCCGGCGGCACCACCAACAGCATCAGCCTGGGCAACGTCACCCTGCCAGCCGGCACAAGCATTGCGATCACGGTGACCGGGAAGGCATCGATCAGCGCCACCGGGCCCATCACCAACACTGCGACGGCCGCGCCGCCGCGGGGTGTTGCCTGCACCACGGCGCCTTGCACCAAGACCGCCGACGTCACCAACACCAGCGCTGGCTCGCCGCAGCTGAGCATCAGCAAGACGGCCAATCCCGGTACCTTTGCCGTAGGCGCCACCGGCAGCTACGCCATCACCGTCTCCAACGTCGGCACCGGCGCCACCACGGACACCATCACGGTCAACGACCCATTGCCGCTGGGGATCACCGCCACGCTGCCGGTCACAGCCGCTGGCTGGGACTGCACTGGCAGCACCACCACCACGGTCAACTGCACCCGCAGCAACGCCTTGAACCCGGGTGCGTCGGCCCCTGTCATCAACGTGACCGTGGCGATTGGCGTCAACGCCGTGTCGCCCAGCGTCAACACTGCCCGCGTCAGCGGCGGCGGCGACAGCACCTGCCCGGCCAGCGGCGCCACCCTGACGCGCTGCCAAGGCATCGCCACCACCGCCATCGACGCGCCCAGCATCACGGTCAAGAAGACGCTGCAAGACCCGCTGGTGGTGAACGTCGCCAACCACTACATCATCACCGCCACCAACAACGGCCAGGCGGCCACCCTGGCGGGCACGCTGACCGACCCGATTCCGGCCGGCCTGACCATTGGCGCCCTGCCGGCCGGCTGTACCGCCAGCGGACAGAATCTCACCTGCGACATCCCCGCAGGCATGGCCACTGGCAGCTCCGTCAGCTACACCATCCCCGTCACCCCGGACAACACCGTCAACGGCCAGGCGGTCAGTAACACCGCCACCGCCAACGGTGCCGGCGACCCGACGTGCCCGAGCGGCGATCACTGCAAGGGCACGGCCACCGGCACCGTCACCGCGCCGCAGCTGAAGCTGGAAAAATCCGTGTCGCCCACCACCCTGGTGGTCGGCCAGGCCGGCAGCTATACGCTGAAAGTCACCAACCAGGGCACGGCCGCCACCACTGCGATCGCCACCGTCAGCGACGCCATCCCGGCTGGCCTGGCCATCGGCAGCCCGCTGCCCGCCGGCTGCACGGCCACCGGCCAGAGCCTCAACTGCACCATCGCCAGCGGCCTGGCCACCGGCGCCAGCACCAGCTTCGTCATCCCGGTGACGGCCAACGCCAGCCTGCTGGGACAGTCCGTCACCAACAACGCCAGCGTCACTGGCGGCGGTGACCCGGGTTGCCCGACGGGCACCGCCACCGCCAGCCTGATCGACCGCTGCAAGGCCAGCGTCCCCGCCCCGATCAGTGCGCCGCAGATGACCATCGTCAAGACCGCCAGTGCCAACTGGGCCGTGGGCGTGCCCGCCAGCTACACGCTGGAAGTCACCAATACCGGCAGCGCTGACAGCTTCGGCACCATCACCGTGACGGACGTCATCCCCGGCTCGCTGACGCTGGGCGCGCTGCCCGCCGGCTGCACCGCCGTGGGTCACCAGGTCTCCTGCACGTCCAGCGCCGTACTGGCCAAGGGCGCCAGGATCAGCTTCGTGATCCCCGTCACGTCCACCTCCGCCTCGGCGCCCAGCGTGAGCAACACCGCCACCGTGCAAGGCGGCGGTGACCCGGTTTGCCCGAGCGCGGCCGCCACCAACTGCAGCAGCACCGTCGTCACCCCCGTGGCCGCACCCAAGTTGCAGATCGCCGAAACCGCCAACGGCCCCTGGACGATCGGCATGAGCGGCGCTGCCTACGCGATCACTGTCACCAACGTCGGCCCCGCCACCACCACTGGCGTGGTCACGGTGAACGCCACGCTGCCCACGGGGCTGGCCCCGGGCTGGAGCGGCACTACCACGCTGGATGGCTGGAGCTGCACCGCCAACGGGCAGGACATCGCCTGCACCGCCACCCCGAACCTGGCGCAGAACGGCACTTCAACTTTCACCCTGCCGGTGACGGTGCTGGCCACGGCCGTGCCCAGCGTGACCACCCCGGCGGCGGTCGGTGGCGGCGGTGATCCGTTCAACGGCGGCACCACGCCGGCCGCTGGCACCGCCTGCACCACGCTGGATGCGAGCCCCGCACCCAACCACTGCGCCACCGTCACGCTGCCGATCCCGACTTCGGGCGCCGTGACAACCGTCAAGATGCTGGATGCCAGCACCAAGACGCCGCTGGTGGCCGGTCAGCTCGTGACCTACGCGCTGACGGCCACCAACTCAGGCGGCACGGGGGTGAGCAACTACACGCTCAATGAAGTCGTGCCTGCGGGCGCCACCTTCACCAGCGTCACCGGCGGCACCAGCAGCTGCGCGGCAGGCGCCGCAGCCGGCACGCTGTGCACGGTGACCATTGCCAGTGTGCCGGCGGCAGGCAGCGCCAGCGTGCAGATCAGCTTCACGCTGCTGAGGAATCTGCCGGCTGACCTCAAGCAGATCGTCAACGTGATCAGCGAGCCGGCGGCTTGCGCCGGTGCGCTGTGCGATGCACCGCCGCCGCCAGCCGGTTGCACGGGCTCAACATGCACGCCGGTCAATGTCTGCACGGCGGGCGATCCGCATTGCGTGAGCACGCCCCTCACACCTCCGGCTGGGCCTGTGGCCATTCCGACGGTTTCGCAGTGGATGCTGCTGGTGATGGCCATCATGCTCACGCTGCTGGGGGGCGGCAGGAGTCGCGCAGACGCTGACGTTGCCGGATGGCGCTGCGGCTTGCCGCTCCGCTTTTCAACTCAATTCGCCCCGCAAGACGGGTCGTTCAGTGGCTGCGCATGGGCCGCGCAGCAGCGGCCTGATCAGCCCACCGCCTCCACACGCGGCGCCGCGTTGAAGGCGGGGTTCAGCGAGGGGTCGTCCAGCGCATCGCCCGCGCGAATCGGTGCGGCTGGCGTGGCCAGTAGGGCGCGCAGGTAATTGGGCTGGGCCAGCATGGCGTGGTGCGTGGCGCCGTTGTAGAGCTGGAGATCGGTCAGGCGAAGCTCCGCAATCCGCCGATCGATCTCGGCGGCGTCCAGCGCCAGCGGGTCGACGCTGTCGGATGCCATGGCCATGCCCCACAGGGTGCTGTACAGCGGCACGTACTGCAGGTACGGGCGCACGATGGGAAAGGCGCTTTGTACCGACGCCACGATGCGCGCCAGCGTGTCACCCCGGTGGATGGGTGACTGGATGTGCAGCGACAGCACGCCGCCAGGGTTCAGCAGGCGCCGGCAGGCGGCGTAAAACTCGGCGGTGTAGAGCATCACCGCCGGACCAAAGGGGTCGGTCAGGTCAAGCACGATCTGGTCGAACCGCTCGGTGCCCTGCATGACATACGCATGGCCGTCGCCGATATGGACCTTCAGCCGTGGATCGTCCAGGGCGCCGCGATGAATGGTTTGGAGCGAGGTGCGCGCCATGTCGACAACGTCGCCATCCAGCTCGACCAGCACAACGCGCGCCATGTCGGGGTGTTTGAGCAGCTCTTCCACGGTGCCGCCGTCGCCGCCGCCGATCACCAGCGCCGAGCGCGGGCGGCCGTGGCTGACGGCGGGCAGGTGCACCATGGGCTCGTGGTAGAAAAACTCGTCGCGCTCGCTGGTCATGAAGCACTCGTCGATGCGCATCACGCGGCCGAACCGCGGTGTCTGCAGGATTTCGATGTGCTGCATGGGCGTGCGGCGCTCGGCCAGCAGGCTGGAGGCACCCAAGTAGAAACCGAAGTCGGACGCCAGCGCCTCGGCCACCAGCTGGATGTCGCCCTCGTTGGTCGCGCCGGGTGGGGCGCCCGCCAGCACCTCGGTCATGCCCGCTCAACGCGGTGCAGGTGCGGGTCGGCCGGCGCAAACGCCGCCATCACGCGGCCAAACAGGTCTTCGGCCTGCGAGCGGTTGTCGGTGGAGTAACTGCACACATACACATCGAGCGTCACGTAGCCGTCTTCCGGCCAGGTGTGTATCGACAGGTGCGATTCCGCCAGCACGACCACGCCGGTCACGCCCGCGCCTTCGCCAAAGCTGTGGAACAGCGCGCCCACGTCGGTCAGGCCCGAATCCAGCACCGCCTGGCGGCAGAAAGCTTCCAGAAAAGGCGCATCGACCATCAGGCGCGCGTCGCACACACAGCCGTGCAGATCGCCGATCAGGTGCAGGCCCGGTGCCTTGCGCGGTACCGGCGGCAGGCGAACCGCGGCGCGTTGAACGTCGTCGGCAGAGGTGACAGGGCGCAGCAATACGGGCATGGCGGTCTCCAAAGTGAAAAATGGAACCAGGGAAATCCGGACGACGTCACGGCGCGTACATAGACAGAAAGCGCGGTTGAACGGTGGTCAAAGGACGTACCCGCTCAAACGCGCTTATCGTGTCGCAAAGAACCTTTAACTGTAATCAAATTGCGGCCAACTGTCAAAAATTCAAGTCAACGCGCGAGCGCCATCTGCCGCGCGCAGCTTATGATGCGCCATGGACGACATCGTCAAGCAAGCCATGGCCAAGTGGCCCAATGTGCCGCACTGCTACGGCTGGCTGGGGCTGGACGCGCGCGGCGACTGGTACCTGCGTGACGACGCCGCGCAGGCGCAGGGCGCGTTTGCCAGCGGTGTTCCGGGCGCCAAGGGCGCGCTGCTGCAGCACGCAAAGCTGATTGAGTTCATCCAGCGCAATTACGACCGTGACGCCGAGGGGCGGTGGTTCTTCCAGAACGGCCCGCAGCGCGTGTTTGTCGAATTGCAGGCCGCGCCGTGGGTCTGGCGCGTGGCGGAGGACGGCGCCGTGACGTCCCACACCGGCGCGCCAGTGCAGGCGCGCGAGGCGCTGGTGGACGAATGGGGGCGGGTCTATCTCGTTGCTGAACCAGGGCTGGGTCTGGTGCACACGCAAGACATGGGCATCGTCGCCGACGCGCTCGAGCAGGGCCGGTGGCCACTGCGCGAGGTGAAGGCCGGTGATTTGCCGACAAACTTTGGCTTTGTGCTGAGCCCGATGGCGCGGCAAGGCGCTGATTGAGTCGCCCGGGCCTTGCGAACGAGTTGATCGAGTTGATCGAGTTGTGGACTTCTTCCCCGGCTGGGGAAGGTTAGGATGGGGGCGGACCACAGGCCATGCTGCGGGGTTCCGCTGCCCAATGCTTCCAAAACAATAGCTTTCTGCGCTTTCAAATCGCACGCTGCAGGCCCATTCGGCCATGAAAAAGGCCGGCGCGAAGCCGGCCTTGATCAAGCGCGACAGGGCGCTTACTTGGCGGCGTCCACCATGTACTGAATCGCCGCGCGCAGTTCGGCGTCGGTGGCGGTCGTCGCGCCGCGCGGCGGCATGGCGCCCTTGCCGGCGATGGCGACCTTGAGCATTTCGTCCATGCCCGTGGCGATGAACGGCGCCCACGCGGCCTTGTCGCCAAACTTCGGCGCGCCAGCCACGCCCGCGCCGTGGCAGGTGACGCAGGACTTGTCGAACAGGGCCTTGCCCGCACCAGTGTCGGCGGCAGGCGCTGCGGCGGCAGCAGGCGCAGCAGCGGCCACCACAGCGGCTGGCGCGGCCGCAGCGGAAGCGGCAGGTGCAGCGGCCGCAGGGGCAGCCGCAGGTGCGGCAGCAGCGGGCGCAGCGGCAGCAGCGGCACCACTGGCGGCGCCGCCTGGCGCGGCCGGCTCGGCGAACTTGCCGCCGCCGGCATTGGCCAAGTAGGCCACCGCGCGACCGATTTCGACGTCGCTGAAATTGCCGCCGCCTTGCGGTGCCATGGCATTGAAGCCCTTCAGCGCATGCGTCAGCAGGGTGTCAAAGCCCTTGCCCAGGCGCGGGCCCCAGTCGCCGGCGTTGCCCAGCTTGGGCGCGCCCGACACCCCGCTGGCGTGGCAGGCCGAGCATTGGGCCTTGTAGACATCTTCGCCGCTGGCCAGCGGGCGATTCGCGTCGCGGATTTCCACGGTGCCCACCTTCAGCAGGCGCTCGGCCACGGCGCGCTCGGTGTCGGTCGCGCCGGCAGATGGCCGACTCTCCGAGGTGACGTAGTTGACCAGCCCGATGATGATGAACACCGGAATCACGAAGGCCGCCACGCTGGCCCAGAACAATTGTTTGGGGGTCTTGACTGGGCCGGTGTGGGCTTCTTCGTGCGTGATCTCGCTCATGGCGTCCTCGGGGGCTCGGGTCGTGGGTGGATTCGGAACAGAGGCGGCGCGCCGAAGGCCCAACCGTGGTGGCCCGTGCTCGCGCGCGTCAGCCGGCGATTATAGGGCGCGGCCCGCGCGCAGCGGCGTGGACGGATGTGCCCTTCAGCGCGCAGCGGCCAATGTCGGCAACGGCGCAGGCTGCTGGTATTCGGTCCAGCCGCCGCCCAGCGACTTGTACAGCTGCACTTCGTTGGCGCGCTGCGCCAGCCGCACTTGCGCCAATGCCTGTTCGACGGCGAACAGCGAGCGCTGCGCGTCCAGCAGATCCAGGTAGTTGGCGATGCCGTTGCGGTAGCGCAGGTCGGCCAGGCGGAAGCGGTCGCGCTCGGCGGTGGCCTGCGCCTGCAGCGCCGTCAGCTGATCGGCCAGCGTGGCACGGCCGGCCAGCGCGTCGGCGACTTCGCGGAAAGCGGTCTGGATGGCTTTTTCGTACTGCGCCACGGCCATCTCGCGTCCCGCCTTGGCCGAATCCAGCCCCGCCTGGTTGCGGCCCATGTCGAAGATCGGCAGCGTGATGCTGGGCCCGAACGACCACGCCCCCCTGCCACCCGAGCCGAACAGGCCGTCCAGGTCGCTGCTGACGCGGCCCAGCGAGCCGGTGAGCGAGATGCGCGGGAAAAAGTTGGCGCGCGCCGCGCCGATGTTGGCGTTGGCGGCGATCAACTGCTGCTCGGCGGCGCGGATGTCGGGGCGGCGCAGCATCAGGTCAGATGGCAGGCCGGCTGGCACCTCGGCGAAGGTGGGCAGATCGGCGGCGGGTTGCACCGCTGGCGTCGGCTGCGTCAGGTCGCGTGGCGGCTCGGGCGTCACCACACGCGGCACGGGCGGGATCAGCCGATCTGGGATCGGCTGGCCGACCAGCAGCGTCAGCAGGTTGATGTCCTGCGCGCGCAGGCGTTGCTGCTGCGCGCGCGTGGCCTGCGCGCTGGCCGACAGCGATTCGGCCTGGCGCATGTCCAGCGCCGACGAGGCGCCGTTGTCAAAGCGCAGCTTGGTCAGGCGCAGCGACTGGTCGCGCGTGCCCAGCGTGCGCTCGGCCAGCGCCAGCAGCTCGGTGTCGGTCTTCAGTTGCAGCCAGGTGCTGGCCACGCTGGCGATCAGGCTGATCTGCGCCGACTTGCGCGCTTCCTCGGTCGCCAGGTACTGCGCCAGCGCCACGTCCTTCAGCGCCGCGACGCGGCCGAAGAAGTCCAGCTCCCACGCCGAAACACCCAGGCCCACGCTGTAGGTGGACGCCACGCTCGGGCCGCCGATGGCGGCATAGGGGTTGGGTGAAGAGCGCGTGCCGCTGGCCGACGCGCCCACGGTGGGCACCTGGTCCGCGCGGCGGATCTGGTACTGCGCGCGCGCCTGCTCGATGTTCTGCGCCGCCACGCGCAGGTCGCGGTTGTTTTCCAGCGCCAGCTGGATGACTTCGCGCAGTTGCGCGTCGTGCACGAACTGTTGCCAGGGCAGGTCGGCCGCGGCGATGCCGCCCACGGCCTGCGCGCCGGCCGAATCGGGCCAGGTGGCGCTGACGGGCGCGGCGGGTTGCTCGTATTTGGGCACGAACGAGCACGCAGCCAGCAAGCTGACCAGCGCGGCGGTGCCGACCAGGCGCGGCAGCGTTGCCGCAGACGAAACCAGTGTGGCGGGCTTCATGGGTGATCCTTCGGGTTCGAGGGCGCGCCGTTGCCGCCATCGTTCAGCGCGCGGCGGTCGGCGTCGGACAGGCCGGCCTCGGCGTCGTCCACATAGTGCTGCGCGGCTTCGGTCGTGATGCCGGCCTCCAGCGCGTGTTCGGCGGCGCGCTCGCGCTGGTGTGCCGAACCCTTGAACAGGCTGCGCACCACCACGAAGAACAGCGGCACGAAGAACACGGCCAGGAAGGTGCCCACGATCATGCCGCCGATCACGCCGGTGCCGATGGCGCGCTGCGCCGCCGAACCGGCGCCGCTGGCCGTCGCCAGCGGAACCACGCCCAGGATGAAGGCCATCGAGGTCATGACGATGGGGCGGAACCGCAGGTGCGCCGCCGCCAGCGCCGAGGCCAGCACGCTCATGCCACGCGCCTGCAAATCCTTGGCGAACTCGATGATCAGAATCGCGTTCTTGGCCGACAGCCCGATGATGGTGATCAGGCCGACCTGGAAGTACACGTCGTTCAGCAGGCCGCGCCCCGTGACCGCCAGCAGCACGCCCAGCACGCCCAGCGGCACCACCAGAATGACGGCGAAGGGGATCGACCAGCTTTCATACAGCGCCGCCAGTGCCAGAAACACCGCCAGGATGGCGAAGCCGTACAGGATCAGCGCCTGGTTGCCGGCCAGCTTTTCTTCACGCGACTGGCCGGTCCATTCGTAGCCGAAGCCTTCCGGCAGCTTGGCCGCCAGCTGTTCCATCTCGCGCATCGCATCGCCGGTCGAAAAACCGGGCGCCGCGCCGCCGGCGATGCGAATCGCCGGGTAGCCGTTGTAGCGCACCGTCTGCATAGCGCCCGTGATCCAGCGCGTGCTGGCAAAGGCCGACAGCGGCACCGGCTGGCCCTTGCTGTTCAGGGCCGTGAGCCGCAGGATGTCCTCGGGCTGCATGCGCGCGGGCGCATCGGCCTGGATGATGACGCGCTGCAGGCGCCCCTGGTTCGGAAAGTCGTTGACGTAGGCCGATCCGAGCGAAGCGGAGATCGCGTTGTTGATGGCGGCAAACGACACACCCTGCGCCGCTGCCTGCTCGCGGTCGATGTTGATCTGCAACTGCGGTGCGTCCTCCAGTCCGTCGGGCCGCACACCCGCCAGCACCTTGCTCTGCATCGCCATGCCCAGCAACTGGTTGCGTGCGGCGACGAGCGCGTCGTGGCCCTTGCCGCCACGGTCCTGCAGTCGGAAGGTGAAGCCCGAGCTGGTGCCCAACTCGGGAATGGGCGGCGGGCTCAGGGGGAAGATGAAGGCATCCTTGATGCCCGACAGCGCGCGCATGGCGCGTCCCGCAATGGCATCGGCCGCGTGTTCGGCGCCCTTGCGTTCGTCCCAGGGCTTGAGCGACACGAACGACAGCGCCGCGTTCTGGCCCTGGCCCGAGAACGAGAAGCCCATCACCGCCACCATGTTGGCGACCTCGGGCTGCTTGAGCAGGTAGCCCTCCACCTGCTCGACCACCTTCTGCGTGCGTTCCAGCGTGGCGCCGGGCGGCAGCTGCATGTTGACGAGGATGTTGCCCTGGTCTTCCTGCGGCAGGAACGAGGTCGGCAGGCGCGTGTAGAGCCAGCCCACCACCACGGCCAGCGCCAGGTAGATGACCATCAGCCGGCCGGCGCGGCGCACCAGCTTGGCGACGATGCCTTCATAGCCCTTGGCCGTGCGCTGGAAGCGCCGGTTGAACCAGCCGAAGAAGCCGCGCTTTTCGACGTGGTGGCCTTTATCGACCGGTTTGAGCAGCGTGGCGCACAGCGCGGGCGTGAGCGACAGCGCCATGAAGGCCGAGAAGAAGATCGATACCGCCATCACCGCCGAGAACTGGCGGTAGATGTTGCCCACCGAGCCGGCAAAGAAGGCCAGCGGCACGAACACCGAGATCAGCACCACCGTCACGCCGACGATGGCGCCCGAGATCTGGCCCATCGCCTTGCGCGTGGCGGCCACGGGCGGCAGGCCTTCCTCGCTCATGATGCGCTCGACGTTCTCGACCACCACGATGGCGTCGTCCACCACGATGCCGATCACCAGCACCATGCCGAACATGGTCAGCACGTTGATCGACATGCCGAACGCCAGCAGCGCCGCAAACGTGCCCAGCAGCGCCACCGGCACCACGATGGTCGGGATGACGGTGTAGCGCCAGTTCTGCAGGAACAGGAACATCACCAGGAACACCAGCGCCACCGCCTCGAACAGCGTCTTGACGACCTCGGTGATGGAGATGCGCACAAAGTCCGAAGAGTCGTAGGGGATGGCCCACGTCACGCCGGGCGGAAAGTAGCGCGCCAGCTCGGTCATGCGCGTGCGCACCGCCTTGGCCGCCGCCAGCGCGTTGCCCGACGGGGACAGCTGCACGCCCATGCCGGCGGCGGGCTGGCCGTTCAGGCGCGCGGCGGTCGCATAGCTCTGGGCGCCCAGCTCGATGCGCGCCACGTCCTTCAGGCGCACCGAGCTGCCATCGGCGTTGGCGCGCAGCGTGATGTTGCCGAACTGCTCGACCGTGCTCAATTGCCCCGGCACCACCACCGTGGCGCTGATGGCCTGGCCGCTGGCCAGTGGCAGGTCACCGATGGCGCCGGCCGCCACCTGGGCGTTCTGCTGTGCGATGGCATTGGCCACGTCGCCGGGCGACAGGCCGTAGCTTTGCAGCTTGGCTGGCTCGATCCACACGCGCATGGCGCGCTCGGCGCCGAACAGCTGCACCTGGCCGATGCCGGGCAGGCGCTGCAATTCGGGCAGCACGTTGCGCGAGGCGTAGTCCGACAGCTGCGTGATGTCGAAATTCGGGTCCGACGACGACAGCACGGTGAACAGCAGGAAGTTGCTGCGTGACTTGTCGACCCGCACGCCCTGCTGCACCACCGTGGTCGGCAGGCGCGGGCTGGCGCGCGACAGGCGGTTTTGCACGTCCACCTGCGCCAGGTCGGCGTTGGTGCCCGGCTCGAAACTGAGCGTGATGGTGCCGGTGCCGTTGGCCTGCGCGACCGACTCCATGTAGGCCAGGCCGGGCGAGCCGTTCATCTCGCGCTCGATCACCGACAGCACGGCGTCTTCCAGCGTCTGCGCCGAAGCGCCGGGGTAGGTGGCCGTGAGCACGATGGTCGGCGGCGCCACGCTGGGGTACTGCGCCACTGGCAGTTGCGTGATGGAGATGGCGCCCAGCACCATCATGAACAGGGCGATGACCCACGCGAAGATGGGTCGGTCGATAAAGAACTTGGCCATGCGTCAGCTTCCGTCCGGCCTTAGCGCGAGGCCGCCGATGCGGGGGCGGCAGGCGCGGCCGACGCTGCGGGTGCCGCGCCCGATGCTGCATTTTTAGGAGCTGTCTGCGCTTGCTGGCCGGGCACGGAGGCCTTGTTGGGCGTCCATGGCACGGGCTTGACCACCTTGGCGCCCATCATCAGCTTCATGGCGCCTTCCACCATCACCTGCTCACCGGGTTTCAGCCCCTCGGTCACGATCCACTGGTTGCCCTTCTGGCCACCGATCTTGACCGGGCGCGGCGCCACGGCGCCATCGGGTGCCACCACCAGCACGCTGTCGCCCTGTGTGCCGCGCGTCACCGCCTGCTGCGGCAGCAGGATGGCGTTGTCGACCTCGGCCTGCTCGACGCGCGCGCGCACGTACATGCCCGGCATCAGCAGGCCGCCGGGGTTGGGCACTTCGGCGCGCAGGCTGACCTGGCCGGTGGCCGGGTCGACGCTCAGGTCGGTGAACAGCAGGCGCGCGGTCTGGCCGTAGACCTGGCCGTTTTCCAGCAGCACCTGCACCTTGGCGGCTTCGGCGCCGCCGGCGCGTGCCAGCTTGCCGGTCTGCAGCGCCTGGCGCAGCGCCATCACGTCGGCGGCGGACTGCGTGATGTTGAGATACAGCGGGTTGATCTGCTGGATGGTCGCCAGCTGCGTGCCCTCGGTGGCGCTGACCAGCGCGCCTTCGGTCACCATCGAACGGCCGATGCGGCCCGAGATCGGCGCCGTCACCGTGGCGTAGCCCAGGCTGATGTCGGCCGTGCGCACGGCCGCGCGCCCGGCGGCCACCTGTGCCTGCGCGGCTTTTTCGGCCGCCACGGCGGCATCGAACTCCTGTTTGCTGACGGCATTGGCCGCCACCAGCGGGCGGTAGCGCGTGACCATGGCGCTGGCGTTGGCCAGCTGCGCCTGTGCCTGCGCCAGTTGCGCCTGCGCGCTCTGCCGCGTGGCCTGATAGGGGGCCGAGTCGATCTGGTACAGCATCTGGCCGGCGCGCACGTCGCTGCCTTCGGTGAACACGCGCTTGTTCAGGATGCCGGTGGCGCGCGCGCGCACCTGGGCCACGCGCGACGGCTCCAGCCGGCCGGGCAACTCGGTCGTCAGGCCCACGGTGCCGGGCTGCACCGTGACCACGGCCACCTCGGGCGGCGGCGGTGC
>WBZS01000799.1_pt1 | contig 20081 bp, 17 predicted proteins | sample 5204201 | NCBI WGS metagenome assembly WBZS01 (sample SAMN12344357, study PRJNA552823) | activated sludge metagenome | biome: Activated sludge suspended growth; feature: Nitrification reactor; material: Wastewater; isolation source: activated sludge from nitrification reactor of wastewater...
CTGACTCCCCGCAACCCGAGCGACTAGCGCGGCGATACCATGCGTCCCATCGGCACGCCAGATACCGGCTTCGTCATGCCGAAACCGTTGAGGAATACCTATGGGCCTCCCAACCTATTCCTGTCCGGACGACGTGGAGTCGAAGATACCACGTCTGTTCGAAGGGAAGAGGATTCAGCTAACAGAGGTTCCTTCAAACGGAGGCCGACTCGGGTATACTTTTCGAAGCGATTGGGGAACTGTTGAACTAATATGGATCGACCAGCTTTTTGATGGCCAAGCTGTTTTCTTCCTTGTATGCGAGTCGAATCCATTATTCTGGATCTGGGACTTGCGGCTTCACCGTAGGGTCGATGAAATTCTCGTACGAGCAGGCGCTCGCTTGATATCAATGTGATGTTGAGAAAGCCCTTGAAAACTATTTGAGCGACGAAGATCCATTCTCCGTCAGGAGGTGAATATGCGGACGATAATTCGATTGAGCGCCCTGTTGGCATTCCTCTCGATCGCCACGCAAGCGAACGCGGGAGATAAGTCAGCGACGTTAAACGAAGATAACGCTCATTCAACGAATTGGCCCATGTTCCGTGGCAATGCCCTACAAACGGGCGTCACCTCGGCAAAGCTTCCCGACAAACTTTCGGTCCGGTGGAAGGTTTTCATCAAAGGTGGCGTCGAGTCGACGGCGGCCATCGTGGGCGACGTCGTCTACGTCGGCGGTTTCGACGACCATCTGCACGCCTTCGATCTTCAAACGGGGGGCGAACGTTGGCGGTACAAAGCCGCGAGCTTCAAAGCGCCCGTCACCGTGCACCAGGGCATGGTCTTTGCCGGCGACGAGGAAGGTGTGTTCCACTGTGTCGACGCGAAGTCGGCCGAAAAAGTGTGGTCGTTCGAAACCGGCAGCGAAATCACCGGCGGCGCCACCGTCTTGGACAACAAGGTTCTCGTCGGTTCGCATGATTCGACGCTTTACTGCTTCCCCCTTAAAGGGGGCGATCCCCTGTGGAAATTCAAGATCCAGGGGCCCGTAAACGGGTCCCCCTTGGTCTCTAAAGGGAAATCCTACCTCGCGGGGTGTGATAGCATTCTGCACACGATCGATGTCAAAGACGGCAAAAGCCTATCCCAGGTCGAGCTGACAGGCCAAGCGGCGGCGACCGCGGCGGCGTTCGGCGATAAGATCTACGTCGGCAACATGAACAACCAGGTGCAGGCGGTCGACACCACCAAATCTTCTGTCCTTTGGTCCTTCGAACCGAAACGCTCTCAGCCGTTTTACAGCTCCGCCGCGGTCACGGAAAAGCTGGTCATCGTCGGAAGCCGCGATCGAAAAATCCATGCGATCGATCGGGAAACCGGCAAGGCCGTGTGGTCCGTTCCGACCGAAGGCCGCGTCGATGGGTCTCCCGTCGTCGCCGGTAGTCGCGTTTATGTCGGTTCGGGCGATGGCTTCCTCTACGTGCTCGGCCTGGAAAAAGGTGACGTCATTCAAAAGCTCGAACTCGGTCGAGGCATTGCCTCCTCTCCTGCTGTGGTCAATGATCATCTCGTCATCGGCACCTTAGACGGCTGGCTCGTTTGCCTTGGTCGAGAGCCATAAATAGAGTTTCATGAAGTACCAAATCGGCGAGCCCAAGACCCTGCGTCTTGGGCTTTCCCATTCCAGCCACGGGTAGAAACGTCATGGCAGACGCGTTGGTGATCTCAGCAAACTCGTTCGTGGGCCGATACCTTGCCGCGGAGTTGCGATCCCGCGGTGTCACGATGATCACGACGGCGCGCAATCCAACTGCCGGCGAGACCAGATGTGACTTGGAGAATATTGAAACCCTCCGCGCTGCTTTGAAGTTGGCTGAAAAGCCTCGTTGGATTTTTCAATGCGCGGGCGGTTCCAGTCGGCAGCCCGCCGAGCCGGTTTGGAAATTACACGTCGAAGGCACGTTTCGCTTTCTCTCGGTGGTGCGAGAATGTTCACCAAACGCGACCGTGGTGCTGTTCGGCAGTTCGGCCGAGTATGGACCCGTGCCCGAAGCCGAACTTCCCATCACGGAAGCGACGGCCTACCGTCCCGTTTCCGCGTACGGCCAATCCAAATTGGCTCAAACCCATTTGGCCATGTCGCTTGCTAAAGACTGGGGCCTTCGCATCGTCGTAGTACGGCCCTTCAACATCTTGGGGCCCGGACTTTCACCAACCTATCTGACGTACAAGCTCATTCGAAAGCTACGCGATAGGCTGGCACGGAACGACACGGGAACGTTCGTCGTCCACAACGGCAGTATGAGCCGAGATTGGATCGACGTTCGCGATGTGGTGGCAGGAATTCTCTCCATCTGTGATCATGCTGAACCACAGGCGGGAGAATGTTCACTTTGGAATTTGGCTCGAGGGCAAGAAATTCGCGTCCTGGATTTGGCGAGGGTGCTTTGTCGTTTGGCTGGCCCCTTCGATGCTGTGGACGGCGGCGTGGAGGCGGCGTACGCCGATGTTGCTCGATGCGTGGGTTCCAGTTCAAAGCTTCAAGCTGCAACCGGGTGGTCGGCCAAATACTCCCTGGAGCAAAGCCTGGCCTGGATGTGGGAGAATTCCTGAGCGTTGCATCCGGATGGCGACGACGGCTCCCCGTCATGAAGTCGCGTGGAATGGCCGAGCATCAAGGGTCAAATGTCGTTGAAAAGCCCCGCTTCGGTACCATCTTTCTTGGAGCGCCGCTTTCGCGTGGTCGTCTTGTACGCATCCAATGGTTTTCCGTCCTGAGTGGCGGGTACACTTCGCAGGGGATCCGCTACCCCATCAAGGGCCTCACCGACTTTGGTCGATTGGATTCGTTCGCGTATCCGATCGCAATAATTTTCCGACAACTCAAAGCCCGAAAAGGCTCGGCCTAATTTCTTCGCGACGATCAGCGTGCTTCCGCTTCCCGCGAAGGGGTCGAGCACGATCTCGCCTGGATTCGAGGACGTCTGAATGATTCGCGCAAGCAAGCGTTCCGGCATTTGGCAGCCATGAAAACCTGCCCGCTCTTTGAAGGTGCCACACACGCGGGGAACGTACCAAGTATCTTCGCTCGCCTGAAATCCGTCGGGAAGGTCTTGAGGCCGAAGGATCCAAGTGTCATCGGGCAATCGCCCCGTGGCGTTGGCACGCGAATCCCTGTAAACGAGTTGCCGAGCCGACGGTACGCGAACCGCGTCCGAGTTGAAGGTGAATTTTTCTCGGTCTTTCGTGAAGTGAAACAAGTGCGTATGGCTTCGGCTGAACTTGCGTTTGCAGTTCACCCCAAAGGTGTAATACCAGATGACCCAGCTTCGGCAGTGAAAACCAAGCTCCCGTGTGAATAACACTTTCAATTCCGCGGCAAAATCATCTCCAATCGCCAACCAAAACGTACCGTCTGGCTTCAAGATACGTTTGACTTGCTCGCCCCATTGGCGTGTCCATGCCAAATATTCGTCCGCCTTCATTCGGTCATCGTAGGCGTCGTACTCATAACCGATGTTGAAAGGGGGATCCGCGAAAACGAGGTCGATCGTTCCTTCTGCAAGGCTCGCCATACCACGAACACAATCGCCTTGATGAACTCGATCGCAACCTTGCACACTCATGGGGATTCGACTCGGGAATTGCGTTACGCTACCACACTTTGAACGATGTTCGCACGCTTCGCCTACAGGATTATTTACAAGAGCCACGCAGGAAGGAGGCGGCATTCATCGGAAGCTTCGGACCGAAACCGCGTACTTCGTGTGAGGCACATTGATGCGCGACGCATTTGAACATTGCTCTCAACCCATTATAGTTGTGCTTCGTGGAAGGGTCTGGATTATTGGAGAGAAAGTCGCGCAACCAAACGGTGACGTGAAAAACGCACTCAATTTACCAAGTTTTTCTGCCGATGAAGTACGCTGGCGAGTAAAGCCTGGCAAGATCGGTTGGCGGTAGGAGCAGCCATGCCCCCCGACTTACCTTGATTGCCAGGGTGATAGAAGGTCCATCGCCCGACGAAAAATTGGTCTGGTATCGAAACGTGGGACTGGCGTATAGAACAAGGGTTCTTGAATCCAGGGATGGATCTCGAGATTTGAGCGGACCAAGAAAAAATCGGTTGGATGGTGGGTAAGCGTATTCCGTCGCTGCTTGATGCCCGATCCGAGGCACACTATCCTGGGTAACTTTGTTCGCTCCGTAGGATTCGGGGGAAGCCAAGATGGCGATCGATTCGAGTGCACGTATCCACCCCTCGGCTCAAGTTTCTCCGGAAGCGGACATTGGAGCAAACGTAGAGATCGGCCCCTTGGCGGTCGTCGAAGGAGCGGTTCGGCTCGGCGCGAACACCAAGATCAACGCCGGGGCGATCTTGATCGGTCCTCTGACCATGGGGCAGGGCAATGTCGTCCATTCCCATGCCGTGCTCGGCGATCAGCCCCAACATCTCAAATACAACGGCGAACCCACCTGGACGGAAATCGGCGACTACAACATCTTTCGCGAGCATGTGACGGTGCATCGCGGCACCACGCATTCGATGAAAACGGTGATTGGCGACCAGAACTTCTTCATGGTGAATAGCCATGTCGCGCATGACTGCGTGATCGGCAGTCGTTGCATCATTGCGAATGGAGCCCTGATTGGCGGACATTGCACGCTTCAGGACAATGTCGTTCTTTCCGGGAACTGCGCGCTGCACCAGTTCGTTCGTGTCGGCCGACTCGCCCTGGTAAGTGGACTATCGGCGACGTCGAAGGATATCCCGCCATTCATCGTTCAACAGGGTCTTGATAACGTTTCAGGATTCAACGTGGTCGGCATGAAACGCGCGGGAATGAGCCACGCCCAGATCCACGCGGTTCGACAAGCGTTTCGCCTTCTTTTCCGCGAGGGACTGCCCCTGCCCGCAGCCGTGGAACGCATGGAAATCGAAATGGGCGATGTGGATGTGATCCGCGAGATGATCGAATTCTTGCACCGTTGCCCCAAAGGGATCAACATCAATCGCAGCCGATTCTCCGAAGCTGCGTAAACGGTCTTTCCCAAATTTGACGGAGACGTATTTGCACTTCGATCGTTACGAACGTAAACATGCGTTCACAAATCGCGAAAGCCGGTTGGATTCGTGATTTCTCAAAACGATCTTTCCTCGGAACCATGTCCGGTTATAATATCCGCTTGATGACGCCAATTCGCGCGAACCCTCCCACGGCGGGGACTGTTCCCAAAGGATGAATTATGTCTTGGTTGGCCGACTTGTTGAATATCGTGCTGTTGTTGATCGGACTGTTCCTGATCGTGTTGATTCTCATTCAACGCGGCAAAGGAGGCGGTCTGATCGGTGCGCTCGGCGGATCGGGCGGGTCGAGCCCCTTTGGGTCTCGCGCAGGCGACCAGTTCACCCGACTCACCATCTACGTCGCATTGGGTTGGTTGATCCTCACGATGGTGCAGGTCCATATCATCCAGTACGACGTTCTTCATCGTGGACCGACGTCCGCGTTCACCAGCGGGTTTGGCCAATAGCATAAAAATGATTCCCGCACCTTGTATGGTCGCCCATGGGATACCCATGGGCGGTGCCGTTTGTACAATAATCCTTTTCGTTGCTTCTGCCGATTCTAATCGACCCCTTGTGGAGTATCACGGGCGTGCTATTGAGTATGACCGGTTATGGAGAAGGTAGGCTTCGTACGGACCAACTTTCCCTTTCCGTGGAACTTCGCGCCCTGAATAACCGCTATTTGAAGGTCTCGCTCCGTGCTCCGGATCCGTATCACCTTCTCGAAGCGGAATTCGAAAAAGTCATCCGCAAGATCGTCAAACGCGGCACCCTCCAGGTGCATCTGCGCTGTGAAAAGCAGTCGGGAGAAAGCGATTTTCGAATCCAGCCTACCGCGCTGACGAGTTATGTTCGGCAAGTTCGCGAGATTGCGAAATCGTTGAACCTACCGAACCAGGGTGAAGCGTTGTTGGGGCAAGTGCTCGCGCTTCCGGGCGTGGTCGCTGAACCGGCGAGCCAAACTGGGCATCTTCATGATGATTGGCATCTGATTGAAAAGGCCTTGCTGCAGGCTTTGGACCAACTTCAAGGCATGCGCCGCGAAGAGGGCAAGGCGATGGCGGTCGAATTGCTCGCCTACCGCGATACGATCGCCAGACACCTCGGCGTGATCAAAACGCTCGCGCCGCAAGTCGTTCACCAGTTCCGTGATCGGCTTTTGGATCGCGTGCGAGGTCTTCTCCACGAGGTCGACGTGCAGATCGATCGGGATATTCTCATCCGCGAGGTGTCGATCTTCGCCGAGCGTAGCGACATCGCCGAGGAAACGGTGCGGTTGGCCACGCATCTCGACCATTTCCAGGAGATCATGAAGGAAGAAGAAAGCCCTGGAAGAAAGCTTGAATTCCTGACTCAAGAGATGTTCCGCGAAGCCAACACGATCGGCTCCAAGGCGAGCGATGTTGGAATCTCCCGAGAGGTCGTGGAGATCAAAGGGACGTTGGAGAAAATTCGAGAACTGATCCAGAACGTGGAATAGGAACGGCGCCAAGGCAAAGCGGAGCGATGCGACCAGGCCCCTTTATCATTGTCTCTGGCCCAAGTGGGTGTGGGAAAACCACGCTCATTCGCGAAGTCCTGGCGGAGAAGCGTTGGCCCCTCCGCCACTCCGTTTCCGTTACCACGCGCCCGAAACGCCCGCTCGAACTGCCTGGCGAGAGCTATTATTTCTGGACCCGCGAGCAGTTCCTGATGGAAGTCGCGAACCAGGGTTTCCTGGAATGGGCGGAAGTTTTTGGGAATTACTACGGGACCCTCGCGAGTGAAGTGGTTCCGTTCCGCCAACAAGGCATCGGTGTCATCACCGATATCGACGTCAAAGGATGGGCGCAGGTGCGCCAGCGTGTTCCCGACGCGATCTCGATTTTCGTGAATACGTCGAGCTTTGAAATCTTGGAGCATCGCCTTCGCGCTCGCCGCACCGAGCCGGAGGAAGTGATCCAGCGTCGGCTCCAAGTGGCACGCGATGAAATCGCACGCATGAGTGAATACCAGTACGTTCTGGTGAATGACGAACTAGACACCGCGGTCGCCCAACTCCGCGAGTTGATACGATCTTTTTTCGAAGGGAGCGATCATGCACGATGAGTTGAAAGAGGAACAAATTGTCAACAAGGTAGGGGGGCGATTCAAATTGTCGACCCTGATCCAAAAGCGCATGGTCGCGTTGAACACCGGAGCCCGTCCCCTGGTCGAAATGCGAACCAGCGACAAGATGGCGATCGTGATTCAAGAGATTTTGCAGGACAAGATCTTCCTGGACGCGAGTGGAGCCGTTCGCGCTCGCGGCACCAGCGCCGGCGATGCGGCTCGGCGTGCCATGCTCACGGATATCTCCGATGCCGCGGGCGGCGATGATTGATTCGCGTGCCACGGCCCGGCCGATTCGTTGGAGGCGGCCGCTAAATTTCCCTTGTAAGCTTTATCACCAAAAGATTTTGGGGTCGTCCGAGCCTGAGCGCCAAGCGAGGGCTTAAGCGTCCCCTCGCTTGGCGCTCAGGCTCGGCAACGCATGATCCAAAGTCTGGGCCGCTAAATTTCCCTAGTAAGCTTTGAAAATCTCGCCGTCTTCTGGCGGCGGGCTTGGCAATGGTTCCCAACCTCCCTTGGAAATGTCCAGGAGAAGGATTGAAGTCATGGAGTTGGCCGCTGCTCCGCCCGCTCCCTTGCCTCTGCTCAAGGTTCGCCTTTCGTTCCTCATGTTCTTGATGTATGGAATGTTGGGTGCGTGGTATCCAGTATTCACTTCCCTACTTCACGACCTTCGTTTCACGCCGCGTGAAACCGCATGGGCATATGCTTCCTATGCCTTTTGCGCGTTGATTTCTCCCTTAATTTGGGGCCAAATCGCCGATCGCTTCTTAGCCGCTCAGCATTGTATCTCACTTTGCGCCATGTTTAGTGCGGCTTGCCTTTTCGCGATGATTCCCGTCCAATCACCGATCACCATGTTTTGGTTGTGCATCTTTTACTTTTTCTTCCATATTCCGGTGGTCAGTGTTTCCACGTCGCTGATCTTGCGAAAGTTGTCTCACCCGGAAGTGGATTTTGGCCCCATTCGCATGTGGGGAACCATCGGCTGGGTGGTCGCGAATTGGTTTCTGTCTTTTTGGCTGAAATATTTTCCCACGGATTTCTTTCTAAGCCAATACTCGCAGAGTTTGATCATCGGCGGGGTGCTCGGCGTGGTCCTCGCGTTTTACGCCTGTTCACTTCCGGCACTTCCGCCAACCCGCGCGGAGGCGAAGTTTTCGCACCCCTTGCATCGTTTCGTCGACGCACCAATGCAAGCGTTTCAACTCTTTCGCCAACGTTCCTTCGCCATTTACGCGGTCTGCGTATTCGGCTTATGCGGCTCGATGCCCTTCGCATCGCAAATGATGCCGTTGCTCCTGCGGAAACTCGACATCAGCGAGGAGATGGTTCCCACCGTCCTCACGATGGGACAAAGTACGGAAGTTTTGCTACTGCTGTTTTTGCCCGCCCTTTTGCCCAGGCTTGGCCTGAAACCAACACTTTTGATTGGCGTCTTCGCCTGGGCGACGGGGCACACATTGTGGGCATGGGGCCACCCAGCCTGGCTCGTGATCTTGAGCTTGGGGTTGCACGGTGTCTTTATCTGCTGCTTCTTCGTTTCCGGGCAATTGTTCGTCAATCGAGCCGCGGCTCCCAATATTCGTATCAGTGCGCAGGCGATGTTGCAGTGGGTCAATGGTGGTGGGTTGCTCGTAGGGAACTTGAGCGTGGGTTGGCTTCGCGATTGGTCGGGCGACGAGTTTTTCTGGTGCTTTCTACCCGCCGCCATCGTGGCCTGGGGGCTGTGGGTGTTGTTAGCGCTCCAATTTCGTACCCCGGCTGAAGCTCAAAAAGTCGGCACGGAATCAACACAGGCGTCGCTCCGGTCAACTCACGAAAATGATCCAAAAGAACCCGGTAAACGAAGCCAGGACCTTCCCACGCTCGATTCGCAACTCCATTCGTAAGCAAATTCGCCTCGACATTTTCCTTCGAATTGGATGAGAATGAATCGATCGATTCACGTTTGGGAGGTCGCCGCATGCGATATTTTCTGAGGGTATCTGCCGTAGGGATCACGTTCTTCGCCGGCGTGATGGCAAACGCCTGGGGTCAGACGCCCCGCAAGGAAGAGCCGTTGGCGGTGCAGGTCAAAGCGAGTATCGACCGTGCCGTACGTTTTCTTCGCGCCAAACAGCACGCCAATGGCGGATGGGACGAAGGCGTGTTGGCCAACCGATTTCCTGGTGGAATTTCACCTTTAGTCGTACTTAGTCTTCTTAACGCCGGCTTGCCGCCAAACGACCCCACGGTCGCAAAGGGCTTAGATTTCGTTCGCAAGTTCGAGTACGGCCACATCTATGGGCTTTCATTGCAAACGATGGCGCTCGCCGAAGCGAAATTACCTCAGGATCGCGAACTTCTGAGGCGGAACGTCAAGCTGTTGGCGGACGCCCGATACTTCGAAAATGACAAACTCCAAGGTTGGTCCTACGATGTCCCCCGGCGTTCACGTTCACAGGACGGCTCAAATACGCAATATGCCTTGCTTGGGTTGTGGGCGGCGAAGCAGGCGGGCATCGCAGTCGATCGCGAGGTGTGGGAAAGCATCCGCGACATGTACCTGCGGACCCAGTTCGAATCGGGCGGATGGTGCTACAGCAAACATTATGGAGACACCAAGTTAGGCGGCGATCTTCCCTCGCTGACCATGACCGTGGCGGGCGTGTGCGGCTTACTCATCACTGGGCAGGAACTCAACGAACGCCGTGAGGAACTGAATCCCGATGGCTCGGCAAAAAATTGCGGATCCTACACGGAAAATCTTCCCGTCGCCAAGGGCTTGAAGTGGATCGGCAAAAACCTGCGTTATGAAGAAGGCGTTAATACCTTTTACCACTTGTATGGCTTGGAGCGTGCCGGTCGATTGTCGGGATTGAGGTTTTTCGGCTCCCATGATTGGTATCGGGGTGGATGTGAGTACCTCGTGAAAAATCAGCAGGTCGATGGCAGTTGGGGCGCGACGACGGGGAACATTCTCAATCTTTGGCCTAACGTCAGTACCGGGTTCGCCTTGTTATTTCTTTCCAAAGGGCGTACTCCCGTTTTGATGTCGAAAGTGGTGCATGGCCCCTGGCCGCGACGTGATGTCGAAACCGATTGGAATAACGATCGGCACGACTTGAAACATCTGGTGCAATATGTCAGCAATGAAGTTTTCCAACGCAAGCCCTTAGCGTGGCAGACGTTTGACATCATGGGAGCAGCCACGGCGGAGACGAAGGGAGCGGGCCTGACGGACGAACAAGAGACCGCGATCGTCAGTGATCTGCTGCAATCGCCCATTCTATACCTATCGGGCCATAAAGAACCTCGCTTCACGGATATCGAGAAAAAGCTGATCAAGCGTTATGTGGAGAATGGCGGGTTTCTCTTTTCCGAGGCGTGCTGCAATCGTCCGGAATTCGACCGAGGGATCAAAAGCTTGGTGGATGAGCTTTGGCCAGGCCATGAGCTGACGCCCCTGGACAGCACGCACCCCGTCTGGACGAGCCATCACGCGATCATTCCCGATGCGAAAACGCCTTATCGTCTCATGGGTCTAAACCTTGGCTGCAAAACCGTGATGATCCACAGCCCTCAAGATTTTTCCTGTGCTTGGGAATCCAACCGATTCGACCAAGATGGACCTACGATGTTCGCGTTTCGATTGGGAGCGAACATTGTGGCGTACGCCACGGCGCTCCAACTGCCACTTCCACGGGGAACCGAGATTGCCGTGGCGTCTAATAAGGTCGATTTCACGCCTGGGAAGCGAAATTATTTCACGATCGGGCAGGTATTCCATCGTGGTGATTGGCAGCCCGCGCCGCGTGCGATGCATAATCTTCTCGATCACGTCAACAAAGTCGCAGGATTGGACGTGAGCCTTCGCGTCCATCGAGTGGCGGTGAATGATCGGGCCGTCGTTCAACATAAGTTCTTGTATATGCACGGGCGAAATGAGTTCAGTTTTCCGGTCGACCAACTTGGAAACCTTCGATTCAATCTGGAAACCGGAGGCGTTTTGTTTGCCGACGCTTGTTGTGGCCAAGAAAACTTCGATAAGGCGTTTCGTCGTTTCGCGAGGGATCTTTTTCCAGGCCAAAAATTAGAGCCCATTCCGGCGAACGATGGTCTGTTCGCGAAGGGAAAAGCGGGGGAGAAACTGGACGATTCCGTGATCAAACTCCGCACCGAAGTTCGAGGTCCCCTACGCCCGCTCGCGCCTCAGCTCGAAGGGATCAAAATCAACGAGCGGTGGGTGGTGATTTATAGCAAATACGACCTAGGATGCGCTCTGGAAAGGCATCAATCTCCCGATTGTCGTGGATATGCTCCCGAAAGTGCCATGCGCATTGCGACGGCCGTGGTGTTTTACCATTTAAGGCCGTGAACCGGCGAGACGAGGCCTCCTTTCGACCGTTTCGCCGATACCACGCAAACTCGGTTTCAATGTGCCGCGACCGGCGGATCGCGATTTTCAGACCACGATTGCTTGCGAAGGCACGCACCTTCCCGGCCGCGGGTCATCGGTGTGCAACGCACATGTCACCCTCATGAACGGTCGAGCACTTCCCGAACTTTTTGCGCCAGTGCGGAGAGGGTGAACGGTTTTTGAAGGAACGCCGCTTCCCCTTCCAACACGCCATGGCGCACAACGGTGTCGGCGGCGTACCCCGAAAAGAATAGGACACGGATCGTTGGTTTAATGCTGTACATCAAGTTGGCGATTTCGCCGCCGCTCAATCCAGGTAGAACGACATCCGAAACAACGAGCTCGATCTTGTCAAGGTATTCATGAAAAACACGTAGAGCTTCTTCGCTGTCGCTGGCCTCGTATACCGTGTACCCATGGTTACGCAACGCGGTCGAGACAAGCGAACGCACGCCGGTGTCGTCTTCCACGACGAGGACCGTCTCCCTCCCAGGCGACGAGGTCGTTTGGATTTGCGTGGTGGAAACCGGCGTGGGTGAGGTCATCAACGCTGGAAAGTAGAGCTTGAACGTCGTGCCTTTGCCGAGCGAGCTTTCGAAATCGATGAAACCTCCGGATTGGCGAACGATGCCGTACACGGTAGCCAATCCAAGTCCTGTACCCTTCCCAACTTCCTTGGTGGTGAAAAACGGTTCGAAGGCTCGTTCTTTCGTGATGGCATCCATTCCCTTTCCCGTGTCTTGAACGGAGAGGACGACATATTGGCCCGGGTGCACTTCGGGACGCCGGGCTGAAAAGTCGGGCATGACTTCCACATTTTGAGCGTCCACGGAGAATTCGCCGCCTTCCGCCATCGCGTCGCGTGCATTGATCGCGAGATTCATGATGGAAAGTTCGACTTGTCCGGCGTCGGCCCAAATGAGTCGTAGATCCGCGGGGTAACGCGTTTTCATCACGACATCGCGTCCCAGGAGTTGTCTCAACATCAATGAAATATCTTTTACCAATTCACCTAAATGGAGTGCCGTCGGTTGGAGTACTTGCTTTCGGCTGAAGGCCAACATTTGATTGGTTAGCTCCGCCGCCCGGCTTCCCGCTTTAAGAATCTCGCGGATCAGGTCTTCCGACATTTTGTCCCATGGTCCGCGGCTTAGAACGAGTTCGCTCGACGCGAGGATCACGGTCAACAGGTTATTGAAATCGTGTGCGACGCCTCCGGCGAGACGCCCGACCGCTTCCATCTTTTGGGCGTGGCGTAACTGATCTTCCGCTTGCCGAAGTGCTCCTTCCGTCAGACGTCTTTGCCGAATATCGCGAAAGGCGACGACGGCTCCAAAAATTTTTCCTTGTTCCGTCGAAATCGGAGCGGCTGAATCGTCGATGGGAATCAACTCTCCCCTTCGCGTGACCATCAAAACAGCTTCGTCCAGGAACACGCTCTCGTTGCGTCGCAAGGCTTCAATCGCCAGGTTTTCGCGAGGCTTGCGTGTCTTTTCTTCAAGGATTGGAAGGATCGCATCAATTCCCATTCCCTGAGCGTCGTCGAGCGGCCATTGCGTCAATGCCTCGGCCACGCGATTCATGAAGGTGACGCGTCCCTTTCGATCGGTGGCGATCACTCCATCGCCGATGCTGGCGAGCGTGGCCGCATAACGCTGCTCGCTTTCCCTTAAACGTTGTTCGAGCCGATACCGATTGAGCGCCATCTCGATCGCAATCACGAGATCGCGTTCCTGAAAAGGCTTCAGAACGTATCCAAATGGACCCGTTTCTTTCGCGCGGCGGAGCGTGGTTTCGTCCGAATGCGCGGTGAGGAAGACGATCGGACCCTGGACTTTCTGCCGAATCTCGTTCGCAGCGTAGATGCCGTCGGTGGATCCTTTGAGGCGAATATCCATGAGTACCAGATCAGGTTGGTGCCGTACGGCCAACCGAATCGCCTGGTCGGAGTTGTCCGCGATATCGACGACGAATAGCCCAAGCCGAGTAAGACGTTCGCGGATTTCCTCGGCGATAAGGGTTTCATCTTCGACGACCAGAACTCGGAGTCCGTGGAGAGAATCAACTCTTGCGTGCATACGGAGCCTCGAAAGTTAGGCGAACTTCCGTTCCAGGATCAAGGCGGAGGAACTCAATACGACCGTCCAATTGTTTTGCGAGTGATTGGACCAAACGCATACCGAGCGAACGACGGGCTTCCAGAACGTCAGCGTTCGGTAAACCAATTCCATCATCCGCGATACTTAGAATGAGCACCTGACTTGTGCCTTTTCGCAAGAATACATGAATCCCGCCGCGTCTTCCATCGGGAAAGGCATGTTTAAGTGCATTTGACATCAGTTCGTTCAAAATTAGCCCACAAGGGATTGCTTGTTCCATATCGAGGTTGGCGGGCTCGAGATCGAATTTCAGCGAGATCGCGCCGGGTTCCACCGCGTACGTTTGAAAAAGTTGCCCGGCTAGTTCGCGGGTGTATTCCGCGAAATCCATCTTCGCCATGTCGGAGGAACGGTAAAGACGCTCATGGACCAAGGCCATCGACCGTACGCGATCTTGGCATTCCTGGAGGACGCGAAGCGTCAGAGCGTCGTGCGTGTAGGTCGATTGCAGGTAGAAGATGCTGCCGATCACAGCGAGGTTGTTTTTGATCCGATGGTGAATCTCGCGGAGCAAGATTTCTTTTTCACGTAGCGCGGCAATTCGCTGCTCGGCCATTCTTCGTTCCGTGATGTCACGGATCGCACTGGAGACGAAAACACCCTCCTCGGTTTCCAGGGGGCTTAGACTGATTTCAATCGGAAACTCCGTGCCATCTTTGCGAAGCCCGAAGAGTTGTAAGCCGACGCCCATGGGCCGAACGCGAGGCTGTGCAAAATAACCGGCTCGGTGTTGCGGGTGCTGCCTGCGAAAGCGTTCGGGAATCAGAATCTCGACGGCTTGCCCTAAGAGTTCTTGGCGTGGGTAGCCGAACAATCGTTCCGTTTGCGAATTGACCAAGACAATGGTGCCCGCTTCATTCACGATCACCATTGCATCAGGAGCGGATTCCAGAAGCCCCCGGAATTTCGCCTCGGCACGCTTTCGTTCGGTGATGTCTCGAATCACTGCCAGGGCGATCACGCCATGTTCCGATTGAACAGGTGCGAGCATGATATCGACCGGGACCTCGCTTCCATCTTTTCGCCGGCCAAAAAGGTCGACCCCCGCTCCCATGGGTCGAGTTCGAGGGGTGGCCATGTACCCCATTCGAAATTCAACGTGCTTGCCGACGTATCGGCTTGGCAGCAGGATTTCGACGGTTTGGCCTAACAACTCCTCGCGCTGGTAACCGAACATCTTTTCGGATTGCGCGTTCAATTCGAGGATTCTTCCGCTCGCGTCCACCAACAGCTTCGCATCGGGAGCGATGTCGAACATCTTCGCCAGAACGTCAGGGCTTTTCGCCCATTCCATGGAAGCCGTGATCGAAGTCACGTCGATGGGCTTCGACGTATCCGAATTCATCGTGTTCGCCTTTCTCCAATTCAGGATTATTTTTTTTCGACGCCAGCTGGCTGAAGTGCACCCTCGCTCAAATGAGGAAAAAGGGAAGCGGTACGCTGGCCAACATGGCCGCCATCAGTTTTTGGATGGCTGTATGGTAGCAAAGAAGGGTTGGCGCGCCCAAGGTCGATCGCACGAATGGATCGCTTCAATCGATCGGCTCATGCCTGGAAAATCGGTGAGAAAACCATAATCGAAGAACAGATGCTTGGAGGGAGCAACTCATGAACTTCCGTGGCTCGCACGTTCTTTCCATCGACCAATTCGATCTGGAGGGCGTGGCCACTTTGTTCCAGATCGCCCACGAAGTCGAACCCTATGCCCGTCGACGGAAAATCACACGTGTTCTCGAAGGTGCGGTGCTCGGTAACTTCTTCTTCGAACCAAGCACGCGAACACGCCTCAGTTTCGGGGCGGCGTTTAATCGTTTGGGCGGCGCCGTACGCGACACGACGGGTTTTGAATACTCTTCCTTCGCCAAGGGTGAATCCAACCAAGACGCCAGCCGCGTCATCGCGGGTTACGTCGATGCGATGGTGATTCGGCATCCCACGCAGGGCCAAGTCCACGAGTTCGCGAAGGCATCTCATATTCCCGTGCTCAATGGAGGCGACGGTGCTGGCGAGCATCCCACCCAGGCACTCCTCGACCTTTTCACGATTCATAAAGAAACCGGGCGCAGCCTCGATGGCATGGTTGGCTTGCACGTGGCCATGGTCGGGGATCTCAAGTATGGCCGAACTGTCCATTCCCTGGTGAAGTTGATGACGCTCTTGCGTGACGTGACCTTCCACTTCGTCGCGCCGGATGCGCTTCAGATGCCCGAGCCGTTGATGCAACTTGCTCTTCAGCGCGGCCACCATGTCGAACTCTGCGATAGTTTGATCGAGGGGATTCGCCACGCACATGTGATTTACACGACACGGTTGCAGGAAGAGCGATTTCCATCGCCCAAGGAAGCGGAAAAATACCGTGGATTTTTCGTGATCAATCGAGCGATTTTCGAAGAGCATGCACAGCCTGGTGCGATCATCTTGCATCCGCTGCCACGCGATAGTAGGCCCGGCAAGATCGACCTCGATCCCGACTTGAATCGCCATCCCGCGTTGGCGATTTTCCGCCAGGCGGATAACGGCGTCGCGGTACGCATGGCGTTATTCGCTCTCGTCCTGGGAGTTGCCGACCGGATTCACCAGCAAGTTCGAGATGTTGTTTGGTTCGTTCCCGACCGTTTCGGGGTGGATGACCCACTTTAAAGTGAAATGCAAGCCATTCTTGCCGTGCACGTAGGAATTGCCGGGATCAAGCGGAGAACGGAATCAAGGCGAGTGTTTCCCTTGGAGTTCCGCCTTGAGGCAGTTTTTGCCGCCTCAAAGCGGATTTCTGATGTGCCGAAGCAATTTACACGCTCGTATGGCGATCATTCGCTTCGAGCGACCAAACCCAGTCGAAGCCTTGCGCGAGGAACCAGTCGGCTTCCGTGCCTCCCGCCAAGACGTCCACGGCGCCATCGTCGAAAACAGTATCGTTCAACCGCAGCCGTGGTCCCGTCGCCTGCGTCAACCCCACGATTCGGGAATCTAGGTCTGCGGAAGCAGTCCAACCGCACCGGAGTTTCTTCAGCGTATTGACGTCGTTGTCATACGTGGTCGTTCCTCCGATCAAGAGGTCGCTTCCAGCTTGACCTTTGAGGCAGTCGCTACCCAGTCCGCCGATGAGCAGGTCTTGGCCGTCGAAACCTTCGAGCGTGTCGTCCCCAACGCCTCCAAGGAGAACGTCATTGCCTTCGCGGCCAGAGAGGTGATCATTGCCATCGCCGCCGCGGAGGAAATCATCGCCGGCACTGCCCCATAAACGATCCATGCCGGTTCCACCGTCGAGAAGATCGTTTGCGGGGCCGCCGGTCATGAGATCGTGCCCGCCTTCTCCATACAATTCGGAGCAGATGGCGAGATCGGTGGCGAAGACCTGGTCATTTCCGTCGCCCGCGTACACCCGGACTCGGCCGCCTGGTGCCAATGCGAAAGGCCCGTACGAGGTTCCATTCAACCAGGCAAATTGGACGTTCCCAGCACCTGACCAAAGGTAGATGGTGTCGTTGCCTGGCGTTCCCTGGACCACCAGGTCATTGCCGACGCGGACAACCGGTCCCTCGCTCACATCTTGAAGTTGGATCGTGATGGTTCCCGTGGCATCGCGAGGCTCCTGCCCATTGTCCGTGACCTGGACGACGAGATGAAAGGTCGAATTCGTTTCGAAATCCAACGCAGCGGCGTTGGCGACCGTGATTGCACCTGTAAGGGGATGGATCGCGAAGGCGCCGCCGACGTTGCCATTCACCAGGGCGTAGGTCAGGGATTGCCCAGCGTCCGAATCGGATGCCTGTACGGTCCCGACCAACGTGCCGGAAGAGGAATTTTCCGCGAGCAACCAGGTTGCATTCGCGACAACGGGCGGATGATTTTCCTCCGGAACGTTGGCGATTACCTCGTCCGCGATGCGAGTTCCGAAGTACCATGCGGAATCGTAATTTTCTCCTGTGATGATGCAACCATCGACGATTACATCGTCGGCGACCGTGCTGGGATTTCCCACGGCGCCACTTTGAACCGGTGCGATTCCGCCGTTCGCGACGACCTGATCATACTGGCCGGAGTAATATCCATTGTTTCGCCAGGCACCGGCGTATTGTTGGTCGGGCGAACCAACGGTGCGCGGAACCGTGACCTGCTTGCCTGCCAACGGACTCACACCATCCACTCTCGCCCACGCCAACACCGTGACGCCATGGCAGATCGCCGCCACGGGTTTATCGGATTCCAAGAAGTCATTAATGAGGTTATTGGCGGCGGCCTTTCCAGCTCCAATGACTCCATCGTTGAGGTCGGGATCGCCGTTGTAATGACCATCCGAATAATAGTTGTCGGTGGTTCCATCTCCATTTGGATCGTTGTAAGCGTACTGGTACATGGACGATCCCCAACCCCCCACGAAGGCGATGGCCGAATAGTCGGCAGGATCTGCTTCGCTCAAGGTGATGTCTGGAACGATCGTTCCCGCCGTGCCCGGTGCTTGCCCCGAGTTCCAATGAGGCGTGGAAGGGCTCAACGTCGAGGCGGCGACGACCACCCCGATGCCTCGGCTTTCGAGGGAAAGGCGAGTATCACTGTATTCCTTGTAGTAAAAATCACGTTGATCCGCGATCACCATCAAAACCGGCAAAGGCGAGGCAGATAGAAGTTCGCGCCGTTCCAGGGCTTCAATGGAAAGCCGTGAACCATTTCGAGTTACCAAAGGTTTGGAGCTACGGCTGTTGGGAATACGAAATCTCATTTAAGGTTCCTTCAAAAGGTAGATGCCGTTGGCTTGGTTCAAGTGGTCCAGACGGAACGACCTTGAAAAGCCAATCAGCGGTGCATTGGACAAAGCCCAACCGCTTAAGGAAGGAAGGTTCCAGGCGTGGCTTCACGAGGAACTCGTCGGCGATCGCTGATTTGCGACAATTTTTTTCTCAGAAATTCGAGAAGCGAAAGGAACTTCCAAATTTTTAGAATTGAGAAGGGACTTCCGATCTTGCGTCCCTTGGTGAGGTTCGAATCTAATGGTTGGAATTTGGTACGCTATACTGAAGGGACACAATCACAACGAGGACATTGCAGACGCGAAGAAAGGTCGATTCAACTCGAGAGCGCCTCACGCCTCCGGGTATCCCTGAACGGGACATTCTTTTACTTCACTTCAGACAGATCTTGAGCAACGGCATGGAACCACGCTATGGCAACCACGACCACTGACTTGCAAAAGCCTCATTCCGGGTTTTCTCCAGTGAGCCTACTGGTCGCGGCCATTTTGGCGGGTTCATTAGCGGTTGTTGTCTGGGATGAAATCCAACTGCGAATCGGACGCTCCGCGGTTTTGACGATGGATACGATTACGGCGCAGCGGGCGTTGGATCGGTGTACGGGAATCTGGGCGGGACATCTCGATCGTGCACTCTTGGCGACCCAGATCGCGCGACGCGAGGGGCAATTCTCCAAGGCCGAAGAACTCCTTGAAGTTTGCGAAAGCTTGCGTCCTGGGAACGAAGACGTGGAATTCGAACGACTCTTAGTTGCGGCATTTCAAGGTGAAACCTCGGGTGCCTTGGAAGCCATGCGGCTTTCGGTTCGAAAAAATCCCGGACAAACCATTCCCCTGCTCACGTCCATCGCACGAGGCCACCTGGCGAATTTCCAGGTAACCGACGCGATTGAAATCGCCACGAAAATCTTGGATTTAGAACCTGACAATGCAGAGGCTCTGTATTGTCGCGGTCGTGCCTTCGCGATGATGGAAAAGCTCGAGAAGGCGTTAAGCGACTATCAAAAGGCGTTAGGTCATTGCCCAAACTGGAACGACCTCCAGCGTCGCCTTGCCGACGTTCTCTATGAACTTGGATATTCTCAGAAAGCGATCTTCCATCTGGAAACACTCAAGCGACGCCAGGCCGAGATTTCGGCTGGGCAAGTCACCTTGGCGAAGTGTTACCAAGAGCAAGCGGATTATGATCGGGCGATTGCGATTCTGACGGCCGTGGCTGCCGATTCACCGAACGATATCAACGCGAATTTCGAACTGGGCGACCTTGCTTTTCGGAAACGAAAATTCGTTGAAGCAGAAGCGTACTTTCAGACGGTCGTACTTCGAGCGCCTCGGCATTTGGAAGCACAACGTAAACTTCTTGCCTGTTTAACCCAAAACGGGAAGGACTCGGCGGAATGCGAAGGGCAAATAAAAAACATCGAAAAAAAGGCGTCTCGAATCAATCTCCTCATTCAGGAGATCATGAATCAGCCCGGCCCAAACTCGGAAAAATTGCGCGAAGTCGGATTGGGCCTATTCGATTTGGGGCGTGAAACCGAAGGGTTACCCTGGTTGATACGTTCGCTGGCCTCAAACGAAAACGATCGCGAAGTCCATCAACGGCTCGCGGAATATTTCCGGGTCGTTGGT
>WBZS01001338.1_pt1 | contig 20053 bp, 10 predicted proteins | sample 5204201 | NCBI WGS metagenome assembly WBZS01 (sample SAMN12344357, study PRJNA552823) | activated sludge metagenome | biome: Activated sludge suspended growth; feature: Nitrification reactor; material: Wastewater; isolation source: activated sludge from nitrification reactor of wastewater...
TGCCACGCCGAGGGCGCCCACGGATAGCGGCGCTCCGACGACCGGCACTCCGTTCACCATGGCCAAGTGCGCCACCTTCTGCTTCAACTCACCAAAGACGTCTCGGGGCGCACGCTTCCCGTCGGGAAGCACAATCAGGCTGCGGGAAGGCTGTTCACCGAGACCGAACCGCACCTCACCATGGCCCGCTTCCCCCGGTCGGCGGCACCACAGCAAGGGCGAGAGGTCACGGGCAGCCGCCAGCACGTCACCGGTCGAGGGATGCTCCCGCAACCGAGCGGCAACCTCCTGCCCCGCCATCGCTTCTGCGTCAGTGACGATAGAGGACACGTCGCCCCAGAACTCCTGCAGCGCCTTCTTGTATGCCGCGCGCCCAGCCCAACGCTGCTCCGCGAACGAACCGATCATCATCAGGGGCGAGAGCGCGATGAAGGCGATCGACATGAGGTTCTGCGTGATGAGCCACATTCCGGCGCCCATGATGATGGGAGCGAGCAAGGCGATGAGCGGGAATCGTTGGTGCCCTGGGCGTTCGGGAAGATCGGGGACTTCGAACTTCTCCCCACCGAACACTGGCTCCACCCGAGGGCTGCGAATGAACGCTGTCGCGGCGACGGCGTGGGCGGCCTGCTCGGGACGGGCCCCGGCGTTGAGTCGGACGGTGAACGTCGTGTCTCCGACCGTGACTTGGTCACCTGGGGTCAACAGGGCGCGCGGCACCGGAGCGTTGCCCATGAGGACGCCATTGGCCGAGCCCAGGTCGACGATCTCGACGACGTCAGAGACATTGACCCGCGCGTGCCGACGGGAGGCCAGCGGGTCGGCAAGTCGCACTTCGCAACCTCGTTCGCGCCCAACGACGTTGGTCCCGGAGTGCAGGGGAAACTCTCGGCCTGCGTCGGGACCTGCCACAACCGCCAGGGTCGCGGCGGCCGCCTTTCCGGCATCCGCAAACCGTTCGCTCTCGCGGACCAAAGACACCGCCGAGCCAGAGTGGATGCCACTTTCGCTCAGGGGCATATGGCCGTCGAAGACTTGACGCGAGGTGCCGACCAGTCCCAGGGTCAACCCTCCCGGACCACCGATCGACCCAGCCCGCTGGCGGGTCGGATCAGCGGCAGCGAGGTAGTTGGCCAAGCCGCCGACGGTCGTCCCAACATCACACGTGACCAGCAGGTCCACAGGCTCTCGATTGGCCCGGTGGAGAGTGAGTTTGACCTTCATGCGGCAACCTTTCGCAGCGGGCGGGCTCCCAGGAGTGACCGCAGGCTCACTGCCGCTCGCCAGCGCTTCCACCGCGGGTATGCCGTTGCCATGGCCCGGCGCGCTCCGTCGACCCTCGACCAGTAGTCAGCCACGTCAGCATCGGAGGGCTCCCCCGGCCCGAAAACACCCGCGTCGGCGTCGTCGGCAAGGTCTCGAACTCCGAGTACCGACAGACCGATCCCCTGTTCACGCCTCGTCGCAGCTGCGGCCACAGGAGCGCCGAGATCAGCAGCCCGGTCGACGATCTCGCGCCATCCCCCCGCCAGTCGTGCGGTCGGTGCGCCCCGGGTGCGCCGACGCCGCCGCCGGACGCCCTTGGCCAAGACGATCACAGCACAGGACGCGAGGACGACCGCAAGCGGCGGTCCGGCGATCCGGGCCGTGGTGAGGATCCAGGCGGGCATCACGAAGCCGGGGTCCACCGGCGCATCGATGAGGCCCTCCGCGCCCGCATCGGCAGTCCCGAACGAGTCCGCCGAGCCTGGCGGGCGTGACGCCGGCGGGGGCGGGACGACCTTGCTGTCGAAGTTCTGCGCGGCGGGGGGCTCCTGCTGGTCGGGCTTCTTGGACCGGTCCGGCATGAACACCGACTCCGGCACACCAACCCACGTCCCGTCCGAGGCGAGCACCTCCGCCCACACGTGCACGTCCTGGCCGCGAACCGCACCGCCTTCCGGCACCGTCGCACCCATAACGACCCGCGCCGGAACACCGAGCTGGTTGGCCATGAGGGCGAAGACGGCGGCATACTGCTCGTCGTTGCCGACCGGCTGCTTGAGGTTGGCGAAGGTGAGCAACCGGCCGACGCCGTGACCCGGCAGGTACTGGGCCTCGGCGGCGCTCGTGCCGTCGCTGTAGGCGCCGTTGAGCTTGAGGTGCTTGGCCACGCTCATCAGCTGAGCCCACGGATCTCCCTGTCCCCCACCCCATTTGGTCGCCTGCGGAGCAAGGAAGGCGAAGGACGCCGAGTCCATGAGGACTCCCGTCCCGGGGATGACCGAGCCGCTCGAGCTGACGGGAGTCACGGCCCCGGACAGGTGGACGATGTCCCCAGTGCGGAGTCGATCCGGCACGATGCCCTGACCGAGCGCCAAGTTGTAGCGCAACGAGGCGGCGTGTGCCGCTGCCGTCCCGCCGCTGAACTCGACTTTGGTCGCCGGACCCGCGGACGGGAGCCACACGTTGAGGTCGGTGATCGCCGCGTATGCCGCCTCCACCGTGACCGTGTAGGCCTGGGGATCAGCCACCGATGGCTGCTCGATCGCGGTCCCGACGCGTTGGTAGGTGTCGGGGCGGGTCGTGTCGGAGGACGCAGTGCCCGCGCCCCAGGCGGTGCCGCTATAGGCATCGAGGGTGGCGAAGCGCAACCGGGAACCTGCCGGGAGACCGCTCACCGACAGCAGGGTCTGGTCCCACACCGCCTTCGCGCCCTCGGTGTACTTCCTGAACCCGGCCACCGGGCTCGGATAACTCGTCGGGTCGAACGGCGGCTCGACATAGGCCCGCAACACGACTCGTTCACGGGGGGTGGAGCCCGTCAACAAGGGCGCGGCGACCGTGGCGGCCAGGGCAGCGACAACGAGCAGGGCCGCTCCGGTCAGCAATCTCGCGCGTCGACCGGCCGATTCCGAGCCGCCGACGGTGATCAGGGACAACCGTCGGGCGCGCACGACCACCCAGCCAGCAGCCATCACCGCCGTTCCCAGCCCGATCGGCAAGGCTGCGGCCGGGGTCCGTGTGCCCAGCAGGATGACGATGCTCGACACGACCAAGGGGGTCACCACGGCGGACCAGGGCAGCCGAGTACGCCGGGCAAGAGTGAACCCGACCGTGCCGCCGAGCAGGCCGAGGAGATAGGGAAGAACGACCAGTTGTCCGGCGCCGTCGACCGGAGGGAGCGTCGTCAGAAGGTCCTTCCACCCCCCGACCGCCACGGCCGACAACCCGCTCAACGACTGGGGGGTCGGCACGACTCCTCCGACCATCCGCTCGCGGACTCCGACGAACCCCCCGACGAGGAAGTAGGCAGCGATGACCAGGCCGGCGATGACGATGATCGGCTGGCGCAGCACGTTGGCCACGTGCGACAGCCCCACTCCGATGAGGATGCCGAGGATTCCGGCCGCCAGATAGAGGGGCGAGTCGAAGGTCGTTCGGAAGCCGACCAGGCCGAGCACCAGCATGCCGACGAGGAAGCCCGCATCGACGAGGTCGGGCTGGGTCGGGGCCAGCGCTTTGATCCGGGTCGACGTGGTCGCCCAGACACTCGGGCGGGATGCACCGATGACGGTCATCGGGACTGACCTCCATGCAGGATGATCGGCAGTTCCGCGAGCCGACCGAGAGTGAGGACGGTGATCGAACCGACGCTCGCCATCCCGGCGCTCGCACCTTCCTCGACCTGCAAGGCGATGACGTTCACCTGCGGGGGGAAGAAGCTCGCGGCATGCCGTATGCCGGTCAGCTCACCGAGCGACCCGGTGGCCATGACGACGACCGAGATGTCCGGCGACAATTTGGCCAACTCGCGGGCGGAGTCGGACAGGGTGACGCCATCGAGTTCGGCCCGGGAGAAGACATCCAAGGCCATCGGCGGGTCGGGGTCGACGACGGCGAACCGGCCCGCCGCGACGCTCAGGTCCATCTGGTCTCGAACGGCCCGCACAGCCACCGACGCGCCCGCGGAGACCGCGAGTTCGAAATCATCCTCCGCGGCATACGCCGTGCGGTCGCAGTCGACGACGACCGCGACGTGCGAACGGCGGGTGTCGAGGAACTGCCGCACGAGGAACGGGCTGCTCGTGCCGGTGGGGCGACCGGCGAGCTTGGCCGACGAGCGCCAGTGGATGTAGCGGCGGTCGTCTCCGGGGGCGTATTCGCGCAACGTGTGAAAGGCGAGGTCGGTCATCGAGATGTCGTTGGTCGAGTGGCCCTCCAGGTCCCGCAGGAGTCCGGACCCCACCGGCTCGACGGGCACCGTCTTGGGGTGCACGAACAACTCGATCGGCTCGGTCCAGGAGACCCGACGCGACACCAGCCCGAAGGGGTCACCGCGGCCGGTGCTCAGCGGTCCGACGACGATGACGCCTCGCCGATGCGTGGGGATGATGACCGGCTCGTCGTAGGTGTCGCCGGACGAGAGCGTCGGCAGATGGAACCGTGCCGAGTTCTGACCAACGGGCAGGTCCAGGTCCAGGGGCAGCACGGGTCGGGCGCCGTCGTTGACGACGCTGACGCGGGCGGCGGCTCCGCTACCGGCGATGACCCGTTGGGGGTGCAGGTCGAGGGTCACCCGCAGCTTCATCCGTCCCAGGGTGAGCAGCCCGGACAGCAGGACGAGGGCGACACCGAAGGCGGCGAGGTAGCGCGGTTCGACCCACCCCAACGCCCACCCGACGAGCCACGCGAGGGCGCTGATGGACAGCACGGTCCAGCCGACCGGGGTGACCGATCGGAGCACGGCACCGACCGGCCGGGTGACCGGAGCAAGCTTCGGGGAGATCGAGAGCCACGCATCTCGCAACCAGGCCCACACCTCGCCGATCCGCGTGGTCAGCCCACCCAGGGGTATGCCGCGCGGCACGGCGAACGAGAGCCGCGGCAGACGCGGCATACGCGATGCGACGCCCTCGGCGCGGTGAGTTCCCTTGCGTGCCATACCCGTTCGTGACCTTCCCTCAGACGCGCTCGGTGGGTGCAGCCACCTCGGCGAGCAGGTCGTCGATAATCCGCTCGACCGAGACGCCGGTGAAAAGGGCCTCGGGCTCGAGGATGAGGCGGTGCCCCATGATCGGCAGCGCGAGGTCCTTGATGTCGTCAGGCAGGACGAAGGTGCGGCCCTGGCTGATCGCCCAGGTCTTGGCGCACCGCACGAAGGCCAGGCAGCCACGGACCGACAGCCCGAGGCGCACATGGGTGTGCCGACGGGACTCCTCGGCGAGGTGGCTGATGTAAGCGAGGATCGCCGGGTCGACGTGGACGGCGTTGGCCAGCGTCGACATCTGGGCGACGGCGTTGGCCGAGATGACCGGAGTGACGGTCGCGCTGCGGTCGCGCGTCGCTGCCTGAGCGAGCAACTCGACGGTGACCGCGTGGTCGGGGTAGCCGATGCTCGTCTTCATGAGGAAGCGGTCGAGCTGTGCCTCGGGCAGCCGGTAGGTGCCGGCCTGCTCGATGGGGTTCTGGGTCGCGATGACCATGAACGGACGACCCACGGAGTGCGGGACGCCGTCGACGGTGACCCGGCCTTCCTCCATGACCTCGAGCAGCGCCGACTGGGTCTTGGGCGAGGCCCGGTTGATCTCGTCGGCCAGGACGATCGTCGCGAAGATCGGCCCGCTCTTGAACTCGAAGGTCTGGTGCTGCTGGTCGTAGATCGTCACGCCGGTGACGTCGCTGGGCAGCAGGTCCGGCGTGAACTGGATCCGGCTATGGCTGCCCTGGACCGTGTTGGCCAGGGCCCGGGCCAGCTGGGTCTTGCCCGTGCCGGGGTTGTCCTCGAGCAGCAGGTGCCCCTCGGACAGCAGGCAGGTGAGGGCCAGGCGCACGGCCCGGTCCTTGCCGCGCACGGCGACCTCGACGTTGCCGACCAACTGGTCGAACGTCTTGGCAAACCACGCGGCCTGTTCAGCTGAAATTGTCATCTGATTCCCTTCTTGAATGTTCCGCGCTCGCGATCACCAGGCCACATGGGGAGAATCAACTCCCCCACAATTCACCCAAACTTCCCCCTGGTAACCGGTCCAACTCAGAGTGTTTCCACTGAAGTCACCATTCTTGGTAGCTGTGGTGTAGATGAAAAGAGTTTGTCCGGCGTAAGTGCCCGAGCTTGGCTTGACGTACGAAGAACACGTGTATGACAGCCCGGAGAATCCTGAAGTGCTCGCCATAATGTAGGGACAGGAACCACCGTTGAGGTAATACGTGCAGCCGGCGCTGGGACTTGCGCCCCCCTTCCACGCCGTCACGGTCTTCGCGGGCGGGGGCGGTGGGGGCGTGGACACGTGTGCAGGGCCGGCGCTGGCACTGGGGCGGCCCCTGCCGCTGGTGTCGGTCAGCGACGCACTGACGTCATCGCTGATGCTGTAGGCATTCGCGATCGTGAACGTGTTGCTGTAGCCGTCCGAGAAGTCAAACGCGGCAGACCAGGGATGACTACCAGATGCGTTGATGCTCAGGTGAACCGGGAGTCCTCCACCACTTGCGGTGATCTGAACGATGGCAGCCGTTCCGCTGGCGTAGACGTTGAATGTCGAGATGCTCGGGTTGGTCCACGGCTTGGCCGCTGACGAGTTACCGTTCGGGCCGCAGGTGGTCTCGTTACACACGACTGCGTAATAGCTGTGCGTGTTCCCGTCATAACTTTGCGTGAAGGTCTGCGACGATGGGGAGCCACCGCCCGCCGACTCGGGCTTCGAACTCTTCAACGTGCCACCTTCGAAGATTTTCACCGTCGACGAGGCGCCGCGTGAATTCACCGTCGAATAGTTGACCGTGATCTTGTCCGCCGTGTTGGCACTGGCGACCAGCGTCGTGATCGCCAGGGGTGTGCCAATGGCTTTGAAGGTCGCCGCCGGACCCGTCGAGGTGTGGGCAGCGCCGCCGGTCGCATTGGTGGCGGTCACGGCATACTGATAGGTCGTCCCGTCGTAGGTGACCCCATCGTCGTTGCACGTCGTCACGGTGACGTTGCTGCAGACGGCCTTCGGGCCGGACCCGCCGGTGCGGTTGACCGAGTAGGTGACCGGCGTCGGGCCGTTGGGGTCGACCGCGGGCCAGCTAAGGCGCACCGCGGCCGAGGCGCCACCGGCCATGACCACGGAGCTGACCGTCGGGGCGGCCGGGGTGCCCGGCGCGCCCGAGGACTGCCCCTGGGTCGTCGCGGCGGGACCGGCCGAGAAGTCGTTGATCGCAACGATGGTGAAGTCGTACTTGTTGTTGTTGATCAGCCCCGAGACGGGTGTCGTGGTCGCCGGAGCCGTAACCGTCGTGCTTCCCCCACCCGACCAGGTGATCCTGTAGAACTGGACCGCACTGAACTCACCCGAAACCGCGTTCCACGTCAGGGTGAGGGTGTGATCGGCCGGGTTGGATGCCTTGAAGTTCGTCACGGCCGTGGGCGCCTGGTCAGGACGGGCCTGCGCCGACGCGTCGCTGTCTTGACCCCACCCGGCCTTGTTGTGCGCCTTGACCTTGAAGTGGTACCAGCTTCCGTTCACCAGCCCCGCCGTGATGTTGCACGGGCTGGCCTGACAGGTCTGCGTGGCACCCGTCTCGACGACGGTCACCTGGTATTGGTCGATGGGAGCCCCGTGGTTGTCGGGCACCTTCCACGACAGGTTGACCGCCCGGGACTGCACGACCGTGCCGATCTGCGGTGCGCCCGGCTTGTCGGGGACGCCGAAGACCTTGATGGTGACCGTTCCCGTGACGTGGCGGTCGGTCCGAGTCAGGTCGGCCACGTCGGTGACGACCACCTTGAAGGTCATCGTCCCGAACGAGTCTTTGGCCGGGGTGATCGTCAGGGTGCCGTTGGAGTGGGTCTCCGTGAACGGCATACCGGAGGTCTGCGTCACGGAGACGACGCCGAAGACCGGGTCGACGAAGCGGGACCGGACATACTTGGCCAGCTGGATCGTGGCCGAGGTCCCTTGCTGTATGCCGTCCAGGCTGACCGCCGCGAAACTCGCCTTGGGCAGCGCCAAGACTTCGACCGGGATGATCGCCGGGACCGACTTGGCGCCGGCCACGGTGATCTTCAGCTCGCCCGTGCTGCCCGGAACGGCCGAACTGGCCGCTGTCACCGTGATCCTGGCTTCGCCGCTGCCGTCGGCCTTGACCCCGCCGATCGGCTTCTGCCAGTCAGCGGCATACCGAAGACCGGCACGCTCCTCCAGGGTCGGGGTCCACACGTGGCACATGGCGGTGACATTGAGGACCACTGGGCTGCCGCCCTCATACACGCCGATCGGCGTGGTGGGACAGCGCAGCACCGGGGTCGGGTCGCCGACCTGGACCGGAATGGTGACCGTTGTGATCTTGCCGTTGGGATCGGTGAGCGAGGCCCCGTCCATCACCTCGAGGGTGATCGCGCCCGGGCCGATGTAGTCGGCCAAGCCGGTGACAGTGAGTTTGGTCGAGGTGTCGGCGGCGACTCCGACGAAGGACTCCGGCGAGGCTGCCATCTTGTCCGACGTCGTCGCCTGGACCTGCCGACCCGCCGGCGATGCGACGTAGTCACCGAGGTCGACGGTCACCTTGCCGTTCTGAGGGACCGTGATGGTCTTGCCGGTCTTGACGAACGGAAGACCGGTGCCTGCGCCCGGAACGTAGATGACTGCACTTCCTGTCGCGCCCTCGGCGTCGGTGACCTCGTAGGGGATGACCTGGGGGGTCGCGAGCACCGGAAGGGTGACCGAGCCGCCGCTGATCGTCGCGGCGGCCAGACCCACCTTAGTCACCTTGAGTGCCGACTCGGGGCCGTCGACGTCGTAGTCCTTCTCCAGGACGTTGACGGTCGTCGAGGTGGCACCGGACTCGACCTTGGCGATGTCGTCGATGGCCACCGGCGGGTTGTTGAACCCCTCCTTGGACCGGATTGTCACCGGCACGGGAGCGCTGTCGCCGCCACTGTTGGTCAATGCATAGGCGATGACCTGCGCGTCCGCCTTGGCATCCTGCGCGATTGCCTCGATGGGACCGGTCGGCGACTTGAGGGACGCCCCCGTGGCCAGGGTGGGATTGGTCCGAGCCAGCTCCAGGACCGTCGCCGGGTCGCTCGGAGCAACGAGGTCGTTGGCCAGCACGTTGACGACGACCGTCGCTCCGGGCTTGGCGGTCACGGTGTCGGGAACGGCGACGGGGGCGAGCGGCGCGCCCGGGGCCACGACCGAGACGCGAGCCAGCGCGGTCCCGGTCTTGCCATAGCGGTCGGTGACGACATAGGTGAACTGGTCGGTGCCCTGCGCCACCGGATAGGCCTGATAGGTGATCGAGGTCGGGGACGTGCCGAGGATCCGGCCGAGCTTGGCCCCCGAGCCGACGGCCACCACGGTCGTCGAGTCGCCGTCGGGGTCGACACCACTGGTGGGGACCGGGATCTCGATCGTGTCCCCCGAGGTCGCCCGGCCCTCGACGACCTGTGGCTCGGGAGCCTGGTTGGGCGCGGCATCCGACGGTTGCGGGACCACGGTCACCCAGAGGTTGCCGCGCACCAACTCGCCAGCGTCATTCTCGGCGGTGTATTCGATCCGGACCTTGCGCTGGATGTCGACCTTGGCCGGCGCCACATAACGGATGGTGTCGCGGGAGACGAAGGCCTTGCCCAGGTCGACGGTCGCCCCTCCTGTCGAGGCTGGGTCGAAGACCGGCAACTGCCCGGGGTTGGGTGCGTCGGTGATGTTCGACGCCAGGTGCAGGAAGGCGCCGCTCTCGGTCGAGTCGTTGTCCAGGACGGAGATGAGCGCTGAGTCGCCATCCCGGACGGTGGCGAAGTCGTCCTTGGTGCGCGGCGGATCCGGTGAGACGGCCGGGAGTTGGACGATTGTCACGTCCCCAGGCACGACGGTCCCCGACCCGTTGGAGACCTGGTAGCGGACGACGACGCCCTTGCCGATCGAGTCCTGGATGGGGGTGACCCTCAGCCAGCGGCCGCGGACCACGTCGACCTGGACCGAGTCGACACTGTCGGTGTCCGGCCTGGCCGAGACGACCGTGAGCAGCCCTCCGCTGGGGTCGACGTCGTTCGCGAGCACATCGACCATCACCGGCACCTGGCCACGGACGGCCCCGAAGTCGGGCATCGTCACGGGCGGCGCCGGCTTGTCCGGCGGCGTGACGACGTCGACCCGCATCTGACCTGGCGCCAGCGCAGCCCCGCCGAACTTCGCCTGATAGTCCAGGAGATAGCTCCCGGCCTTGGTGGCCGTCACGGTCACCTTGCCGGATGCCAGCTCGGTGTCGACGGCGATGTTCTCCTTGGGGGCGATGGTGCCCGCCAGGGCCAGGAACGCGTTGGCGTTGCTCGGGTCGGCGCCGGGGAGGTCGTTGTCCAACGGCCGAATGACCAGGGGGACGCCGACGACTCCCTGGACCACGTCCGGTTGCGTGATGGCCGCAGCCGCCGTGGCCGCCGTCGGCTCGAGGACGGTCACCATGACCTTGCCATCCACCGGGTCGCCGATGCCATCGGAGACCTGATAAGAGACCTCCACCTGACCGCTCGCGCCCTTCCCCGACTGCGGCGGGGTGACGTCGATCTTCCCGTCCGGTGTGGCCGCCGCCGAGCCCTCGGCCACCTTCGGGTTGACGACCTGGACCGGGTCCCCGTCCTCGGGGTCGCGCCAGTCGTCGGTGATCGGGATGGTGATGGTGCGTCCAGCGACCACGGCGAACGCCTTCGGCTGGTATGCCGTGCGCAGACTCGGCTTCCCGTTGTCCGACGGTCCTCGCACGGTCACCGACACCTGGGCTTGAGCGGTCGCCTGAGTGCCGTTGTCGACCGTGTAGGTGAACTCAAGGTCCGACGCCTTCGCGGGCAGGGAGAGGAGCAGGCTCTGCCGGTCGGGCGCAATGGTGAGGTTAACCCCGGGCTCTTCGACGGGACTGACGCTGACGATCGACAGGATGCGGCCCGCGGGGTCCGCGTCGTTGTCCAGGACGTGCAGGATCGTCGTGCGGCCTGGACGCGCCCCGAGGTGGTCGTCCTTCGCCTTGGGCTTGGTCTCCTTGTTGGCCGCAGGTGTCTCTTCGGCCTTCTTGGTGTTGGCGTTGTCCCGCTTGATCGCTTCCTGGATCTGGTCCCAGTTGTCCAGGCTGCGCGCCGTGTCGAGGTCGAAGACCCGACCGGTCGCCGCGTCGTTGAGGATCAGCTGGTCACGGTTGAGGCGAAAGACCGGCAGGAGGATCTCGCCCTTGCGATCCAACTGCTCGGGGACGGCCGGCTGACCGTCGCAAGAGCGCGCGGACACGCCCGGCGTCCCGGCCCACGCGGCATACACACACGGGCCCAGGCGCACCGGAGCGGCGGGCGCGCCGGTGCCGGCGGAGAACAGCTGCCGGACCTCGCCGCCCCCCAACGGCACGCTGAACAGCCCTTTGCCCGTCGAGAAGACCACCGCGTCGGCCGCTGGTCCAGGCTGCTGCAACCTGGTGTCAGGGTCGGGCTGACCGACTGACACGCTCCGGTCGCCGATCCACAACGTGCCCGTGGATCCGTCGAGCGCGACCAGGGTAGAACCCACTGCGGTCAGTTGAAGGGCGTTCCCGCCGGCCGCTCGATCGCTGACCACCGGGGTCTCGAAACCGCCGGCGGTCGGCCGGACGGTGACGAGCTTCCCGGCGGAGGACGCGGCATACACGCTGCCGTCCACGCCGACCGTCATGGCGAGGCTGCCGCCCACGGAGGCCGCGGTCTTGCCGCCCGTCGATGCGGGGTTGGTCGCGCCCAACTCGATGAGTGCCGGCATCGTGACATCGAGGGCCTGGAGGTCTGCGCCCTTTGCGTCCTCGGAGTAGCGAGACGCGCGCACCTTGCCGGACTTTGGGTCGAGCATCGCCAGAGTGCCGCCACGCAATTCGAGTTGGCTGTCCTGAGCGGCCGTGACCTGCCGGTCTCCGATCGCCACGCCGCGCTCGACGTCGACCGGCAGCAACCGCCCACCGGAGCGATCCCACGCCACGACGACCCCACGGTCCTGGCGGACGTCGAAGGCGAACGGCGGAGATGCCCCGCCCGGGGTCGTGAAGAAGGCGTCCAGGCTGCCCGCCGCCTTGTTCGCCCGACCGAAGAAGCCATCAGCGTCATTGGTGACCCAAATGCCCGAATCATGAACGTCGAGCTGACGAACCGGATTGCCATCGGACAGCACAGCAAAGGCGATGAGCGAGCTGACGGCCAGAACGAGCGCCAAGACGGCAGCCAGGAGACGCACACGGTGACCACGCCACATATTGCATTCCCCCCACGTCGGGTGATTCGCCTCGAACTGTTCCAGCCACCTGGCCTAGGCGTAACCCGGCATTACCCGGGTCTTGGCGACAGGATCCCCCGATCCGTCGTCCGCGCAGACTCACCAGCCTTGCTGATACCTGACGGACAGGATCTGCAGGTTAGCGCGCGCAACGAGTTGCCGCCATTCGAAAGTCATGCCGTGAAGGATCTCCTCCGCAGGCCGGAGATCTTCTCGGATTTCAGGGCAGAAGAGCGAGATCCTGTCGAGTCACGAGTCGGGTGGCGAGGGCGTACTCGACCAAGCGGGCGCGACGTGACGACGCAAGCCGGTCGGTCGACCCATGCAGTCCACGCACGCCGGCAGCCGTGAACTTCTGGCACACATTGTCGATCTTGCGGTTGAACCTCGTCAGGGTCCACCCCAATCTCGCTGCCGCTTCACTGGATTGCGGGATGCTGGATGCTCCCGGCTCGCCTTTGACCAAGGCCCGCTCACACAGGGCAACCAGCAGGAGCCGCTGGTCGGGTGTCAGCGAGACCCGACCGATGGTCGTCGCCCCCTGCGCCATCTCTGTCGTCGGCGAGGTCGGCTCATAAGGCGCCATAGGCACGCGGATCTCGAACTCGTAGGTGGTCGGCCCAGCCGTGAACCAGACCACCGTGTGCATAAACACGACGGGCATCCGGGCACCCGGCGGCAACCAGGCGTTCACACCGCCCTGCGAGTCGGCCACCGTCGCCGACAGGTGCGTCCCGATATTCGCCAACCACCAGACGCCCTGGGCGTGGCTCAATTCCAAGAACCGTCTATGGAGGAAGGGATTGTCATCGATGACGACATCGCCCTCGCGTCCCAGCACGAGCGCGGCACCCGGCTCCACGGCATACTCCTCGCCGCAGAAATCAAGCACAGCCGTGCTTTCCGGTCGTCCGTCTGTCACGGCGCGCATCCGGGGGCCGACCACGCGGGCGAGGCATTTGACCCGTCCGCTCGGACGACTCTCACCTGCAGACACATCGCCGTTCCGGCAGGCAATTCAACGGTGTAGGTGGCTTTCTCGGCCTTGCCGGTGACACGACCGTCCTGGGTCCGCCAGAGGAACGTGTCCGAGTCCAGGGCCGCGGAGTAGGTCCAGGTGAAGGTCACGCTTGCCCCGGTCCGGGCGGCCTTCACGGTCACCGGTCCGGGCGGCAGAGCATCGCCCTGCATCCCGACCTTGGCCGTCACGGCGGGGGTGCTCACGGTGGCCTGGGCCTGGCCGCGTCCGGCCTGGGAGAGCAACACGCCGACCACCGCAGCGATGACCAACAGTCCGGCGGCGAGCGCAATCACGCCGTAGCGGGCCCGCGCGACCGGCGCGGGCGGCAACGTCTCGGCCGACGTCGAAGCCGTATGCCGCCACATGGTCGGCGCTTCAGCGGGCATGGCCGTCCGCCCGTCGGATGACGCTTCTGACTCCCCCACGCCGCCAGCACGTCGCTGCGTCGCGGCGGTTGAACTGGACCCGGCAAGGTCACCGCTGATTCTCGTCGCCTTCAGACGGGTCTCGTGGGTGGCCCCACCGGTGACCGGCGTGTTCGCAGTGATCGGACCGGGCGGCGGGGGCTGCGTCGGGTCGACGCGCATGGGGCCCTTGAGCCGGGTCGAGTCAGTTCCGCGTCCGGGATGGGCGGGTGGCTGGGACGGCGTGGGAGGGGCACCCAGACGTCCGGCGGTCGACCGCTCGTCGAGCACGACAGCCTCGGTGCGCGGAAGTCGTTCCTCCTGCTCGATGGCTTGCAGCGCCATGACGAAGTCCATCGCCCGGCGCGGTCGCTGACCTGGGTCCTTGGCCAAGGTCTGGCGCAGCAAGCGGTCCAGCGATCCGGGGATCGGCAGCCCGGTCGAGGGCGCCGGGAGATCCCGGATTCGCTGCATCAGATCCCATTGGGTGTTGCCGGAGCCACCGGGATTCTCGAACGGGGACCGGCCAACCAACAGGTGCCACAGGGTTGCCGCGAGGGAGTAGACGTCGCTGGACGGTCGTGCCGCAGCCGTGCCGAACACCACCTCCGGCGGCGACCATGGCACCGACAGGCCCTGGTCGTCGTCGTCGGCCTCCGCGATCCGAGCCGCGATGCCGAAGTCGGTGAGCCCGGGCTGACCATAGGGGCTGACCAGGATGTTCGCCGGTTTGATGTCTCGGTGCAGGATGTCGGCCCGGTGCGCCGTCTCGATCGCGCTGCCGATCTGGATCCCGATGCGCAGCACCTCACTGACGGTGAAGCGCTCGGCCGCCGCCCGTTCGGCAAGGCTAGGCGGCGGGTAGTACATCATCGCGATGTATGGCCGCCCATCCGGGGCCTGGCCCGCGGAATAGACCGGGACGATGTGTGGATGGGCCAGTTCGGCCATCGCATTCGCCTCGGACATGAACTGGTCGACGACCTTGGGTGACAGGGCCTGGTCGCGCAGCACCTTGATCGCCACCCGACGCTTCGGAGTGTGCTGTTCGTAGAGATAGACATCGGCGTAACCACCCGAACCCAGGTGCTGGATCGCCGTAAAGCCCGGGAGGGCAGGCAGGGCCGGTGTCGCTGAACCGGTCACGCGGTCACCTCGAACGTGAAGGTCAGCACATCGGCGAGGTTGACCACGGTCCCGGGCTCGATGGGCTGCGGCGTCCCCGGACGCAGGCGCATCGGCTGCTGACCCGGCAGAGTCACCAACGTCCCGTTCGTGGAGCCGAGGTCGACGACGAGCACGTACCAGTGATCCAGACGGACCTCAAGGTGTTGGCTGCTGACCTCAAGGGTCGGGTCGTTGAGCTTGACCAGGTTCGGTTGCTCCCCGTTGTGTCCAGGCGGCAGCGATGGAGCGCGGCCCAACACGAGACCGCGGTCCAGCGTGACGATATCGCCGTTGCTGAAGACCAGTCGGCCCAGGATCGGCCGCGGCACCCACACGGCATTCTGTGGCGGCATCGGGACGCCGCACACCCGGCATACGGCAGCGTGGGCCGGGCTCAGGTGGCCGCGCGGACAGCGGCCCGCCTGCACCTCGGGCGCGACCGATCGCATCGCACCGCCGGTCCCGACAAGGGTCGAACGGTTGACCGTGAGGTCGGCACGAGCCGGCGTCGAGGGAACGGACAGGCTCGGTCCGGAGACCGAGGGTGACGCCGTCGATCGCGCAGGAGCCGCTGCGGGCGTCGGGCCCCCTGACGGCGGGCCATACCCCGCGTCGACCCCCATGAAGTCCGGAACGGCATCGATGATGTGGGGGCCCGCGGGGGGTGGTGGCACCACCCTCGGGTCGACCAGCGGCGACGGAGTGGGTGTTGACGCCGAGGCTGGCAGCGCTTCGGACCACTCGTCCGGGCCCAGGGTCCGCCCGTCCACGGCCGACGAACCAGGCTCCCGTATGCCGCCCTCCTGCACGCCCGCAACGCCCGGCCCGCCCTCGTCCACGCCCGCGACGCCCGCGGCGCCCGCGGGTGCCGGGTTTGCCGCGACGACGGGCGGCGGCACGGGGCGCTGCATCATCGTGTGCATCAACAGGTCGTCGAATGCATTGCCCTCATCGTCGTCGTCAGCTCCGGCCGATGGCCGGTCCCCTTGGGCGTCCGCGCCAGGCAGGTCGTCAGCAGGCACCGCATGGGCGGCAGGGTCGGCAGGGGCACCAGGCACGTCCGAGGCGGGCAACTGTGACGGATCCAGTCGCGGAGTCGCCTCCTGGGGCGTGGGAAGTGAACGCACCGCCCCGGTCTCAACCGCCGCCTGCGGATTCACGACCGACACGGCGGCCCGAGCTGGCTCGGCGACGACGGTGGGCTGCGCCGCGGACGGCATACCTCGGCCGAGGGTGAGCGCCGAGACCCGCACCACGCCGGCACGCAACGGCAGGGTCGGCCCCGAGGGCTCCCCCTCCAGGGGACGCAACACGACGGTCACAGCATCGAGGCGGCGGTCCGCCCAGATGCCGGAGGCAACCTGGACGCGGGTCGTTTGACCCGAGGCGTCGACGACGTCGGCGACGCCGTCACCTCGGGCGATCACCCTGGCTTGCTCATCGATGAACTGGGCCAGCACGAAAGCGCCGGTGGTGCGCAGACCTTCCGCCAGGATCACTTCGAGCAGATCATCGATCCCGCAGCCGGCGGCCACCTTCTCGTGCAGCGGGACCACGAGCGGATGATCCAAGTCGGCCTGCAGGAGCGCGCACACGCGTTCCCCCGAAATGCCCACCCATGTGCCCGGACGGTAACTCACCACCGCACTCATGCCATCGCCACGCCCTGTGCCGTCGCTCATCCCTCTGCCTTTCCGAGCCGTCCCCGAGGAAGCGTGGTTGCCAGCGTGGGTTGGGCGTCGGCCTCGGGCCCGGTGGCCGACAACGTCACGACGGCCACCGAGACGTTGTCCCGAGCCCCCCGCTCCAAGGCAAGCCGGAGCAATTGCGCGGTGGCCTCGGCGGGCTCCGGATGGTGGCGGAGGATCTCACCGAGTTCCTCGTCCGCCACCTCGGTGACCAGCCCGTCCGAGCACACGAGGAATCGTTCTCCAGGCTCCGGAGGGGTCACCCAGATATCGACCTGCGGCGCAGGAACCGTGCCCAACGAGCGCGTGATCACGTTGCGGTCCGGGTGCACCCGCGCCTCCTCCGGCGTGATCCGGCCGGACATGACGAGCTCCTCCACCTCGGAGTGATCGATCGTCGCGCGCACCAGCTCGTCGTCGAAGAACCGATAGACCCGGGAATCACCGACGTTGAAGACCGCCCAATGCGGCGAACCACCCACCTGGACAAGCGCGACACCCGCAATTGTCGTCCCCATACCCCGACGCTGAGGCTGGTCCGCTGCTGCGGCGACAATGGCGTCGTTCGCGCGGGCCAACGCATTGACGACGTCATCGGGACGCAACTCGTCGGTCCGGGAATCCAACTGGGCCATCGCCTCGGCCGCCATCGCACTTGCCACGTCACCGGCCGCGTGGCCACCCATCCCGTCGGCGACCGCAACTACCCGGTTGCCTGCGAAGACCTGGTCCTCGTTGAACTGGCGAACGGCACCGCGATCCGTGGCCCATCCCACCGACAAGATGGCGACCATTTCGACCCTCCCGTTCGACGCCGATGAGCCACGCCGCTTCTGTATGCCGCGACAATCCGCGGCTTCTCCAAGTCCCTTGGGTGCAGGTGTCAAGGACGCCCGGGCCCCGGAACATGTCACAACCGTCCCAGCGGACAATACCGAAGTCCACCTTAGGCCCCCACCCTCGCCCACGTATTATCCCCACTTTTGGACACGGGCGCCCACCACCCTGGCAGCGTGACACATCGGCGCGTGCTGGGCACCCCGGGAAATACCCATGGCGGCAACACCTGAAGTGATCGAGGATGGGTGACGTGGGGACAGACCAGCGGGGCGATGGTCGGGTTGACGGCGACGATCGCGATAGAGCCGAGCCGAGTGACCGGTCGCGGTCAGTGCGCGTGGTGTGCGTCGATGACGACACCCTCATCCGCGAGGGAATCACCCGGCTGTTGCGTGATGTGAGCGTCGTCGGTGCATTCCGATCGGTCGAGTCATTCCTCGCAGAATCTCCCGCTGCCGACGTTGTCTTGCTCGATCTCTGGCTGTCCGGACCTCATCAGGACCGAGTCGGCGACCAGGGCCTGACCGCAGTCCGAAGAGTCAGCGCGGCGGGGTACCGCGTTCTCATTTACACGAATGAGCGGCGCCGCCACGTCCTCGCGGCCTGCTTCGGCGCAGGAGCGCGAGGGGTCATCCACAAATCCGAGTCCCTTGAGGCATTGACCACTGCCATCGACCGCGTGGCGCGCGGAGCAGTGGTCATGACCACTGCTCTGGCCGGTCTCGCCGAAGTGCTGCAACGCAAGGACGCGATGCCCGGGCTGACGCCTCGCCAACTTGAGGTCCTACGCGCCCGCGCCAGGGGTCTGTCCTATAAAGCCATCGCGGCCGCCATGTTCCTGTCGCCGAAGACCGTCGAGGAATACATGGCCGAGGTCAATCGGAAGTTCGCCGACTATCTGCAGGACCACTCCCCTGCTGACCTGGAGCGGCTGCTCGGCGTGGGGTCGGGCGATCTGGCAAGTGCGGACTGACCGGCAACGACCCGCCGAGAGTCACTGTGGTGCCCTCACCGACGGCCGACTCGATCCGGACCCGGGCGCCATGCTCCGCCATGGCGCGAAGCACCTGTTCGGACAACCCGAACCCCAGGGCGACGACCTCTTGATCGAAGCCGACCCCGTCGTCACGCACCACGACCTCCCACTCGTCCAAGATCGAGTCGGCATGCACGACAACGGATTGCGCGTCCGCATGCACCCTGACGTTGTGCAGGATGGTCGCAATGGCCCGCGACAAGGCCACCGACACGGCCGACTCAAGCTCCACCCGTTCGGCCAGCTCTATGTTCAGGGTCAACGGGAGATCTGTGAAAGGCGCGGCGGCCGCACGCACCACTGCTGCGAGGTCCCCTGCACCAGGACGGTCCTTGCGTCTTCCGGACATGAAGTGCCGGATTTCGGCCGCCGCGACCGCCGCCTGGCGACGAAGTGCAGACTCCAGATCCGGATCTCGTTCGCCGCGGGAAAGCAACTGCAGGACGGTCGCCTGATCATGCAGGAGTCGGCGGTGCCGATCCCGTTCCAGCTCCTGTGCGGTGGCGGCCGCTTCGAGCCGGGCAATGTCGGCATCCCTGGCGAGCCGGCGCAGATACCTCGCCCCCGCGTGCCCCAGGACTGCGAAGGCGAGGTATGCCGCGGAGTTGGTGATCGGCGTCACCGGATCACCGGTCGTGAAAGCTCCTGGCAGGATTGCGATGAGGTATGCCGCCGTGCACACAACTCCCGCGATCATCGAGTGCCACATGCGGGGCAGGCCGATACCGGCCCAGAATGCGCACGGAACGGTCATCGCATAAGCCCAGGCGTCCCAGGAGTGATACAGAGAAGGGGCGATCAGACTCGATTGGACGATGAGGATGGTGGCACCGAACGCGACATCGATCATGATGGCCCACATCACGGCCACGGTCTTGGCTTGAGCAACCACAAACACCCAGATCGCGATCCTCACCACGACGAGGAGCTCGAGTCCCGCGCCGAGCGGCGGATTCGACGACCTGCCGATGGCTGTGCTCGAGGCCATGGCGAGTTGGAAGATGTTCAGGGACCACAAGCCCACCAGAACGAGGACCATCGCGGTTTCGACCCCATCGACGGTGGTCGGCAATCGACCGCCCAACTGCCAGTCCCGGAAGCTTTGCTGGGCCCGAACAAGGCGCTTCGGCTCAACCGGCCAGATCTCTCCCCTGATTCGGGAGTTGTCCTGGCTGTTCACATAGGCGATTCTTGCGCGCCGGGCTGGCAGCGTCGAGTCCCCTATATGGGGATTACTCCCCGGTCCCTGCCAAATCAGCGCTCGATCGACAGAACTTCCTCAAGCCCCACTTGCATGCACTCCATGAGGACATCCACATCGGCCACGCCGGTGCCGTCGATGGTCAGACCGATGCAGCAGGTGCCGACGTGCGACACCATCGCCGCCATGACGGCCACTCCCGGCAGCGGCCCGAACGGGAACACCCGCTCGACCCGCGCCCCGGCCATGAAGACCTCGTAGGGCAGACCCGGCATGTTGGACGCCGACAGGTCGGTCACGGCGCCCAAACCCATGACCGCGGCCCCCACTGCAGAGGGCAGTCGGTTGACGACCGGGGTGAGGATCGAGAAAGAGTCGAGAGCCGGCTCGGCCAGTTGCGCGAGGATCACCCCGCGCAGCGCCGCCACCCGTTCGGCCGGGTCGACGATGCCGATCGGCG
>WBZS01001339.1_pt1 | contig 20044 bp, 16 predicted proteins | sample 5204201 | NCBI WGS metagenome assembly WBZS01 (sample SAMN12344357, study PRJNA552823) | activated sludge metagenome | biome: Activated sludge suspended growth; feature: Nitrification reactor; material: Wastewater; isolation source: activated sludge from nitrification reactor of wastewater...
GTGGAGTCGACGCCATCTCTCGCCGGGTGAGGCCCTGAACTTCCGAAAGGAACTGGTGGCCGATGCATTCGCGCTGCAGCTCATGCATGACTCCGATATCGCGTCGTTGTGTCGGTGGATCGATCGAGGCGGTCGACTGCCATATGATCAAGAGTACGGGGATCAGGCCGCAGCGCGCCGCCATCGGACATTTCTCAGGCTCGTCGACGAGCGGCTTGCGAATCCTCGTTATCGGTCGCCACGATTGGCGCTTCCCGGGCCGTGGTATGCCGTCGTTGCCCTCGCCTTGGTGGCAATTACGGCGTGGTGGGGCCGGGAACCGGGTTGGGCTGAGCTTCTGGTCAAAGCCACTCTCCTGGTGTTGGCGCCTTGGCTCATCACGTTGACGCAGCGAAAGATCGTGATGCGTCAGGAACTGCAAATCCGTCGCTTCCTCGTTGACCTGTGTGGTGATCGACCTCCAGCGGCAGAGCCAACCGATCAATTCTGAGGCCCCCCGGCCACTGCCTGTGCATGGCCTTCTTCACGCGCAAGCCGCCGGGACTTGAAACCGGTATCCGCCCGGCACAGGTGCATTGCTTACGTCGCTTCAAGGACTGGCCACCGCTCGCTGAAGAGCGTGCCCGCTGAAGCCCTGCGAGCATAGGTGTTTCGCGTCGGGCACGGCGCCAGTGGCGACCAATGGATCAGCGTCCTGCCGTCGGTTGGTTGAGAGGACAGGCACAGTCGAAATCCGCGGCCAGGACGACCTTTGGCGGCCGTCACACGACGAGTGTGTGGATTCACACGGTCGGTGCGCGCTCGGCCTGCACAAAAGGAATGTCTGGTTTGAGCGACGACTCGATGACGACAGCCGTGATTACGGCTACGAGCGGAGGGACCAGCCGGATGATGTTACCCGCGGGGTCGGCATTAACCTGCCTGGGCAATCTCCCTGAGCCGCCTCTCGTTGAGCAGCACAAGGTGCCCGCCTGATTCGGTGCGTACCAGGTTCTCGTGGGTGAAACGTGAGATGGTGCGGATGGCGGTTTCGAGAGTCGTGCCGGAGAAGTTGGCCAGGTCCTGGCGTGAGAGCGCCAGGGTGATTCGACTTCCATCCTGGATGGATTCGCCGCAAGTCCCCGCTATTTTGAGCAACATGTACGCCATCCGGCGTTCTACTCTCGTCCCGACCAGGGCGTGGCCCTGGAGCATGGTGTAGTGGCGCTGCCCAAGCATCTTGAGGAGACGCAGTGTGATCGCCGGGTAGGTGCGCAGGAAGTCGTCGTAGTGTTCACGGGATAGCCGGATCACCGTACTGGGTTCCATGGCCCGCGCAGTCGCCGGTTGCGCCGGGAAGTGCAAGACCCCGCCGCCAAAGGCCTGGCCCGCGTCGATCAACTCAATAATGACCTCGCGGCCGTCTTCGTCCTGGAAGACGATCTTGACCTGTCCCCGATCAACGATGAAGATCTGCGTGCAGGGATCCCCTTGCTGGAAGATGCCGGCGTCTCTGTCATAGGACGTCAGTGTGCACTTTCCTGCGACGGTACGCAGGTCTCGATCCTCGACATCCTGAAACAGCGGCGATCGCCGCAGCCTCTCCGTGATCAATGTGGCGGTAATGAGCATTGTGCTTGTTGGAGTGTACCACTGGGTTCCAGCCCTTTTTCGATTCAACCAGATGGTCGTGTCGAAGTCCGCTTCCGTTTTGATGACCTGTCGCCACGGTCCGGTGGGTCGGTCGGATCCAAAGCCCGCCTGGTCGGTCCTCACCGAGGACGTTCGCCCGAGTTATTACAAGAGGCGGCCAGCCCTTCATCTTTTCTTCCTCCATTAGAGAAGGCTGTCATCAGTGAGACCCGTATCTGTGCCGGGTCGGCGCCGGATTGCCATCTTGGGGTGGGAGGCCTATCGATGCGGTTGGTGTTGAGGGCCTTGGACGACGACCGGCCCAGAGTCAGGACGATCTCGCGCATGCCGGGCCGATTTGGCCCTGGCGCAGGTCAACGCGCCCTTGGCTGCATCGGTCCCGCGTGACCGTCTCCCCAGAGCACGCAGCGTGATCACGGTCACTTTTCCTGTACGCGCCAAGTCTTGTCGCACTCCTGAGGGCGACCGCGGTCTGGCGGAACTAGGCCAGGTGCTCATCGACTCGGCAGCTGGGCCTTAATGCCAGCAGTCTGGACGCACGGCGGGGAGGGCCGCACTGCCTACCGGCCCAAAGTGACTGGGGTCACGAATGGGTTACGACTGCAGCGCATAGCCCACGCAGAGCCTATTGACTCCGGTTATTTTTAGTTATAAAATAAGTCTAGAATTAAGTCCCGGCGGGTCTGATCCAGTGAATCGAGGCCTCATGCTGGTCCCCAAACGCACGGTCGATTTGCGGCGTCTCAACCACACAGTTTTGCTCCGCCACCTTTACCTCCACGGGCCGATGAGCCGCCTGGAACTGAGCCAACAAACCGACCTCAGCCCCAGTACTGTCACCAATGTAGTCACGGCGCTCATCCAGGATGGCGTCCTGCTCGAGACCGGGGCGACCAAATCGCGGGGTGGGCGGCCCCGGGCGATTCTGGACATCAATGCCCACTACGGCTATCTGATCGGCGTGGACTTGGACGAGACACACGTTCAGCTCGTGTTGTTTGACCTCTCGCGACGCAAGCTCAAAGCCACTTATGACGCGATCTCGCCGGGCGTGAAGACGCCCGAGCCCCACATCGCCGTGATCACTCGCCGGGTGGATGAGCTCATCGCGGATCTGCCTCGCGACAAGGTCCTTGGGATTGGCGTCGGCGTCCCCGGCATTGTCGAGCCTCATCCGCTCCTGGTTGGGAACGCATCGACCTGGGAGTGGCGGGCTGAGTCTTTGGCGGAGCGGATCGCCCACGCAATCGACCTGCCGGTCTTCGTCGAAAACGGTGCCAAGGCGATGGCGTTGGCCGAGGCCTGGTATGGCGTCGGGCGCGGCGCGCAGGACATCATCGTCGTTCTGCTGGGCACCAGCGTCGGCGCAGGCGTGGTGACCCAGGGTCGTCTGTTCCGAGGCTCAGCCAACAGCGCTGGCGAGTGGGGGCATACCAAGATCAGCCTGGATGGCCGGATCTGCCGTTGCGGCGGCAAAGGGTGCCTTGACTCTTACCTGGGCGTGCCCGGCATCCTCACCAGCTGGCGCGAGCAGGCCAGCAATGGCCTCACGTCGGCTGACGGCGACCAGGTAGCCGCGCTCGAACGCCTGATCACAGCCTATCGCAAAGGCGACGCGGCAGCAAAGGCGGCTGTGCGCGATACGGTGCGTGTTCTTAGCGCCGGGATCGCGAACCTGGTCAATCTGTTCAATCCGGAGCGGGTCATCATCGGCGGCTGGGCAGGTCTGCAGATCGGCGAGGTGATCCTCGAGGACGTCATCGAAGGGGTCAAAGCGCAGGCCTTGCCGGCGACACAGGCCTCGCTGTTGATCGGACTGTCGCAGTTTCGGCAGGACGCGATCTGCACTGGAGCAGCCTGTCTGGTCCTGGATGAATTCCTGTCGCTCAGCCAGGAATTCTCGACAACCGAGTAGGGAACGCCACGGTGACTTTGAGCGTAAGCCCCCACGATCGCGCCGTCTATCAGGAATCGCTGGCCGATTTCCTGCCGGACGACATCGTGGACGTGCATGCCCACGTCTGGCTGAGAGCCTTCGCGACCGGACCTGAGCCGGTCTTGCGCGGCGCACAGTGGGCGCTGGCAGTCGCGGACGAACAGACGCCCGAGGTTCTGGCCGGCACCTACGCGGCGTTGTTCCCGGGACGCCGCGTGACGCCGGTGCTCTTCGGCTGGCCCGAGCGCTACATCGACATCGCGGCTAACAACGCCTGGGTTGCCGCTCAGGCGCGCCACCAATCGGCGCCGGCCCTGTGTGTGTCGCTGCCTGAGACACCGGCCGAAACGCTCGACGCGATCGTGCAGGCGGGGGGGTTCGTCGGCCTCAAGCCGTACCTTGAGTTTGCGCCGCCGCATCTCGGCCCGGACGAGATCTCAATATACGACTTCCTGCCGCGCGCGCAGCTGGAGATCGCCAGCCAGCGCGGGTGGATCATCATGTTGCATTTGCCGCGGTCGCGTCGCCTGGGCGATCCGCTCAACCTCGCTCAGCTGGTCGAGATCGAGCGGACCTATCCCGGCGTGCAGTTGATCGTGGCGCATCTGGGCCGGGCGTACTGCCCCGAGGATTTGGGCGACGCGCTGGCCGTCTTGCGCAACACCGAGCGCCTGGCCTTCGATTTCAGCGCGAATACCAACGCCTGGGTCATGACCGAGCTGCTGCGCACAGTGGGCGCCTCGCGGATGCTGTTCGGCAGTGACCTGCCGATCACCCGGATGCGGTTGCGCCGCGAGTGCCGCCAGGGCACGTATGTGAACCTTGTGCCGCCGGGGCTCTACACCGACGTCCACGCCGATCCGCATCTCGAAGAAATCGGCGCCGCCGTGGCTGAGACCTTGACCTTCTTCCTTTACGAGGAGTTGCTGGCCCTGCGCCAGGCGGTTACCACGCTGCGACTGCCTGCGTCGGCGGTCGAGGCCATCTTTTCGACGAATGTGCGCGCCATGGTGGCGCGCGCACACAGGAGCCGGTGATGCAATTGCTGTTAGGGCTGGATGTCGGTACATCGGCGGTCAAGTGTCTGGCGTTCAACCTCCGCGGCGAGGTCGTGGCCTCGGCGCGCAGCGCGCTGCAGCTCTCAACGCCGCGCGCGGGCTGGGTTGAGCAGGATCCCGAGCAGATCTGGTCAGCGGTGGCCGAGGCCTGCCGGGCCGTGACCTCGCGGCTGCCGCGGATGCACAAGATCGTGGCGCTCAGTCTGTCGGCCCAGGGCGGCACCACCATTCCGCTCGCGGCGGATGGAACGCCGACCCACATGGCCTTCAGCTGGATGGATGAGCGCGCCGAGACCGAGTCGGCCGTCGTCGCGGCCACGCTCGGCGCCGATTCCCTGTACCGGACGACCGGCTGGCCCCTGAGCCCGGGCCTGCCGCTCAATCACATCGCCTGGTTCCGCACCCATCAGGAAACCGACTTCAAGCGCACTCGGCGGTTCTGCTTCGTCAACGACTTCGTGACGTCCCGGTTGTGCGGCGCCTATGGCATGGATCCGTCCAACGCGAGCATCACCCAGCTCTACAACCTTGCCGCGGGCACCTGGGACGCCCAGTTGCTTGAACTCGCCCGCGTCGAGCCTGAACAACTCTCGCCGATTGGCGAGTCGGGTCAGGTGAGCGGTCAGATCACGACCTGGGCCAGTCAACAGACCGGCCTGCCGATCGGGCTGCCGGTTGTCCTGGGCGCTCACGATCAATATTGCGCCGCAGTCGGGACGGGCACGACCCAGATCGGTCAGGCGTTGTTGTCATGCGGCACAGCCTGGGTCATCCTGACGATCCCGCACGGGCAAGCGGATGCGCTGGAGGCCGGCATGTCGGTCAGCCGGCACGCGATCCCCGGGCACTTTGGCGGGATCGTGTCGCTCGGTGGCGTGGGTGCGATCGTCGATTGGCTAGTGTCGCTGCTGTGGCCGCACGTGACCGGGTCAGCGGCTCGCTACCAGGCGCTCAACCAGGCGGTCCTTGGCGCGCCGCCAGGTTCACACGGCGTCCTCTTCCGACCCCATCCGCGCGGTCGCGCGGTCGGGAACGAGACACTCGATCTGAGTTTCAGCTCTGTGGCGCTGCGACATACACGCGGCGATTTGAGCCGAGCCATGATGGAAGGCGTCGCCTTCGAACTGCGTCGCATGCTTTCCGAGGTGGAGGCGGCGGCGGATGTCACGGCCTTCAAGATGATCGGCGGCGGCTCGCGCAGCCAGATCTGGCCGCACATCGTGGCCGACATCACGGGCCGACCGATCGAGCTGGTCTCGATCTCCGAGTCGGCCAGCCTGGGTGCCGCGGTGCTGGCTGGGGTTGGCGCCGGGCTCTTCAACACCTGTCAGGCCGGCGCCGCGAGCCTGGCCTCGCGCAGCCAGCCGGTGCGTCCGGACCCGAACCTGGCCGAGGTCTATGACGGCCAGTACGCCCGGTATTGCGAGGCCAGCGGCCCGGATGCCTGCCCTGCGGCCGACGCCGCCGGAGGAGACGGCCGATGACGACCCAAACCGCTGCGGGGCCGGGGCAGTCCGGCCCGCCCACCTGGCGCACGCGTCTGGCGAAGCTCGGCCGCAAGATGTGGTTCTACCGCTACCTGTATCTGCTGGCCCTGCCCGGCGTTCTGTACTTCCTGGTGTTCTCGTACCTGCCGATGTGGGGCGTGGTGATCGCGTTCAAGGACTTTCGGCTGTTCCGCGGTTTCGACGGCAGCCCGTGGGTCGGCTTCGAACACTTCACGTTCTTCTTCTCGTCGCCGAACTTCCCGCGGCTGTTGCGCAACACCATCCTGATCAGCGGTTTCAACCTGGCGCTCGTCTTCCCGGCGCCGATCATCCTGGCGCTGCTGCTCAACGAGATCGGCGATGGCTGGTTCAAACGCTTCGTCCAGACGGTTTCGTACCTGCCGCACTTCATCTCGTGGATCGTGGTGGGCGGTCTGCTGACCTACACCTTCTCGCAGAGCATGGGCGTCGTCAACATCCAGCTGCAGCGGCTGGGGTTGGAGCCGTGGCAGATCCTGGGCAACAAGTCGGCGTTCTACGGCCTCGTCGTCGGCACCGGGATCTGGAAGGAGATCGGCTGGGAGACCATCATCTACCTGGCCGCGATCGCGGGCATCAACCCCGAGCTCTACGAAGCCGCCAAGGTCGACGGCGCCAACCGCTTCCAGCGCGCGCTGCAGATCACGTTGCCCGGGATCTCGGCCGTGATCGTGATCATGCTGATCCTGCAGATCAGCGCCATCCTCAACTCCAACTTCCTGCAGATCCTGATCCTGCAGGGCTCCGACGCCAGCCTGTACGAGGTCGGCGACGTGATCGACACCTGGGTCTATCGCGCCGGCTTCCTCAAGAGCCAGCTCAGCCTGGCGACGGCGGTCGGCCTTTTCAAAGGCGTGGTCGGGCTGGTGCTGGTGTTCTTCGCCAACAAGGCCGCCAACCGGCTGACCGGCCAGGGATTGTGGTCGAGGCCCGCATGAAAATACCCAACTCCCCGATCCTCCCCGCGCTGTTCGGCCGTCGGACACACAAGGTCCGCCAGACCCTGGGGTCGCGCCTGTTTGATATCCTGAACGTATTGGTCCTGTGGGGCCTGGTCCTCTTCACCCTTGGGCCGTTCCTGTACATCCTGTTCGGTTCGATCACTGAGGCCGATTACTACCGGGTCAACGGCGTTGCGCTGGACCCCGCGCACTGGTCGCTGGCCTCGTATGAGGTCCTGCTGAGCACGGCCTCGCGGCTGGTGCCGGCCTTCAACGTCACCTTGTTGACGACCGTGCTGGGCACCGGCCTGGGGCTGATGGTCACGGCCTCGCTCGCCTTCGCGGTCTCACGCACCGAACTGCCCGGACACAACCTGCTGGTCTGGATGCTGTTCTTCACCATGATCTTCAACGGCGGCATGGTGCCGTTCTATCTCGTGGTCGACGGCCTCGGCCTGACCAACACGATCTGGGCGATGGTCATCCCGTTCCTATCGGATGCCTGGTTCGTGTTCATCCTCGTGAAGTTCTTTGAGTCGCTCCCGCAGGAGCTGTTCGATGCGGCGCGGATCGACGGCTGCAGCGAGGTCGAGCTGTTCTTCCGCATCGTCCTGCCGCTCTCCAAACCAGTGTTGGCCACCATCGGCCTGTTCTTCGCCGTGTACTTCTGGAACCAGTGGTTCTGGCCGATGGTGTTCGTCCAGGATTCGCAGCTGCATCCGTTACAGGTGGTGCTGCGCGCGATCCTGTCGACCATGATGCCGGTGGTCAACCCGAATGCGGCCGTGCAACAGGCCCGCCAGTTGGCCGATATGCCGCCGGTCGAAGTCATGCGGATGGCGGCCATCGTGGTCACCATCATCCCAATCGCCATCGTCTATCCGTTCTTGCAGCGGTACTTCGTCAAGGGCGTCTTGATCGGCGCGGTCAAAGAATAGGCCGTCGCCGCCGTCCGAACACCGAGCACCAGGAGGATGCCGATGCCGGCCGTCTGACCCGATCTCGTCGACCACAGTTTGAATGACATGACAGCGTTGCGCATACGTTCAGGCAAAGGAGCATGAAGATGAAGGCCCCGAAAATCTCGAGAAGGAAGTTCCTACAGATCGCGGGCACGGCGACCGGGGCGGGCCTGCTGGCCAGCTGCGGTCCGACACCGACGGCGGCGCCCGCGGGCACGGTTGCGCCGGCGCTGACCAGCACGCCCGGCCTCAAGTACGGCGACAAGGCCGCGGTCCATCGCTATATGTGCGGCGGCTTCTCGGGCGCCGGCCCGGACGACAAGCTGATCAAGGACATCCAGGAGAAGGCGCTCCGCGATGAATACGGCCTGAATGTGTCGATCGAGATCGAATCGGCCCCGTATTCCGACATCGACCAGCTCGTCACCACACGGCTCGAAACCCAGGCCGTGGACTCGGTCGAGCGCGACGGCACCTCGGCGCTCAACTGGCTGTCGCAGGACGGCCTGCTAAAGGATATCGAGGAGGAGTTGTCGTCGTACGGCAACTCGCTGACGTCGATGCTGCCTTCGGCGGGGTTCGAGTACTTCCGGAAGGGCGGCAAGCGCTGGGCGTTTGCCAACTTCTATTCGACCCCGGTCGACGTGGAGTACATCCACATCCGCCGCGATTGGCTGGCCAAGATCAATCGCGACATCCCGACCAACCTCGAAGAGCTCGAGGAGTGTCTGCGGCTGTTCAAGGACAAGAACCTCGGCGGCGACATCACCATCCCGCTGGCGAACGACCTGGGCGGCTGGATGATCCCGTCGTACGTGCTCCAGGGCCCGTTCGCGCCAGAGCCCGATGAGCAGCGCAAGATGCTGGCGGCCGGCGAAGACTTCGAGTACGAGTTCGGCTGCGCCATGCGGCCGCGCCGGCTCGAGCTGTTGCAGAAGTGGTACGTCGACGGCCTGATGAACCCCGAGTGGGCGACGTTCAAGGGAGAGGACACCGAAAGCGCCCTGCAGAAGGGCTACGTCGGCGCGTTGCTCTCGGGCTGGTGGAACCTCAACAGCCAGCTCAAGAACATCCAGAAGAACATCGACCCCAGCCAGGATTGGGTGCAGATCTACCCGCCGCTCGGCCTGCGCGACGTCCCGAACTCGGGCCGCCTCCTGACCGAGATCCCGCTCGAGCGCGTGGCGGTCGTGACCTCCTGGGCCCAGGCGCCCGAGGCCCTCATCGCCTTCGCCGATTGGCAGAACAAGTCGTGGGAGAACTTCATGCTGAGCAATTACGGCATTGAAGGCAAACACTACTCGTGGGCTGCCAACGGCGCGTACGTCGACCTGCGCTCGTCCGCGCCGAACCAGGAGTACTCGGGCATGCGCCGAGTCGTCTGGGCGCCGGAGTGGAACAACAAGTTCCAGCAGCTCCCCGCGCCCGAGGACGATCCCAATCTCGATCCGCGGATCGCGTCGCTGATCTATGGGCCGCACATCTACAACCGCACGGACACGACGAAGCCGCAGGCCAACGAGTATCCGACGTTGACCCGCATCTATCACTTCGTCAAGTGGGATTGGAAGGAGTCCGCCCAATACGAGCCCGATCTGCGCGCGCTGCGTGACGAGTGGGCGACCAAGATCATCAAGAACGAGGCGTCGGTCACCGACGGCCTCAAGAGCTTCTGGGATCAGTGGATGGCCTCGGGCGGTGAGACCCGCCTCCAGGAGATCGCTGACCAGTACGACGCCTACGCCAAGGCTAATCCGGCCATGACGGAAGACAAGGTGTTTTTCTCGCCCGAGAGCTGGAACACCACGTCGCAGTATCCGGCGCGCGGCTGACCCGCATATCCATCCGGGCTGCCTCCCCACACGCGGGGCGGCAGCCCGGCCGAACCATCACCCTCTCTATCGGAGCAGCGATGACCACCTCGCGACGGATCTCCATCATCGGCGCCGGTAGCGGCGAGTTCTCGATGGGCATTGTGCGCGACCTGTGCCTGACACCCTCGCTCTGGGGCAGCACTGTGTCGTTCATGGACATCGACCCTGTCCGCCTCGACGCCATCACCGATGTGGCCCAGCGCTATGTCCGTGAGCTCAACGCCGACTTGCGGATCGAGAAGACCCTCGACCGCGAGGCGAGCCTTGCCGGCGCGGACTTCGTGATCAACTGCGCCATGGTCGGCGGCTGGGATCAGTTCCAGCGCACCGAGGCGATCAGCCGCAGACACGGGTATCCCCAAGCGGTCCTCTTCGATACCTTCTATCAGTACCGGCTGTTCATGGACGTGATCCGCGACATGGAGCGCGTCTGTCCGGAGGCCTGGTACGTCCAGTCGGCCAACCCGGTGTTCGAGGGTTGCACGCTGATCACGCGCCAATCGCGGATCAAGACGGTCGGCCTGTGCCACGGCTACCTCGGCGTGCGCAACGTCGCCCGGGTGCTGGGCCTGGACCCGGACCGGGTCGATGCCCAGGCCTATGGCCTGAACCACAACATCTGGCTCACCAAGTTCATGGCCGACGGCGTCGACGCATTGCCGCGCCTGGCCGAGTGGGCCCGCGACGAGGCCGCGACGTACTGGGCCAGCCCGGAGTGCCGGCCGAGCGACGACATGGGCCCCAAGGCCGTCGATCTGTACCGCCGGCTCGGCCTGTTCCCGATCGGCGACACCGCCACGCCCGGCGGCGACTCGTATCACCGCTGGTATCACTTCGATCGCGCTACCGAGCAGCTCTGGCATGAAGACCCCGTTGGCTGGTACGCCGAGCACATCGATTGGGTCAACAGGTCGGTGAACGCGTTCAAGAGCCTGGCGGCCGATCCGACCCAAAAGGCCACGTCGCTCTTCCCGCCCGAGAAGACCCGCGAGACCAACGTCAGCATCATCGACGCGCTGGCTAACAACCACGGCGGGCTGTTCCAGGTGAACATCCCCAATCGCGGCTGTATCCCCGGGATCGCCGACGACGTCGTGGTCGAGATCCCGGCCTGGGTCAGTTCGGCCGGCATCCAGGGCCTGCACATGGCGGCGCTCCCGAACCGGATCCTTTTCGAAATCCAGGAGCGCATCCTGTACATGGAGCGCGACCTCGAGGCGTTCCTGTCGCGCGATCGAAACATGCTGCTCGAATATGTGCTTGCGTATCCGACCACGCGCACGATCGAACAGGCCCGCGCGCTGCTTGACGACGTCTTCGCCGATCCGATCTATCGCGATCTGGCGCAGTACTTCCAGTAGGGGGCACGATGGACCTCAAACGCCCGAAGATCGGCCTGCTGACCCTGTTCTTCGATTTGTACCTGGCGAGCGGTGACACGTTGCTGACGTCGTGTCAGACCTTCGCCGCGCAGCTCGTGGAAGGCCTCGGCCAACTGGCCGAAGTCGTCCACCCCGGCGTGTGCGCCAACCGCACACAGGTCGCCGCCGCCGTGCGCGGCTTTGAGGCCGCCGACGTCGACCTGATCGTGGTCGTGCACCTGACCTACGCGCCGAGCCAGTACGCGGCGCCTGCGCTGCTGCGCACCGGCATCCCGCTGCTATTGTGGTCGACACAGAAGCTGCCGGCCGTGACCGAAGCCATCACCAACTGGGACCTCGAGGAGAACCATGGCGTTCATGGCACGCAGGATCTGGCAAACGTCCTGCGCCGCGGTCAGCGTCGCTTCGCCGTCCTCGCCGGGCACTGGCAGGACGCGGCCACGCTTCAGCAACTGCGTGGATGGTTCGAGGCGGCCCGCATCCGGCGCGGTCTGCAAAGCGCGCGGGTCGGTCTGATCGGGCACCCGATGGAGCATATGGGCGATTTCGGCCTCGACGAGACCGCGTTTGAGACGCAGCTGGGCGTCCACGTGCAGCACATCGCGCAGCGCGCCATCGCGGTCGCGGCGCGCGAGGCGCCGGCCGAGGCTATCCGCGATATGATGCGCGTCGATCTCGACTACTTCAAGGCGCACGTCAACCTGACAGACGCCCAGCATGAGGCCGCCGCCCGGCTTGAGTGGGCGATCAAGCAGACGCTCGAGCGCGAGGGCCTGATTGGATTCGCATCACATTTCCTGTCGATCGCGCAGGAGGGCCTGCTCGATACCCTGCCGTTCCTGGCGGCCTCGAACCTGCTGGCGGCCGGTTATGGCTACGGTGGCGAGGGCGACGTGACCAGCGCGGTGGCGGTGTGGATCCTCCGTCAGCTGGCGGGCGAGGCCACCTTCACCGAGATGTTCACCATGGATTTCGGCGGCGACAGCCTGCTGATGAGCCACATGGGCGAGGGCAACTGGCGGCTGGCGCGGGCCGATCATCCGATCGTCCTGCGATCCGATCCGTTCGACCTGGCGGCGTTCGCCGCGGACCCGGTCTCGTTGACCTTCGCGCTGCGGCCCGGGCCGGCCACGCTGCTAAACATCACGGTCGGGCCGGAGGGTCGCCTGCAGTGGATCGTCGTCGAGGGCGAGGTTGTCGACTCGCAACCGCTTCCGCAGCTCACCCAGACCCATCACCGCTTCCGTTTCGCCCAGCCGGTGGCCCAGTTCGTCGAAGCCTATGCCCAGACGGGTGGGTCACATCATCAGGCCCTGGCCTACGGGCACTGGGGGCCGACGCTCTCCCGGCTGGCCGGTCTGCTCGGCGTAACGTTCCAGGCGCTCTAGCCGCCGCTTCAGGAACATTCAGGTATGAGCATCAAAGCGCGTCTCAATCGTTTGTTCGCCGTGGACGGCCGCTGCGTCAACGTGGCGGTCGATCACGGGTTCTTCGGCGAGTACCCATTCCTCGAGGGCATCGAGTCGATGCCTCAGGTCGTGACACGGCTCGCTGCCGCGCAGCCCGATGCCATCCAGCTGACGCTTGGCATGGCGCCGTTGCTGCAGGCCATTCCGGGTAAGCACAAGCCGGCCCTGGTCGTGCGCGTCGACACCGCGAACATCTATGGGCCCGAGGTGCCGGCCCAGGCGTTCAACTACCTCGTCGCCGGCGCGGTCGAGCAAGCGTTGGCCCTGGATGCGGCCTGTTTGTGCGCGAACCTGTTTCAGGTGCCCGGGCATCCGGAGATCCACGCCCAGTGTGTGGCGAACGTGAGCCAGTTGAAGCCGGAGTGCGAGCGCTACGGCCTGCCGCTCATGGTGGAGCCCCTGGTCTTTCAGCCCAACCCGAAAGGCGGCTATGCCAGCGACGGCGACCTGCGCAAGATCATGACCAATGTTCGCCAGGCCGTCGAGCTCGGCGCCGACGTGATCAAGGCCGACCCGTGCGCGGATCTGGCGGAGTATGGCCGCGTGATCGAGGTCGCTTCTGGCTGCCCGGTCCTGGTGCGCGGCGGCAGCAAGGCGCCCGAGGCCGAGCTCCTGCAGCGCACCGCCGCCGTGATCGGGCAGGGCGCCGTCGGGATCGTCTATGGCCGCAACATCATTCAGCATCCTGCGCCCGCCAAGATCGTCAAGGCCCTGATGGCCGTCGTACATGCCAACGCGTCGCCCGACTCCGCTCTGGGCCTGCTGGCCTGAGCCGTCCGACCGATTCATCCTGTGAGGTTAAACGTGGAACCTGCTCTGAGCCAATCGACGGTCTCGATCACCAGCCCGCGGTGTTCGCTGGCCACACTGCTGGGCCCGGACTATGTCCAGGCTGTCGTGGAGGCCCGGGCCTTTCTGACCCAGGAAGACCCTGCCCAGTTGCTGGCGTTGGCCCGTGAGGAAATCGACTTCTTTCCGGTCGACCTTCAAGGTCGACTCGCTGCGTTGCTCGAACAAGTCGGCCAGCCGGTCGCCCCCGCGATCAACCAGACCACGTCAGGGGCGGGGACGCTTGCCTTCAAGCGGGCGACCCAGACTCGCATGGCCCCGACTTCGGCGCTCGGATTCATCCGCATCGGCGAAGACGGCAGGGCCTATCTGACCTCCAAGAGCGAGCACTACCACGCCTCGCTCGGCCATAGCTTCCCGGGTTATCGATTAATCGAGTTGGCCCGACGGCTGGGCGTGCCCAACGCTACTCACAACAACACCCGCGGCTACATCACGCGCCGGCTCGAGGAGGACCTGATCCGCGCCGCCAACGGCCTCGGCGCGTCCGACAAGGCCGGCCTGGAGCGTGTGCTCGGCTCGCAGGGACCGCACGTTCTGAACCGCGTGATCAACCTCGAGACCGGCAGCCTGGCGGTGGAGGCGGCCGTCAAGATGATGCTTGCCCGTTTCTACCGCCACGACGAGACCCAGGTGCAACCGCTGTATCAGGGCCGGATCCCGGTCTTCCTGGTGATCGGCGACCGGGCGGGGGGCATCAAGGCCAACTACCATGGCACGACGATGTTCACGCAGTTCCTGCGGGGCATGTGGCCCGAGTTGACGGGGATGATGGAGGCGAAAGACCTGATGCTGGTCAGGCCGGTGCGGATCAACGACACGGCCCACTTCGCCGAGGTGTTGGCCGAGTACGAGCAGCCTCCCTACAAGGTCGCGGGGTTCCTGCACGAGATCGTGCTGATGAACTACGGCGGCATCCTGCTCGAGAAGGACTATCTCCAGGCCGCCTATCGCGCCTGTCAGGCCCAGGACGTGCCGACGCTGGTCGACGAGATCCAGTCGTGTATCTGGTCGCCCGAGATGTTCATGTTCCGCGAGTATGGGCTGACGCCCGACTTCGTCTCGGTCGGCAAGGGCTTCCCGGGTGGCGAGTACGCCGCGTCGCGCATCCTCACGACGTACCCGATGGACAGCCTGACGCAGTTCGGCGCCCTGGTCACCAACGGCCAGGAAGAGCTGGCCTCGCTGGCTTATCTCGTGACGATGAAGTTCCTGGAGGCCAATCGCGACTACGTGCGCGTGATTGGTGAATACTACGAGGCCGAGCTTGGACGGCTGGCTCAGACGTATCCCGACCTGATTCAGTCGATCGAGGGCTCGCGGCATCTGTCCTCAATCTTCTTCTGGGAGGCCGAGGCCTCACTCAGGTTCATTCGCGCGTTGAACGCGGCTGGGATCGACATCAGCTCACAGACCTACAAGGCGGATTGCCCGCCGGCGGTGCTCAGCAAGATCCCGCTGATCGCGACGCCCCAGGTGGTTGACCACCTGATCGCCACGATGCGCCAGGCGCTGGATGTTCTGCGAACATCACCGGTGGATCAGCGGGAGCGCACGCCAGGCTGATCGTCTTCGAACGCCGTTTTCTGGACTTTGACAGGGTCAAAGCGATCCGCCTTACGAGGTTCAACCCGTGTCTTCGTCGACGGGCCTCGGTGGAGTGGAAAGACGCCATGGGATCAAGAATGGCGTTCGCCGGCAATAGGCGCGGTAGGCTTCGCCGAATCGCTGGGTGAGTTCGCGTGTTTCGTGTACGGCGATATAGCGCAGCAGGCCGGTGAAGATGATCCCGGTCAGGGCGATCACGAACCCCGAGCCCAGACCGATGCCCAGGCCCAGGTAGAGGATCAGCGCGCCCAGCGTCATCGGATTGCGACTCCAGGCGTAAGGACCCGTTGTCACCAACTGCCGTGTCGCCACACGCGGCGCCGGTGTGCCGCGCCCCAGTGTGTACTGGACTCCGACGGACCAGATCACCAAGGCCAGCCCCGCCAGCGCCAGCGCGGCGCCGATCAACGGATGAAAACCCCACAGGCCAAACGAGCAGCACCCCCCGAGGTCCCGCCAAAGCCAGTCGATCGCGACTGCCAGCAAGGCCAGACCGGCCAGGCCAATGAAGAATAGAGCGATCACGGCGACGCGTCTGTGCGTAGGGATAGGTGAGGGGGGCATGCCGGTCAATCTCTCGCCAGGTTCAGGAAGACATCTTCGAGTGTGGGTTCGCCGCTGGACACCGCAGCTACCTCAACGCCGGCCTGCTCGAGGCGTTGCCTGAGCACCGTTTCCTCGATGGTCGACGCGGCGATGACGCGCAGATGATCACCCGAAAGGGCGGCATGGGCCACACCCTCCATCGCCAAGATGACGTGGAGGCCGTCCAGCAGCGGCGCGGCATAGACCTCCCAGACGGCGCCGGGCACGAACTGGCGCTTCAAGGCGAGTGGCGTGTCCATGGCCAGCAGGTTTCCGTCGCGCATCATCGCGACTCGGTGACAGTGCTCGGCTTCGTCCATGTAATGGGTGGTGACCAGCACCGTTACGCCGTCGGCGGCCAGGCCGTAGATGAGATCCCAGAACGCGCGGCGCGCATTCGGATCGACGCCGCTGGTCGGCTCGTCCAGGAACAACAGGCGCGGGCTGTGAACCAGGGCGATGCCCAGCGCCAGTCGCTGTCGCCAGCCCGCGGAGAGCGAGCCCGTCAGCGTGTGGAGGTGGTCGTCCAGCCCCACGCGCTCGGCCGTGCGCCGGATGCTTCTATCGTCGATGATTCCATAGATTCCGCCATAGAAGCGAAGATTCTCAAGGACCGTCAGGTCATCGTAGATTGCGAACTTCTGCGACATGTACCCGACCCGTGCCCGCACCCATTCCGATTCGCGGAAGACGTCATGGCCGAGCACGGTCGCTCGGCCGCGCGTCGGCGCCAGCAGCCCGAGCAACATCCGAAAAGTCGTCGTTTTGCCAGATCCGTTTGGCCCCAGGTAACCGATGATCTCGCCCGGCTGTACCTCGAACGACACGGCGTTGACGGCCACGAAATCGCCGAAGTGACGTGTGAGTTGATCGACCACGATCATGGGCTCAGGCATGGGCCGTCTCCGAGAGATACATGAACACATCTTCCAAAGACGGCGGGATCGGACGCGCACTAATGAATTGGCCGCCCCCGCCCGCGACGGCACGTTCGAGGTCGGCCGTAACTCCTTCTGTCTGGCCAGAGGCGATCCGCAGATGCAGGCGATCGCCAAAGGCCTTCACATCCTCGACACCCGGCACGGCCCGGCTCAAGGAATTCAACAACGGTAGCGGCTGGCCGCACAACTCGAGCACACGCTGCTCGAGCAGGCCGCGCAGTTGGCCCGGCGTGCCTTCGGTGATGATGCGCCCATTCTGCATGAATCCGATCCGATGGCAGCGGGCGGCCTCGTCCATATACGGCGTGGAGATGAGAATGGCGACCTTTTCAGTCGCTCGGGTCGCCAACTGGATCAGCAGCTGCCAGAAGTCCTGTCGGGTGACCGGATCCACTCCGGTGGTGGGCTCATCCAGCAAGAGCACCCGTGGGCGGGCGACGAGCGCCGTGGCCAGCCCGAGCTTTTGCTTCATACCCCCCGAGAGTTGGCCGGCGCGCCGATCTCGAAAACGCGCCAACCCGACGAAGTCCAGGATCTCGAGCGACCGTGGGCGCCATTCATCCGGCTGCAGACCGCGCGCCTCCGCGAAGAAGCGGATGTTCTCCAGGACGGTCAGATCCTCGTAGAGCGAAAACCGTTGGGAGAGATAACCCAGGCAGGCGCGCGCCGGCTCCGCCTGCCGCGTCAGGTTGAAACCACACACGCTGGCCTCGCCCGACGACGGCAGCAGCGCGCCGACCAGGAGCCGCATGGTCGTCGTCTTGCCGGCTCCATCGGAGCCCACGAGGCCGTAGATCTCGCCGGCCGGGATGCTCAGGCTGACGTTGTCGACGGCCTGCACGGCTCCGAATGCCTTGTGCAGGCCGTCGGCTCTCACGAGCACATCGGACGCCATCGCAGTGTCCCGTTTCATTTGAAGACCACGTCCGCAGGCATGCCGGGTTTGAGCTTGCCGACACCGTCGGCCAGTGACAGCGTAATCGCGAAGACCGTCGTCTGGCGCCCGGCGGTAGTCTGGACGTTGCGCGGCGTGAACTCGGCCTGGGTCGCGATCGCTGTAACCACGCCGTGGAAGGCCTGCCCCGGGAACGAGTCGGCCGTCACCAGCGCCGTCTGCCCGATCGACAGGGCGCCGTACTGATCCTCCGGGACGTAGACCGTGATCGTCAGGTCGTTCAACCGCGCCAGCGTCAGCAGACTGGCGTTCGGGTTGACCATCTCGCCCGGTTCGATGGCGCGCGTCAGCACGATGCCGTCCCCCGGCGCCGTGACGGTCAGCTTGCCGATCTGGGTATCGAGCAGGGCCAGATTGGCCTCGGCCTGAGCAACAGCCGTCTCGGCCTGGGCGGCGGCCGCGCGAGCCTGCTCCAGTGCTTGCCGGGCCGCAGTCACTTTTGGCGAACGCTCGCCGGTTTGCAGCGACCGGAGCATGTCCTGCGCCGCGTCGAGCCGTTCCTGCGCCACGCGGACATCCGCCCGGGCATTCAGCACATCCTGTGCGCCGGTGGTCGTGAGCGTCTGATCGTAGGCGTTTTGCGCGCTCGTCAGTTCGACCAACGCTTCGTCGTACGAACGTTGCGCCGAATCGGCCAGGGCTGTGTCAGCGGCAGGGCTGTGTGCCAGGACCGCCTGTGCCGTTGCGAAGGCGAGTCGACTGCGCAGCAGGCGTTCTTCGGCGGCCACAAAGCCGCCGCTGGCGGAGTTGCGGGCCACCGTCGCGAGTGTGTCGATCGCGGCATCCAGCGCCACCTGTGCATCCGCGACGTCTGCTTCGGCAGCCGAGGCCTGCTCGGATCGGCTGAAATACCAGCCGGGCTGCAGGAAGTCCGCCGGAGCGGAAGCCGACCAATCGGCGCTGCGCAGGGTGGTCTGCTCGGTGAGGGCGCCGGCCATGACGAGCTCATACTGCGCCTGAGCCGTGTTCACGGCGGCTTCAGCCGTGTGAGACGCTGCCTGAGCCGTCGCCAGACCGGCAGCAGCCGCCCGGCGCTGAGCCTGGAGCAGGGCATCGTCGAGAGCGAACAGCACCTGGCCGGTCGTCACCGCGTCGCCTTCCTTCACCAGCACCTCGGCGACCTTGCCCGCCAGTTCGGGCGCAATCATCACGTGCGTGGCTTCGATGGTGCCCGAGGCCGACAGTTCGCTGGTTGCAGACGTATCGGGCGCAACGACAAAGTAATAGCCGGCCGCCGCAGCAGCCAAAACTGCGACGAACAGGAGCATGACAGGGAGACGTTTCGTAAGCATGCAGAGATTCCTTGGTGTGATTGTTGATGGAGTCGGGCGTCGTCAGTCGAGCCGCTTTTTGAACCGCAGGATGGCGGCGCTCATGATCACCACGGCAAAGATGACCAGCGAAACGGCTTCGCCCCAGAGGACGTCGGGGCCCACGCCTTTGATCATCAACGCCCGGATCAGCACGAGGTAGTAGCGCAGCGGGATGGCGTGCGAAATGACCTGCAGGAAAGCCGGCATCGCGCTGATCGGGAAGAAGAAGCCGGACAGGAAGATGCTGGGAAGGAGCGTCATCCACACAGTGAGCATGGCTTCTTGCTGTGTGTTCGCGATCGTAGATGCGAACAATCCGATGCCCAGCCCCGAGATCAGGAAGAGCGCGGAGATCACGACCACCAGGAGCAGGTTGCCCTGGATCGGAACGCCAAACCACCAATGTCCCAGTGCCAGGACCTCGGCCATGTTGAACAGGGAGAGCAGGGTGTAGGGCACCAGTTTGCCGACGATCAGCTCCCAGGAGCGGATCGGGGTGACGATCAGCTGTTCGATCGTGCCGCGCTCGCGTTCGCGAACGACCGCGGTGGCGGTGAGGATGGCCGTGAGGGCCGAGAGCACCATGCCGATCACGCCCGGGATCATGAAATACGAACTGGCCAGGTCGGGGTTGAACCAGACCGTGGTGCGAACCTCCAGGGGAAGCCGGATCGCCTGACCCTGGCCCGCGCGCGCCATCTTCTCGGCCAGGATGCCGGTCGCGTGGCGTTGGCCGATGAGCTGAGCCGCCGACAATGAGGTGGAGGCGACGGTCGGATCAGAGCCGTCCAGCACAAAGGCCACTTGAGCGTCGCCGGTCTTCAATCGTTGGGCGTAGTCGGGCGGAATGATCAGCCCCGCTTTGGCCTGGCCACTTTCGACGAAGCGTCGCAGTTCCGCTTCTGAGTCGGCGGCGAACGCAACCTTGAAGTAGTCAGCCACGCGATAGGCCTCGAGCAGCGCCCGTGATTCGGCGCTCCCGGATTGGTCGTAGATGGCCAGCGGGACGTTGC
>WBZS01001341.1_pt1 | contig 20033 bp, 20 predicted proteins | sample 5204201 | NCBI WGS metagenome assembly WBZS01 (sample SAMN12344357, study PRJNA552823) | activated sludge metagenome | biome: Activated sludge suspended growth; feature: Nitrification reactor; material: Wastewater; isolation source: activated sludge from nitrification reactor of wastewater...
CCCCCGGCCTGCGTGCCGGCGGTGGTGTTGATGCCGTCGTCGCTGGCAGTGATCGCCACCGTGCCGCCCGAGATGGTGATCTGAGGCGCCTCGAGGCCCTCTTCCGACTGCGAGACGGTGACCGTACCGCCCGTGACGATCAGGTCGGTGGCCGCCTCCACGGCGTCGCTGCCCGCGGACAGCGTCAGCGTGCCGCCGTCGATGCGCACCCAGCCGCGGCCGTCCTCCTCACCGTTCTCCGCCTTCACCGCGTCACCCGCGGCTTGGACGCCGATCGTCCCGCCCAGCACCTGCACGTAGTCGTTGCCGCGGATGCCGTCGTCCGCCGCCGTGACCTTCAGGACGCCCGAGACGACAACCAGGCCATCGGAGGAGCTGATGCCGTCGTTGGTGTTGCCGGTGACCGTCAGCGTGCCGGTGCCCGCGATCGTGAGGTCGGACGCCGACGCGATCGCCGCGACCGGGGTGGCGTCGTCGGCCACCGTGTACCCAGACCCGTCTGCGACCGCGTTCTGGGTGCCTTCCGCCAGCACGAGGGTCACCTCGTCGGCGCTGGTCACCGCGATCGCCGGCCCGGAGCCGTTGGTGATCGACGCGCCGTCCAGGATCAGCGTGACGGTCTCCTCGTCCGGGGCCGCCACGACCAACTGCCCGTCGGTCAGCGTGCCCGACACCCGGTACACCCCGCCCGCGGTGATCGTCACGACGTCGCCGGCCACGGTCACCCCCGTGCCGCCGGAGGAAGACCCGTCGGCCAAGGTGATGCTCACCTCCTCGGCGGCGTCCCAGGTCAGGTCGTCGTCGTCGTAGTGGGTGTCCACCGCCGCGGCGACGGCGCTGATCGCGGTGGCCGTACCCGTGACGCCGGACGCCGCGCTCTGCACCCCCGCGACGGAGCAGGCGGTCAGGCTCGCGGCGAGCGCCGCCGCGGCGATGCCGGACGTGATCTTCAGTGCGATGCGGTTCATGGTGAGGTCCTGTCGTGTGGTGTCTTGGTACCCCTACCGTGGACGCCGCCGCTGTCGCTCTCCTTTGACCTTGTGGTGAGGTTTCTGTGAGCCCTGTCTACGTTGCGCTCGCCGACAGCAGCCCGATCACCGAAGGCAAGGCGTCACTTCCCAAGGCCGAACTCATCAGCGACGTGACCGCCAAGGTGTGGCCGAACACCACCCACTCACTGCCCATGCAGTTAGCCGAACCCCTCACCGCCGAACTCGAACGATTCTGGGCGACACACGACTGAACAGGTCCGCGCGATCGAATCGCCGGTCCGCCCGTGGCGTAGGTTCGTTTCCATGGCGTCCGAACTCCCGGATCTTTCTTGGCAACCCCTCTATCGGATCGGCGGCATCGCGGCCGGGGCATTCGTGGTCATGGTGCTGGTCCCGGTCGGGTTGCTGTTCTCCGCGCCGGTTCCGCCGACCGAGGGTCGTGCCCTGTTGCAGTACATCGACGCCAACCGGGTGGTGTACCTGGTTCAGTTGGTGTGCTTCGTCGGGTTGGCCGTCCCGGCGCTGGTCGTGTTCACGGCCGCCGCCACCGCCCTTGCCGGGGTCGGCAAGGGTGTCGCCCTCCTGGGGGGCGTTTTCGGGGTGAGCTCCGAGGTCGTCGCTTTGGCGGTCGGCAGCAGCCCCCAGTCCCTGCACGGCGGGCTGATCCTGCTGGCCGATGCCTACCGGGGGGCCGGCTCGGACGCCGAGCGCGCCGGTCTGGTCAGCGCGGCGAATGCTCTCATTGCCACGGCCAACGCGATGCCCTGGGCCGGCGTCCTCACCGCGGCTGCGATCCTGACCCTGTCCCTGATCATGGGCCGTTCGACGTTTGGGAGGGGGCTGGCGATCGTTGGTGCCGTGACCGGTGCGCTCGGCATTGTGTCCGAAGCGCTCCGTCCGATGATCGGCCCCGCGTACCTGCTGTACGGGCTGCTCCTGCCGCTGTGGTTCGGGTGGGTCGGCTGGCGACTCCTGCGACTTCCCGCCCCGGACAGCATCTGACGAGCCGCAGGTCAGGCTCCGGCTCGTAGTCGGCGTGCAGCCACTCGCAGCCTCACGCGGCATGAGCGGTGCCGACGTGGTGCCCCAGTAAGCCCTCCGTCGTCAGAGTGCGCCGGGTTGCGGGCACACGTGCCCCTCCAGGTCCATGGGGTAGCCGCACAGAGGGCAGATGGGCCGACCCGCGCCAACCACCTCGAGGGTGCGCTTCGCGAACGCGCGGGCTGTGCCGACCGGGATGCGCACCAACAGCGCCTCGGGCGGCTCGACGTCGGTGGGCTCGGAGCCGGGCTCCTCGGGGTCGACGTCGTTGACCTCGGCCATGGCGTAAGCCTGGATGACGATCTCCGCGGTCGTCGGATCCCAGCCGAGGCCCATGGCGCCGGTGCGGAACTGCGGGTCAAGCGGCTGCTCGAGCGGGTCGTTGTCGACGAGCTCGACGGGCGTTGAGTCCGGGACCCTGAAAGGATTGCCCTCGGTGGACTTCACCTCGTCGAGCACCTCGTCGATCTTCTGGGCGAGGAGGTTGGACTGCTCCTTCTCGAGGGCGACCGTCACGATCCGGCCTTTGGTGCGGGCCTGCAGGTAGAACTCGCGGGCGCCTGGTCGCCCGACGGTCCCGACCACGAGTCGATCCGGCCAGGGGAAGTCGTGGACGATTGTGGGCATAGGGCATCTTACGTGCCCCGCCACTTCGGTGCTTGGCCGCCGATCCCGGCCCGCGTCCGCTCAATGATGGCCGACCCAGCCTCCCACGTGCGGAGCAGAAGGAGACCCTCGCCCTGTTCGACGCGGCCGACTACCTCAGCACCTTCGAAGACGTGGTCGCCTATCTGGACGCCGGGACTTGTCTTGCCGAACAGCGCGTGGACGAAAATACCCGGGATCGGGCGATTGCGCCCAGGGCCTGAGCCCACACCTGACGAGGAGGACCCATGGCAGAACGAAGCGCCGGCTCCCAGAAGTTCAGCGCCGAGGAGCGGGCTGCGATGAAGCAGCGCGCCGCGGAACTCAAGGCCGCCAAGAAGGGCGCGGACGCCGAGGCGGCCGTCCGGGCGGTCATCGACGCGATGGACGGCCCCGACCGGCAGGTCGCAGAAGGCCTGCACGCGCTCGTCCGGGAGGTCGTGCCCGGGGTGGCGTGCAAGACCTGGTACGGCTTCCCGTCCTACCTCAAGGGCTCCGACATCGTGGTGTTCTACCAGCCCGCCGCGAAGTTCGGCACGCGCTACGGCACGATCGGCTTCAACGACGTCGCCGCCCTGGACGACGGTTCGCTGTGGCCAGCCGCCTACGCCGTGACGGAGTGGACCGACGAGGTCGCCGAGCGCGTCCGGTCGCTGCTCGAGCGCGCCTTCGCCTGAGGCGGGCGATCAGAGGGCGCGCGCGCCGGCGTGGCGCACCTCGGCGTCCGCGAGCGTGCGCCATGTGCGCACGAGCCCCTCGTCGACGTAGGCCTTGCGGGACCCCAGCGGCCGCACCTGATCGTCCAGGTGGAACTGCCGCACGCCCGCCCGGGCCAGCCAGGGGACGTGGTCGGGGTGCAGCTCGCCGTCCGCGACGACCAGCCGCGCAAGGCGGGCGTCGGCGCGAGCGCGCCGGACGAGGTCGTCGAGGCCGTTCTCCAGGTCCCGCGCCGACCCCGCCGTCCGGACGCCGTCCAGCCCCGGCAGCCGGACCACCGCAGACCAGGCGTCGTCGGTCTCGAGCACGGTGTCGAACGCCCGCGAGAACGTCCAGGGGCAACTGAACCCGTCCAGCAGGGCGCCGATCACGCCGGCGTCCACCTCCCCGAGCCCGTTCAGGAAACCCAGCACCAGCCCGTCGGCGCCGGCGTCCAGGTACGACGACACCAGCCCGCGCAGCCGCACCAACTCGCCGCCGTCGGTCGAGTAGCCCTCACGCAGCCGCACGACGGGCCGCAGGTGCACGTGCGTGCGCGCGCGCACCGCCGCGACGACGCGCGGCTCCGGCGACATCGCCTCCCCGTCGGCCGAGAGGGCCACGACCTCCAGCCGGTCCGCGCCGCCCGCCTCGGCCGGGACGGCGTCGTGCGCGCCCAGCACGCGCACCTCGAGCGTCCCGATCATGCGCTCATGATGCTCCCCCGGACGCCGCCGCCCGGCGAGCCACGCGGGGACACCAGCCGCTGGCCTCAGGCACCCGCCGGACGCCGGCCCGAAACGCCGAACAGGGCGCCCCGCCGAAGCGGGACGCCCTGCTGAGGTGCTACGCGGGACTCAGAAGTCCATGCCGCCCATGCCGCCGTCGCCGGCGGGCATCGCGGGGGCCTTCTCGGGCTTGTCCGCGATCACGGCCTCGGTGGTGAGGAACAGCGCCGCGATGGACGCCGCGTTCTGCAGCGCCGAGCGCGTGACCTTGGTCGGGTCGGGGATGCCCGCCTCGAGCATGTCGACATACTCGCCGGTCGCCGCGTTCAGGCCCTTGCCGAGTTCGAGACCGGCCACCTTCTCCGCGACGACGCCGCCCTCGAGGCCGGCGTTGATGGCGATCTGCTTCAACGGCGCGGACGCCGCGAAGAACACGATCTGCGCGCCGACCGCCTCGTCACCCTCGAGCGACACCTTGGCCTTGGCCGCCGCGGCGGCCTGCAGCAGGGCCACGCCGCCACCGGCGAGGATGCCCTCCTCGACGGCCGCCTTGGCGTTGCGCACGGCGTCCTCGATGCGGTGCTTGCGCTCCTTGAGCTCGACCTCGGTGGCCGCGCCGACCTTGATGACCGCCACGCCTCCGGCCAGCTTGGCCAGCCGCTCCTGCAGCTTCTCGCGGTCGTAGTCGGAGTCGCTGTTCTCGATCTCCCGACGGATCTGAGCCACGCGGCCCGCGATCTGCTCGGAGTCACCCGCGCCGTCGATGATCGTGGTCTCGTCCTTGGTGACGCGCACCGAGCGGGCGCGACCCAGCAGCTCGAGCGTCACGGCGTCCAGCTTCAGGCCGACCTCCTCGGAGATCACCTGCCCGCCGGTGAGCACGCCGATGTCGCCGAGCATGGCCTTGCGACGGTCGCCGAAGCCCGGGGCCTTGACGGCCACCGACTTGAACGTGCCGCGGATCTTGTTGACGATCAGGCCGGCCAGGGCCTCGCCGTCGGTGTCCTCGGCGATGACCAGCAGCGGCTTGCCCGACTGCATGACCTTCTCCAGGATCGGCAGCAGGTCCTTCAACGAGGAGATCTTGCTGTTCGCGATGAGGATGTAGGGGTCGTCCAGGACGGCCTCCATGCGCTCGGCGTCGGTCACGAAGTACGGCGCGATGTAGCCCTTGTCGAACCGCATGCCCTCGGTGAGCTCGAGGTCGAGGCCGAAGGTGTTCGACTCCTCGACCGTGATCACGCCCTCCTTTCCGACCTTGTCCATCGCCTCGGCGATGATCTCGCCGACCGTGGTGTCGGCGGCGGAGATGGACGCCGTGGCCGCGATCTGCTCGCGCGTCTCGACCGGCTTGCTCTGCGCGGCCAGCTCCTCGATGATCGCGGCGACGGCCTTCTCGATGCCCTTCTTGAGGCTCATCGGGTTGGCGCCGGCGGTCACGTTGCGCAGGCCCTCGCGGACCATCGCCTGGGCGATGACCGTGGCGGTCGTGGTGCCGTCGCCGGCGACGTCGTCGGTCTTCTTGGCGACCTCCTTGACGAGCTCGGCGCCGATCTTTTCGAACGGATCCTCCAGCTCGATCTCCTTGGCGATGGAGACACCGTCGTTCGTGATGGTGGGGGCGCCCCACTTCTTCTCGAGCACGACGTTGCGGCCCTTCGGGCCAAGGGTCACCTTCACCGCGTCGGCGAGGGTGTTCATGCCCTGCTCGAGGTGGCGGCGCGCCTCGACGTTGAATTCAATCAGTTTTGCCACTGCGGCAATCCTTTCGGATGTCTCGTTGCGTCCGGGGCGGTGCCCGCGACGGACGGCCTGATCTGCAGGCCTCACCTCGGCCGGACGGTGGCACTCTCGACCCGAGAGTGCTAACCACATGTTTAGCACTCGACCCAAGGGAGTGCAAACGGTCCGGGGGCCTCAAACCGCGCCGACACTCCATCGATTCGCTCGAACGCTTCGAGATCGGTGGAGTTCGAGCGAATCGATGGAGTGTCGGCGTCCCCGGACCTCTAGGCTGCCCCAGTGAACCCCCACCACGGCGGGCCCGGGCGTCCGCAGGACGCGTCGATCCGGCCCGCCCCCGCGGTCCGCCTGCGTCAGGTCGCCAACTGGCTCAACCTGACCACTCCGCTGGGCCTGGCGGTCGCCACCCTCGGCCGGTCGCGGCTGCGCTCGGGCCCGGACGGGCTGATCGTGGCCGAGGGATACCGCCTTCGGTTCCCGGTCGCGGGGGCGTTCACGATCGGCGACGTCGTGACGACGGCGGCCACGCTGGACGCCCTGGAGGCCGCCACCCCCGGAGTCACCGCCCACGAGGGACGCCACGCCTGGCAGTACGCGGTGTCCGGGGTGTGGTTCTTTCCGGTCTACGTGGCGGGCGCCGTCTGGTCGCTCGCTCGCACCGGCGACCCGGCCGTCCGCAACCCGCTCGAGCGACACGCCGGCCTGGTCACGGGCGGCTACGTGGACGCCGCCACCGGCGCCCCGACGAACCCCGTGGTCTGGACCCTCGCCGGCCCCAGGCTCAGACGCCCACCCGCACCGTGAGGTGACGGGCCGACCGTTCGGCCTGCCGGCGCTCGCGCAGGCGCCGCTGGCGCTTGACCAGCAGCGGCGAGTAAGCCAGCGCCTCGGGCCGGTCGATGAGCGCGTTGAGCAGTTGGTAATACCTCGGCGGGGTGATGCCGAACCGGGCGTGGATCTCGGCGTCCTTCTCGCTGTCGGCGGCCCACCAAGACGCCTCGAAGTCGAGGAGGGCGGCCTCGGACTCCTCCAGACCGTGCGTCGGCAGGGGCATCGCGTCGGACATGGCTCCATGCTAACCCCGAACTACAGTCGTGTCATTCGCTGGCTCGCTCGGCCGTCGGCACCCGGCCACCCGACGAGTTGCACGTAGGTTGCCCGGGACGCCCCCCGGGGGTTGAATGGACGGGCCGGACGGCCCACCAGAGAGGACACACGATGCAGCACCTGCGGGGCACGCTCGTGAACTATCCGTGGGGCACGTTCGACGTGATTCCCACGCTGTTGGGCGAGGAGCCGGACGGCCGTCCCGTCGCCGAGTTCTGGCTCGGGGCCCACCCGCTGTCCCCCTCTGACCTCGGCGACACCCCCCTCGACGAGGCATTGGCCGACACCCCCGCGCTGCTCGGCGAAGCGACCGCCGCCGAGTACGGCAACCGGCTGCCCTTCCTGCTCAAGGTGCTGTCGGCGCGCCACGCCCTGTCCATCCAGGCCCACCCGGACCGGGCGCAGGCCGAGGAGGGCTTCGCCTCCGAGGAGGCCGCCGGCATCCCCCGGACGGCCCCCGAGCGCACCTACCGCGACGACTGGCCCAAGCCCGAGATCCTGATCGCGCTCGAGGAGTTCCACACCCTCGTCGGCTTCCGCGACCCGCACGTGACGGCCGCCCTCTTCCGGGCCCTCGACGCAGGGCCGGACGCCGAACGCCTCCTCGCGCCCCTCGTGGCGCGCGGCGGGCAGGCGGCCTTGCAGGAGGTGTTCCTGGACGTCCTCGCGCTCGGCGACGACCCCCGCCGCATCATCGACCAGGTGCTGGCGGCGGCCGTCCGGCATCGCAACGCGGGCGGCACCCTCGGCGTCCTTGCTCGCACCGCCCTGCAGCTGGACGACACGTTCCCCGCCGACCCCGGCATCCTGGCGGCCCTGCTGATGAACCACGTGGTGCTGCAGCCAGGGCAGGCGCTGTACCTGCCGGCGGGCCGCATGCACGCCCACCTGCGCGGCACCGGCATCGAGGTGATGGCGACCTCCGACAACGTGCTGCGCGGAGGCCTGACCACCAAGCACATCGCGGTGGACGAGCTCGTCAAGGTGGTCGACTTCTCGTGGGTCGAGCCCGAGATCCTGTCGGGCACGGAGACCGCGCCGGGGGTGTGGGCCTACCCCACGCCGTGCCCCGAGTTCGACGTGTGGCGCCTCGAGCTCGTGCCCGGCCGCACGGTCACCCTGCCCGCGGACACCACCGCCCGCATCGCTCTGGTCACGAGGGGCGACGCCGCGTTCGTCGAGGGCGACGAGTCCATGCCGGCTCCACAGGGCAGCGCGCTGTTCGTCGCCGCCGGGCGCTCCGGCGTCCAGGTCACCGGGGACGCCCAGCTGTTCGTCGGGGCCGCCGGCGTGCGCTGACGGCGTCCGGGCTGGGGCGTCCCTGCCGCGTTGGCTAGGCTGGCCGGGCGACACCCCGCGCACCCGTCCCGCGAAAGGAACTCCGATGGCTGGTGGCCTGGCCGCCCTTCTGGACGACGTCGCCACCATGGCCAAACTGGCCGCCGCGTCCGTGGACGACGTGACGGCTGCCGCCGGCCGGGCCAGCGTGAAGGCCGCGGGCGTGGTGGTGGACGACACCGCGGTGACGCCGCGCTACGTCACGGGCTTCGACCCGTCGCGCGAGCTGCCGATGATCAAGAACATCGCCGTCGGCTCGCTGCGCAACAAGCTGCTGTTCATCCTGCCCGCGGCCCTGTTGCTCAGCCAGTTCGCGCCCTGGCTGCTCACCCCCCTGCTCATGATCGGCGGCACCTACCTGTCGTACGAGGGCGCCGAGAAGCTGTGGGAGAAGGTGTCAGGGCACGACGCGCACGCCCCGTCCGCCATGCCGGCGCCGGTCGCGGGCCCGGAGCAGGAAAAGCAGATGACGTCCAGCGCCATCCGCACCGACTTCATCCTGTCTACAGAGATCATGGTGATCGCCCTCAACGAGGTGGCCACCGAGCCCCTGGCGATGCGGGCCGGCATCCTCGTGCTGGTCGCCGTCGCGATCACCCTCGGCGTCTACGGCGTCGTCGCGCTGATCGTGAAGATGGACGACATCGGCCTGCACATGGTCGAGAATCAGCGCGGCGCCGCGGTCGGGCACCTCCTGGTCAAGGGGATGCCCAAGCTGCTGGCCGCCCTGTCCACGATCGGCATCATCGCGATGCTGTGGGTCGGCGGGCACATCATCCTCAACGGCCTCGACACCCTGGGCTGGCACCTCCCCCACGACCTCGTGCACCACGCCGAGGAAGCCGTCGCCCACGCCACCGGGGCCTTCGGCCCCTTCCTCGCCTGGCTGGTCAACACCGCCGCCTCGTTCGTGATCGGCCTGGTGGTGGGCGCCGTCGTCGTCGCCGTCCTGCACGTCCTGCCCTTCGGCAAGAAGCACGCGGACGCCCACGCCGCAGACGCCCACGAGGCGTGATCCCCGCCGCGCTGTTGCCGGCGTCCGGGCGGGCGGTCGTCCTCGTGGACGGTGGCTCCGGGTCGGGCAAGACCACGCTGGCCCAAGGGCTGGCCGACGCCTGGCCCGGACCCATCGAGGTAGTGTCTCTCGACTCCTTCTATCCCGGCTGGGACGGCCTGGCCGCGGCGTCGGAGGCGGTGGCGTCCGACGTCCTCCACCCCGTGCGCCCCGGCTACCGGCGCTGGGACTGGGACGCCGGGCGTCCGGCCGAGTGGGTCGGCCTCGACCCGGAGGCGAGCCTCATCGTGGAGGGTTGCGGCGCGCTCACGCCCCGCAACCGCGCCCTGGCTACGGCCGGCGTGTGGGTGGTCGGCGGCCCGGACGCCCGACGCGACGCCGCCCTCGCCCGCGACGGCGAGGCGTTCGCCCCGCACTGGGAGCGGTGGGCCGCCCAGGAGCGCGCGCACTGGAGGGCGCATCGTCCCCGCGGGCTCGCCGACTGGTGGGTCGTCCACGGCCGCTTCGTGCCGGCGGCGGGCCGGCAGGGGACGGTTCCTTTTCGGTTCACCTGAACCGAAAAGGAACCGTCCCCCCGACGTTCGGGCCGGGCTGGCGGCGTCCGGACGCGAGGACCTGATACGGCACAATGGGCGCCAGGCCCGTCAGGGCCGTGCCTCCGTAGCTCAGTCCGGTAGAGCGCCCGCCTTGTAAGCGGATGGTCGCGGGTTCAAATCCTGTCGGGGGCTCGTGGACCCCTCGAAGATCGAACCGACCAACCTCGGCCTCCGCGCGGCGGCGGCGCTCGCCCGGGCCACGCAGCCGGACGCCGCCCCGTCCCGCCCCGCCCCGGACGCCGCGCCCCCGGGCCGCTGGGCCGACATGATGGCGGCCAACCCGGGGCACTCGGCCTGGTACGTGGAGCGGTTCCGCCGCATGGCGGCGTCCGGCGCCGACCTGGTCGGCGAGGCCCGACTCGTCGACGCGCTCGCCCCCCGCGGCGCGCGCATCCTCGACGCCGGCTGCGGCCCTGGGAGGCACGCCGGCTACCTCCATCGCGCCGGCCACACGGTCGTCGGCGTCGACCTCGACCCGGTGCTGATCGAGGCCGCCGAGGCCGACGAACCCGGCCCCCGCTACGTGGTGGGCGACCTCACCGTCGTCGCGCTGCCTGACGACGCCCCCGCCGAGTTCGACGTGATCAGCTGCGCCGGCAACGTCATGACGTTCCTGCACCCGGACACCCGCCGCCCGATCCTGGCGCGCTTCGCCGCCTGGCTGGCCCCCGGCGGGCGCGCGGTCATCGGCTTCGGCGCCGGGCGCGGCTATCCGTTCGAGGAGTTCCTGGCGGACGCCGCGGCGTCCGGGCTGGGACGCCACCAGCTGTTCTCGTCCTGGGACCTGCGCCCCCTGGAGGGCTCGTCCGACTTCATCGTCGCGCTGCTGAGCCGCGATCAGGACTGAGGGGGAGCGCCGCCGCTGGTGCAGAAACGTATCGCAGGAAACGTCAGAAACGTATCGTAGAAGTTGTCCGAAACGTATAGTAGCGGCATGCAGTACCTCCCTCGGATCGTCGACGCCCAGCTGGACCGGCTGCTCGCCGGGCTACCTGCGGTGGTGCTCGAGGGTCCTAAGGCAGTAGGCAAGACCGCAACTGCCCGTCGTCGGGTGGTGACGTCGGTCTCGCTCGACGACCCTGCAGAACTGGCGTTGATGCAAGGTGACCCGCAGCGGCTGGGGCGGCTGCAGAAGCCCGTCCTCATCGATGAGTGGCAGCACTACCCACCGGTGTGGGACCGAGTTAGGCATGCCGTGGACGCGGGCGCAGCACCGGGCAGCTATCTGCTCGCCGGGTCGAGCTTCCCCGCCGAGGCGCCGCGGCACTCCGGCGCCGGCCGGTTGGTGACCCTGCGCATGCGTCCGCTCAGCCTGGCGGAGCGTGAACTGGGCACCCCTATGGTGTCGCTGGCCGCCATGCTGGCGGGCCGGGCCGAGATAGGTGGGGACAGCCACCTCACGCTTGACGACTACACAGATGAGATCATCGCGTCCGGCTTCCCCGGCATCCGCGCCGTGCCTGACGACGTGCGGGACGACCTTCTGGACACCTACCTGGCCACTGTCGTGGACCGGGACTTCGCGGACGCGGGAAGACCCGTGCGGCGTCCGGCCACGCTGCGCGCCTGGCTCGCAGCCTATGCGGCGGCGACGTCCACCACGGCTTCGTACAACGTGATCCTCGATGCGGCCACGCCTGCTCTCCCCGACAAGCCGAGCCGAGCGACCATCGTGGCCTACCGCGAAGTCCTCGAACGAATGTGGCTGCTTGAGGAACTGCCGGCCTGGACGGGGTCACGCAATCTGCTGGCCACCCTGAAACAGGCCCCCAAGCACCATCTCGCTGATCCCGCGCTGGCAGCGAGGCTGCTCGGCGTCGGTAGGGGATCGCTCCTGCGCAGTCCTCACCCTGGAGCTGTCTCCATCGTGCGTGACGGCACCCTCCTGGGCGCCCTGTTCGAGAGCTTGGTCACCCAGTCGGTGCGCGTTTATGCCGATGCCACCAGAGCTGGCGTGAGCCACTTGCGCACCTCGCGCGGCGACCATGAAGTCGACCTGATCGTCACCGGTCAGGACGGTGCCGTGGTCGCGCTGGAGGTGAAACTCGGACCGACCCCGGACGAGCGCGACACCCGGCACCTCACCTGGCTGCGGGATCGGCTCGGCGACGACCTGGCCGACATGGGAGTCATCACCACAGGATCCAGCGCCTACCGCCGGGCTGATGGCATCGCCGTGATCCCTGCCGCGCTCCTCGGCCCGTGAGGCGCACCTCAACGGCGGCCGCTGGACGCGCGTGAGCCAGCCGCCGTCCATGCCCAGGAGCATGTGTAGGTTCGTGTGTAAGGAGGAGCACATGTTGACCAACGTTGCGATCGACCCTGAGCTACTCGACCATGTACTCGCCGTGAGTGGGGCGCGGACCAAGAAGGAAGCTGTGACGATCGCGCTGCGGGAGTTCATCGCCCGGCGGGAGCGGGCGAGGATCGTCGACTCCTTCGGCACCCTCGACTGGGACGCCGACTACGACTACAAGGCCGACCGGCGCAGCCGCGACATCGAGGCATTGCCCGACGTATGAGCCCGGTCCTGATGGGAACCAGCGTCTGGTCGTGGGTCAACCGATGGGACATCCCGCAGTTACTTCGTTTGCGGTCGGCGTTTCGTGGCCAGGCATCGCGTGACGATTCGGGATCGGCCTAGAACTGCTGACCACGGATCGTGGCTTCGTCAACGAAGCCACGGTGATCAGCGACGAGTCAGGCAGACGCCGTGCTTGACACCGGCCTTGGCAGCATCGGGTCTCTGCCCGTGCGGGGGCAGGTTGGTCAGGCCGGTGTCCTTGGCGAGTCGGATCCGGTCTTCGCAGCGGGCTCGGCGGCGGTGGCGGAGTTCCAGATCAGCCAACTGGCCGCCGATGGTGTTGGTGGCGAACGCGGTGATCCGGTGGCCGTCGACGTCGGTGATCCGCAGTTGGGCGCCGGGGTGGGGCCTCTCTTTGCGGCAGATGACTCGCATGCCCTTGGGCCAGCCGTCGAGGGTGAGCAGGTCGGTGAGTTCGGCTACCCACGCTCCTTCGCGGATGTCGCCGTCGGCGGTGTAGGCGGGCTGCCAGACCTTGGCGGGGTTCAGCTCGATCAGCTCGCCGGCATCCGAAGGCAGGGTGAACCCGGCTGAGTACTGAACGCGTTGGCCGGTGAGCCAGTTCAGCAGGTCGTGGCTGTAGCCGGCACCATCGACCCTGACCAGCACCGTCTTGCCGGGCCGGCGGCCCGCCAGGCCGGGCACTTGCTGGAAGGCTTGGCGGAGCACGGTGATGTGGTCTTGGGCGGTGTTGCTGCCGGCGTTGCCGGGTCGCAGCATGATCGCCAGGGGTTCACCGGTGCCCTGCGCACCGTGGTCGACGAACACGCACAACGGGTGGAACCCGTAACCCCTCTTGAACGTGGGTTTCGCGTGTTCCTTGTCCGAATGTGCGGTGACCAAGGTGGCGTCCACGTCGATGACCAGCGGGTGTTTGACGTCCACGGCGTGGGTCGGGGCATGCTCACCGGCCACCCCCACACCTGCGCGCGGGCCTCACTGCGGGCGGCGTCGATCGCTTTCAACACGTTCGGGGCATCGGCCGCCAGCGTGGTGATCAACCTGGAGATCGTCGGGTCCGAAGCCACCGGCCGGTACACGGCCGGCTCAGCGCGCACCACCGCGGCATCCGCGAGTCAGTCGCCTCCCAGGGCGAGGCTGATCGCCAGGTCACACACGATCTTGCCCGGATCGTGGACCGCCAACGGTTTACGCCACGGCAGCAACACCCGTGACAACCCGGCGGCCAGACCCGACACGAGCGCGGTCCGGGTGAGCAGCATGCCACCGGCTTGCCCGACGACCCGGATGCCGTCGGTGTCATGATGGGGCTGCGGATACACGGCGGTACGCTTCACAATGAAAGTGCTTCCTTGCGCGGGACCTCTACGACATCGACACTCGTATTATCCCAAGCCGGAAGCACTTTCGCTGCTCAAACCCCCAGATCAACAGCCCCCGTCATGAAAGCACGAGGCTAAGAGGCGGACGCCGCCCGGCGCTGCCGCCACCAATACACGGCCAGCATGCCGACGAGGATGGCCAGCGACACGTACCACAGGTAACGCCCGTAGGTGTCGACGAGCTGGACGGCCGGCTCGCCGATCCACCGGCCCAGTGCCAGGTACCCGGCGGTGCTCACCAGCGAGGACGCCAGGCACACGGTCAGGAACTTGCGCAGGCTCGTGCCCGCAGCCCCCAGCGCGGCGTAGATGACCCCCGCAGGCAGCGGGATCGGCAGGAACGTCACCACGATGGCGAGCGTCTCGTACCGGTGCGCGAACCGCCAGACGCGTTCGTAGGTGCGCCGCGTGCGGTCCGACCTCCCAGACGCCCACACGTCCATGATGTGCCGCCCCCACAGGCGTCCGGCCCACCAGTACACCCAGTCGAACTTGATCGTCATCAGCGACCCGAGCACCCACACCAGCGGCCACCACGGGTCGCCCAAGGCGCTCAGCGCGCCGACCATGACCAGCCCGGTGCGGTAGCCCAGCGACCCCAGCAGGTGCGGCGCCAGCCCCAGCATCACGGGCCGCAACGGCAGCATCACCAGCCCGTACACGCCCACCGCGCCCAGCGCGCCGAGGCACCACAGGTCGGCCTTCTCGGGCTTGTGCTTCCACGGCAGCGAGGGGTCGTCCCACCACTCCGGCTGGCCGGACGCCGCCACGTCCGGCTCCGGCTGCCCGGACGCCGCGGCGTCCGGACCCGGCTCGGCGGCCTGCGGGGCGGGGTCGGTCACCCGCGCAGCGTACCCGCACCTGGCCAAACGCCCGCCCACCTGGCACGATCGCGCGATGACTCCCGCACCGAGCGACCCGACCGCGCCACCCGGCCACCCGGCCGACAGCCACGACGTGATCCGCGTGCACGGGGCGCGGGAGAACAACCTGCAGGGCATCGACGTCGTGCTGCCCAAGCGCCGGCTCACGGTGTTCACCGGGGTGTCCGGGTCGGGCAAGAGCTCTTTGGTGTTCAGCACGATCGCCGCCGAGTCCCAACGCATGATCAACGAGACCTACCCCGCGTTCGTGCAGGGGTTCATGCCCAACCAGTCCCGCCCCGACGTCGACGTGCTGGAAGGCCTGACCACCGCGATCATCGTCGACCAGGAGCGCATGGGCGGCAACCCGCGCTCCACGGTCGGCACCGCCACGGACGCCAACGCCCTGCTCCGCATCCTGTTCAGCCGCCTCGGCCAGCCCCACATCGGCTCGTCGCAGGCCTTCTCCTTCAACGTGGCCTCGGCCAGCGGCGCCGGCGCGGTCACGTTCGAGCGCGGGCCCGGAAAGCCCGTCAAGGAGCGCGCCAGCTTCACGATCGTCGGCGGCATGTGCGCCCGCTGCGAGGGCATGGGCGCCATCAACGACTTCGACCTGACCGCGCTGTTCGACGACTCGCTCTCGCTGAAGCAGGGAGCGCTCACCGTGCCCGGCTACAGCATGGACGGCTGGTACGGGCGCATCTACAGCGGGTCCGGGTTCTTCGACCCCGACAAGCCGATCCGCGAGTTCACCGAGCGGCAGCGCCACGACCTGCTCTACAAGGAGCCGACGAAGATCAAGGTGGACGGCATCAACCTCACCTACGAGGGCCTGATCCCCAAGCTGCAGAAGTCGATGCTGAGCAAGGACGTGGACTCCCTCCAGCCGCACATCCGCGCGTTCGTCGAGCGGGCGGTCACGTTCACCACCTGCCCCGACTGCGGCGGCACCCGCCTGAACGACAACGCGCGGTCGTCCCGTATCGACGGCGTCAACATCGCCGAGGCCTGCGCCTGGCAGATCTCCGACCTGGCCGCCTGGGTCCGCACCCTGGACGCCCCAACCGTCGGCCCGCTGCTCACCAAGCTGCGGCTGTTGCTCGACTCCTTCGTCGAGATCGGGCTGGGCTACCTCTCGCTCGAACGCCCGGCCGGCACCCTGTCCGGGGGCGAGGCGCAGCGGACCAAGATGATCCGGCATCTCGGCTCGTCGCTCACCGACGTCACCTACGTCTTCGACGAGCCGACCGCCGGGCTCCACCCCCACGATGTCCAGCGCATGAACGACCTGCTGCTGCGGCTGCGCGACCACGGCAACACCGTGTTGGTCGTCGAGCACGAGCCGGAGACCATCGAGATCGCGGACCACGTCGTCGACCTCGGCCCTGGCGCCGGGACGGCCGGCGGCCAGGTCTGCTACGAGGGCACGGTGGCGGGCCTGCGGGCCAGCGACACCAGCACCGGGCGCCACCTCGACGACCGGGCCGCGCTCAAGGCGTCCGTCCGTACCCCGACCGGACGCCTTGAGATCCGCGGGGCCATCGCCCACAACCTGCGCGACGTGGACGTCGACATCCCCCTCGGCGTGCTGGTCGTCGTCACGGGGGTCGCCGGGTCGGGCAAGAGCTCGCTCGTGCACTCCTCGATGCCGCGGGACGCGGGGGTGGTGTCGATCGACCAGACCCCCATCAGGGGCTCGCGGCGCAGCAACCCGGCCACGTACACGGGCCTGCTGGAGCCGATCCGCAAGGCGTTCGCCAAGGCCAACGGCGTCAAGCCGGCCTTGTTCAGCTCCAACTCCGAGGGCGCCTGCCCGGCCTGCAACGGCAACGGGGTCATCTACACCGACCTCGCCATGATGGCCGGCGTCACCTCGCCGTGCGAGCTGTGCGAGGGACGGCGGTTCCAAGCGTCCGTGCTGGAGTACACCTTCGGCGGGCGCGACATCGCCCAGGTGCTGGCCATGCCGGTGACCGAGGCGGCCGCGTTCTTCGGCTCCGGCGAGGCCCGGACGCCGGCCGCCCACGCCATCTTGTCCCGCCTTGCCGACGTCGGCCTGGGCTACCTCACCCTCGGCCAGCCGCTCACCACGCTCAGCGGCGGCGAGCGGCAGCGGCTCAAGCTGGCCACCCACCTGGGCGCCGCGGGCGGCGTCTACGTTCTCGACGAGCCGACCACCGGGCTGCACCTGGCGGACGTCGCGCAGCTGCTCGGCCTACTCGACCGGCTCGTCGAGGCGGGCAAGTCGGTGATCGTCGTGGAGCACCATCAAAGCGTCATGGCCCACGCCGACTGGATCATCGACCTGGGTCCCGGCGCCGGACACGACGGCGGCCGGATCGTGTTCGAGGGCACCCCCGCCGACCTGGTCGCGGCCCGCGACACGCTGACCGCGCAGCATCTGGCCGCCTACGTGGGCGCCTGAGGCCGGGGGTCCCCGAGCCGCTCGCAGGCCCGCGGGCGGCGTCCGATGAAAGCGCTTTCCCGCTCGACATGGCCCCCACTAGGGCCTTTCGCATTCTCGCCTGAGTCGTGCTTCAATAGGGATGGCGCCGCGTCCACAGGCGGCGTCTCCACTACGGATCGTCGGGCACGTACCTGCCCGTGGAAAGGATGTGTGGCATGGCCACGGTTACCTTCAAGGACGCCACCCGCGTCTACCCGGGTGCGGATCACCCGGCCGTCGACAAGCTCAACCTCGAAATCGGTGACGGCGAGTTCATGGTGCTCGTCGGCCCTTCGGGCTGCGGCAAGTCGACCTCCCTGCGCATGCTCGCCGGCCTGGAAGAGGTGAACGCGGGCGCGATCTACATCGGCGACCGCAACGTCACCGACCTGCCGCCGAAGGATCGCGACATCGCGATGGTCTTCCAGAACTACGCGCTCTACCCGCACATGACGGTCGCCGACAACATGGGCTTCGCGCTGAAGATGCAGAACGTTCCCAAGGCCGAGCGCGACCAGCGCGTCATGGAGGCCGCCAAGCTGCTGGGCCTGGAGTCCTTCCTCGCCCGCAAGCCGAAGGCCCTCTCCGGTGGCCAGCGTCAGCGCGTCGCGATGGGCCGCGCCATCGTCCGCCAGCCGCAGGTGTTCCTCATGGACGAGCCGCTGTCGAACCTGGACGCCAAGCTCCGCGTCTCCACCCGCACCCAGATCGCCGCCCTGCAGACCCGCCTCGGCGTCACCACCGTGTATGTGACGCACGACCAGGTCGAGGCCATGACGATGGGTGACCGCGTCGCGGTCATGAAGGACGGCATCCTCCAGCAGGTCGACAGCCCGCTGAACCTGTACGACTCGCCGCGCAACCTGTTCGTCGCCGGCTTCATCGGCTCCCCGGCCATGAACCTCATCGCGGGCAAGGCCGTCGAGGGCGGCGTCCAGGTCGGCGACTTCGTCGTCCCGGTGCCGCGCGAGGTCATGGCGAAGGCCAAGGGCGAGGCCGACCTGACCATCGGCACGCGTCCCGAGCACTTCCACACCACCGAGGACGGCCACGGCATCGGCGTCGACATCGCTCTGGTCGAAGAACTGGGCGCCGACTCCTACCTCTACGGCACGCTGGCCGGCCTCAGCCCCGACGAGAAGCTGCAGGCGCAGCAGATCGTCGCCCGCCTGCAGTCGCGTCACCCGCTCACCCGGCGTGACACCGTCCGCTTGCAGCCCGACTACGACAAGATGCACGTGTTCAGCAACAAGACGGGCGACCGCCTCAGCTGAACCACCGCGGATTTCAAGGACGGGGTCCGGGCGCTCGCCCGGGCCCCGTCCGCTTGCCCCGGATGCCACAATGACGGCGTGCCCCGCTTCCTGTCCGTGAACCCGGACGCCCGCCTGATCCCGTTGCCGTGGCATGCCCCGCTCGCCGAGTGGCCCACCCATCATCTGGTCGCCCTCCCCCGCGGCATCTCGCGGCACGTCGTGCGGTTCATCCGCGTCGGCGACGAGGTGTACGCGGCCAAGGAGGTGCTCGAGGCGTCCGCCGTCCACGAGTACCGCATGCTGACCGACCTGCACCGCCTCGACACCCCCGCCGTGGAGCCCACCGGCGTCGTGACGGGCCGGGTGGATGCCGACGGGCAGCCGCTCGACCCGATCCTGCTCACCCGGCACTTGCAGTTCTCGCTGCCGTACCGGTCGCTGTTCAGCACGGGCGTCCGCCGCGAGACGGTGTCACGCCTGCTCGACGCCATGGTCGTGCTGCTGGCCCGGCTGCACCTGATCGGCTTCCTGTGGGGGGACGTGTCGCTGTCCAACATCCTGTTCCGCCGCGACGCGGGTGAGTTCGCGGCGTACCTCGTGGACGCCGAGACCGCCGAGCTGCACGAGCGGCTCTCCGACGGCCAGCGCCTGCACGACCTCGACATCGCGGTCACCAACCTGTTCGGCGAGTTCTCCGACCTGCAGGCGGGCCAACTGCTGGACGAGTCGCTCGACCCGCTCGCGCTGGTCCGGCAGATCGAGACCCGGTATTCGGCGTTGTGGGGCGAGCTGACCGGCCTGGAGGAGTTCGCCGGGGACGACCTGTCGCGCATCGAGTCGCGCGTCCGGCGGCTGAACTCGCTGGGCTTCGACGTCGCCGAGTTGGACATCCGCACCGTCCCGGACGGGTCCCGCATCACGATCCAGCCCAAGGTCGTGGACGCCGGGCACCACAGCCGCCGGCTCATGCGGCTCACCGGGCTGGACACCGAGGAACATCAGGCCCGCCGGCTGCTGAACGACCTCGACACGTACCGCGCCCGCACCAACCAGTCCCACGTGGAGGAGTCGGTCGTCGCCCACCAGTGGCTGACGCGCAGCTTCGAGCCGGTCGTGATCGCGATCCCGCCCGAGCTGGCCGGCAAGCGCGAGCCGGCGCAGATCTTCCACGAGGTGCTCGACTACCGCTGGTACCAGTCGCAGCGCGAGTGGCGCGAGGTGCCGCTCACCGAGGCCGTCCAGGGCTACATCCGAGACGTGCTCAGTGTGCTGCCCGACGAGGTGCTCTCCTCGGACGTCCTCGCGCCCGCCGGCGACTCCCGCCAGCTGCTCAACCCGTTCGACCCGTCGCAGGGGTTCGTCGACGACGAGGACGAGCCGCCGTTCGATCCGTGGGAGGCCGAGGCGTACTCGCCGGGCACCGAGGTGCTGCCCGACCACGTCGACATCGAGGCCCTCCGGAGGCGCGCGCGGGGCTGAGGTGCCGTCCCGTTAGGATGGGTCGGTGAGCTTCTCCCTCTACGACAGCGCCACGCGCACCAAGACGGCCTTCGTCCCCCTCGTCGAGGGACGCGTGTCGATCTACTGCTGCGGCGCGACCGTGCAGGGGGCCCCGCATCTCGGCCACGTGCGCAAGGAGG